>Ga0335081_10008317_pt1 | contig 16640 bp, 13 predicted proteins | sample Lox_Sample_35_FD_206713 | JGI IMG/M metagenome (GOLD analysis project Ga0335081, IMG submission 206713) | Soil microbial communities from Loxahatchee National Wildlife Refuge, Florida, United States - Lox_Sample_3.5 | ecosystem: Environmental > Terrestrial > Soil > Wetlands | place: USA... | reverse complement strand
GACGGCTCGCCGGTCGCCAATTACGGCTTCGACGTGACGCCGGCGCGGCTCGTCGCTGGGTTGATCACCGAGCGCGGAGTGCTTGCGGCCAGCCGCGAGGCGCTCGCCGCCGCGTTTCCCGAGCGCGTTAAAGATCGTGATAAGATGACGTCATGACGCTTGCCGCCAAACAGCCATTGGAACTTCCGGTCGACGGTCGCCAATCGGAAACCGCGCTTGCCATCGCCCGCGGAACCGCGCGTCTGTTGCACGCGCACGGCTTCTCCGTCGTGAATGAACTGCCGCTGCCGTCGGGCCGGCGCGCCGATCTGGTGGCGCTGGATAGCGCCGGCGAAATCTGGATCGTCGAGATCAAGTCGTCGGTCGCCGATTTTCGCTCCGATCAGAAGTGGCAGGATTATCGCGCCCATTGCGACCGCCTGTTCTTTGCCACGTCAATGGAGGTGCCGTGCGAGATTTTCCCGCAGGACACCGGGCTGATCGTAGCCGATGCTTTTGGCGCGCAAATGGTCTGCGGTGCACCGGAGCATCGGCTTCCGGCGCCCACGCGCAAGGCCATGCTGCTGCTCTTTGGCCGCGCCGCCGCGCTGCGCTTGCAATCGCTTGCCGATCCGAACGGACCCTACGGCGACGTCACCTGAGCATCAGCGCGGCGCGCGCTTGGCGAGAATCCGCTGCAATGTGCGGCGGTGCATATTGAGCCGGCGCGCGGTTTCCGACACGTTGCGGCCGCACAATTCGTAGATGCGCTGGATGTGCTCCCAGCGCACGCGGTCGGCGGACATCGGGTTTTCCGGCGGTTCGCACTTGCAATCGCCGAGCGCGAGCAGCGCAGCGACCACGTCGTCGGCGTCGACCGGCTTGGCGAGGTAATCGACGGCGCCGAACTTCACTGCGGTGACCGCGGTGGCGATGTTGCCGTAGCCGGTCAAAATAATGCCGCGTGCGTCCGGCCGGCGGCGCGTAAGCGCGGAGATCACGTCAAGTCCGTTGCCGTCCGCCAGCCGCATGTCGACCACCGCAAAGGCGGGGGCGACCCGCTCGACCTGCCGCAAACCATCCGCCACCGATTCGGCCGCTGTTACGGTAAAGCCGCGCTGTTCGAGCGCTTTCGCCAATCGCTGCGCGAATGAGTGGTCGTCTTCGACGATTAGCAGGGTTCGTTCCGCGGGAACGCTATCCCCGACCACCAGTTCGGCGGCGTCAATCAAGGTCGTGTCCATATTGCACCCGTGCGGTTGCCCAGCAGCCTATCGCATAGCGACCCATAAACACAGCATAAAAATATGAAATTAGTGCTTTAATATCAAGATGCTGTGACTTCCGATGCACGTTCAAAATCGAGCCGGCTCCAGCGTAAGGTAATGATGGCGCCCCTTTCCGGTAACGCGCGGTTTTCCAGATCGAGCGTGGCGCCCGATCGTTCGAGCAGGGTCTTGGCGATAAAAAATCCCAAGCCAAGTCCGGCCGCAGCTTCATCGTCACTATCGTTTGGATCGCGCCGTCGGCTGGTGACATAAGGCTCGCCGATGCGGTCCATGATTTCCGGCGCGAAGCCTGGGCCATCGTCGCTTATTACCACCTCGGCAATCTCGTCGTCCCATCTCGTGGCAATCACCACGCGCGTGCGCGCGAAATCGACGGCATTTTCCAAGAGATTGCCGAGGCCATAGAGTATCGCCGGATTGCGCACGCTCACCGGCTCGGCGCCGGCCGCCGACGCCGCGGTGACGTCGATGGCGATGCCGAAATTGCGATGCGGCGCCACCACTTCCTCTATCAACGCCGATAGCGGCGTGCGGTCGAACGGCGCCCCGCTGGCAGACAATTCGCTGAGCTTACCGAGGATATCGCGACAACGTGTCGCCTGCTCGCGCAGCAGGCGGACATCCTCGCCATTCGGAGAATCGGCGGATATCGCATTTTCCAACTCCTTGGCGATGACCGATATCGTCGACAGCGGCGTACCGAGTTCGTGGGCCGCCGCGGCCGCCAATCCATCGAGTTGGGAAAGATGCTGCTCGCGCGCGAGAATCAGCTCGGTTGCAGCCAGGGCGTCGGTGAGCTGTCGCGATTCCTCGGTGATTTGCCAAGCATAGACGCCGATGAAACCCGTACCGAGCAACAGCGAAAGCCAGACGCCAATCACGTAAATAGACGGAAGGTGCAGTGGCCGGTCGGGATTCCAGGGCAGCGGATAGTGCACGAAGGCCAAAACGGTTGCGCAGCTGACCGCGAAAATGCCGAGCATCAACGTCAAGCGCGGCGGCAATGCCGTCGCCGACAGCAAGACCGGCGCCAGGAAAAGGAAGACAAACGGATTTTGTAATCCGCCTGTCAGGTAGAGCAGAACGGCGAGTTCGGCAATGTCGAAGGCGAGAAGCCAGGCGGCGCGGTCGGGCTCAAGCCGCTGCACCGCATGAAAACGCAGGCGCAGCGCCACATTGAGCCAGGCCGAGAGCGCGATCACGGCGAGGCAGGCATAGATCGGAAGGTCGAAACCCAGGCCGAAAAAGACGACCAGCACCGTCGTAGTCTGGCCAATGATGGCCAGCCAGCGGAGCCGTACCAGCGTATCGAGCCGGATATTGCGGCGTGGATGATGATGGGTCAGGGCAAGACTGGGCATTGCAAATAGTCTACTGCCGCCTCGAAGCGTTACAAAATTGCTTCCGATAAGGCGGGGCTTGCGCTTCCTGTCACAGAGCGGCACATCTTGCGCCACAATGGACGCACAGCACGGGTCAGCCGTCGTCGTCGAGCGCCTGGTCAAGCTCTACAAGGGCGTGCCGGCAGTGGACGGCATTTCTTTCCAGCTCGCACCCGGCTCGATTACCGGGCTGCTCGGCGGCAACGGTGCGGGCAAGACCACGACCATCGCGATGATTATGGGGCTGGTCACGCCAACCTCTGGCACGGTCGCCGTGCTCGGCGCACGCATGCCGGATGAGCGTTATCGCGTGCTGCATCGGATGAATTTCGAGAGTCCCTATGTCGCGCTGCCGATGCGGCTGACCGTGCGGCAAAACCTATCGGTCTTCGCGCAGCTTTATGCCGTTGCCGACATCGACGCGCGCATCGGGGAACTCGCCGCCGATCTCGATCTCATAGAGTTTCTCGACCGGCCGACGGGCAAATTGTCGGCTGGCCAGAAGACGCGGGTGTCGCTTGCCAAGGCGCTGCTCAACCGGCCAGAAGTTTTGCTGCTCGACGAGCCAACCGCCTCGCTCGATCCGGATACCGCCGACTGGGTGCGCGAGCGCCTCGTGCGCTATCGCGGCACGCAAAACGCGACTGTGCTGCTTGCCTCACACAACATGACCGAGGTCGAACGGCTATGCGAACGTGTCATCATCATGAAGAAAGGGCGGATTGAGGACGACGACACGCCGCAACGCCTACTCGACCGTTACAGTCGCGAGACGTTGGAAGAGGTGTTTCTCGACGTCGCGCGCGGGCGCGGCGAATATCGCGAGGCCGCGCAATGATCGCCACCGACTCCGGCCTCAACTTCTCCTTCAATCGTGTTGCCGCGATGGTTCGCCGCTACTGGTATCTGTTGCGCTCATCCTGGCCGCGCGTGCTCGACCTCGTCTATTGGCCGACCGTGCAGATGCTGATGTGGGGCTTCCTCCAGCTTTATGTCTCACAACATGGCGGATTGTTCGTGCGTGCGAGCGGTGTCTTCATCGGCGCGGTATTGTTGTGGGATATCCTGTTCCGCGGCCAACTCGGCTTTTCGATCTCGTTCCTGGAAGAGATGTGGTCGCACAATCTCGGTAACTTGATGATGTCGCCGTTGCGGCCGGTGGAATTCATCGCCGCGTTGATGATCATGAGCATCGTTCGGTTGCTGATCGGCATGATCCCGGTGACGCTGCTTGCGGTTGCGTTTTTTGGTTTTAATCTATGGTCGCTCGGCTTCGCGCTTGTCGCGTTCTTCGTCAACCTGATCCTGACAAGCTGGGCGATCGGCGTTTTTGTCGCAGGCCTCTTGCTGCGCAATGGCATGGGTGCCGAGAGCATGGCCTGGACCATCATGTTTCTGTTTCTGCCGCTGACCTGCGTCTACTACCCGGTTACGGTTCTGCCTCACCTGCTCCAATATGTTGCGTGGGCGCTGCCGCCAACATACGTATTCGAGGGGATGCGCGCGCTGCTCATCGAGCACGTGTTCCGCGCCGACCTGATGGTGGAAGCACTGGCCTTCAACGTTGTTCTGTTCGCCGCCGCGTCATTCGCCTTCGTCAAACTGCTGCAGAGCGCGCGGGTCCAAGGGTCGTTGCTGCAGGCCGGTGAATAACTCGAAAAAAGGCTGAATAAGCCCTACGTTTATAGGGGTTTACAGGGAAAATACCCAGCGTAAACCAGACGCGAAGAACCGATGGGTATGTTGACGGTATGACAGAAAAGCGACACGGTGCTGCATCGCAGCAGGGGCCGGGGAATACGTCCATGCCGATTGGTGAATTCGACGGGGCAGCCTCGCTGCCCGGTGATAGCGGCATTTTACTCTCGACGCCGATGTACTGGCTCTACGAGATGGGTCAAGCCGCGCTCAATCCGTCGCGCGCGGTCGCCGATGCCACGCGTTTGTTCTTTCGCAATCCCGCTAACCCGTTCGCGCATACGACCTATGGCAAGTCGGTGGCGGCTGCGGCCGAATTATTCGAACGCTCGACGCGTCGTTACCGGCGTCCGGAATGGGCCATTACGAAAGTAGCGATCGGGGGCGAACAGGTGCCGGTACACATCACCAGCGTCTGGGAGCGTCCATTCTGCCGGCTCTTGCATTTCGAGCGGTCTTTTGTACGTCCGCCACGGCGCCCGCAGCCGAAGCTTTTGATCGTGGCGCCGATGTCGGGCCACTATGCAACGCTGCTGCGCGGAACCGTGGAAACCTTCCTGGTCAATCACGACGTCTATCTCACCGAGTGGTCCGACGCGCGCATGGTGCCGCTGTCGGAAGGCCGTTTCGATCTCGACGATTATATCGATTACGTCATCTCCATGCTGCACGTCCTCGGTGGCGACGTGCATGTGATTGCGGTGTGCCAGCCTTCCGTGCCGGTGATGGCAGCGGTTTCGCTGATGGAGGTGGATCAGGACCCATACGTCCCTTATTCGATGGTGCTGATGGGCGGCCCGATCGATACCCGCATCAATTCCAACGCTGTCAACAAACTCGCCGAAACGCGAGGTCTCGATTGGTTCCGCCGCCACGTCATCACCAAAGTGCCGTTCCCGCACCCGGGCTTTATGCGTGATGTTTATCCTGGATTTTTACAGTTGCATGGCTTCATGAGCATGAACCTCGATCGCCATATCGAGGCGCACCATAATTTGTTTTTGCATCTGGTGAAGGGCGACGGCGATTCGGCGCAGAAGCACCGCGAATTCTACGACGAGTATCTTGCGGTCATGGATCTCGCCGCCGAGTTCTATCTGCAAACCGTCGACACGGTCTTTATCCGACACGCGCTGCCGAGGGGCGAGATGCAGCACCGCCGCCGCCGGATCGACCCGGCGCAGATCAAGCGCGTCGCGCTGATGACGGTTGAGGGCGAACACGACGACATTTCCGCAGTCGGGCAAACCGAAGCGGCGCACGTTCTTTGCGCCAATATTCCGGCAGACGACAAGGTGCATTACGTGCAGCCGGGCGTCGGCCACTACGGCGTGTTCAACGGCTCGCGTTTCCGCGCCGAAATTGCGCCGCGGATTGCCGATTTCGTACTCTCGCGCAACGGCGGGCGCAGCCGCGTCGATGGCGCTCAACGTGGCGCGGCATTTTCGCCGTCGGCCAGCTAGCGGCCGGGCCATCGCCGCAATTCGAGCGTTGCAAATCAGCGTAAGCCTTTGCGTTGCCGCGGCATTTCCTGCCATGCAAAAGCGCGTGGCGGAGCGCTGCGAATATGGCACTATTTCGCGGCGATTGTGACCGGACGGATCCTACGCATGCCTTTACGCGCGCTGCTCTATCGTCGGCCAAGCGAGCCGACCTCGATCAGCGTCACATTCGAGCGGCAAATCTATTTGGTGCGCCTGCGTCGCCATCGGCAGGCGCGGCGCTACACACTGCGCATTCATTCGGTCACGCGCGAAGTCGTGCTCACCATGCCACCGCGCGGCAGCCTGAAGCAGGCGCGCGAATTCGCACAAAAACACGGCGGCTGGATCGCAGCCCGTCTTGGCCGGCTGCCCGAACCGATGCCCTTCGCACACGGAACGATTATCCCGCTACGCGGCGTCGATCATCGCATCGTGCACCGGCAAGGGCAGCGCGGGACCGTCTGGATCGAGCGGGACGAGATAAACGAAAAGCTGCTCTGCGTCGCCGGTGAGGAGTCGCACATTACGCGGCGGATCACAGATTATCTCAAACGCGAGGTGAAGGCCGATCTCGAGGTCGCCAGCCGGCGCGCTGCGGCGAGCCTGGGCGTAACATTCCGGCGCGTGTCGATCCGCGATCCGTCGAGCCGTTGGGGCTCGTGTTCGACCACTGGCGTCTTGTCCTATTCGTGGCGGCTGATCTTTGCGCCGCCCTTCGTGCTCGACTATCTGGCGGCGCACGAAGTGGCTCATCTTGTGGAAATGAACCATTCCCGGGCGTTCTGGCGCATGGTCGAACGCATCTGCCCGCACGTACCGCGCGCCAAGACTTGGCTCGATACACACGGTGCCGACCTGCACCGTTACGGCATGCCCGACCTGCGCTAGGCTCGGCAGCGGGTTTGATGTAGCTGATCGATTGTGCCCGGCCGAGCGCCGGGCATCTCGCTTAAGGTGGGTCAGCGCGATACCACCGCAACGAAATGGCCGAGACCGGCCGATAGTTGGCGAACTATTTTCGGAATGGCCATGTTGCGCCCCGGCACCTTTGCGTTAACGGTTCTGCTGGCTGCATTGAGCGCAATCGGTCCGCTCACGACCGACATGTATCTGCCGTCGCTGCCGGACATCGCGCGGCTCTTGCATGCAACGACGGCGCAAGCGCAACTGACGATTTCCTCCTATCTCGTCGGCTTCGCCGTCGGGCAGATCTTCTACGGTCCGTTGGCCGACCGTCATGGCCGCAAGCCTGTGCTGCTTGGCGCGATGGGGCTTTACTGCGCGGCAAGCCTCGCCTGCACACTGTCGACGTCAATTGAGATGCTGATCGTGGCGCGCGCTTTTCAGGCGCTCGGCGGTTCCGGCGGCATTGTGCTGGCGCGCGCGATCGTCCGCGATCTTTACTCCGGCGCGCGTGCTGGGCGCGAATTGTCGCTGATCGGCGCTGTGATGGCGTTGGCGCCGGTTCTGGCGCCGCTGCTCGGCGGCGTATTGCAGACCGGCTTCGGGTGGCGGTCGGTCTTTTTTGTCCTAGTCGCTGGCGGACTGTTTGGCGTCGCCATCGTTTGGCCGCTGCTGCCGGAGACGGTGCCGGCACGCGCCGCCGAACCGGTATCGCTCGCGACCATGCTCAGATCGTACCGGGTGGTGGCGCGCAATCGGGCTTATCTCGCGTATCTCGGTCTCGCGACTACGAGCTTTGCCGGACTTTTCGCCTGGATTTCCGGTTCGTCCTTCGTCCTGCAATATCTTTACCGGCTATCGGCATTCCAGTTTGGCGTTGCTTTCGCAGTTGGTTCGGTCGGTTACATGGCCGGCACGACCTATGCCGCCCGGCTGGTGATGCGGCACGATATCGATCACACGCTTGGCATTGGTGCGGCGGCGATGGCTGCCGGCGGGCTCGCCATGGCGGCGGCGGTCGCCCTGTCATTCACGGCCGCTGCCTCATTGGTGCTGCCGATGGCGCTTTATCTTGCCGGCCTTGGCATCGTGCTGCCGCAAGCGATCGCCGGCGCCATGACGCCATTCCCGGAGCGGGCCGGCGCAGCCTCGGCTTTGCTCGGCTTCGTGCAGCAAGGTGTGGCGGCGTTGGTTGGCGCGCTAGTCGGAGTCTTACTCGGCTCCACGCCATGGCCGTTGGCAGCGACTATTGCGGCAATGGGCTGCGCCACACTTGCCTTATGGATTTCAACGCGCGGTGTGCGGGCAAGCGCGGCGACAAGGCTCTAGTTGCGGCTGCGGCCAAACAGATTGTCCAGCAGCCAGCCGTCGAGGCCGCTGCGAACAGGCGGCGCATTGCGTGCCGATTCGATTGGAGCCGGCGGTGCCATGCCATCCGTTTCATGGGAGCGACTGGTGAACACGCCGCTTAGCCCGCCGGCTGACTCGCCGGGCAGCGCGGCCACAGGCACACCTTGGTGTGCGGCACGCATGAATCGGCTCCAAATCTCGACTGGCAATGAACCGCCCGTGACTTTCTTGGTGGGTGTACCGTCGTCATTGCCGAGCCAGACGCCGGTGACGAGGTGGGCGGTGTACCCGATGAACCAGGCGTCGCGGAAATCTTGGGATGTGCCGGTCTTGCCGGCCGCCGGCCATCCGGGAAGGGCAGCCTTGTGCGCGGTGCCGATGGTCAAAGTTTGTGCCATCATTTCATTCATCATCGCCACGTAGCGTTCGTCGACGATGCGGCCGAGAGGTCGGTCATTGTGGGCGTAGAGCACCTTGTCGTCGGCTGCCGTGATTCGCTCGATCACATGCGGCACCACCGCCAGTCCGCCGTTGGCGAAAGGCGCATAGGCGCTGACCAATTCTAGCGGTGACACTTCCGAGGTGCCGAGCGCGATCGATGCGTTGGGTTCGAGCTTCGAGGCGATGCCGAGCCGATAGGCGGTGCGGATGACCGCCGCTGGCGAGAATTCCATGGTCAAGCGCACAGACACCGTGTTGAGCGAGAGAGCCAGCGCCTTGGTGAGCGTGACTGGGCCGTAATATTCGTGCCCGTAATTTTCCGGCTGCCAGCCTTTGATTTTGATTGGGGCGTCGAGTCGCCCGGTATCGGGCGTCAGACCGTGTTCCAGCGCTGTCAAATAAACGAAGGGTTTGAACGCGGAGCCGGGCTGGCGGCGGGCAGCGACGGCGCGGTTGAACTGACTTTCGGCGTAGCTGCGGCCGCCGATCATGGCGCGCACGGCACCATCCGGCGTCATTGCCACCAAGGCCCCTTGGCTGACGACGTTTTTCGCGCCCTTCTGCGCAAGTTCCTCGTCGAGGGCCTGCTCCGCTTCGGCCTGCAGCGCCGGATCGATCGACGTCTTGACCACGATATCCTCATCGACATGACCGAGGATGTCGTTGATTGCGTCCATCACCCAGTCGGCGACGTAATTGATCGAGCCATTGCCGCCCCGCGCGACCACGCTGGGCGGATGCGCGAGCGCGGCTTTCTCACTGGCAGGCTTGATGAATCCGAGTTCTTCCATGGCGGCGAGCACGATGCGCGCGCGTTGCTCGGCGCCGTCGAAATTGCGCGTTGGCGCAAGCCGCGACGGCGACTTGACGAGCCCGGCCAGTAGCGCCGCCTCGGCCAAACTTAACTCCTTGGCGTGCTTGCCGAAATAACGCTCCGCCGCCTGCTCGATGCCATAGGCGCCGGAGCCGAAATAGACCCGATTGAGATACAGTTCGAGAATCTGCGTCTTGGTGAATTTGCGCTCGAGCCACAGCGCCAGCAGCATCTCCTGCAGCTTGCGATGCACGGTACGCTCTTGAGTCAAAAAGAGGTTTTTCGCCAATTGCTGCGTGATGGTGGAGGCGCCTTGGGCCACGCCCCGGTGTAGAACGTCGGCGATAAGCGCGCGCGCGATGCCGTAAGGATCGACGCCGTAATGCTCGTAGAAGCGGCGATCCTCGATGGCGACGAAGGCCTGAGGAACGTAGCTCGGCAAATCCTTCAGCGGCAACACGGCGCCGCCATTGTCGCCGCGCGTGGCGAGCGGGCGGCCGTTGATATCCACGATCTGAATCTGCGGCGGCCGTTTCGGAATTTCCAGTGACTGAATTGGCGGCAAATGCGCGCCGGTCCAGGCGACGACGCCGATTGCGCCGATGACGAGCCAGAGCCCGAGCACCGCGCCCCAATAAAGCGTGCGGCCGATCAGCGAGCGGCGGCGCGACTTGCGGCTTCGCTTCGCGCGCTTGCGCTTTGCCGGCGGTCTGGTTGCACCGGCGCGCTCGCCGGGTGTTACCCGCAGTTCGGGACTGTTGTCGAAGACCGGCTCGCGGCGGCCGCCCGATTGTCCCCTGCCTGCCATGGCGACCCGCCTCGCTGCACCGGCTCAAAAGCCGGTTCCCCGCGGGCACGCTAAGCGGAGCGATTTAAGGGCTCGTTAAGGGAACTGGCACCAAACAACGTCCGACATGATCTTGATCAAAGCGGCCCGTAGCGGATTCGTCATGAAATCCACGATGTTACCGACGGGATGCGCATGACCGGCACCATCGATACGACACGTCCACAGCTCAAAATCCGCCGCGTCGCGCTCGACACCGGGCGCGAGAACGTGGCGGTGATCTCGCGGCGCTCGACGGCGTTGCGGCCGGAGGTGTTTCGCGGCTTTTCCCGCGTCGAGCTGCGCTGCAACGGGCATGCGATGCTGGCGACGCTATTGCTCACCGACGACGGCTTGGTGGCGCCCGACGAACTCGGTCTCGCCGATCCCGCCTTCCGCCGCCTTGGCGAACCGGTCGGCAGCCTCGTCAGCGTGACGCCGGCGGCGTCGCCGGAAAGCCTCGATGCGGTGCGCGCCAAGATTCTCGGCCATGCCTTGAGCGATCCGGAATTGCGCGCGATCGTCGACGACATCGCGCACTACCGCTATTCCGACATGGAGATTGCCGCCTTCCTCATCGGCTCGGCGAGCTTCATGACCAGTGGCGAACTGCTGTCGCTGTCGCGCGCGATGGCAGACGCCGGCACGCAGCTCAAGTGGGACCGCCCGATGGTCGTCGACAAGCATTCGATCGGCGGCATTCCCGGCAATCGCACCTCGATGATTGTGGTGCCGATCGTCGCCGCGCACGGGCTGACCATTCCGAAGACCTCCTCGCGCGCCATCACCTCACCCGCCGGCACCGCCGATACCATGGAGGTGCTGGCGCGCGTCGATCTCGGTGTCGAGGCTATGAAAGACGTGGTGAACGCCTGCCACGGCTGCCTGGTCTGGGGCGGCCACGTCAATCTGTCGCCGGCCGACGACATTTTGATCTCGGTCGAGCGGCCGCTCGCCATCGATACGCGCGAGCAGATGGTCGCCTCGATCATGTCGAAGAAGCTCGCCGCCGGCGCGACGCATCTGTTGATCGACATTCCGGTCGGTCCGGCCACCAAGGTGACGAACGCGACCGACGCCATGCGGCTGCGCAAGCTGTTCGAATTCGTCGGCGAGCATTTCGGCATCGCGGTCGAAGTAGTGACAACGGATGGCCGCCAGCCGATCGGCAACGGCATCGGCCCGGTCCTGGAAGCGCGCGACGTCATGGCGGTGCTCGGCAACGAAGCGGGAGCGCCGACCGATCTGCGTGAGAAAGCGCTGCGGCTTGCCGCGCATCTGCTCGAATACGACGCCGATTTGCGCGGTGGCAGCGGCTATGCCCGCGCCAAGCAGCTGCTCGACAGTGGCGCCGCGCTCAAGCAGATGCACAAGATCATCGAGGCGCAGGGCCCGTCGGGCGACAATGCCGCGCTCGGCGCGCTCACCGCCGACGTGTCGGCGCAGCGCGACGGCGTTGTCGAGGCAATCGACTGCATGCGGATCAATCGCCTGGCGCGCACCGCCGGCGCGCCGATCGACAAGGGCGCCGGCATCTTGATCTTCAAGAAGCTTGGCGACTGGGTGGAGCAGGGCGAGCCGCTCTATCGCGTGCACGCCGCCGAGCCGGCGCAGTTCGATCTGGCGCTCGCCGGGGCGAAGGCCTTTTCCGGCTATCACGTGGGCAATCGCGCGGCGCGTGGCGGACAATAAGCCGCCGCCTGCAGGCCTTGCGGGTGCAGGTCGAGGCGGAACAGCGGCTTGCTACGAGGCCTGCGCCGGTGTGCGGCTGCGCCAGCGTGCGACTTCAGCAAGCTCGGCCTCCGGCCGTTCGCTCGCGACCTCGCAGCGGCCGAGATAGATCGCGCCGCTCTCGCCGTCCATCGACAGCCAATCGGCTTCCTTGATCGCGCTGCCGGCAAGCGCGCCGCGGCGGCTCGCAACGTCGATGCTCAGCGCGGCGCAGCCGACGATGCAGGGGCGGCCCATCTGCCGCGCCACCAACGCAGCATGCGCGGTGCGCCCGCCGACGGCGGTAATGATGCCGGCGGCGACGGCAAAGCCGGCGACATCGGCGGTGCTGGTGTCTGGCCGTACGAGGATCACCGGATCGCCGGCGCAGACGAGGCGCTGGGCGCTCGCCGAATCGAATGCGATGCGCCCCACCGCGATGCCTGCCGAAGCGGGCGTGCCGCGGGCGGCGGGCGGCCTGCCGGCAATGAGCCGCTGACGTGCGAGCTTGTCGAGATCGACTCCATCGAGCCGGCGCAGCGCTTGCGCGGGCGTGAGCAGGCCCTCATGCACGAAGTCGATGGCAAAGCGCAGCGCCGCCTGCGGCGTGCGCTTGGCCGAGCGCGTCTGCAACAGCCAGAGCCTGCCGTCCTCGATGGTGAATTCGACGTCCTGCACGTCGGCGAATTCCTTCTCCAGCAATCTCAGCAGGTCGTGCAATTGCGCCGCCACCATCGGCAGCGAGCGCGAAATTGCCGCGTCCGTTTCCGGCGTGCGGCTGCCGGAGACGACGTCCTCGCCTTGCGACTCGAACAAGATATCGATGACCGGCTGCGCCGCGCCGGTCGAAGGATCGCGCGAGAAGGCAACGCCGGCGCCTGAGGCCAATCCGCGATTGCCGAACACCATAGCCTGCACCGTGACCGCGGTGCCGGCGAGATCGTCGAGGTGCTGCAGCCGGCGATAAGTCTGCGCTCGCTCGCTCATCCACGAACGATAGACGGCCATAGCAGCGTTCTCCAATTGCTCCACGGGGTCATCGGGGAGCACGACATCGCCATCCTCGACGAGCCCGTGAAAGGCGTCCGCCAGGCGCTCCACGGCTTCGCTGTCGAGCGCGTTTTCGCCGGCGACGCCTTCGTCGGCGATCAGGGCGTCGCGTCGGGTGGCGAAGGATGCGGCGTCGAGGCCGAGAACGACATGGGCATAGCTTTCGATGAAACGCCGGCGGCAGTCCCAGGCAAAGCGCGGATGGCCGGTCTGCCGCAGCAGGCCATGCACCGCGGCGAGCGTGCAGCCAACGTCGAGCACGGTATCGAGCATGCCGGGCATCGAGCGCGCGGCGCCCGAGCGCACAGACACCAGTAGCGGCTGGCGACGATCGCCGAAGCGCCGTCCGGTCACGCTTTCGAGGAAACCGATGCCTTCGCGTAGTCCTGCGCTAACTTGTTGCCGCGCGTCGCCATTGCTTTGGACGATCGCGGGACAAAGCCCGACCGGTAGCACGAAGGCGGGCGGCACCGGCAGGCCGAGCGCGGCCATGTGCGCGAGGTTGGCGGCCTTGGCGCCGATCTCCTCGGCCGAGTGGCGCTTGGTCGAATGATCCCCGATACGCACGATTTGCATGACGTTTCACTCTAGGCCGACAAATCGGCGAGCACGTAGCGCCGCAACAGATGGCCGAAGCCGGCGAGGCGGTCGGTCGAGCGCTCTAGCGCGCGCGCAAACTCGAGCGCCGACAGTCCGGTTTTCAGATCGAAAGCGCCGCGCAGCACGAAGGCGGTGAGCGCGCGCTCGGCGGCGTCGCCCGCATGTTCCGCCTCGATCAGGCGGTCGACCGCGGCGAGCGCATCTTCGGCGTCGACTCGCTGGCCATCGGGAATTTTGGCGGCGGCGGCGGTGCCGGCGGTGGCTGCCTCGGTGCCGGCAACGGCGGCGGCGGCGAGATCGGCGAGGGGCTTGAGCATTTCGGGGGCAAGCGCGTCGGGCACGAGCGAGGTGAGGAAAGCCGCCTGCTCGAGCTCGTCGATCGCCTCCTCGATGCGGTTCACCAGTTGCTCGACGGTTGGGTCGGCGTCGAAGCGGATGATCTCCTCGCGCGCCTTGATGACGATCCTGTCGGCCTTCTCCTCGATGCGCCGCGCCGCTTTGGCGAGCGCGTCGCGTTCTGTGGGCTCGCCCGCCTGCCGTTGCGCGACGAAATGCGCGATGCCGCCGGCGATGTCGCGCGCCAGTCCCGCCTGGCTGATGACGATCGCCAGCAATGCGCCGTCGACACGCTGCAGATGACGCACGAGATCGGCCTCGATGCGGTCGCGGGCGAGGCGGATCGAGCCGCCCTGCAGCAGCGCCTCGGCGGAAACCTGCAGCACTGTCTTGAGGAAATCGACCGCCGCCTCGCGGCCGAGCGCGCGGTCAAGCCGCTCGCCGAAGCCGATGCGGGTCGGTGTCGCGTGATGCACGGCGGCGGCGACGAGTTCGCTGCCGCCCAGCGCAAGGAAGCCGCGATGGCCGCAACGCTGGCGTGCCGCCCAATCGAGCACGCGCAGGGCTTCGCTCTTGCCGACCCAGGCCTGCAGGATCTTGCGCGCCTTGTTCCAGTCGATGAGGAACACCAACGAGGCGCCGATCGCCTCGAGCAACGCGTCGCGCCCCGGCGCGTCGGCGGTCGGGCAGCGGCCGGTGATGAGATAGAAGGCGTCGTCGCCGCCGAGGCCGGCCGCGCTCTTGCGTTCGAGCCCGCTCCATTGCAGCGGGAAATTGCGCAACAGGCCGGTGAAGAACCTGGCGCGGCCTAGATGTACGTCGGTATAGGTGACGGTGACCGCGTCGGTCTCGACCGCGATCACGACGACATGGGCTTCGGTCTCGCCAATGTCGTTCTGGATTGTGAGTCGCGCGCCGGCGCGAGAGGCGGTGGTGGCGAGGCCGGGGTGGTCAAATTTCAGCTTCTGCGTCGCGGCAACGCCGCGCATGAAGGCTTCGACCGCGGGCCGGTCCTGCGGCAACAGGCCGTGGACGTGGGCGCCGGCGAGAATCTCCTCGGCGTTCTCCGCCGACAACCGGTTCAGCGCCTTGTGCAGATCCATTACCAGGCGATGCAGGCTATCGCCGTTGTGCTCGTCGAGGCCGGTAAGCCGCGCGATCTGTGCCGGCGCGATCGTATCGGCCGTGCCTGGCCAAGCGGCGTTCTTGAGCGCCGCAAGGCGCGCGAGCGCGGCCTCGCCTTCCGCCGGCTCGGCGGCTTTGATCGCGCGCGCCATGCCGACGATGTCGTCGAAAAGGGCGGCGCCCAAGGCGGCAAGGCCGGGCGCGCTTACTTGCTCGTCGGCGACAAGGCGCGCGCCATTGACCAGATTCTGCATGCCTGCGGGGTCGATGCCGGCGGCGCGGCATTCCTCGGCGAGATCGAAGCGGGCGCCGCGTGGATCGCGCGCATGACGCGCGGCTGTTTGCAGTGCGCTGAGGCGGATTTTCGCCCGGTCGTTGGCGGCAAGTCCCTCGGCGATGAGAGCGGGCAGCAGGATGTCGGTCTGCCCCAGCCGCTCGATGATGTCCGATTTCATGGATTGGTGCCTGCGGTGACGCGGCATTAGTGCACGCCGCCGTGACGCCGGCATTGAGGCAAATCAGTCACGCAACCGTCACGAAACATTTCGCCGCTGCGCGATCATTAGGCAGGCGCCGGGAGCACTACCGAGCTACCAAGCAAACCGCGCTTTCGCGGCCTGCGTCCGGCGCCGCTCAGAGCTTGCCGTGCTCGCGCAGGACCTCCGCGGCGATGCGGTGCGCTTCATTGGCGGCGGGGATGCCGCAATAAAGGGTGAGCAGCAGCAGCACCTCCTGAATCTGCTCGGCGCTGCAGCCGTTCTTCAAGGCGCCGTTTAGATGCACGCGCAGTTCGTTCGGGTGGCCCGCCGCGGCCATCATGCCGATCATGACCAGTGATTTCATCCCCGGCGGCAAAGCGGTGCGGCTCCAGACGTCGCCATAGGCATAGGCGTTGATGATGTGCTGCAGCGGCTTGCCGAAGTCGCCGAAGGCGGCCATGCGTTTTTCCACCGCCTCGCGGCCGAACATCTCGGTGCGCAGCTTGAGGCCGCGCTCGTGCTGGCTGTTGTCGGTCATCGCCCTTGTCCTTTTCGTCGCCGCTATTGCAGAGGGATATTGGCGGCCTCGCGCACCGCGTTCCAGCGCTTGTATTCGTTGGCCATGAAGTTGCCGAAGGCCTGCGGCGTCGAGCTCTTCACTACCACGCCGACCTTGACCAGCTTCTTGGCCACCTCCGGATCGGCGAGGCTCTCATTGAGAGTCTTGTTGAGCTTGGCGATTACTCCAGGCGGCGTGCCGCGCGGCGCGAACAGGCCGTACCAGGTGGTCACGTCATAGCCCGGCAAGAGGCCGGACTCGATCGCCGCCGGCACGTTCGGCACCGCCGGGAAGCGATCCTTGCCGGTGACCGCGAGCGCCTTGAGCTGGCCAGACTGCACATGGCCGATCAGCGCCGAAACGGTGTCGAACATGATGTCGGCATGCTTCCCGAGCACGGCGTTGAGCGTCTCGGGCGTCGAGCGGAAGGGCACGTGCAGTAGCTCAATCTTGGCGGTCTGGCGGAACAGTTCGCCGGCGAAATGCTGAGTGGCGGTGAAGCCTGGGCTGGCAAACACCACCTTGCCGGGATTGGCTTTGGCGTAGGCGATCAGTTCCTTCACGTTGTTGGCGGGAAAGTCCGGACGCGTCACAATCATCAGGCTCGCCGTCGCG
>Ga0335081_10008315_pt1 | contig 16642 bp, 11 predicted proteins | sample Lox_Sample_35_FD_206713 | JGI IMG/M metagenome (GOLD analysis project Ga0335081, IMG submission 206713) | Soil microbial communities from Loxahatchee National Wildlife Refuge, Florida, United States - Lox_Sample_3.5 | ecosystem: Environmental > Terrestrial > Soil > Wetlands | place: USA... | reverse complement strand
ACCCCGATGCGGCCGCCGTCGGAACGCAACGCGAGGATGTCGATCCCCTCTTTGATCGCCAGTTGCCTAGCCGCAGGCGTAATGCGCAGTTGCTCGTAACCGTGTTCCTCGAGATAGGCGCGCACGTCCTTCTCAACTACACGGCCTTCCGGGCCAGAACCGACAACCTTTGTCGCATCGATCGCCGACTCCCGCGCAAGGGCCGCCGCGCGCGGACTGATGCGAAACACAATTGCAGGAGTGGAGACGGCCGGCGCGGGTGTGATGGGTTCCGCCTTCGGCATCGGAGCTTTCGCTCTCGATACCGGGACCGTTGCGGCAACGTGCGCAACTTCCGCTTGCGGTGCGGGCTTGGGCGTTTCAACCGCGAGGATCGACTCGCCCGGCTGGCCCACAAACCCGACGGTGGTTTGCACCGGCGCGGTCGTTCCGGCCGGCACGACAATCTTCAGCAAGGTGCCATCGACGAAGCTTTCCACATCCATCACGGACTTGTCCGTCTCGACGGTGAACAGGATCTCCCCTTTTGCGACCGTGTCACCCTCCTTCTTCTGCCATTCAACGATGGTGCTTTCTTCGGTCATCTGACCGAACTTCGGCATGATGATCGGCGTGGCCATGTCAGCCTCAGAGAATCTGGCGCGCGGCGACGAGGATATCGTCAACGCTGGGGAGGAAGGCCGCTTCGAGAATGTGCGATTGAGGTGCGATGCCGTTTTTCGCGCCGACGCGTTTGACCGGCGCGTCGAGGTAGTCGAAGACCCGGTCCTGAATGGTCGAAGCAATCTCGGCGGTAAAGCTGCCGATGTGAATGGCCTGACTGGCTACGACGCAACGCCCGGTCTTCTGCACGCTGCGCAGAACCGCATCCATATCGAGCGGCACAAGGCAGCGCAGGTCAATGACTTCAGTGCTCTTGCCGCTCTCGGCCTGCAGTTTCTCCGCCGCCTTGAGGCAGTCGTGCACCACGGGTCCCCAAGCCACCAGGGTGATGTCGCTGCCTTCCCGTTTCACATCGGCGATGCCGAGCGGCACGAGATGATCTCCTTCCGGCACCGGTCCCTTCATCCCATAAAGGGCTTGCGACTCAACGAACAATACGGGGTTGTTGTCGCGAATCGATGACTTCAGCAATCCTTTGGCATCCGCCGGAGTGGACGGATAGACAACGTACAATCCCGGGATGTGGCAGAACATGGACTCCAAGGTCTGGGAATGCTGCCCACCGTAGCCCTTGCCCGCGCCGGCGCTGACGCGATACACGAGCGGCACCTCCGTTTGGGCGCCGCTCATGTAATGCCACTTCGCCGCCTGATTACTGATCTGATCCGACGACATCAACGCGAAGTCGAAGTACATCAACTCCACGACCGGCCGCAGCCCGACCATCGCGGCGCCAATGGCCGACCCGCAGATGCAGGCCTCGCTGATCGGCGTGTTGAACACCCGGTCGCGCCCAAAGGCTTCGAGCAGGCCCTTGGTGACCTTGAATGCGCCCCCGTAATCGGCCACGTCCTCGCCGTAGAAGATCACCCGCGCGTCCCGCAACATCTCTTCATACAGTGCTTCGCGTAACGCATCCTTGTACGTCAACTCGCCGTTCGTGCGCTTGATATCGAGTCTCTCCTTCACGATCTGCACGTTCCCAAACTCGGCCGGGACAATCTCCTCCTTCGTGTCCGTGTACATAAACGTGAGTACGTCCCTGGCTTCCGGATCGGCAGCGCCGGCGGCGCGCCGCGCGGCACGGGCATTGCGGTCACGTGCCGATTGTTCGAGCGTCGCGATGCCCTTTTCGTCCAGCACACGCGCCTCGAGGAGTTGACGCTTGAACATCTCAATCGGATCGACGGCCTTCCAGGCGGATTCTTCCTCCTTCGTCCGGTACTCAACGCGCGGATCGCTCAACGAGTGGCCAAAATAACGATAGCAGTCCACATCGAGAAACACCGGACCTTCGCCGCGTTTGCAAATTGTCGTGGCGCGCCGCATGGCGTCGCGCACGGCCAGCGGATTCATCCCGTTCACGGCCTCCGCGTGCATGTTGTTGTCGGCAAACCCGGCCGCGCGCCGGGCCATGCGCTCGATGCCGGTCACCTCGTCATCCGTGCGATGCGTCATGCCGTAGTGGTTGTTGATCACCAAAAAAATGATCGGCAACCCGAACTTGTGGTCGCCCGCGTAATGATTGGTGAACTGCTGTTGGGCCGCCCAGTTCATTGCTTCCAACGCCACCCCGTTGGAGAATGCGCCGTCGCCAGCGAAACAACATACAATCGCGTCCTTGCGCAGGTAACGCAACGCCAGCGCCGCGCCGGTGGCAATGGGCGTGCCGCCGCCAACAATGGCATTGGCGCCGAGGTGTCCGACCGTGAAATCAGCAATGTGCATCGAGCCGCCACGCCCGCGGCAATAGCCGTCGTCCTTGCCAAACAGCTCGCTGATGGTCCGATAGACGTGTTCCTCAAGCGCGTCTTCGAGCAACTGCTCGCGCGTGGTCGCACGTGTCTGTGGAACACGCCGCCGAAGCTGCTCGTCGCTCATGGCTCGAATGGCGACGGTGCCTTTGGCGAGGCTCTCGCCGTGTCCGCGATGTGTGCTGGTGATCTTGTCGGCCACAGTCAATACCGCGCACGCACCAGCCGCGCACCCTTCCTGCCCGATGGAGACGTGCGTCGGCCCCCGGTAGTTGTAATTGGGCAGTGGCTCGTACGCGCCCGACCGCAGCTTGACGATCATCTCTTCAAATTCGCGAATGACGAGCATGTCTTCGAACAAGCGAACCGCGCCGTCGGGGTCGATCGTTCCAGCCGCGAGTTCCTGGGTGAGCGAACCTTGATACTGGAAGGCGGGAATTGTGCCGCAATCAATGACGAACGGAGTAAAATCTGGCCGCGAATCGCTGAGAGACACTGTTGGCGAGGCGGGAGCTTGTTTCTGTCGAGATCGCTGAACTGTCGTATGCATGGGCTTAGCTCATTTCTTGTCCACCGGACACGCTGAGGGCAATGCCGGTGATGTAACTGGATGCGTCGCTTGCGAGGAACACGACCGCGCTACAAACGTCGGCGTACGTGCAGCCCCGCTTCATGGGGACCTGGTTGATGTAATGCTGGCGAACGTCCTCAACAGATTGCGCCCCGGGCACCTTGCCGGCGCGCAAATACTGCACGAACAAACCGTTGTGGGGATCGGTCCATAAAGGAGATTCGAGCAGATTGCCGGGACAGATCGCGTTGCAACGGACGTTGTGAGGCGCCATCTCCAGCGCAACACTCTGGACCAAACCGATGCCGCCGAATTTCGTCGCTGCATACGCCGCGTTGGCGGCGCTGCCTTTTTTCCCGGATTTGGAGTTGATCTGAATGATTGTCCCTTGCCGGTGCGGTTTCATCACTAGGCAGGCGTGCTTCATCGTCAGGAAATTGCCGAACAAGTTTACATTCATGACCGCCCGCCACTTTTCCGCGTTGGCCTCCGCGATGGGTTCGGCAATCAGAATGGCCGCGTTGGCGACGACGATGTCGACGTGCTGAAACTTCTCGACCGTCCTGTCGAACAACATCTTCACGTCAGCCTCCTGGGTCACATCCACTTTCAAACCCAGTCCGCGGCCGCCAATTTCCCTGGCGGCTTGCCGCGCTCCCTCTTCGTTCACGTCGGCGACGACGACGGCGGCGCATCCCTCATCGGCCAGGCGTTGGCAAACAGCCCGACCGAGTCCTTGCGCTCCGCCGGTAACCACCGCAATTCTGTCTTCGAGTGATTTGTTCATGGCTTTCTGAATTGGCCCAACAGCGCTTCTTCGGCCTGCTTGTTCCAGTGGCCGTATTTGAGCGGAAGCTTCGGGCTCAGGTCTGCGAGCGGCGTAAGACCCAATCCTTTGCAGGACGGATAGACGATGATTTTCCCGGGCATGAGGTTTTGTTCGACGGCGTGGATGCCATCGATGGCCCCCTCGAGGCCGGCGACCGCAGCCACCGAGAGATTGGTGTCGAGTTGTCCCGAGGCAACTTTCTTTAACACCGTTTTCATGTCGTCGAGGGTCGAGCCGCTCGTGCCGATGAAATAGCACTGTTTTTCGATGTACGCATCGAGATCGATCTCGGCGGTTTTGTCAGCAGGAATGCCCGCGAAAATATTGATGAGCGCCCGAGGAGCGGCGTCTACGACCGCTTGGGCGACGAGCGCGGGCACCGGCGCCATCAGAACGATGTAGTTGAACCTCTCGGCCGGCTTGCCTTCCGACGGATTGTACGTCCGCAGCGTAAGCCGGTTCTTTTCGACAAGCGGCTCGGTGAGTTTGCGCAGTTGCGTGAGCCGCTCATCGTTGAGATCTCCCGCAAAAACCGTTACGCCCGCAATCCCCTGGCAGAGGTCGCGGATCACGTGCATCGTGCCCATCGGCCCAGCCGCGCCAATGATATTGATCTTGTCGTCCGCGCGAATCTCCGCGGTTGCGGGGATTGCGTCCAACGCGTCCATGGGATTGCTGCCGGACGTCCCGACAATGCGAATGCCTCCGTAGTGAACGCGCCCGACAGCCGACACCACGGGCCGGCCAAATCTACCGCCGCACTGAGCGATCACGAACAGTCCGTTGGCGCCCACCTTCGCGAACAGATTCTCCACAATCGCAGCATCGCTGCCAAAATAAACCACATCATCAAACGTGCCGTCCGGGATCGTGGCCGGCTGGCAGCGCAGCGCACCGGAAACCTCGATTTGGCCATCACCGACGATAAGGCACTTGCCGCCGTCCTTGAACGAGCGGCGTTGCTTCTCGGCGTACGCATCCTCGACGCAGGCCCACGGCTCACACAGCGCGATGGCGGACGCCGACAAATCTTCAGGCGCGGGGATGAACATCGATTCCCCATCTGGTGCCGTGATGACGCGCTCGTCGACCAGCACAAACTCTTGCAGGGCGCCCTCGAAATTGTACCCGAACGCCGAAGCAGAATGCGTGGTGGGCAACCAGCGGTAGTCGGTCTGCACGAGGTATCGTTCCCCGAGCTTGAATCGCGTGACCTTCGGGCCGAGCTTCGCGATGCGAACCACGGTCTCGTGGCCGGGCACGGTTGGCTTGTCGCCCGGTACGTAATGTGGCATTTCCAACAACGCTTCCTGATTCAAACCCGTCGTGACCTGGGATTTTCGTGCGTGCGCGGAGAATTGCTTTAGCAATTTCAGATCGGAGAAGCAAAGGCCACAGACTTCGACACGACAGAGCACCTGGTGCGGTCCGGGCTCGAACACAAGCTTGGATTCATTGAGCCGCAGTTCGTTCGGGCCAACCAGTTGAACCGCGCGTTGTGTAGTGATGGCGGCGCTCAAGCTTCTTTTCCCTCAAGATTTCATCAGATTAAGGATTTCAGACGGTGTGCATTCATCTGTCACGTCGCGCAGCAAATCTTCCCGCGCAGGCTCGAGTCGGGCCCCCAGCAGGACAAAGAACTCGTTCTTCGCTTTCGTGTCGGGGAAACGGTCCCGGGCCCACCGGCTGAGATAGCCCATGCGGCAGCGTCGCTGCAGAACCGTATGCGCATAGGCGATGAACGCGCCGTTCAAGAAGTGTGGCCAGAACGGCGCCAATTCGTCCGCGGTGAAGTCGTCGACAAACTTGCATCCGGGCGCATTCATTTCGGTGCCCACAATGATCGGAAGATGCCGCCTGGCCGCCGTGGCGATGATCAATTGAAGGTTTTCCAGCTTCTGAGTTTTTTCGCCCGGCGTGAAATTGCGATCCGGGATGATATTGATTGCCGCCACGCCTGTGGACGTGGCCACGTCGAGAAGTTCATCGATCGCCCGTTCCCCCTCCGACGTGCCATCGAGCCAGGTCACCGTGGGAATGGCGCCGCTCTCCAACACGAATCGGTTGATGTCCGCCATCCGTGGGAACGAACCTTTGTCCGGTTGCACGTAACCCGGACCACCCTGTTTCATCGTCTTGGCACGGATCAGTGCTTGTAGCGCGGCCGGTTCCGCCGGGCACTGGCCAAGCTTTCGCAACCAAAATTCCCTGTCACCCTTCTTCGCGTACGCCTCGCAAATGTGTCGCTCCGTGGCGTTGCCCTTGGGCGTCAGGGGCAGTACATCGCGGTCGTAATCCACCGTGACCGGAGCCGTGAACCTGTTGACGCGGCCAACCAACTCGCGATTACGTGCGACCGCACGTTCACGCATTTTGTTCAGAAACGGATGCTCGACAGCATATGGGAACCCGACACCCATGTGATAAGAAATGCCGGGTTCACCCGGCGAGTTGATAACCCGCGACGCGAACTCAGGCACAAACACGCGCGACTCCAGGCTGGCGCATGTTTTCAGTCCGAGGAGCCGTCCCGCCTCCAGAAACTCTTCCAGCCCATCCAATACGTCGAAATCGACAATTCCGGCGGCCAGCAATCCTGCCTTGCGAGCGAGCCAGGCAAACTTCGTTGGCGAATAGCCATACGCGTTGTACGAGTAAAATGTGTGCGTGTGGAGGTTGACGGCCGGCGCTTTCGAGAAGCTGATATCGCCGCGCTGGGCAAGCGACCACAACTCGGCCAGCGCTTCCCGCCGCTCCGCGGCATCGAAGTTGTCGAGTTGTTGCTCCAAATGTTGGATTCGGGTGTTCACTTCAGACTCTTGAAGTGTTGGAGGGCCGCGTCGCGCGATGGACTGGGCTGAGGCATGTATGTGGCCACAGCGAACGACTCCCGGGTGATGCGGCGCATTTCATCGAGCGACGCCACATGGCCGAGCGCCAGGGCTTGAATGAGAACATTCCCCGCGGCCGTCGCCTCCACGGGCCCGGCGATCACAGTGCGACCGGTCGCATTGGCGCTCAATTGATTCAGCAGTTTATTCTGGCTGCCGCCCCCGACGATATGGAGCGTGGTCAGTTTTTCCCCTGTAACTTCCTCCACCTGATCGAGCGTCTGCCGATACAACAGCGCGAGGCTTTCGAGGGTGCAGCGGACGAACTCGCCACTCGTTGTCGGCGGCTTCTGGCCGGTCTCACGACAATAATCCACGATCTTCTGCGGCATGTTGCCCGGTGTGGCGAAACGTTGATCGTTCGGGTTAATCAAAGCCCCAATCGACGTCGCCGCCTCAGCCTGCTTCGTCAGTTCGGCGTAATCGTAGTCGCGGCCTTCCTTCGCCCAGTGTCGTCGGCATTCCTGCAGGATCCACAGGCCGATGATGTTCTTCAAGAACCGGATGCCGCCGCCCAAGCCAACTTCGTTGGTGAAATTGTACTCGCGACTCTGGTCCGTGATGATCGGCTTCTCCGATTCGATACCCAGGAGCGACCATGTCCCCGAGCTGAGGTATGCCCAACCAGTTCCCTCTGCCGGAACGGCCGCAACCGCGGCGCCCGTATCATGGGAGCAGGTGGCCACAATCTGCATGTTCGGCAGCCCCGTCTCCGCAATGACCGATCTCAGAAGCGGTCCGAGGACGGTGCCGGACCGCACCACATCCGGGAAGATTTTCTTCGGCAGCCCGAGTTTCGTTCGCAAGGCCCGCGACCACGCATGTTTTCTGGGATTGTAGAGCTGCGTCGTGCTGGCGAGCGATTCCTCGGCCCGGGCCACGCCGCTGAAAAGAAAGTTGAAGTAATCGCCGATATTCAAAAACTGGTTGGCGGATTTCAACACCCACGGTCGCATATGCAAATCGGCGTGCAACTGGTGGATCGTGTTGATGGTCATGAACTGGATGCCAGTCTCCGCAAAGACTTCTGCCCTCGGCACGAGAGCAAACGTCCGTTCAAACGCGCCTTCGTTGCGTGACGGGTCGCGGTAGTGGAATGGCGCGGTCAGCAGCGGCTCGCCGTCGCGCAACCACGCATAATCCACGCCCCAGGAATCGCAACTGAGACTTTCGGGTTTGATTCCCCGCGCCGCAATTTTGGCGAGGCCGGTCTTTAACTCACCAAAGATATGCAACACGTCCCAGCGTAGCGTGTCATTCACGTGCACGGGGCCATTGGAGAACCGATGAATTTCCTCCAACATCAATCGTCCATCCGACAGTGCGCCCAATACGACACGACCACTTTCCGCGCCCAAATCGCAGGCGATGTAATGGTGAACAATCATATGACCTGTTTCGTGTCTTGTCTGTGATCGGTGCTCAGCATCTAGTATTTGCCGTACAGCGGTCCGAAATTACGGCACGCAGCGAAGTCTGCCGCTTGCGGTTCGTTCGCGCCGAACTCCGTCCACGCGCTCGGACGGAAAACGCGCTCGTCGTCGATGTTGTGCATGTACACCGGAATACGCAACATGGCGGCCAGCGTAATCAACTCGTGACCGATATGGCCGTAGCTGAATGCGCAATGGTTCGCGCCCCAGTTGTTCATCACCGTGTACACGTCGCGAAATGGACCACGTCCCGTCGTTCGTGGCGCAAACCATGTCGTCGGCCAGGTCGGGTTCGTGCGTCTGTCGAGCGCGTCATGCACTTCGTTGGGCAATTCGACGGTGACACCTTCGGCAATTTGCAGCGCCGGCCCCAATCCCTTGACCACATTGATGCGAGCCGCTGTGATCGGCATGCCTCCGCGCGTCTTGAATCGAGTCGAAAACCCACCCCCGCAGAAATACTCATAGATTGCCGGGTGCCATGAGGTGGCCTTCAGGCACTTGCCGGCTTCCGCGGCGGTGATCTGCCACCAGGACTTCATCGCGGGCCGGCCATCGAGTTCCTGTTCGCCCGTGGCGTCGAGAGCCGCGGGTCCGCTGTTGATCAGGTGCAGAAGGCCGCCTGCCGCGTCACCGCCGAGCTTGTGTCCGGTCACACGTTTGACAGCTTCCGGGCTCCAATAAGTGCGCACGTCGGCAAACACCTGTGCGCCGCCCGTTAGCAAGTGGCCGAAGAGCATCGTGGCGCCGTTGAGAGCATCGTTTTCCGTCGCGACAACGAATGGCTGGCGGATGCCATTCCAGTCGAATGACGAGCACAGGATGGCTTCGAGAAAGTCGCCATTGGGCAGATGATCGGTCCATTGGCGCTGCCCCTGGAACCCAGCCGCGATGGCGTTGTGACCGAGCGCCTCCTCTCCGTGGCCGATTTCCGCGAGGTGCGGGTTGCCAATCATCAAATCGCGCACGATCAGCGCCATCTTGATACAGGTCTCCCATTCCTTGTCCCGGGCCGCGCTGCTGCGCTGTTTCTTGGGATCGTTGTAGTCCACCCCTTCCCTGCAATTCGCACGAACCCATTTGAGCGCGCGGTTGAATTCCCGTTGATCGAATATGCCGCGCTCGATGCGGCGCACCAATTCAACCATATCCACAAACATGACGCGCATCCCGAGATACGCTTCGAAAAACGCCGTGTCCACGACCGATCCCGCAATCCCCATGGACGTGCCACCAACGGAGGCGTACGATTTGCCGCGCATGGTCGCGACCGCGAGGCCCGCCCGGGCGAATTGCAGCAGTTTCGCCTGCACATCGTCCGGAATCGTCGTGTCACCGCCGTCCTGAACGTCGCGCCCGTAGATGTTGAAGATGGGATAGCCCTTTTGGTTGTGGCCGGCGCTGACCGCTGCCAGATACACGGCACCGGGGCGTTCCGTGCCATTGAACCCCCACACGGCTTTCGGCAACAGCGGATCCATGTCCATCGTCTCGGACCCATAGCACCAACAAGGCGTCACGGTGAGGGAAGCGCCGACCCCCGCGCGCGCGAACTTCTCCGCGCACAGGGAAGCCTCGGCAATGCCTCCGATCGTACGGTCCGCGATGACGCACTCCACCTTCGTGCCGTCCGCGTGGCGAATCTTCTCGCGGATTAATTTGGCCGCGCTCCGGGCCAGGTTCATCGTCTGTTTTTCGAGTGACTCGCGGACGCCGCCCAGTCGCCCGTCGATGGTAGGGCGGATTCCGATCCGGGGGTTTTCGGTGACGAGTCGATTGTGAGGCTGATTCACTCGAAGGTTCGTTGTGACGGACATGCGAAAGCTCCTCGGGATATTTGTATCAGGCGGTGATAAGTTGACTTCGTTTCAAGGTAATGCCAGCCGAGCTCAAGCCATTCAGGGGGGCATCGGTCAACAACCGATGGACCTTGGACCACGGAACCAGAAAATGCGCCGCCTCCTGGTTGAGCTTCGATGAGTCCAGGCAAAAGATCGCGTGCCGCGATCTCTCCAGTGCGGCGAGTTGGAATTGCACCACATCGAGTTGGGAATTCCAAATGCCCTTCGCGGTCATGCCTTCAGCTGCCAGGAACGCGATGTCCAATTTCCAGAGGCGAAGGCTGCGGCGCGCTGTTTCACCGACCAGGATCGATTGACGCGCAAGGTACTGTCCTCCCAACAGGTTCACCTCGACTCCATCCACGCGGGACAGAAGCTCCGCTACCGGCAGATTGTTGGTGACGGCAACGAGAGGCATGACTGGATGCTTGGCGAGGGCCTCCGCGATTGCAAAGGTCGTCGTCCCGGAATCGAAATAGCAGGTCATGCGGGGCTTGATCAGATTCCGGGCCGCGAGCGCGATGCGTCGTTTGGCCTCGGGGTGGCGAAACAGGCGTTCGCGGAATGGGGGAAATCGCTGGTTGAACTCGCACAGCGCCCCTCCGTGAGTGCGCGTAATCACCCGCTCCCGAGCCAGAGCGGCCAGGTCACGTCGGGCTGTGGCCTCGGACACGCGCAGTTGGCTGCAGAGTTCGCTCAGCGGCAGGTACTGGTGTTGTTGCAGGAGACCTGCGAGCCGGTTGCGGCGAGCCTGAACCAAATGAAACGGAACTCTCATCGAAGCGCCAACCAGCATACGTCTTTATATGATTGGTGTCAATCATTTAAAATCATGAGCTCGCCCCGCGATTCGAAGGACGATTATTCGTAGCCCGGGAGGAATTTGGCCTCAGCCTTAAACAGGTCCAATGTCAACTGCTTGATCTCGGCCGGCGAGCAGCAGGCGGCCGTGAGAGGATCGAGCAGCAAGGCGTGGATGGCCGCTTCCTTGCTCTTTTCGATGGCGGCAGTGGCCGCAAGGTCGAACATGCGCATGTTGGAATCACAGATCGCCGCCATCGGTGCCGGCAATTTGCCGTACACAATGGGTGTGACGCCCCGCCTGTCGATCCGGCAGGCGACCTCAACGCAGCCGTCGGCGGGCAGATTGGTGATGAGGCTGCAATTCATGGTGTTGCCGTGAATGTGGTATGGTGAATCTTTCTCCCGCGCCTCGATGATCCACGACGCGTACTCCCAGCTACGCGGCCAGCCGATGGCCGATTTGCCTGTGACCATCTCGCGTCGCGCGGCGTCCGCATCCCTTCGCCACTTGGGCCAGTTGTCGGCGTAAAAACTCGAGCCGCCCTCGTACCCGGGCCGGCAGTATCGTTTCAGCAGGTCCTTGCGTTTGCGGTAATACGGCAAATACTCGCTGAGGTGGCCACTGGACTCGGTCACGAACGCGCCAAAGTGGAGCATCATGTCCTTGCGGATCAGATCGCCTGCATCGTCCGGGTTGACTGGCCTGCCCTCCAGGTCTCGACGCGCTTTCGCCGTCAGGATCGGATAGAGGTCCTCCCCGTTGTGCTGGAGCTTGGTGAACCAGGCCAGATGGTTGATGCCAGCGCATTCCCATGTCATCTGCTCGTACGGAACGCCCGCCCGTTGGGCCAGCAGGTGGCTCGTGCCTTGCACCGAGTGGCACAGGCCGACAATCTGCATCGAGCTGCTCCGCCCGGCGGCCAGACACATCATGTTCATCGGATTGGTGTAATTGAGCACGAGTGCGTCGGGGCAGAGTTGCTCCGCATCGCGCAAGATCTCCAGCCACCGGGGAATCGTCCGCAGTCCCTTGAACAACCCGCCGGGTCCGATCGTGTCGCCGATACATTGATCGACGCCGTACTTCGCCGGGATGTCGTTGTCGTGGCGCACGCATTCCAGACCGCTGACCTCGATGCAGTTCACGAGATAGTCCGTGCCGCGCAGCACGTCGCGGCGACGCGGCGATGCGGTGACCTTCCACCCAGCCTTGCCAAGCTGTGCGACCAGCCGCGAGATGAGTTGGCGCATCGTCTTCAACCGGCGCCTGTCAATATCGACCAACGCAATCTCGCCGCGGCGGGCACCGGGAATGAGCAGCACATCGTTCATCAAGCGGGGCGTGAACCCACTGCCGGCGCCGATCATGGTGATCTTGATCGGCCGGTGGAACTTGCCCGACAATCCCAACTGCTGATCGGCGGCTTTGGTGTGCTCCGTGTGACCCTTGCTCTTCGTCATATGAATTGTTTCCGCCCGGTGGCCCGGAGGTTGGTTAGTCCATTGAGGTCGCGCGCCGATGACGCAGGCGATCCAGCGCAACGGCCATGATGATAATAGCGCCAATGACCATTTCCTGCACCCATTTTGCCCAGCCAATTTGCTGTCCGCCTGCGTAGAGAACCGTGATCGTGAGCGCCCCGATCAATGTTCCCAATGCCGACCCCTCCCCGCCGCTGAAACTCGCGCCGCCAATGATGACGGCAGCAATGGCGAATAATTCATACTTGTCGCCTGTCGTGGGCTGGCCGATACCAATGTAGGAAAACTGCATCAACCCGGCGATGCCGCAGAAGAATCCGCACAACGCGTAGACAATCAGTTTGGTGCGGCCAACCTGCACGCCGCACAAGCGGGCTGTCTCTTCGTTGGAGCCAATCGCATACGTGTGCCGTCCCAACCGCGTGTACCGCAACAGAAACGATGTCGCCAGCACGCCGGCGATCAAAATCCACACCCCCACGGGTAACAGCAGGCCACTCCCCGACCGGCTGGTCATTGTGGGATCCATGATATGACCGATCCACGTTGTGTCCGGGGGGTAAATGTCCCGCTCGTGGGCAATCCCTTTGGCCAGCCCGCGGAACACGCCCATCGTGCCCAAGGTAACGATGAATGGCATGAGGCGCAGCCACACGACAATCGCGCCATTGGCCAGGCCCGCCATCGTCGCTGCCGCAATCGCCACCAAGCACGCCAGGATGGGGGCCAACATGGCATGTTCATAGACAAAATAGCGTGTTTCGTCCCCACCCACAGTCGCGGCACCCGCTCCCGTGCCGATATTCAGTACCCACGCCACGGCGACGACCGACAGCGCGATCATCGACCCGACGGACAGATCGATGCCGCCCGTGATGATCACGAGGGTCATGCCGAGGCCTGCGGTGCCATAGACGGCACTCTGCCGCAGGATATTCTCCAGGTTGCGCAATGTATAAAACTTTCCCTCGGGCACCATGAAGGAAAAGAAAGCGAACACCAGCAGCAGGGCAAAAAAACGTCCCGCGATGTCGGTCCAGTTTCGCGAAGCCATGAAGACCCGCGACTGGCTTCTCACCCGGTCGGATTCGCCTTTGCTGGTCACGCGTTCACTCATGAGCTTGCCTGTCCGGTCGCCACCAGCATCAACTGATGTTCTGTCCATTCATCCCGCCCGCGGGTTTCGCTCAACTGTCCCCGAGACATCACCGCAATCCGGTCGCAGATGCCCAATAATTCGGGAAGATAACTGCTGATGAGCAACACCGCTTTGCCCTGCGCAGCCAGATCATCGATCAACTGGTAAATCTGCGCCTTCGATCCGACGTCGATGCCGCGCGTCGGCTCGTCCAACAGCAGGACATCGACATCGGCATACAGCAGTCGCGCGATGGCCACCTTCTGTTGGTTGCCGCCCGAGAGGGCGCTGACCCGCTGCCGCGGCCCGCGGCACCGAATGTCAATCCGGCTTATCCACTTCTCAGAGGCCTGTTGTTGTCGCGAGGGCCACACCAGCCGCCATGGTCCCAACCCATCCAACCGCGGCAACGTAATATTGTCCGCCACGCTCAATCCGAGCGCCAGTCCCTCCGATTTGCGGTCCTCACTGACCATGCCCACGCGTTGCGTCCAACGACGAGCTGGCGTTGCCACGCCCCGGTATTCGGCGACGCGGATCTCTCCGCGCACGACAGGATCGAGTCCGAAAATGGCCCGCGCCAACTCCGTTCGGCCGGCGCCGATCAGGCCGGCGATGCCCAGTACCTCACTGCGGCGCAATTGCAGGGACGCTTCGGAGGGACGCTTCATGCCCGCGAGCTTGTCGATATCGAGTACCACCTCGCCGGCTGTTCGCCGGCTGCGCGGATACAACTCGTTGACCTCCCGCCCCACCATCAAGGCGATGATGCGATTCATCGGCGTGCCGCGGGTAGTCCCGGCGCCGACCGTCTCCCCGTCGCGCAGGACCGTGAAGCGGTCCGACATCTCCTGCACTTCCTCAAGAAAGTGCGAGATGTACACCACCGAGATGTTTCGCTCCACCAGACGACGGATCAGAGCAAAAAGTTTTTGAATGTCCTGTAGTGTGAGCGAACTGGTGGGTTCGTCCAAGACCAACACGCGACACTCCAGCGCGACGGCGCGGGCGATCTCTACGAGCTGTTGCTGGCCGAGGGACAGGCTTCGGACTGGGGTGGACGGATCCAGGTGCTCCAGACCCACTTCGTGCAACGCCTGTATCGCTCGCTGCCGCATCGTCCGCCAGTCGAGCAACCAGCCACGAGAAGGCTCGATCCCCAGCAGGATGTTTTCCATGACCGACAGGTGCGGTGCCAGGGACAGTTCCTGGTAAATCATCGCCACACCACGCTGGCGGGCGTGCAAGGGGCCGCCCGGCACAAACTCCTCACCATCGAGAAAGATCTGTCCCTCGTCGGGGAGGTGGGCGCCCGACAGCACTTTCATCAACGTGCTCTTGCCCGCGCCGTTCTCGCCGACCAACGCCATGATTTCGCCCGGCGCCACCGACAAATCCACTCCCTTCAGCGCCCGTGTCGCGCCAAAGCTTTTGCCGACCCCGCGCATCTCCAGACGGGGCACGCCGGGTTTCACGGCCGCCTCAGCGAGTGCGCTCATTTCAAACCAACGAGCTTCCGAATTGCAGGATCGCTTTCCAGGCCCTGCTTCGTGACCAATGCGGCTCCGGTGTCAATGACCGGCGGCACGCGCTCACCTTTGACGACTCTGTAAAGGGTCTCAACCGCCAGGTAGCCCATCTTGTACGGATCCTGCGCAACCAGGGCATCAATGCTGCCGTCCTGGACGTCTTCGACCAATTTCCTGGAGGTGTCGAACCCAACGAATCGGACGTCCACCTTGACACCGCTCTTTCGGAGATCGTCCAACGCCGACGCCAATCCGAGGGTCGAGTAGAGGTTCGCCGCGAACACGCCGTCGAGACCAAGCCGGCCGTTTTCCACGAGTTTTTCGAGTGTGTTGGCCGCGGCCGTCTTGCATCCCTCGACTGTACCGGTGTCCGGGTAGGGGTCGGCCACGACCGTGTAGCCGGCCGCCTTGACCGTCTCGATAAACCCTGCGGCGCGAGCTTCGGTGCTGCCCGTGCCCTGCACGAAGCGCATGCACATCACGCGGGCCGGCTTGTGGCCGAGCAACTCGACCAGGCGCTGCCCGCCCATGCTACCCGCTTTGTGGTTGTCGGTCGCGACGAAACTCGACTGCGCTGTGCCGTCCACTGCCGAATCAAACACCACCACAGGAATGCCAGATTTCACGGCGCTCTCGACCAGTTTGCGTTGTGCCGCCTTGTTCAACGGCGCGAGAGCGATGCCATTGACGCCGAGGTTGATCATATTCTCGATGATCTTGTTTTGCTCGGCGATCTCGGTCTCGGTGACGGTGCCTTCCCACCGGATCGAAACTTCCCGGTCCGCCGCGGCCTGCCGCGCGCCGCGTTCCACCGTCTCCCAGAATTCGCCGCCGTTGCTTTTCGGGATCACGCCCAACTGGATGTCTGCGGCAAATGAGAGGCTTGTGAGAACGGATACGGCAAGCAGAATGGCGATGTGTTTCAATGTGACGGACCTCGGTCGGGTGGGTTATTGATCGAACACGATACAGACCTTGCCGGTCTGTCCTTTGTCGGCCAGTTCGTAGGCTTCGGCGGCCTTCGCGAGCGTCAGCCTCACGCCGCATGTGGTTTCGGGATGCACGCCGAGCCGCGCAAGGTGGAGAGCCAGGTCAGCCAGATGCTTGCGGGACGTCACCCACGAACCGTACAGCGTAATCTGTTCGTGAATGAGAAACGGTGAGACATCAAACTCCATTTTGCCGCCTTCGCCGACGAATCCACAGCGGCCCCACTGGGCCGTGCCACGCAGTGCCAGCAACCGGGCCGACGACGCCCCGGAACAGTCGATACTCACCTCGCAACCGCGCCCGGTGAGCTTCTCGATCTGCGCGAGCGCCGAGTCGCCGGCGGGCAGGACGTGGTCAACCAGCGACGCTCCGTCCCGGTACCTGAGTTGCCGGGCGAACTCCAATCGTCCCGGCGCGAGATCGACGCCGATGATTTCGGTGACACCGAGCGATTTCGCCAGTTGGGCAGCCGCCAGCCCAACGGGGCCGAGACCGGTGACCAGAAGCCGATCGCGGCCGGAGACATTCATCCGCGTGAGACATTCCCACGCCGTGCCGAAGCCGCACGCCATGAACGCGCCATCGACGTAAGTGAGGTTGTCCGGCAAATGCACGCAGGTGTTCTCCTCGGCGAGGCAATACTCGGCGTGGCCGCCATCTCGTTGCCAGCCGTAGGCTTTGCGGTGCGCCGGGCTGCGGCAACTGATCATGTACCCG
>Ga0335081_10008314_pt1 | contig 16644 bp, 18 predicted proteins | sample Lox_Sample_35_FD_206713 | JGI IMG/M metagenome (GOLD analysis project Ga0335081, IMG submission 206713) | Soil microbial communities from Loxahatchee National Wildlife Refuge, Florida, United States - Lox_Sample_3.5 | ecosystem: Environmental > Terrestrial > Soil > Wetlands | place: USA... | reverse complement strand
AGCGGGGTGAGTTGGAGACGCTGGTGCGCGTCGTGACCCCAAGGTGAATTTCAGGAAAGGATTTTTTGGAACATGTGGAAGCCCACGAATCAGCCCGCAAACCCTTCGCAACCGGAGAAACCCATGAGCACGAGCACGCCCAGCATGAACCCGGCCGAGCCCACACCGGCCGGCGCACCCCGCAATGCCGTTATTAACTCCGCTGAGCAAGCAACCATCGGCAAGTCCCTCGTGATTAAGGGCGAGGTGACGGGGTCGGAGTCGCTTTACATTGACGGCCGAGTGGAAGGATCAATCAACCTCGCCGGCAATCGCGTAACCGTAGGCCGCAACGGCGTGGTCGCCGCCAACATCAATGCTCGTGAGATCGTGGTGTTGGGCAAAGTGCGTGGCAACCTGGTGGCCAGCGATCGCGTGGATATCCGCAGCGAAGGCTCTCTGACCGGTGACGTTGTCGCCCAGCGCATCTCGATCGAAGACGGCGCGTTCTTCAAGGGCGGCATCGATATCCGCAAGCCCGGCCAGAAGACGAACGGCGACGCCAAGGATATTCCGACCGCGGAAGACAAAACGCCGGTCGGCGTCCGCGTCTAGAATTCCAGTCGCCGCACTCTGCCCGATCGGGGCAAGCAGGCGAAGCACTGCCGAGTTTCCTCGCTCCCGCACTGGCCGAGTGCGGGAGTGAGGGGTTCAATTCCCACGAGCGTCCACTCGTCCGGCTATTCTAATGTTGGAAAAGGTCCTGCAGCTGCTTTCGATTGCCTGCTCCCACCGTAAGCTCTCCAAGCCATTCATGGCTGATTCCGAAGATGGCTATAAGAACGCCGACTGGATGCCGGTCGGAAACGGCGGCCCCAGCCATTACGTCGTCTGCCTGGATTGCGGCAAGAAGTTCGATTACGACTGGCGGGAAATGAGAGTGATACGGGATAACTCCCGCCGGGGATCCTCGCCTCTTGGGCGATAGTGGTCAACCGTTAAGCGGCATTCACTGTCTCCGCATAATTCCCAGCGCCCTCGCAAACAGCGCGCCCGCCTCGTCCACGCGGAGAGCGTGCGCGGCGCCGAAATAAATCAGCCCATACGGTCCCAGGACCATTACTGCCACGAGGACCGGTGCGTGGTGTCCGCCGAAGTGCTTGATCGCCCAGGCCAGCAGCCCTGCTACGATTGCCGCAATCCAGAGCTTCGCCAGGTGCTGCGCGGCGAGGCCGGTTGTTCCGATCCTCTGGTTCAGGCTGCGCCTGAGGAGCACGAATTCGATCCAGGAAGCTACGCCTGCCGAGATGGTCAGCCCGGCCACGCCCCAGCGCGCTTCAATACCCAGCATGGGCGGCAGCGGGATGGCACACAAATAACCGAGACCCGTGGTCAGCACCACCCGCACAACGGCAAAGCGAAGCGGCGTGCGCGTATCGCGCAGCGCATAGTAGGTCGAGGAATAGAGCCGGCTGAGCGTCGAGGAAAGCAGTCCCACCGCCGAGCCGGCGAGAATCCCCCAGACGTACACGACGTCAGCCCGAGTGAAGCGTCCGGTCTGGTAGATGGCGGCGACGATTACATCTCCCAGCACCAGAAACGCGACCGCGGATGGCAGCACAAAAAATGCGATCTGGCGCAGGCCGGAATCAAGGCGTCCACGCAGGGTCCTGGCGACTTCCTGCTCATCGCCCAGCGCCCCGGACATCTGCGGCAGCTCGGCCGCCGAGACTGACATCCCGAACAGGCTCACGGGAAGCGTGTAGAGCGTTTGCGCATAGGCCAGCGCCGCGACCGCGCCGGTGGGCAGCAGGCTGGCCAGCAGGGCGTCCACGTAAGCGCTGATCTGCACCACTCCGCGGCCCACAAACACCGGAGCGAAGTTGCGCACGACGGTCCGGACGTTCTCCGTCTGATGGCGCAGGTTAAGGTGCAGGCCCTCGAGCAGCCGCAGCACGACCGGCATCTGTACGCCGACCTGCAGAGCGCTGCCGACGACGGATCCCCAGGCCAGAGCGGCGGCCAGAGGAAACTGCGCGTAGCGACGCCCGAAGCCCCACATGGTGGCGATCATGGCCGCGTTCCAGATGACCGGCGCCGTGTAGGAAAGAAAAAAGCGCCCGTGACTGTTGAGGATTCCCAGGCACCAGGCGGAGAAAACCAGCAGGCCGACTCCCGGGAAGAGGATGCGCACCAGCCGAATCGTCAACTCGCGTTTCTCGCCAGAGAAGCCTGGGGCGATCAGATCGATCAGGTAAGGCGTTGCCAGCACGCCGACCAGAACCAGAATTGAGGTGCTGAGCGCCAGCAGCGCCGCAACCGCACCTGCCGTTCTGCGCGCTTCTTCCTCGTCCTGATGCGCGAGCAGCTTCGCGTACACCGGAATGAACGATGCCGAGAGCACTCCCTCGCCGAAAAGGTTCTGCAGAAAGTTGGGAATGCGCAGGGCGGCCTTGAAGGCGTCGGCGGCATCTGAGTTGCCGAAATAGTGGGCGAATACGCGGTCACGGATCAGTCCCGCGACGCGGCTCAGGAAGATGCCGGCGGCGACGAGCAGGGCGAACCGCTTCGTTCGTCCTGGTGGGGTCTGTTTCGCCGTAGAGTTCACCACGGGGGAAGACATCGATAGCGCGATTCTACAACGGGGTGGTTTAGCTCTCGGCGCTGCAATGGACGATTGCCTTTACTTCTCTTGTCCCGGATCGACCGAGCGGTCCAGATAGATCCACAGCACACGGGAGTAGATGGTGATGAGGGGCACGAAGGGGATGAACAGCACAATGCCCCACACCACGACCTTCTGCAGTGACCAACGCGTCAGCAGCCAGAGGGCAACGGCGAAGCCGCAGATCATCACCACGCCGATGCCGTAGCTGATGTACATCGCACCCAGAAAGTATCCTTCCTCGCGCTCGAATTTGAGATCGCAGATCGGGCAGCGTTCGTGCATGCGGGGAAAGACACGCAGCAGCGAGCCGCGGAAGATTCTTCCGATGCGGCAGCGCGGGCAAAGCTGGTGGAGGATGACGCTCAGGGTGGACGTCATCAAAGGACCGCGGTTTCCTCGATCAAGCGGCCTTCGCGGTAGCGCGAGAGCGCGAGCAGGCTGGTATCCACCAGGTCGCACTTCCCGTGCAGGATGAGGTCGGAAAGAATCTTGCCAGTTGCCGGTGCGTGCATCACGCCGTGCCCGCTGAAGCCGTTGGCCAGAAAAAACCCCGGCGCCTCGGGCACCGGACCCAGGATGGGATGGTGGTCGGGCGTCATCTCGTACATGCCCGCCCACGCCCGCTTGGGATTGACCGCCAGATTCTCGAAGCAGGGCACTCGATCAGCGGCGCGCAACAGCACCTTCTCTATGAATCCTGGTTCGAACTCGGCTTTGAATCCGGGCGTTTCCTCGGGATCGTTCCACGCCAGAAGAAACCCCAGCGACTCCGGCCGAAAGTGGAAGCCGTTCGACATGTCCACGATCATGGGCGCCGAGTGCGGGAACTGGTCGAATGGCTCGGTGGGCACCAGCATGCGCCGCAGCGGCTCGACGGGCAGTCCAACGCCGGCAAGCTTCGCCACCTGCGCCGCCCAGGGCCCGGCGGCGTTCACGACCGTCCGCGTCGCCACCAGCCCGCGTGTAGTCTCAACGCTAGTGATGCCCTTACCATCGCGGTTAATCGCAGTGACCTCCGCGTTGCGCCACAGCCGCGCGCCAGACTCAGCGGCTCGCGTCATGAACCCGACCATAGCGCTATAGGGATCAACGAAGCCATCGGTCGAGCAGAAGCTGCCGCCCACGATGTCGTCGGACCGTAGTTGCGGAAACATGCTGCGGATTTCGTCGGCACTGATCATGCGCGCGGTATTCAGCCCGAGCGCTTTCTGCTTCTCCTGGTTCGTCCGCAGATATGTGAGATGGCGCTCGCTGGTGGCGGCGAACAGGTAGCCCTGCGGCCTGTATCCGGCGGGATGCCCGAGCCGCCCGTCAAAGCTGGCATAAAAAGGAATTGAATAGAGCGACATCTGGATGTTGACCGGAGTCGCAAACTGCGCCCGCACCCCGCCCATGCTCTTGCCGGTCGAGCCCTTTCCCTGGTGGGTCTCGCGCTCGACGACCAGCACGTTGGTGCAGCCCGATTCGGTCAAGTGGTAGGCGATGCTGGAACCGACGATGCCTCCGCCGACGATGACGACGTCCGCTGTTTCCATGCGGCTCTAATCCTACTGCAAACTCGCCCATGGCCCGCCGCCCGGTATTACACTTATTGCGCTATGGCGACCGAGACTTCTTCCCGCCCGCAGCTTTCCTATCTCTCGCAGCAACTCAATGAGCTCAAGCAGAAGGGCACGCACTTTCGCCTGCGCGTGCTCGAGGACGAGCAGGCGCCCGTCTGCACCTTCGACGGCAAGCGGGTGATCAACCTGGCGTCGAACAACTACCTTGGCCTGACCACGCACCCGAAGCTGCGCGAGGCGGCGCTGGAAGCCACGCGCAAATACGGCGTGGGCTCGGGCGCAGTGCGCACCATCGCCGGGACCATGAAGATCCACATGGAGCTGGAAGAGAGAATCGCGCGCTTCAAGAACGTGGAAGCGTCAGTGGTCTTTCAGTCCGGGTTCGCGGCGAATGCGGGCACGGTGTCGGCCGTGCTCGGCAAAGACGACTTCATCATCTCCGATGAACTGAACCACGCCTCGATCATCGACGGCGCGCGACTCTCGCGAGCGACCATCAAGGTCTTTCGCCACAAGGACACCAAGCATGCGGAAGAACTGCTGCAAGAAATCGCCGACAAGCCCGGGCACAAGCTGCTGATCTCAGACGGGGTTTTCTCGATGGATGGCGACATCGCGCCGCTGCCCGCGCTCTGCGACCTGGCAGAGAAATATGGCGCGATCATGATGGTCGACGACGCGCACTCATCCGGTGTGCTCGGCCGCAACGGCCGCGGCACCATCGACCACTACAAAATGCATGGTCGCGTTGACATCCAGGTCGGCACGCTTTCGAAGGCCATCGGCGCGCTAGGCGGGTACGTCTGCGGCTCGCACGACCTGATCGATTTTCTCTATCACCGCGCGCGGCCGTTTCTGTTCTCGACTTCGCATCCACCGTCGGTCGCAGCCACCTGCATCGCCGCGTTCGAAGTGCTGGAGCAGGAGCCGGAGCGCATTGAAAAGCTCTGGGAGAACACGCGCTACTGGAAGAAAGAACTCGGCGCGCTCGGATTCAACATTGGCGGCGTGAACACTCCGGCCAGCGAGACGCCGATCACGCCCATCATCATCGGCGACGGCGCCCGCACCATGGAGTTCTCGCGTGAGCTGTTTAAAGAAGGAGTGCTGGGGACGGGCATTGCGTTCCCAACCGTCCCCGAAGGCAAAGCGCGCGTGCGCACCATTATGACCGCGACTCACACGCGCGAGGAGCTTGCGCAAGCACTCGAAGTGCTGCGCAAAGTCGGCCAGCGGATGGGGATTATCTCCTGATGAGTGAGGAGCAAGGAACGCTCGAACACGTAATTCTGGACGTGAGCGACTCGCTGTTCAGAATGACCGGTGAGCGTGTCTGGGCGTTGCCTCTGGGGGATAACCTGTACGAAATCCGCAACACCCCATGGCACACGTGCGATGTGAATTGGGGTGACATCGTACGGGCCGTGTCCGATTCGCCTGATCATTGGCCGACGATGCAGGAAATTGTTCGTCGGAGTGGACACCGTTCGCTGCACATCATCTTTTTCAAGGAGACTACGGACATTGAAAAGCAGGATGTGCTTTCCCGCCTGAAGCAATGGAGGGCCTCATATGAAAATGCTCAGGACCGCTTATACGCAATAGACGTTGATCCGGAGGGCGACTTCGATGCACTCTGCAATTTTCTGTCAACGCCTGAACGGCGAAGGCTGCTAGATTACCGAACGACAGTCGTTTGAGCTCGGCTACCACACCTTGTACGGCAAGAATTTGCCCGACATGGTGATGTTCACGCGATCACCCTTGGGGTCCTGCTCTTTATCGACATGCACGCTGAAGTCGATGAGACTCATGATGCCATCGCCGAATTTCTCGTGGACCACCGCCTTGATCGGCATGCCGTACACCTGGATGAATTCGTAGAGGCGGTAGATCAGCGGATCGGTGGGCACGACCGGTCCCAGGCCCTTGGTCGGAAAATCGGCCAGCACCTTCAATTCTTCGCAGGGCAGTTCCAGCAGCTTGGCCAGCTTGCAGGTTTCTTCTTCCGTCGCCTTGGCCTGGCAATAAAACAGCGCTGCGACCCAGCACTCGTCTTTGCCGAGCGCCTTGCCAATATCGGCGAAGGTCATGCGCTTCGCCTTCTTCGCGGCCAGCAGTTTGGATGTGATCTCGGGCAATTCCATAGGCTCCTCCGCAAGAGGCGAATTCTAGTTGCGGAGGCTGTGTCCAGGCTATCGAAAATAGCGATGGCGCAGATCAAAATCGTTTATCCGCCTCCCACCGCGTTCTGCTCACGCGCCCATTTTCTCCGCCAGCTCTTCCAGGCCGCCGGCGGTGAAGTCCCAGGCGTCTTCGGCACCGAAGTCTTTCTTCTGGCGCAGGCCATACTCGGTGGGACGCGCGACGAAGGCGGTGCGATATCCGTGGGAGCGGGCGGCAGCCAGGTCACCGTTGTGCGCGGCCACGAGCATGACCTCGTTCGTCGGGCGCGCCAGCAGTTCGGCCGCGCCCAGGTAGACCGCCGCGTCAGGCTTGTAGTGTTTGAACAAATCGGCGGATAAGACCACATCCCACGGCAGCTTGGCGTACTTTGCCATATCCACCAGCAGTGCGAGCCCGCCGTTGGAGAGCGTACCGATTACGAATTTTTGCTTGAGCCGCGTGAGGCCGGCGACGGTGTCCGGCCAGGGATCGAGCCAGCGCCAGGCACAGGCCATGTCCCGGGTATCACTCTCGAGCATGCCGCGCAGGCCGTAGTTTTCAAGCAGTCCCTCGAGCGATTCGCGATGCAGGACGTCGAGCGTAACGTACGGCCGTTCACCCTGCCGTACCCGCGCCATCGAGGGCTCGTAAGCAGCGCGCCAGTCGTCCACCAGCGAAGACCAGTCGGCCTGGAGTTTGTTGGCTCGGCCAAAGCGCTGGAACCAGCGCTGCAGACTGGTGCGCCAGTCCACAACCGTGCCGAAGACATCGAACAGAAGAACCTCAATGGTGTCAGTATTGATCGCCATACACCTAATCCGCCCGGTAGGCGAATCTGCCGCCTACGATGGTTGCAACCGCCTTGCCGGTAAGCTGCCAGCCGTCGAAGGGCGTGTTGCGCGATCTGGAAAGAGATTTGGAGGCATCAAAGGTCCAGCGCTTAGCTGGATCGAAAATGGTAACGTCTGCGGGGGCGCCGCGTGAGAGGTTGCCGCGGCCGCGAAGATTGAGGGCTCGTGCCGGTCCGGCTGTGAATAGTTCAACCATGCGCATCAATTGCAGATGGTTTTCCCGGTGCAGGCGGGTGATGGCCAGCGCCAACGCCGTCTCAAGTCCGGTAACGCCGAAGGCGGCGCGGTCGAACTCCACCTCTTTTTCATAGCGTGCATGCGGGGCGTGGTCGCTGGCGATGGCATCGATGGTGCCGTCGCCCAGCGCGACGATGAGAGCTTCCCGGTCGGCGGCGGAGCGCAGCGGCGGGTTCATCTTGAAGCGGGTATCGTAGCCGCCGACGTTTTCATCGATGAGTGTGAAGTGGTGGGGCGTGACCTCGCAGGTAACGTTTAGGTTGTTGCGCCGGGCGCGGCGGATGGACTTAAGAGCGGCGGCCGTGGACACATGGGCGACATGCAGGTGGGCATTGGCACTCCTGGCAAGAGCAGTATCACGCTCGACCACGGCAGCTTCGGCACTGTCGCTCATGCCGCGCAGACCCAGGCGGAACGAGGTCGGGCCCTCGTTGATCGAACAGCCCGCCGTCAGGCGAGTGTCTTCCGCGTGCTGCACCACCGGAATCCCGAGTTGTGCCGCGGTGGCCAGCGCCTGGCGCATGATGTCGTCGTTCAGGATGGGACGGCCATCGTCGGTTACGGCCACGGCGCCGGCGCGCTGCAGGGCGCGGAAGTCGGTGAGCCGCTCGCCCTGGCTGCCCACCGTGGCCGCGGCAATCGGAAAGACGGTAACCACCGCGCCGCGCGCGGGGTCGGTGATCCAGGCGATGATCTCAGCATTGTCCGCGACGGGGGCGGTGTTGGGCATGCAGCACACGGTGGCAAAGCCGCCGGCCGCCGCTGCCGCCGTGCCAGTAGCGATGGTCTCTTTGTAGGACTGGCCCGGCTCCCGCAGGTGCACGTGCAGGTCGATGAACCCGGGGGCAACAATCAGTCCGCGCGCGTTGAAAGTCTGGTCTGCGGAACCGCGCAGCTTGTTGCGAGCCGCCACTTCGGCCACGCGGCCTTCGCGTAAAAGCAAATCCATCTCGGCGTCGATCTTATTGACCGGGTCGATGACCCGGCCGCCCTTGATGGCGAGCGAGGCGGAGCGGGATTTGTCTTTAGGGGTCACCTATGGCTCTTAGCTTCTGGCTCTTGGCCTCTCTCCGCGCTCATCCGCCCCTCGACTTCGCTCGGGGCAGGCTATCCGCGGTAAAGAAGTTTTCCAATTCATCGCGCCGCTCCCAGCGCCGTCAGCAACACCGCCATGCGCACGCACACGCCGTTGGCCACCTGCTCGGTGATCACCGAGGCGGGCGCGTCCGCCAGGTCGCCCGATATCTCCGCGCCGCGGATCATCGGTCCGGGGTGCATGAGGATAGCATCGCGCCTGGCCAGCAGCAGGCGCTCGGGCGTGACCTGGTAGCCGGCTACGTATTCGTCCATGTGCAGCGGAAGTCCGGCCAGCCTCTCCTTTTGTACCCGCAGCACCATCACCACATCGGCGGCGCGCAGCGCTTCCTCGATATGTCTGGTTATACGCACATTCGGAGCCAGGCCGGCGGCGACCTCCGGCAGCAATCCCGGCGGACCGCACAGCACCACGTGGGCTCCGCTCTTGCCGAGCAGGTGGATATTGGAGCGCGCCACGCGGCTGTGATAAATGTCGCCGACAATCGCTACGTGCAGCCCGCGCAGTTGTTTCTTGTGCCGCAGAATCGTGTATGCGTCGAGCAAAGCCTGGGTGGGATGCTCGTGCAGGCCGTCACCGGCGTTGATCACCGGGATGTCGACGTGACGAGCCAGCAGGTGGGGCGCTCCGGAAGAAGGGTGCCGGATTACGATTGCGTCGGCGCCGGTGGCGCGCAATGTCAGCCCGGTGTCCACCAGGGTTTCGCCCTTCTCGATGCTGGAGGCCGTCGCGTGCACAAGCGTGGTGATGGCCCCCAGCGCCTTGGCGGCAAACTCGAACGAAACGCGGGTGCGGGTGGAAGGCTCGTAGAAAAGAAGAGCGATGCGGCGATTACGAAGCAAAGGGCGTGGCCGGCCCCCATGCATGCGTCGCGCCAGGCGAAGCACGCGGTTGATGTCGTCGGGGTCGAGCTGTTCGATGCCGAGCAAAGACCCGCTTTTTCTCATCGCGTGGGGCCGCGTTCGCTCTTCTCTACCAACTGTACCTTTTCGAGGTTGTCCACTTCGTTCAGCTTGACTTCCACAATCTGCGCGTCGGTGGTCTGCACCTTGCGTCCAATAAAGGCAGCCTCGATCGGAAGCTCGCGGTGTCCGCGGTCAATGAGCACCAGCAACTGCACGCGCGCCGGCCGTCCGCGGTCGAACAGGGCATCGAGGGCGGCGCGGATGGTGCGCCCGGTGTAAAGCACGTCATCCACGAGGATGACGTTCTTCCCCGCCACCGAAATTTCGAGGTCGCTCTTCTGCACCAGCGGTTTGGGGCCGACGGTTGAGAGGTCATCGCGATAGAGCGTGATGTCCAGGCTGCCCACGGGTACCTGTGTGTGCTCGATCTGACTGATCACCTTGGCGATGCGCTGCGCCAGCGGAACGCCGCGGCGCCGTATTCCGACCAGCGCCAGGCCTTCCACCCCGTTGTTTTTTTCCATAACCTCGTGGGCCAGTCGCACCAGCGTGCGCTGGATTTCAGAGGCGGACATCAGCAAGTCTTTATCGGCGTGTGAGGACGATTCCGGCTTTGCCTGCGAGCTCATAGAGAACCTGTTTTTGAGACAGTCGTCGTTGATCGGGCCTGCAGAAGAAGTTGCATTCTACCCGTGGCCAGTGGAGGCGGCAATAACCACGATGCAAGCCGACCTGACTTCAGGAAGACTGGTTTCTTCCCCAGAGCGCTGCGCCGATGCTCCCACCCAGGCTGGAAAAGACCAGGAAAACCACAAGAAAGAGCACCACGAGAAAAGTGAAAATCCCAGCTAAAGCTCCGGGAGACATCATGTTACGCATCATTTCCTGGGCCCGGGGGTCAGCGCTTTGGGCGGCCGCTTGTTCCACGGCTTTCCGCATCGTCTCGCGGATTGCAGAGCCTGAATAAAACACCGCCAAGCGAATCACCTGGGGGATACCGTAAAAAAGAAACCCGAAACAACCGCTTAGTACCCCCAGCCGCGCGCCCATACCGGGGCTGACAACGGTCTGCGGAAGCCGCCGACGGTAGATGCGGACAGCCGCCGCACCCGCGAGAACCATGCAGGTCCAGCTCCCCAGCAACAACAGCAGGCCGACCGGTCCCTGTCGCAGATGGAGTATCAATCCCAGGGCAACCGCAAGGAATGAGACCAGAAAAATAGTTAAAGCCAGCAATAACCCCGCCAGCACTGCGGCGCGAGCGCCCTGACGCCAGTCGATGGCGCCGCCAGGCTCGCCTCCCAGATCAGCGACCGGCAAAGGACGCTGGATTTCTACTTGAGCTCCGGAGGATAAATCTGGAATGACGGCCGGCTGGGAAAAGCCGGCAGTCGAGACGCGTATCTGGGGAGCGCCACAGTGCGGGCAGAAGGCCACTCCATCCTCCACACTCGCCCGGCACCGATGACAGGAGTGATCCACTTCGATTCAGGGTACAGGAGTGGCCCGGACGCGTGCAATGCGGAGGATCGGTGGCGCATGGCGGGCGCTACAGCGTCCCTCGCTCACCGCGAGTCTGCACATAAATCAGAGCGAAGCTCGAGCCGCTGCCTTCACGCTTGACCGAGACGATGCGGTGACGATCTTCAGTTCCAGCAACCAGGTTCGTTTCATCGCCAGACGCATGCTCGCTGCAATGCACATTTCCGTGCACGAAGCTGACACTGCCGTGACACTCGGAGAGATCGCCGAAGCTCTTCAGTTGCTTGCGGTAAAACTCAAGCAGCTTGCCGGGGGGATCGTCGGAGCGGAATTTGACCGCCACAACCTTGAGTCCGCCCACCGAGCTATCCAGCGACAGGTTGGCGGCGTGCTTTTTCTCCTCGTCCTGGGCGCGGGTCGCCCCGGGATAAACATCCAGGCCGGTGTCTTTAGGATCGACCTGAGTGTTCACGTGCAGGCTGCCCACCGGGGTTTCAATGTCCACCTTTTTGTTCGCGCCCTCACCTTGCTTCTGGATCTTGCAGCCCGAGAAGCCGGCGATCAGAGCGACCAGGACCACAAGAGCAAACGCATGGCCCAATAAGGACTGTCTCATGGATGACCTCCTTGCGCCGAGGCCGCGCGGTCAAGGCCCTTGCCACGAACCTCGATTCCTGGAATCGTGACCGGCAAACGCCCGCGCATGGGAATTTCTCCAAACAGCGCTCGCACCGCGCTGATTTCGGATACCGGCGCATTGGAAAAAGTGCAGACATAATTCCGGACTTCCGGGAACTGTGCCGCCAGATAGGGATTTCCTAACGCGATGAGCGCAGTTTTTCCGGCAGCGCGATCAAGCAGTCCATGCAGCAGCGATGCAGTGGCGTCATCCAGCGAAACCGAACCGGTAAGCACGCCATTGACGCGCAGCATCTTTCCTGCAGAAGGCGAGACAATGGCTGCCGCCACCACAATCTGCGCGCGGTCCGCCGCCTCCAGCACCTGCTGGGTCATGCCGCCGGCGATGCGGGGATCGATATAGAACATGTTTACATCAGGGACGCGCGCGCGCATCTCTCGCTCGAACGTCCGCCCGGCCTCGCCGCGTACATCGTCGGAAAAAACCACCGCGAGCACACGCGCACCCGGCGGGTCTGCTGTGTGGTACGCAGGCAAAGGCTGCGGAGTTCCATTCCTCGCAACCGGGATGACTTGGCCGTTGTCTCGCACCAGGGTGATGGCCTCATCGGCGATCTGCTGCGCCAGCGCCAGATTGGCAGGACGTCCGATCGTCTCAGCCAGGGCATCGAGATTGACCAGGCGGGCTCTGTCCAGACCCGCCGATGCCTTAGCCCGCAGGATCTTGAGCACCGAGGCATCAATCTGCGCCTCAGGAATCTCTCCGTTGCGCACTGCGTTGCGCAGTTGGTTGAATGCGGCGCCGAGGTCAGCGGGAATGAGCACTACGTCGTTGCCGGCTTTCACTGCCTCGACTGCGGCGCGCCCGCCCGGAAAAGCCTGCGTAACCGCGTTCATATCCATGGCATCCGTGATGACCAGCCCGTGAAAACCCAACTGCTGCTTGAGCAGTCCGTCGATGATGGCGCGGGAAACCGAAGCCACGCGGTTGGGATCCGGTTCGACAGCCGGGACGATGACGTGTGCCACCATCACTGCATCCACTCCGCCCTCGATCGCCGCGCGGAAGGGCGGCAGCTCAACGCTTTCGAGATGAGCGTCGTCGGCCGAGACCCGCGCCACCCCTAGGTGGGAATCGGTCTCCACATCGCCATGTCCGGGAAAGTGCTTGGCGGTGGTGAGCATGCCGTGTTCCCGCGCCGCGCTGAGGTAAGCCTGCACGTAAGGGGTCACCTGCCGCGGGTCCTCGCCGAAGGCGCGAATGTTGATGATGGGATTGGCGGGGGCCGAATTCACGTCAGCCACCGGAAAAAAATTCCACTGCACACCGACGGCGCGGGATTCCTCGGCGACCACGCGCGCCATCTCGCCGGCGTAGCGCGCATTGCCTGTCGCCGCAAAGGCCATGGCAGCCGGGAAGCCGGTGGTTCCGTGAAAGCGCATGGCCAGCCCGCGCTCGAAATCGGCGGCGAAGATCAGCGGCAGGCGCGACTCGCGCTGCAGTTGGTTGGTGAGCATGGCGGCTTCGTAGGGCTGGTTGCGGAAGACCGCTCCGCCTTCGGCAGCCACCGTGAGCAGCACGCCGCCGACTCGATAGCGGCTTAGGTTGTCGCGTAGCCGGAGGAATTCCGGGCTCTGCGCGTTGAAGAACTCGGTGGGCACGCGGATCATGAGCATCTGCCCTATCTTTTCTTCCAGCGAGAGCTTGCGCAGGGTCTTTTGCGCCCATTTATTACCATCGTTCGTCAACCGGACCGGACCGGGCTGCTGGAATTTGTCCTTGGCGAAACACGTGCCTGCCAGGAGGAGAAAAACGATGGCCAGCCTCTTGGACATAAGTGGGTTATAGCAGAGGCACGGAAAGATTGTCAGTTGACGGAGACGCCGTAAGCAGAGACGTAGCAAGCGGAGACGTAGCAAGCTGCGTCTCTACAGGGATTGTTTGACCAGCGCCGCGGCTTGCGCCTGTATCGCCCGGTCATCGCCGAAGCCGCGTAGCCACTGCACGTCAGCTTCGCGGCGAAACCACGTCATCTGGCGTTTGGCATAGTTGCGATGCGCCTGTTGCGCCGCCGCAATGGCGGTTTCGCGTTCGATCTCCCCGCACAGCAACCGTAGAGCCTGCTTGTAGCCGAGGGATTGCAGTGGCGCCACAGAGGAACCGTATCGTTCAAGAAGGTGCTCGGTCTCCTCGACCAGGCCGGAGTCGAACATGGCGCGCGCGCGACCATTGATACGCGCATAGAGAGCAGCGCGCTCAGGATCGAGGCCGATGCGCAGTATGCGGAAGCCGGTGAGCGGATCACGGCCGCGCTGCCACATCGTTGTCATCTTCTGGCGCGCTTCCAGGCAAACTTCAATGGCGCGAATCAGCTTGGGTGCGTCGTTGGGATGGATTTTATCGGCGGCCGCCAGGTCGAACCGTCTCAAGATGCGGTGCAAGCGCGCTGATCCCTTTTGAGCCGCGATCTCTCGCGTTCGCTCCCGCAATGGTTCCGACCGGTTCGGTCCGGCGAACAAACCTTCCAGAAACGCACGCAGGTAAAGGCCGCTGCCGCCAACTACGATGGGCAGGTTACTGCGGGTAGCGATTTCTTCAACCACGCAACGCGCAGCCCGCGCGTAATCGCCCGCGGTGAAGACAGCGGTGGGCTCAAGAATGTCGAGCAAGTGGTGCGGCACTCGAACCCGCTCTTCGGGCGAGGGCTTGGCGGTTCCGATCGCAAATTCCCGATAGAGCGCAACTGAGTCGCAATTGACAATCTCTCCCCGGAACTGTTCAGCCAGCGCGAGCGAGAGCGCAGTCTTGCCGCTGCCGGTGGGACCGACGATCGCTGCCAGCAATGGCTCCAGAGAAGCAGGCAAGTTAGCGGAGGCTCCAGTGCAAAACTCGTGCGAAGCGCACCACAGTAAATATGAGGATCAACAGGGCGATCAGAATCAGCCCCAGGGTTTGCTGACGCGCAGGCTGCATGCGATGGGAATTGTAGCCGACAGCATCTGCCAGAAGGCGCTATTCCAGGCGGTCCGTCTTGTCGGGGTTGTAATAGAAGCGGAAGCGGAGCAGGAGATATTGGCCGCTGAATTCGCTGGGCAGAGGAGGGAAGGGATTCGACGCCGTAATGCCGCCCCAGGCGGCACGGTCGAGAGAAACATCAGTCGAGGACGATTCTAATTTCATGCCGGCCACGCTGCCATCTTTCAAAATGGCGAATTCGATGGCCACGCGGCCCTTCTTGCGCAGCGGAGGATAGGCGGCTTCGGGGATGACGTTGTACCAGTTCATCTTCACGTCATGCAGCACCCGGGCAAGATAGGGGCCGAAGTCCACGCCCATGGTATCGCTGAGGACTTCCAGATCGCCGTGAACGGGGGTGCCGCGTCCACCGCCGCCCAATCCGCCAATATCGCCACCGCCACCGCTTATTCCACCGCCGCGTCGCGCCGCGCTCTCTCGCGCTGCCTGCTCGATGGCGGAACCGGCAGAAAGCGGCGCCTTGGCGAAAAGGTTGGGGGCATTAGGCACGGGTGTTTGCGTTGGTTCAGCCCGCGCTGCCTGATTGCCGGATGGACCGGAGCGGGGAGGCGCGGGCTGCGTTGCCTGTGCCGCCTGCGGCTGTGGAGGCGGAGATGGTGGCGCCGTCGGCCCAGGGTGCCGCATCGTGCTGTCCCGGAGCTCTTTCATCGTTTTTTCGTCAAGCGTGGGATGCCGTGACATGGCGGTGCGATCCTTGTCGGAAATCACATCGCTGTTGGGCCGCTTCGTGGCCCTCTGGTTATCTTTGGGCATCTCCACGTAAGTGAGTTCGCGATTGCGCTCAATAATCTCCTGCGCCGTCCATACCTTCACCTTGCGGCCCGGCATGTACTTCGGCAGGAGCGGCACGATGATGATCAGCAGAAGGTGAAAGATGATGGAGAGCAATCCGGCTTCACGCAAACGGCTGCGTGTGCGCTCGTCATTCAGTTCGAGCACCAGGACCGGGACTACGTGCCGGTCGGAATACCGCTCCAGCTCCTCTGAACTGGGCGGCGTGGCTGGCTCGGTAGTGGCCATCCTATCGCTGAGACACCTATACTGCCCCGCGGAGACACTCCTGGGCGATGCGGGCGTTGTGGTAACCGCTATTGTCTCATACGTACCGCGGCCGAAGCGTTTGATCTTGTGTTCCAAAACGCCGCTAGTGAGCGACGGCTTCGAGGGGAGCGGCGGGTCGTGCGGCGGCGGGCAAAGGCACTTTGAAGTCTTTGCAGTTGGGGGCGGAGCGGTAAACCGCGCAGTAGTAACAATCTTGGGCGCAGACGACCGGGCACATGGCGCGATTGCTCCAGCAGGGGCGCGACTGGTCCGAAATCACCGGGCACCCTTGTCTGCTTTCAAAGCCGCAGTTGCGGATCTGCCAGCACGGCAACGCGGCGAGTTGGCGGCGAATGCCGGCAAGCGGCACGTGGGATTCGCGCACCAGACGCAGAATGATTGCGATCCAGGGATAATCCTGTTCGGTGAAATAGCGTGTGCCTCGTGGAGACTTGATGGGGATCAGCAGACCTTCGCGTTCATAGAGCCGCAGCAGGTCGACGGAAACACCGAAATGACCGGCGACAGCTCCGATTTTGATACTACCGTTGGGCAGGTGTCCCTGCTTTCTTTCAATGCCCAGGCGCATAGGTCAGGCACAATCTGAAGAAGTGGGCGTACCCACTCCGTCATAAAAGTGTAGGCACGTATCCAGCCACATCCCTGTTACTTCACGCCCGAGGTTCTTTTTTTGTTTTCAAAGGCTTGACCGCCACTCGTCCAAAGCCAGGAACCAAGTTCGGCAACTCGACTTCGGATTTTCCCGCAAGGGCAGCGGCTTCTCGCTCAAGTGCTATTGGGAGTGCTGCATTCCTCAGCGCTCCAGGCGCCCACTCAAGCTCTGGTTGATACAATACCCGTGGTCATGTCCACGCTCTTTCAGGCGCCGCAGTACGATCCCGCGCGCGAAGGAAGAAAGAAGCGCGTGGTGGTTATCATCGTAGTCGCCGCGGTGCTGGCGGTGATGATTTTCTTCCGCTT
>Ga0335081_10008313_pt1 | contig 16645 bp, 9 predicted proteins | sample Lox_Sample_35_FD_206713 | JGI IMG/M metagenome (GOLD analysis project Ga0335081, IMG submission 206713) | Soil microbial communities from Loxahatchee National Wildlife Refuge, Florida, United States - Lox_Sample_3.5 | ecosystem: Environmental > Terrestrial > Soil > Wetlands | place: USA: Florida... | reverse complement strand
CGCCGTGGTGATCATCGCGACGGTGGCGGAGCCCAGCGCCGTGCGCAGAACGACGGACACGAGGAACGCGAGCAGCAGCAGCGCGAGGCCCGTGCCCTGCGCGCCCGATCCCACGAACGGGCGCGCGAGCGACTGTACGCCCGCCAGCTGCAGCGTGGCGCCGAAGGCGCCGCCGGCGCCGACGATCAGCACGATCGAGCCGGCCCCCAGCAGCGCCGACTCCACCAGCTGCGCCAGCTCCGGGCGGCTCGCCCGGTGCGCGCGCCGGTGGAGGAGCAACGCGACCGTGGCGGCCAGCAGCAGCGCCACGTTGGGGTTCCCGACGGCGGACGTGAACGGCGTCAGTGCCTTCCAGGTCGGCTCCAGCCCCGGCAGCGCGGTGCGCAAGGTGGTGACGATGGTGTTGGACGAAATGAGCAGTACCGGGAGGAGCACCGGAATCAGCGAGGGCACCAGACCGGGCAGGACGGCGGGCGGCACGGCCTCGGGCACGCCGGGCGCGAGGGGCCGCATCTCCACCGTCATCCGCCGGCTCGCCCACCGCGCGAAGACCAGCCCCGCCGCTGCCGACGGCAGCGCCACCACGACCCCCGCGAGCACCATCGTCCCCAGATCCACGCCGAGCGCGGAGGCCATCGCGAGCGGACCCGGATGGGGGGGCACCAGCGCGTGGGTGGCGACGGCGCCGGCGGACACGGCGAGCAGGTACTTGAGGTAGTCGCGGCCGGTGTTCCGGTACATGGAGCGCGCCAGCGGCGCGAGCAGGAAGAAGATCGTGTCGAAGAACACCGGCAGGGACAGCACGTACGCGGTGGCACCGAGGGCCAACGCCCCCCGCTGCTCGCCGAGGAGATCAAGGAACCCCCGCACGATCCGGTCCGATGCCCCACTGCCCGCCATCGCCCCCCCAACGATGGCGGCCAGCGCGACGATCACCCCCAGCTGCGCCGCCGTCTGGCCGAAGCCCTGCGCCACCGCAGCCAGCTTCGCCGCCGGCTCCCCCGGCGCCAGGAGGGCTACCAGGATGGCGGCCGCCACGAGCGCCAGAAAGGCGTGCAGCCGCAGCACGATGATGCCCCCCAGCACCACCCCAAAACCCAGCAGCAGAATCAGGAGTGGGGGCATCGGCTAAGGGGGGCTGGACACGGTGATAAGATGATAGTATGAATTGCCCCGGCCGTTCAACGGGAGATTGGTCCCTCGCCCCGGAACGTCCGCTTCCTCGGCCGCGCGCAGCAGCGCGGCTCCGGACCCGGTCATGCGGGGCGGCGTGCTCATCCGATGGGAGGTCGGCACATGCGTCACCACCGTCTACCGCTCCTCACAGGCGTGGCTGTACTGGGGCTCGCGTTCGTCTTGGGCAGCTGCAACGTCTCGACCGATGTCGGCAGCTACAGTGTCACGTACCGCGCGAACGTCTCCAACATCACCCAGACCACAGGCGGGCAGGACTCGGTGGTCGGGGGGCAGCCGGTCTACCACGCGATCGCCACGATCGACTCGATCCTCTACAGCCCGGGCACCGGCAAGTGCCTCGCCAACTGCAACGCGGATTCGACACTCATCAAGGTGACGAACCCGGCGGCCAACGCCCAGGGCATCTATCCCATCGAGCAGTTCCTCCCGTCCGGGGCGACGGTTCAGGCAACGCTCTATGGCAGCGGCACGGCCACTGGAACGGCGAAGTTCGCGGTGGTCTGGATGACGGCCAGCGGAACGGTCCGCGGCGACAGTGTCACGGTTGGCACGGCGGCCGCGACGAAGTTCACGCTGGTCCTCAACAAGCGGACGCTCTAGGGCGGGACTTCGCTGGCAGGCGTGTGACGCGGTAGGAAGACGATCGGTGGCACGGGGCCGGCCCGCCAGGACGGGCGGGGCCGGCCCCTTCGTTTGCCCGCCCGCGAAGGCCCTAGTAAGCGCTTTGCCCCCCCGCTAGCTTCGGCGGCATGCCGCCGCACACGATCACCCTCGGCCTGGTCCAGATGGCCATGCGGCCGGACAAGGCCTCCAACGTCGCGAAGGCGCGCGCGGCGGTGGCGGACGCCGCCGGGCGCGGGGCTCAGGTCGTCGTGCTCCCCGAGCTGTTCGCCTCGCCCTACTTCTGCCAGGTCCAGGATCCGGACCTGTTCGAGCTGGCCGAGCCGGTGCCGGGCCCGACCAGCGAGGCGCTCGCCGCGGCGGCGAAGGAGCACCGCGTCGCGCTCGTGACCCCGCTGTTCGAGCGGCGGGCCGCGGGCATCTACCACAACAGTCTGGTCGTGTACGGTCCGGACGGCGCCGCGCTCGGGATGTACCGCAAGATGCACATCCCCGACGACCCGCTCTTCTATGAGAAGTACTACTTCACGCCCGGCGACCTCGGCTTCGTGAACGTGGCCACGCCCTTCGCGACGATCGGCCCGCTCATCTGCTGGGACCAGTGGTATCCCGAGGCCGCGCGCGTCACCGCGCTTCAGGGCGCGCAGATCCTCTGCTACCCGACCGCCATCGGCTGGCACCCGAAGGAGAAGGCGCGGTTCGGCGCCGAGCAGCTGGCCGCGTGGCAGACGATCCAGCGGTCGCACGCGATCGCCAACGGCGTGTTCGTCGCCGCCGTGAACCGCGTCGGGCACGAAGGGCCGGCGGGCGGCGGGCTCGATTTCTGGGGCCACTCCTTCGTCGCCGACCCCTTCGGCCTCGTGCTGGCCGAAGCGGGAGAGGGCGAGGAGACGCTGGTGGTGGCGGTGGACCTGTCGCGGCAGGAGGAGGTGCGCCGCAACTGGCCGTTCTGGCGCGACCGGCGCATCGACGCCTACGGAGGCATCACGCGCCGCTTCGGCGGCCCCGCGACACCCTGATGCGCCGTTCCCCTCCCTCTCTCGGCACTCATCCGTTCGCCCTCGGCTACCGGATGCCCGCCGAGTGGGAGCCGCACGCCGCTACGTGGCTCGCCTGGCCGCACGAGCCGACGGATTGGCCGGGGAAGTTCGACGCGGTGCCCTGGGTGATAGCGGAGATCGCCCGCCACCTGCAGGACGGCGAGCGCATCCGACTCATCGTGCGCAACCGGAGCGAGCGCTCGCGCGCCGCGGGCGCGCTGTCCCGCTCCGGCGTCCGGCTCGCCCGAGTGGACTTCGTGACCGCGGCCACCGACCGCTCGTGGACCCGGGACTTTCTCCCGCTCGGCGTGGTACGGCGCCACCGCGGCCGGCGCGAGCTGGCGGCGGTGAAGTGGCGGTTCGACGGCTGGGCACGGTATCCCAACCACAAGGCGGACGACGCCGCGGGCCGCCGCATCGCCCGGCGGCTCGGCGTACCCACCTTCTTCCCCGAGGCGTCCGGGCGGCACCTCGTGCTCGAGGGCGGCGCGATCGACGTGGACGGCCAGGGCACGCTGCTCGCGACGGAGCAGTGCCTGCTCACCGGCCGCCAGGCGCGGAACCGCGCCCTCGGCAGGACCGGCATGGAGACGGTGCTGCGCGACTATCTCGGCGCCGGGAAGGTGATCTGGCTGGGCACCGGCATCGCCGGCGACGACACCGGCGGCCACGTGGACGACTTCGCCCGCTTCGTGGCGCCCGGCGTGGTGGCCCTCGCCGAGGAGACGAACCGGCGCGATCCGAACTATCGCCCGCTCCACGAAGCGCGCGAGCGCCTGAGCGGCGAGCGCGACGCGCGCGGCCGCCGCCTGGAAATCGTCAGGCTCCCGATGCCGCGGCCGGTGATCTTCGACGGGGAGCGCCTGCCGGCGAGCTACGCCAACTTCTACATCGGCACCGGCGCGGTCCTCGTGCCGACGTTCAACGATCCGCACGACCGGGTGGCCCTGGGAATTCTCTCGGAGCTGTTCCCAAGGCGCACGGTGGCGGGCATCCACAGCACCGACTTCGTTCTCGGCCTCGGCACCGTCCACTGCAGCACGCAGCAGGAGCCGCTGATCTAGACGACCGACTCAGATGCACGCCTCGAGGACGCGAGAGGCCGAGGGGCGGGTCGCCATGCCCATGGAATAGTGATAAGATGACCGCGTGGCCCGGCCGCCGGATCCCGTAGCATCGCGCGCCGCACCGGACGGCGCCCCCGTGCGCTGGGGCGTGCTCGGCGCCGCGGACATCGCGGTGAAGCAGGTGATCCCCGCGATGCAGCGCGGCCGCCTGTCGCGCATCGTCGCGATCGCCTCGCGCGATCGCGCGAAGGCCGAGGCCGCGGCCCGATCGCTCGGCATCCCCCGCGCCCACGGCTCCTACGAGGCGCTGCTCGACGACGCGGACGTCGAGGCCATCTACGTCCCGCTCCCCAACCACCTGCACGTGCCGTGGTCCGTTCGGGCCGTGGAGGCCGGCAAGCACGTGCTGTGCGAGAAGCCGATCGCCCGCACCGCCGCGGAGGCGCGCGCGCTGTGCGCCGCGCGCGACCGCGCCGGCGTGCTGGTCGGGGAGGCGTTCATGGTCCGCACCCATCCGCAGTGGCACCGGGTGCGCGAGCTGGTCGCCGCGGGCCGCATCGGCGAGCTGCGCTACGTGCACGGCCACTTCAGCTACTACCGCCGCGACCCGGACGACGTCCGCAGCAAGCCCGAGTACGGCGGCGGCGTCCTGCTCGACATCGGGTGCTATCCGGTGACGATGTCGCGCTGGCTCTTCGGCGCCGAGCCGCTCGAGGTCGCCGCCGTCCTCGAGCGCGATCCGGACTTCAAGGTCGACCGGCTCGTGTCCGGCCTGCTGCGCTTCCCCTCCGGGCAGGCGAGCTTCGCGGTCGCGGGCCAGGCCGCGCTCCACCAGCGGATGCAGCTGCTCGGCACGAAGGGGCGCATCGAGGTGGAGCTTCCCTTCAATCCTCCGCCGGATCACGCGGTCCGGCTCTTCGTGGACGATGGGCGCGATCTGAGGGGCTCGGGGGTGGAAACCATCACGGTGGAGCCCGTGAACCAGTTCACCCTCCAGGGCGAGCGTTTCTCGGAGGCCGTGCGCGGCCGGGGAAGCGTGCCGGTACCCCTGGAGGACGCCGTCGCCAACATGGCGGTGCTCGACGCGCTGTTCCGCGCGGCCGACACCGGAAGATGGGAGCGCGTGTGAGCCAGGCCGAGTCGCTGAAGACCCGCGTCGGTGGGTATCGCTGGACCATCGCCGCGCTGCTGTTCGGCGCCGCGACCGTCAACTACGTGGATCGCGCCGTCATCGGTCTCCTCGCCCCGACCCTGACCCAGCAGCTGCATTGGAGCGAGACGGACTACGCCGCGATCATCTCGTGGTGGAGCATCGCCTACGGCGTCGGCGCCGTGTTCATGGGACGCCTCCTGGACCGGATCGGCGTGCGCCGCGGCCTGACCGCGGCCGTCTCGACCTGGAGCGTCGCAGCGATCGCCCACGCCTTCCTGCGCACGGTCACCGCGTTCTCGGTGGCGCGCGCGGTCCTCGGCATCGGCGAGTCGGCCAACTTCCCCGCCGCGGGCAAGGCGATCGCCGAGTGGTTCCCGAAGAAGGAGCGGGCGCTGGCGTTCGGGATCTTCAACGCGGGCCCCAACGTCGCGTTCGCCCTCGCCGCCGTGATGGTCCCGCTGGTCACGCTCGCCCTCGGCTGGCGCTGGGCGTTCATCGCGACGGGCACGCTTGACCTCATCTGGCTCACGCTGTGGCTCGTCATCTACCGCGATCCGGATCAGCACCGGCGCGTCACGCGGGAGGAGCTGGCCTACATCCGGAGCGACCCGATCGAGTCCACCGCCCGGATGCCGTGGGGCCCCCTCTGGCTGCGCCGCCAGACGCTCGCCTTCCTGGTCGGCAAGGTCATGACCGACCCCGTCTGGTTCTTCTACCTGTTCTGGCTCCCCAAATTCCTGGACGCGAAGTTCGGGGTGAAGCTCTCCGGCCTGCCGCTCCCACTCATCGTCATCTACTCGGCCGCCAGCGTGGGCTCCATCGCCGGCGGCTGGGCCTCGGGCGCCCTCATCAAGCGCGGCTGGAGCGTCAACCGGGCCCGCAAGAGCGCCATGCTCCTGGCGGCGCTGGCGATCGTGCCGACGATCCTGGCGCCGAGGGCGGGCAGCCTGTGGGTGGCCATCGGCCTCGTGAGCGTGGCGGCGACGGCCCACCAGTGGTGGTCCACCAACCTCCAGATCCTCCCAAGCGACATGTACCCGGCGCAGGCCGTCGCCTCGGTGATGGGGATCGGCCTGTTCGGCAGCATGACCGCCTCGTTCCTGTTCCAGCGCGCCACCGGAGACATCCTCCAGCTGACGCACGGGAACTACGTCCCCATCTTCGCCGTGCTCGGCTTTCTCTACGTCGCCGCGCTGGGCGTGATCCACCTCCTGGTGCCGCGGCTGGAGCCGGCGAAGCTCCCGTCGGCTTGACAGAGCCGGACGCGCTCCCCACCTTGGCGCCGCGCTGAGATAAGATCAGTTGATGACTGCCCGGAGCCCGTCATGACGTCGCGCCGCGTCCCCTCTCGCTTCGCCCCGCTGGTCCTCGCGTGCGCGCTGCTCGGCAGCGCCGCCGCACCGCCCGCGCGGCCGGCCAACGAGAGCGGCTACGAGCTGTGGCTGCGCTACCATCGGATCGCGCCCGAGGCCCTGCGGCGCGGGTACCGCGCCGCGATCACGGCGCTGGTCGTGCCGGGGGACTCGCCGACCCTCGCGGCGGCTCGCGCCGAGCTGGCGCGCGGCCTCGGGGGGCTGCTCGGCGCCACGGTGCCGCTCGCCTCCGGCGTCGCGCGCGACGGGGTGCTCATCGCGGGCACGCCGTCCGGTTCGCCGCTGATCGCCGCCCTCCCGCTCGCCGACGAGCTGGCGCGCGCGGGCGACGAGGGCTACGTGCTGCGCGCGCTGAAGGTCGGCGGGAGGCGCGCGATCGTCCTCGCCGCCAACAAGGACGTCGGCGTCCTGTACGGCGCCTTCGGCCTGCTGCGCCTGCTCCAGACGCACGCGTCGCTGGCCGATCTCGACGCCGTGAGCGCGCCGAAGATCCGGCTGCGCATGCTCGACCACTGGGACAACCTGAATCGCTCGGTGGAGCGCGGGTACGCGGGCCTCTCGCTCTGGGCGTGGGACAGCCTCCCCGACCACCTGAACCCGCGCTACACGGATTACGCGCGCGCCGACGCCAGCCTCGGCATCAACGGCGCCGTGCTCACGAACGTCAACGCCGACGCGCGCATCCTGACCCCGGCGTATCTGGCCAAGGTCGCCGCGCTCGCGGGCGTCTTCCGGCCGTACGGCATCCGCGTCTACCTGCCGGTCCGCTTCAGCGCCCCGGTCGAAATCGGCGGCCTGAAGACGGCCGACCCGCTCGATGCGAACGTGAGCGCGTGGTGGCGCGCCGAGGTGGACTCCATCTACCGGGTGATCCCCGACTTCGGCGGCTTCCTCGTGAAGGCCAACTCCGAGGGCCAGCCGGGGCCGCAGGACTACGGGCGCACGCACGCCGACGGGGCGAACCTGCTCGCCGACGCCATCGCGCCGCACGGCGGCGTGGTGATCTGGCGCGCCTTCGTCTACACCTACGTGCCCGGCAGCGACCGGGTGAAGCAGGCCTACGACGAGTTCGTGCCGCTCGACGGGAAGTTCCGCCCGAACGTGTTCGTCCAGGTGAAGAACGGCCCGCTCGACTTCCAGCCGCGCGAGCCGTTTCATCCCCTGTTCGGCGCGATGCCGCACACGCCGCTCATGCTCGAGCTCCAGGTCACGAAGGAGTATCTCGGCCAGGACACGCACCTCGCGTACCTCGGCACGATGTGGCAGGAGGTGCTCGACGCGGACACCTACGCGCGCGGCCCCGGCTCCACGGTCGCCCGGGTCGTGGACGGCTCGCTGTTCGGTCAGGCCGCGACCGGGATCGCCGGCGTGGCCAACGTCGGCACCGACAGCGACTGGTGCGGCTCGATCTTCAACCAGGCCAACTGGTACGCCTTCGGCCGCCTCGCGTGGGACCCGACGCTCCCGGCGGCCGCCATCGCCGACGAGTGGATCCGCCAGACCTTCTCGAACGACCCGGCGGTCGTGAAGCCGGTGAAGGCAATGATGCTCGCGTCGCGGGAAGCCGTCGTGAACTACATGACGCCCCTCGGCCTCGCCCACCAGATGGCCCGGGGCCACCACTATGGCCCGGCGCCCTGGGATAGCGGCATGCGCCCCGACTGGATGCCCGTCTACTACAACCGCGCCGACTCCGCTGGCATCGGCTTCGACCGCACGCCGACCGGCAGCGACGCGGTGAGCCAGTACTTCCCGCCGCTCCGGCAGGAGTTCGCGAGCCTCGACTCGTGCCCGCTCACGTACCTCCTCTGGTTTCACCACGTCGGCTGGCAGCGGCGGCTGAGCGACGGCCGCACGCTCTGGGACGACCTGCTCCGCCACTACCGGATGGGGATCGACACCGTCCGCTGGATGGAGCGCACCTGGGCCGGCCTGGCGGGCGCGGTGGACGCCGAGCGGTACGACTCCGTGCGGGCGTACCTGAAGATCCAGGCGGCGGAGGCACGGTGGTGGCGCGACGCTTCCGTCGCCTACTGGCAGTCGCTCAACCACCTGCCGATTCCCGCCGGGTACGCGGAGCCCCGGCATCCCCTGGCCTTTTATGAGCAGCTGCGCTGCCCGCCGAACCCGCGCAAGCCGCGCTGCCCCGCCATCGAGGTGACGCCATGAGTCCCAAGCGAGCGCAGGACGCCTACACTCCGCGCCCCGAACATCACTTCACCTTCGGCCTGTGGACGGTCGGCAACACGGGGCGGGACCCGTTCGGGGACCCGGTGCGCCCCGCGATCGCTCCCACGCGGATCGTCGAGAAGCTCGCGGAGCTCGGCGCCTACGGCGTCAACCTGCACGACAACGACCTCGTGCCGCGGGACGCGACGGCGGCCGAGCGCGACCGGATCGTGCGCGATTTCAAGAAGGCGCTCGCGGCGAGCGGGCTCGTGGTGCCGATGGCGACGACCAACCTCTTCTCCGATCCCGTCTTTCGGGACGGGGCGTTCACGAGCAACGACGCCCGCGTGCGGGCGTTCGCGCTGAAGAAGACGATGGCCGCGATGGACCTCGGCGTGGAGCTCGGCGCGAAGACCTACGTCTTCTGGGGCGGACGGGAAGGCGTCGAGACGGGCGCCGCCAAGGACCCGCGCGCGGCGCTGGGCTGGTTCCGCGACGCCCTCAACTTCCTGTCGGACTACGCGCGGGCGCAGAAGTACGACCTGAAGTTCGCGCTCGAGGCGAAGCCGAACGAGCCGCGCGGCGATCTCTTTCTGCCCACCGCCGGCCACATGCTCGCCTTCATCTACACCCTCGACCACCCGGAGATGGTCGGACTGAATCCCGAGGTGGCGCACGAGCAGATGGCCGGCCTCGACTTCAGCCACGGCGTCGCCCAGGCGCTCGAGGCGGGCAAGCTCTTCCACATCGACCTCAACGGCCAGAAGCCGGGCCGCTACGACCAGGACCTCCGCTTCGGCGCCGACGACCCGAGAGCCGCCTTCTTCCTCGTCAAGCTGCTCGAGGACGCGGCGTGGCCGGGCATGCGGCACTTCGACGCCCACGCGTACCGGACCGAGGACGAGGAGGGCGTCTGGGACTTCGCACGGGGGTGCATGCGCACCTACCTCATCCTGAAGGAGAAGGCCGCGCGATTCCGGCGCGACAAGCAGATCCAGCAGCTCCTCGCGGCGCTCAGGAGCCGTGGCGGGTCCGCCGCGGGCCCCGGTCCCTTCTCCAAGGCACGGGCGTCGGCCCTCAAGGCCAGGCGGTTCGACCTGCCGGCCCTGCGCGCGCAGGGCTACGCCTACGAACGCCTCGACCAGCTGACCACCGAGCTGCTCCTGGGGGTGCGCTGAGCGTGGGCCCGGCGGCGGCGAAGCACGGCCCCCGTCGAGCGCGCGGCCGGAGTCGCGGGAGGGAGCGTGCCGGCCGGATCGGGCGCCCCCAAGGGGGGAATCGGGGCAATCCCGAGCCCCCGGCAGACCATTCGACCGGGGGGGGCCAGCGGGGGTTTCTTGACAGTTCCGTTACCGGGCGTAGAATCGGTGGGCGTATGGTGATCTTATCACCCGATAACCGGGGTGCATCGTGTTGTGCCTGGCTGGGCCATGGCCGTGCCGCGGCGACGGACTGCGCGTCACCGCGCACGCCATCTCCCAACACGACGTCTTTCGGGAGGGTCCGTTGATGAAAAAGTGGATTCTGGTCTTGGCCGCCCTGTGCGTGGGAGGCATCGCGAAGGCGCAGAACACCGGGCGCATCACCGGCACGGTGACTGCAGCCGAGGATGGCCGTCCGCTCGGGGGCGCGAGCGTGAACATCCTGGGCACGAACCGCAACGCGTTCACGAACAGCCTCGGGGTGTACACGTTCGAGCAGGTCTCCACGGGCACACGACAGGTCCGGGTGCGCTATCTGGGCTACGCGGCGCAGGTCAAGGCGGTGGCCGTCGCGGCGAACGAGGTCGTCACGCTGAACTTCCAGCTGGCCTCGGCGCCGATGCAGCTCGAGGGGCTGGTGGTGACGGCCTACGGCGAGCAGGAGCGGCGCGACCTGACCGGCTCGATCGCCGAGCTGAACGTGGGCGACCTCCGGGAGGTCCCGCTCCCCAACCCGGCCCAGCTGCTGCAGGCCCGGGTGGCGGGCGTGGACGTGGTGGCCAGCGGGTACCGCCCCGGCTCATCGATGAACGTCACGATCCGCGGCGTCCGGTCCATCACGGCTGGCAACCAGCCGCTGTACGTGGTGGACGGCGTTCCGCTGGTCGGTGGGGGCATCGAGGACTTCAACCCGGCGGAGATCGCCTCGATCGAAGTCCTGAAGGACGCCTCGGCGACGGCGCCCTACGGCGCGCTGGGCGCGAACGGCGTGATCCTGATCACGACGAACCGCGGGTCGGCGGGGGCCGGCGGCGGCACCTCGAGTATCACGTACGACTTCCAGTACGGCGAGCAGACGGCCCTGCACCTCGTGGACCTGATGAACGGCCCGCAGCTGGCGCAGGAGCGGATCGACGCGGCGCTCCTGGCGGGCCAGATCAAGGGGCAACAGCTACCCACGTGGGCGTACGACAACAAGCTGGTCGCTTACTGCGCCTTGAACGTGAAGACCAACGCGGCGACCGGGCTGCCGGATACTCTGGGCACGACGACGTGGCAGGCGCTGCATCCCGGATGCTCGACGGGGACGGACTGGCAGCGGGCGATCTACCGCGCCGGGAGCCAGCAGCAGCACCGCCTGAGCTACAACTCCGTGTCCGGCAACGCGCGGCTGTCGCTGTCCGGCACGTACTTCAAGCAGACCGGCATCACCCTCGGCCAGGGGTACAACCAGTACTCCGGCACGATCAGTTTCGAGAACACGTTCGGCCGCCTGCGCCTTGGCGCCACGGCCACGGGATCGCGGTCCGTCGCGGACATCGGCGGCAACGACCAGGTCTGGGGCGAGGCGACCGCCAACAGCTCCCTCGGCGCGCCGTATAACGACAGCCTCGGGAACCCGACCGGGACGCTCTGCAGCACCTGCGTCCTGAACCAGCTGCCCACGGGCGATCCCCTGCGCGTGAATCCGTTGCGCCAGGAGCAGGCCTGGATCCGCCAGGACATCAGCAACCGGCTGTTCGGCTCGCTCTTCGCCGAGCTGACGCTGCCCGCCGGCTTCCAGTACCGGCTCGCCTTCGGGCCCGATCTCCAGAACTTCAGCGACGGCCAGTTCCAGGGCGCGAACGTGGTGCTCAATTTTGGATCCCCGGTCGGGAACGCCCAGGCGGGGCTCCTGACCCGGGAGGCCTTCCGCTTCACGCTGGACAACATCCTGACCTGGAATTACTCGCGCGGGGACCACAAGGTCGACGTCACGGGGCTGTACAGCATCACCAAGACCCGCTTCCAGTCCGACTCGGCGTCCTCCAAGACCCTGCCCTACGACTATCAGCTCTGGTACAACCTCGGCACCGGGTCGGCGCCGCAGCCGCCGATCAGCAGCTTCAACACGACCGCGACGCGGTCGTGGATGGGCCGAGTCAACTACACCTTCATGAACCGCTACAGCCTCACGGTGACGGGCCGTGAGGACGGCGCCAGCGTCCTGGCGCCCGGCCACCAGTTCGCGTTCTTCCCGTCGGGCGGCGTGAGCTGGCAGCTCGGCGACGAGCCGTTCATGAAGCGGTTCAGTTTCATCTCGGGGCTGAAGGTGCGGGCGAGCTACGGGATCACCGGCAACTCGTCCATCAGCCCCTATCAGACCGAAGGCAGCCTGAGCCAGACCTTTTACAACTTCGGCACCGCCACCGCCAACGGGTATGTGCCGGGCGCGATTCCGAACCCGAACCTGGTGTGGGAGAAGACGGGCCAGCTCGACATCGGCGTGGACTTCGGCATCTTCCGGAACCGGATCAGCGGGACGTTCGACGTCTACCGGGAGAAGACCAACGACCTGCTGCTGACGCGGTCGCTGCCCGCCTCCACGGGCTTCACCTCGACCCTCCAGAACGTCGGGAAGACGGGGAACGCCGGCTGGGAGCTGAGCATCAGCACCGTGAACCTGACGGGGAACCGCGGCGGGCCGCGGTGGACGACGGACTTCAGCTTCTCGCACAACCAGAACTACATCATCAGCCTGGCGGGCGGCGTCGGCGACGACGTGGCCGACAACTGGTTCATCGGCCAGCCGGTCAATCTCGCCGGCGACGCGCTCCACCAGGTCTTCTACGACGTCAAGATGGTCGGCATCTGGCAGCTCGCCGACTCCAACCTCGCCAAGCAGTATGGGGAGAAGCCCGGCGACATCCGGGTCGCCGACCTCAACGGCGACGGCAAGATCGACGGGTTCGACCGCGAGATCGTGGGCAACACGTATCCGCGGCTGATCGCCAGCGTCTACAACCGGATGACCTGGGGCGCCTTCGACTTCTCGTTCCTGCTCCAGGGGCGCATCGGCTACACCTTCTCGGACGGGTTCCGGGTCGGGACCGACCTGTTCGACCGCTACAACGACCTGAACGTCCCGTACTGGACGCCGAACCGGTGCGACGGCGGGACGGACCCGAACGCGTACGATCCCCCGGCGGGCGTGACGGCGGCGCAGGAGGCCGCGGTGCCGGGGTGCAACGTCTGGTGGTCGCCGAGCGCCGGGCGGCAGCAGCCGGCGTACGACCAGGCTGGCAACGGTGCCCCGTACAGGGCGCCGGGCTACCGGATCGGCACGCACTGGCGGGTGCGCAACATCACCTTCGGCTACCAGCTCCCGAAGTCGGTCGTCCAGGTGGTGCGGGGCGTGCGCTCCATGAGGCTGTACATCGAGGCGCAGGATCCGTGGGTGTTCACCAGCTACTACGGGTACGATCCCGAGAACGGAAGCTCGGGCGGGCCGCCGAGTTATCGCACGGTGCTCGCCGGCGTGACCCTGGGCTTCTAACGCGAGACCACTGAACCGAGGCTGACAATGAAGAAGCTGACATACATCCTCCTGGGACTGGCTCTCGCGGGACTCTCAGCGTGTGTGGATCTCACCGAGAAGCTGGTCGGGAACGTCACCACGCAGTACTTCGCGTCGGGCGCCGGCCTGGATGCCGCCGTGGAGGGCGACTACTCCCTCCAGCGCGGCTTCTGGGGACGTGAAGAGGCCCTGACCACCACGGAATACGGCACGGACCTCGGCACCACCGGGGACCAGCCAGGGTACAAGTACATCAACAGCTACGGCGGCCAGTTGAGTCCGGCCGAGCTGACCTTCCAGTACCCCTGGGTCGCTTTCTACCGCGCCATCAACAGCTCCAACGCGGTGATCAACCGGGCCCCTGCCGTCACGGACATGGACCCGACGACGAAGGGGATCCGGATCGCCGAGGCGAAGTTCCTGCGGGCCCTGGACTACTTCATGCTCGTCCGGATGTACGGCGCCGTGCCGCTCTCCACGACGGAATCCCAGGGTGTCATCACGCAGGCGCACCGCTCGCCGGTGGACTCGATCTACCTGCTGATGGTCCAGGACCTGCGGGACGCCATCAAGGTGCTTCCGGCCACGCAGAACAACCTCGGCCGGGCCACGAAGGGCGCAGCCCAGGCCCTCCTGGCGAAGGTCCTGCTGACCCGCGCGTACCATCCCTATCCGTACGAGGCGGCCGGCGGCCTGGTGCAGTTCCTGACCAGCCCCCCGAACTTCCTGCGTGAGTCGGGAGCCACGTCGGCGACCGACTTCGCCGGCGCGCTGGCCGAGGCCGATTCGGTGATCAGCAGCGGGACCTACTCGCTGCTGGTGCCCTACGTGAGCAACTTCTGCACGGCGATGGGCGCCCGGGGGCCGGGGTCGTACTGCAACCTCCCCGGCAACGAGAACAACTCGGAGCTGATCTGGTCGGTGCAGCACTCCACGGTGGCCGGCCAGTACACCGTCAACATCGGCAACACGGACTTCGTCTACTTCCTGTCGTTCTATGACGACCGTCAAGGCATGGAGCGCGACTGCAACAACGGCCGCGCCTTCCGCCGCGGCCGCCCCACGAAGTACGCCACGAACCTCTGGCAGCGCTGGACGGATTCGACGCACAGCGTCGTGCTCGACACCCGGTACGACGGCACGTTCCAGAGCGTCTGGTACGCCAACGCCACGACCACCGGCGCCTGTTTCCAGACCCAGGGCGCCGGCCGCCTGGCCCACTACACGGTCTCCGGCAACACCTGCTCCTTCCTGCCGACCTTCGGCGGCACGGGCTGCACCACCAACAGCGGCGGGAACTTCGCCCTCGGCGACACGGCGATGTTCCAGCCCGGCTACACCGTGGGCGGATTGGCCTCGTGCACGGTGGCCGGCGGCTGCTCGCAGGCGTACCGCCAGGCGCACTACTACGCGGTCGTCGAGCCATGTCTCAACGCGTCACTACAACAGGCGGAACCGTGTCCGGTGCAAACCACGGTCGGCCAGTATGACTGGTTCCGCTACCCGACGATCAAGAAGCTCCAGGACGATCAGCGGCCGGACTTCAACAACCAGGACGGCGGCCGGGACGTCATCATCCTGCGACTCGGCGGCGTCATGCTGGACGCGGCCGAGGCGGCCTGCGCGGCCAGCTACGGCAGCGCGACCTGCACAGGCTCGCAGGCGAAGATCCTGAGTGAGATCACGCCGCTGCGTCAGCGCGCTGCCAAGTGTCAGGTCAGCCACGGCTGCTCGGCCGCGACGGAGGCGGCCAACGTGGCCATGATCATGGACGCCACCCACATGCCGGCCACGATCGATCTCGAGTGGCTGATGGACGAGCGCGGTCGTGAGCAGCTCGGCGAGTACCAGCGCTGGTTCGACCTGGCCCGCACCGGGTTGTGGCATCGCATTCCGGACGACAACTACGAGGCCTCGCCCGCCGGCGGCGGCACCTTCGTCGCGGCCAAGCACGACCTGCGGCCGATCCCGCAGACCCAGATCGACAACACGCAGGGCGGCGTCTCCGCCTTCCCGCAGAACCCGGGCTATTGACGGCTCCCGGCTGAACGACCACGGCCTGATCCGTGGGCAAGCGTAAGTCGAGGGCTCCGGCTGCGAAACGGCGGCCGGAGCCCTCTGCCTCCCACTCGCGGGCATCGCACGCGCCGCGCTACAAGGACCCTGGTGCGCCCATCGAGCGGCGCGTCAAGGATCTGCTGTCCCGGATGAGCCTCGAGGAAAAAGCGGCGCAGATGGTCTGCGTGTGGAACGAGAAGGCCACCACGCTGGTGGACAAGGCCGGGGCGTTCGATCCGGCCAAGGCCGCGGCAGCCTACGCCGACGGCCGGGGCCTCGGGCAGGTGGGCCGGCCCAGCGACGCCGGCGGCGCGCCCGGGCTCGCGCCGCGCGCGACGGCGGAGCTGACCAACGCGATCCAGAAGTTCTTTCTGGAGAAGAGCCGCCTCGGCATCCCGGTGATCTTCCACGAGGAGTGCCTGCACGGACACGCGGCGCCGGAGGCGACCAGCTTCTCGCAGCCGATCGGGGTCGCTTCGACCTTCAACGTCCCCCTGGCCGAGGCGCTGTACGCGATGACCGCGCACGAGGCGCGCGCCCGCGGGACGCACCAGGCGCTGACGCCGGTCGCGGACGTGGCGCGCGATCCCCGCTGGGGCCGCGTGGAGGAGACCTTCGGCGAGGATCCGTGCCTGGTCTCCCACATGGCGATGGCCGCGGTGCGGGGCTTCCAGGGCGACGCGACCTTTCGGGACCGCCGGCACGTCGCCGCGACCCTCAAGCACTTCGCGGCGCACGGGCAGCCCGAGTCGGGCATCAACTGCGCGCCCGCCGAGATGTCCCCGCGCACCCTGCGCGAGGTGATCCTCCCGCCGTTCAGGGCCGCGATCACGCAGGCGGGCGCCATCAGCGTCATGCCGTCGTACAACGAGATCGACGGGCTGCCTTCCCACGCCAACCGCTGGCTGCTGCGCGACGTGCTGCGCGAGGAATGGGGTTTCACGGGATTCACGGTGTCGGACTACTACGCCATCTGGGAGCTGGGCTACCGGCCCGACACCCACGGTCACCACGTCGCGGCGGACAGGAAGGAAGCCTGCGCCCTCGCGGTGCGGGCCGGCGTCAACATCGAGCTGCCGGAGCCGGACTGCTACCGCCACCTGGTGGAGCTCGTGCAGGACGGGACCCTCGAGGAGTCACAGCTCGACGAGCTGGTCGCGCCCATGCTCTACTGGAAGTTCCGGATGGGGCTGTTCGACGACCCGTATG
>Ga0335081_10008311_pt1 | contig 16647 bp, 12 predicted proteins | sample Lox_Sample_35_FD_206713 | JGI IMG/M metagenome (GOLD analysis project Ga0335081, IMG submission 206713) | Soil microbial communities from Loxahatchee National Wildlife Refuge, Florida, United States - Lox_Sample_3.5 | ecosystem: Environmental > Terrestrial > Soil > Wetlands | place: USA... | reverse complement strand
ATTTTCTGACCGTCCGGAGACCAGGCCAACGAGGTAATATGGAACAGAGTTGGGAATGGAAGAGGAGGAAAGGGCAGCGCAGCTGGAATGGCGGCTACGTTCAAGACCGGGCGCAAACCCGTACCATCTTTTCCGATGATCTCAATTGTGGCAACGTCATCGACCGAGCGGACAAATGCTATCCAATTGCCGTCAGGAGACCAGGCCGGGCCGGAATCATACGAGTAAAACGTGGATTGTCCAATCAGAGTGCTGGTTGATTGAGTAAGCTGCCCAGAATCGGTAAGGAATATGTTGGAACTTACCGACGGGTTGGAAGTTCCCTGCGCAGACCATACGCTGTAGGCGATGTGTCCGTTCTGCCCGGGAAAAGTCGCAAAGGCGGGTGAGATGAAGGAAACGAAAGCGATGCCTACTGCAATTACTTTGATTGAGCTGGCCCAGACGAGAGGCTTCATTCGGGTGTGGGCTTGCACGCCGGTCCTGTGCCCTAACCCCGGGTTCGTGCTCGAGAAGGACAAAACGCTTCCGGCAACGGTTTTCTGAGCAAGACCTAGCATGGGCGATCTCCTCACGGACTTTGGCGCTGGACAGAAGTGGGTTTCGAGGCAACCAATTGCGAGCTGCGTTCCGGTCCACGCTCTTACCGATATAAGAGAAAGCGCTCGAAAACATTTCATGGCGCAAATCGCCGCGCGGGTTTGAGGAGGTGAGGTGCGGTAGTTAGCGCATGCGGAGAAGGGAAATGGATGGACCGAGAGTGCTACGGATTAAATTGTTTGGAACAAAGGCAAACCGGTCAGAGAATTGCCGGACAAGATGTCAATCGCCGGACGCTATCGCCGACCTGCGAGGTCGGCCCATTCGCCGGCTTCGATGAAACTGGCCCAATAGAAGGGATGCTGGCGGCCCTTGCGTTTCATCATGGCCAACTGCGCTTGCCGCAGAGCCTCGCCACGCCCTAGGCCGCGACGGAGTCCGCCGTAATAGCTGACCATCAGTTCCCGGGTCACATAGTCGCTGACCGGCCACAGACTCATCACCAAAGATTCCGTACCCGCCAGAAAAAAGGACCGCCGCAGCCCATAGATGCCTTCCCCATTTTTCACCTCGCCGACCCCGGTGTCGCAGGCCGAAAGCACCACCAACTTGGTGCCCCACAGGTCCAGATTAGAGACTTCCAGGGCCGTGAGGATGCCGTTCGCTTTGCCGTCCTTAATGAGGTTTGCCCCGGCCAATGCTAATCCGGAGCGGAGTAACGGGTTTTCTGGATCAGAGCTGGATTCAGGTGGTCCTGGAGTTGTGCCGTTGCGATTTCCTGCGCCCTCTTGGCCAGCGTCGTCCAAGAAGAATCCGTGCGTCGCGATGTGTAGAATTTCCGGACCCGCGAGTTGATCGAGCGCGGTCTCCGAGGCTGCTGCGCCGGTAAGTTCTCGCGCCTTTGGAAAGAAAGCATGGATGCTGTGTGCTTCGGCCCTGGTGCCAGCCAGGGGCGCGAAGTATAAGGTCGACAGGTCTGTACCCGTCGTGACGCTGCGGCGAATCGATCTTTCAGCCGCAGCTTTCGATGAAATGTTGGCAGCGCTGGCCGTCGCGGTCTCGCTCGGTTGGTCAAACAGCGGATCAGCTACCAACACCGGAGCGCTCCTGCTGGGCCGCGGCACCTCCATGCGGAGCAAATCTCGTCCGGTGGTCACATACGTGATGGAAAACCCCTCGATCAGGTAACGGCCGCGAGCGTCGGACAAAGCTTCAAACGGAATGAGGTTGAGCTGGCCATCGGGTGAGATCAAAAGGTGCTTGTCGCCGGCGAGAAGTGCTTCCATCGGCCGAAAAACCTTGTCGCCAAGTGCGCGAGCCACTTCGCGTAGGTCCGCGCGGCCAGGGTCGCGGAGCTGGCTTCGGAGCTTTTCGATTAGGCTGTCAATGTCTTTGGCCTCGCCCAGATCAATGCCTTTTGGACTGCCGGTTCGGTGCAGGACGTAAACGCTGTACCGCAAGTTTCCGTTTTGCTCCGCGTCGGTTTGAGCCTTGGAATTGAACGGAGAATACTCGGCGAACTCCAATAGCGCCGCATCACTTGGTATTAACCGCTGCACGGCGTCGAAGCTTATTTCCTGCGATCGTGCGCGAAATTCTTCATTATGGTGGCCAATAGTGTCTTCGAGTTTTTCCTTCCGGTCCTGTAGATCGCGAAGCCCCTTCCCATACTCCTCCATGGTTTGCTTACGAGGCCCGCGCAACGAGAGGCGCGCCAATTCCGTGCTGGTGTCTTTTAGCTCGTCCAGTAACACCTGGTCCTCCGCGTCGGAGTGTTTACGCAAGGCAGCCAGGCTATCGGTCATGGCATCCAGCAGGCGGCCTTTGCGCTGCAGCAGGACCGTTGCAGCAAGTGTGGTGGCTTTTAAATTGTCGGGCTCCTATTGCAGGTTCAATGAAATAGCTCGCGCGGTCCGTTGCGCTACAGAGTCCAGGTACGCGAGCTTTTGTCGCTCCGAGCCAACGGCGAGATTGAACTCGATATCTTGCTCCAGCGCAGCTTCTAGTTTTGCCTGGGTTTTGTTTGCACGATCGAACTCACCCAGAGCAATGTAGTCCCGAGCGACGTTGGCGAGTGGCGAAATGGGCGGAAACGCCCCGGGAGGGAGCGCCTTTTCGTAAATCGCCAGCACGTCGAGATGGGTGTCCAGCGCCTTGCGGTAATCGCCTTCGGCGGCATAAACGTTACCTAGGTTCATCAGAACCGCCGCATATTGAGGATGGCTCGCTCCCAGGTGCTTCTCTTTAATTGCCAACGCCTTGAGGAAATACCTTTCCGCAGCGGGATAGTCCTTTCTTTGGCGGGCGACGATTCCCAAATTGTTCAGAACCTGGGAAAGCCTCAGACTCTCTGCTCCGTAGTGTTTTTCCTCGAAAGCAGCGGAGCGCTCGAAGTAAACCTCGGCTTTGTCGAAACTCTCGAGATCCTTATAAATGACTCCCAAGTTGTTTAGGAACTCTCCATAGGCGAGCTGATCTGTCAAACCCAGACGTTCTAGAATTGCCAGTCCCCGCAAGTCCTCCTGCTCGGCTTTGGCAAAATCGCCACGGCTGTCATGAAGAAACGCCAGGCTCTTTAGTGTTCCCGCGAGGATCGGATCGTCTTCGCCGAAAGTCTTTTCCTCCCCCTCCAGAGCCGCTCTCAGCATCTCGTCAGCCTTTGAGTACTCTCCCAGGGCGGTATAGACCGAACCCAGGCGAGCTTTCGCGTAAAGGGTCTGCGGATGCTCGGGGCCAGCTTTAGCTGTCAAGGTCTGCAAGGCACTCTCGAAGCCGGCTCGGGCCTCGCGAGATCTGGCCAGGTTATAGTTGACGTCGGCGACCTCTCTGGTCAGCACCGCGACGTATACATCGTCGGTGCCCAACACCTGCTGCGCGAGGTTCAGAGCACGCTGGACGAGCGGAAGCCCTTCTTCGTGCTTATCAGCCACAAATAGCCGTTTGGCCTCGGTGCGTAGCCGGCGGACCTCATACAGGGAGCGGTCTTGCTCGGTGGCGCTTCGCACTCCCGCCAAACGGACTTCATAAGCGCCGCCGGCAGCCCTCCACTTGGGTTTCACCGCAATGCTGTACGAGCCTGGATGATCGGCGATGATCTCGAGCTGTTCGGTCCCACGCTTGCCCAACTGATCGTCCACCTCCACGACCACTTCGTTGTCACGGGTAAGCAGCCGAACCGATACATCAACTCCCCGCTGCTCTACTTCCACAGAGGCACACTGCCCCTCTTCTAGTTCGAGCTGGTAATGATGAATCTCGGTATCGTTTACGCCCTGCAAAATGCGACTGCCTGGTGCAAGCAGAGTAGGTTTGCTTTGAGCCGATGGCGTTGACTGTGCGCTTGCAGTAGTCCACCCCAGACCAACTAGGAGGCACGCAAGCAAACCAATATAGACGCTCGCCGAAAGGAAAGGACGAAAGGAACGGACCTTGGAACGCATCGCGGCACCTAAACACAAAACGTCAACTCAGCTGTGGCGCTACTTTATCACCACCTTGAAAGCATAATCGCTTAGAAGTTCGGCCGAACCTTGCTGCGGAACTCCCATTAGCTGTAAGTCATACGACTGCTGCTTGAGCAGATATGCCGGCAGGCTGACCGACAAGTTTTTGACAGGACCGGATGCCTCCGCCTTCAAATTCTTGCGCTGCCAGACAACCCGATTTGTGCTCGGATCTTTCAGCTCGACGCTATAGACAGGAAACTCATCTGCTTCCAATCTCACGAGCAACACTAGCAGTGATGTGTCAGGAGCTAGCGAGACCGTTTCCATTCTGCCGGCTCCTCTGGACGGCGGCATCAAAATCGCGGCGACCGCCTTGATTTGGTCCACAGCTGTCTGCGCTTGATGCAAACTCTGGAGCTCGCTCGACATTTGCTCATTCGCTATCTGCTGGTCCTGGATTTGTCGCTGCAGATCCCGATTCTGCTGGTCTATGGCGGCTCGGGCAGTTCGGGCTCCTTCGATTTCGTTCTGTAGTCGGAGGTCTTGGACAAACAGATAGCCCACCACCAGGAGTGTTGCCGCTGCCACACAGGCAAACGCCCATTGGAGTCCGAGCCTCGGAACCGTGAACCATCCGCGGACGCCGGAAACGCTCGGCTCTTTGCTCTCAGCCCTCCCAGTCTCCCGCGGGGATCCCGTAACTGGTTCCCCGAAGTGCTGCAGCTCTCGGGCGAGCGCGACTTTGGCAGCCCGCTTCGGCGAAGCGAGATAGTGGGCATGGAAACGCGCTAAGGCGTCGCCGGTGAGCTCGCCGCGGAGAAACGCATCGACAAGTTCGTGTTCCGCGATATCGAGCTGGAGAGCGAACCTGTCGTCGGTGAAGCTCCGCTCGTCGAAGCGTTCTGTTTCTGCCTGGTCGAGCGCACCGAGCAGGTAACGAGTGAGCAGTTCCTCGTTTGGTTCAGGCTGTTCGGCTTCCGGCATCATCCCTCTTGTATAAGACAAAAATCGCGAAAATCCGTCATCCTTGGGCTCGGCATTCCCTGACGCATTCCTCGAGCTTATTTCGTATGCGGCACGCCTTTATGCTCAGCGCATTGGGGCTAAGGCCAGCACGCGCGGCCAGAGCCGACCGCCTCTCCATTTTTGCCCGCCGCTCACCGCGATAGTACTCAAGAATCAGTTCGCGATCGCCTGGCGCCAATTCGTCTAGACATCGGTCCAGACAATCAAGAACCTGCTCGCGAGCGATGGCTCTCCCGTCGGCTACTGGGGTGGTAGCCAAGCTGCCGATCGTCAGCCCACGTTGCGAGACCGCCTCAATGCTTTGAGGTGACTTCGCACGTTCACGCGCGTGCTCCAAAAGCAGAAACTTTGCGGTGATGTAGCAGTAATGAGCCGGCGTCACGTCCGTGATCTGACCTTTCTCCTCCAGCTTGTGGGCAACACGATTCAACGTCTCGTCGGCGAGGTCATCCGGCGCGGAGCAGTTCTTACGGTCAAAGTAGAGCACCAGCCTGTGCCGCATCCCTAGGTAGGATTTGCCGTTTGACTCGACACCGGCATCCAGCCAGCCAAGAAATTTCCGGAACGCATCCTGATTCAATGCCCAGTTTTTCTTCAGTTCTGCCATTTAGATCTGGCCCAGGCTCAACGCAATAGCGGGATTCTACACGAAGGTCTCGCCCTTGAGCGCGTCGCGATCTCTATTCTTGACTAGCCGTTGCCCCATTGCCACGCACGCTCCTTTGCGCCGCTGAAAGATTTGCCGGACTTTTTCTTATCTAAGTGAGGAGCTTAGCCGCGGAAGTGGCTCGCACTGCCGAAATTGCTAGCGGAAGGAGAATTCTGATGAATTCCTTTGGGTTACGGAAAATCGGGCTCACCCAATTTGGGCATCCTGAGCGGCTCAGCGGGCCCCAAAACTCGGTTTTACTTAAGCGATTCGCCTCCCTTTATCGGCGTGTGCTCTTTCTCGCCTGCGGCCTGTCATTTGTGATCGCCAATGAATGCCTGTTCACCACAGCCTCCGCGCAATCGTTATCTCCGGCTCCTGTCGCTATAGCACTGCCTCCCAATCTTCCGCCCTCAACCATTGTTCCACTTCCAAAGCCGCCCTTTATGATACGGAGTTACGAGGGAGCGCCAGCATACGAGGCAACAGCTGGAACACCAGACCTGAGTTTCCATGGCAAATGCCTGGACTATGGCGCACCACCGGCAACGCCTGCGCCTTTGCCGATCGGAGCGGGTGCGGCAGGTGTGCCCGGACTGCCAGTGGACGCAGTCTTGCTTCAGAACGTGAGCATGGTCGCGAGTACAGCGGCGCCAGTCGGACCATCGGTATTTCTCAATGATTGCAGCCAAGCGCATTCGATTGTTGTAGAAGAGCTAAACAACGGCAGACACGAAGTCATCCTCCATGCGGGCAGTCAAGTGATTGGCATCGTTCAATCCACAGGCATTAGCCAACCGCTGCTGGCTGCAGCCGCTGCGTCAACCACCAGCCTCACGCCCGCTGGAACTTACCAGCTCCAGCTCCTGACTCCGCCTGTCGTTGCCCCGCCGGCTGCTACCACGCCAACTCAAGCCGTAAACGACGTTTTTGCCTTGGATGGTGACAGCATCATCCTGGCGAGCAGCCGTTGCATGGACCCATCGGCCTGTTCGCCGCCACCCACACAACTCGTCGTCCAACTACAAAACGGACGCAGCGACAACGGCACGCCACTGGTTGTCGCTCCCCGGAATCTGACCGATTCCGAATTTTGGGACCTTCTCGCCACGGATCACTTAGGCGCCTACCCGACGAGCGGCTTTTGGGCCGTATCGAACGTGGGCCAGCTCCTGAACGCTGTGAATCAAATCAATCAAATCGCTCTGCAGAACAATGGAACAGCGTGGGGTAACGTCGTAGTCGTCACGGGCGTCGGCAGCTGTATTGGTGCGTCTGGGGCCCAACCAAGGGATTGGGCGGGAAACCCAATACTGCAATGTATCAACCTCACGGATTTGGTCCACGATATTCAGATCGACGAGAATAAGAATAAGGAGACTGTTTCCCTTGACATTCCAACTGGAGTGACCCTTCGAGGTGACCGCCGGGGCACGAATTTGGGGCCGCTGCTCCTGGGTCAATACACCAACAATCCCACGGGGAATATATCGATGATACAGGTCGGAAGCTACGTGCGGATCACTGGATTGCGCTTGGAAGGGCCCACTGGCACCACGGCGCCGTGGTCGCACGGGAATGTGCACGGAATCTTTGTTTACAAGGTTTTGGATCCAGAAGGGGCTTGGAGTCCAGCGACGGAGGTCATTGTCGATCACAATGAATTATTTGCTTGGGAGAACGGCGCGGTAAGGTCCAATGGCGGGGTTTCGGAAAGCGTGACCTGTGTGAATGGCCAACCCGGCGTTTTTGATCCAAATACCGGCTTTTTCTTTCCCGCTGCTCCCGCCTCGCTCGACACACACGTCGAGCGTAATTTTGTCCACCACAATCCCACGCAGAGCGCCGGCTATGGAGTGAACGTCAGTTATGGAGGAGGCGCTACGGTCCTCGGCAACACATTTCTGTACAATCGTCACGCTATCTCCGGCAACGAGTCCTATCCCACTCAACAGTACAGCGCATCGGACAATCTCGTGCTTTCTGATGCGCCTTCCTACTCAAACACACCTTTGCAACAAGGTCCCGAACAGGACTTCGATATGCATGGAACCCTAAACGTTGGAGGCGAGGGCTATGGCGGATGGGCCGGTTACCACATCGAAATTGCCTGGAACACGTTCCTCGGAGAAAACCGCGAGAATTTTGAACTAAGAGGACTGCCGTGTGCCGAACCAGATTCGTTTCATAACAATGTTAGCCAGCAATCCAAGGACAAAGCCATCAAGGAAGACGGCTATGGAGGCGGCGACCCTTCCTATTACAGTTCGTCCGACAGTGAGTTGACCATCAGCGGCAATGAATGGTCCGTTGAGAATCCCACGAATTTTCTAGGCGTTGGCGATTTCGATGGCGATGGCGTTCAGGATTTGTTCCTCGCTACCGGAACCACCTGGTTCTACTCTCCGGGCGGTGTTACGGATTGGCGCTATTTGAGCGGCGAGCACACCGGCAACATGCAAAGCCTTCTCTTAGGCGATTTTGACGGCGATGGACGCACTGATGTGGTGACTATTAAGGACAGCAGCCTGATTGTTTCCTGGGGCGGGATTTCGGATTGGCAGGTCCTCAACACCTTGCCGGCGGGAGCGACCATTGCGGATCTTGCGGTCGGCGATTTCAACGGCGACGGCCATGCCGATATTCTTTACACCACTGGAACCTATTGGTATGTATCTTCCGGCGGCTCCGGCCCGTTCAATCACGTGAACAGCTCCAGCTTCCGCGTCCCCAGCCTTCGCTTCGGGCATTTCTCGATTTGTGGCAGCAATAAAGAAACCGATGTCTTTGCCATCGTGAGCGGTAAGTGGCAGGTAACTTGTGGTGCTCTAGGCAACTGGCAGCCTTTACCGGTGTCCCTTACGGATTCCCTGTCGGGCCTATACGTGGCAGACTTCGACGGCGATGGAAATGCCGACATCGCGCAGCTTTACAGCTTCACCTACGAAGGAAACGATTTCACCAGCCTGGCCTGGCGCTTTTCGTATGGTGCCACTCAGGGCTGGCTCTCCCATACGATCGTTCCGACGAGTAGCTGCCCGGCTTTTGGTTCACTTCAGCCAGCCTTGCTAGTAGCGGGAATTGGATCATTCGACGGGAACCCCGGTGCCGACCTCTTGTTATGGGCCAGCGGCTCTACTGCGAAACAGCTTTGCATAGTTCCCAATGGAATAAGGGATGCACAACTCCAAAGCCGACAGGAAATGCGATAATCGGACACCGTCTCGAAGTCGTTGTGTCCCAGATTTGTTTCCGGGGCATTTTCTTCGACGCGCGAGAGTTCCAGACATACCGATGATCGGCACTGTCACCGGGAGGGCCTGATAACAGGGAAACGCAAATGGACGGAAAACGCGCCATTCGTAGAAGTAGCCATAAGGGAATCGAAGGGTGTAGACGATTTTGTAGCGGTCGTTTCCCTAATCTTCAAAAGAGCTCAACAGCTTTCAAACAACGCCCGCAAACCGTTCCATCAAAATAAGTTATTTTTCGCAACATTCAACAAAGTCCACCAAGCATCGAAATCGGGTTCGGGACCAGGTGCGTTACCCTTCCGACAGGCCTTGCTTCGGAGGACCCGGTTTCCACCGCCACGCCGCCTCTTTGCGCGATTGACTAACGGCACTTGGAACGCCTGTGGAACGTAGACGGCCCAGATTGTGTGTAAGTTATCAACTTATATAACTTTATAAATGGTGCCGGCGGTGGGAATCGAACCCACGGCCTAGGGATTATGAGACCCTCGCTCTACCACTGAGCTACGCCGGCACAAAACAATTCTTTATGCTACGAACTCGTTCCCATGGATGTCAAGGCGCAGCGTTATTTAACCATTTGGTTAAATACATTCGCTGCATTTTTCCGTATCGAAGCGAACTTTTCAGGAGCAAAAGATGAGTGATCGGGCGGGTGAGGCTCCTGAAATTGCGGTTGATCTGTGGGAATTCTGTGGAATGTCCTGGACCCTGTTTGCCAGAAACCGTTGTTCATCGCGCGTCGGCAGAGAGCGCCAGGTTTGGTGCTTCTGCAACGATTCTTGCTGTTGCTGCACTATGGGCATGAGGCCAGTAATTGATCGTCCCAAGAAGTTAGAAGAGCTGTTTTCAGGGAGCACGGCAGGTCGAGTACCAAAAGTTATGGTACTACTGTACCGTTGACCGGGCAGGTTCCAGAACCTAGTCTGGCCACGTACGCAAGAGCGGCTCCGCAGGCGACGAGCGAAAGCTCGGCGAAACTGTCAGTCGTCTCCTGTGTACCGATACGGAACAGGTCCGTACCGCGAAGCACTTGACATTTGCTTGACATCCCAGATTTTGGGATTAGAGTGTCTCCGGGTGTTTTTCCATCTCGGAGGCCTCAAAATGTCCAGGAAACTCGCGGTAGTGTTGTTCGTCATGGTCGTTCTCGTGGCTGCAATGGGCCTGAAGACGATCGTTACGACCCACGGCGACGGCTCGGTGATGATGGCGGCAGGTTCCGCCCCAGCGCCGCCAACGCCTTGGAAAGCAGGCAGCGCACCGGCACCGCCGACACCATGGAGAGCGGGCAGCGCGCCGGCGCCACCAACGCCCTGGTGAAAGACCACAGCTTGAACAAGGGCTGATTCTCCTTGTTCATCGTGGATCGGGGGCGTAGATAAGGTAGGAACGTGCCTGGTCCATTTGCATGGTTCATCTGGTTCGTGGGTCTCCTCTGCGAGGCCACCGTACTGGTGTGCGCATACAAACGTCAGGCGCTCCGTCGATATTTTCTTCTGAATTTATATGTAGCAGGCCTGATGGCCTCCGAGATCGGCCGCTACTATATTCTGATCGAGCACGGCTTCAAGTCCCTCCAATATCGCTATTTTTATTACTACTCCGACGCGATCCTCACGGTTTTCCTCTACTTTGCCCTGAGCACCCTCTACACGCACGTTTTCGGCGAACTCAAAGCCGAAAAGTACGTCAAGCTCGGAACAATTTTGCTGCTGGCGGGCACGGCTCTGTTCAGCTACAGCGTTGTCGTGCAATCCTCCGCGAAGCTGGTCACTCATTTTGTCGTTGAGCTTTCGCAGAACCTGTATTTCGTCGGTCTGGTGCTGACCTATGTTTTGTGGGCGGCGATTTTGAAGCTGCGCGAGACGCGCACTCGCCTGGTCCAGATTGTCCTCTCCCTGGGCGTTTACTTCAGCCTCTTGGCTGCCAATTACGCGATTCGGAATTTGTATCCGGGTCTCAGCGCCTATTCGGTTCCTCTCGTTCAGGTATTCTCCACGTTCCTGCCGCTGGCTTGGGCCTACGCATTCTGGCGTTTGCCGGAAGACGCGAGACTCGCGCCTTCTCGATTGGCGGTGATACCTCGATGATGGCCGCACTGATTCTCGTCTTCTCTATCGCAGCGCTGCTGCAGTTCTTCGTGTCCTATTGCCGCTCGCTGATTGCAGCGTCGGCCAAGCAGCCGTTGTCGGCTGAGGTTCAAGACGTCACCGGCATTCGCAATACGACTGCAGCCGGCGAAGATTTCCAGCGCGTCATTCAGCTCTTGCAGCTTTGCCCGGACCGGCCGGAAGACCGCAACGGCATCCAGGCAATTGGCACGTATTTCAGCCTTCTGGGAATGCTGCGCTCGACGCTGGCTCGGATCATCCCGTCCCTGCTGGCTTGGACCGATGCGGAGCGGGGCCACTGTACGTACTTCGCTGCCGTTACGTTGGACCGCCGTATCGCTTTCAGCAGGGATATGTTCGCGCAGCAGCTTGAGTCGTAGCGGCCCTCGTCAAACACTAGTCATTCGGAAAAACCGGGCCGCGTAATTTCTTCACGCTGTTCTTTTCGACACGCGAAATCCTCAATATTTACTTGCGTTTTTCGCGTTTGTGGTATTCTCCCGTAGTTCCCTCCTCACCGGAGTGGACGCGTCCGCAGCGCAAAAACGACCGGTGACAAAAACTTGTTTGCAGTGTGGTGCTGTGCAGCCCGCAAGCCTGCGGGTCTGCACTTTCTGTGACTCTTTGTTGGATGCTCCGCAGGGGCGGACCAGTCCGGGGCTTCCCGATCATTCGCAGCACAATGGCCAGCACTCGGGCGCCGGCGCAGTCTCGCTGCCGCTATCGCAAACGGCCGGCGAATCGGGCAAGCCTTGGCGTGGCGAACTGGAGCAGCGGCTTCAGGCTTACCGCGCACGTCGGCGCAAGACCGCGCCGAACGCGGCTCAATCCAAGCTTCCGTTCGAGGAAGTAGCTCCAGAACCGCCCATCGTTTCGGTGGCCTCAATCGCGGTGGAGGATGCGCCTGTCGCGAGCGCGACCGAAGAATTCGCGTTCACGATTGCTATTGGCCGCAATGCGGCTACTCGCGACGATTCGCGCATGGTCATCGATGTCTCGCAACCGCCGACCGCAAACGCAGCCTTCGCGGCATCGGCCGCAACCAATTCCATCGCAGATGGCGGCATGTACCCGGTGGCGAGTCTCGAAGATCGGCGGCTCGCCGGACTGATTGATTCGGCCTGCCTGCTTTTCGCGTACGGCGGATTTTTGGCGCTCTTCGGATCGCTAGGCGGACAATTCACTGTCAGCAAACTCAGCGCCGCAGTCTACGCGGCCACGCTGGTGATCGTGTACGTGCAATATTTTGCGTTGTTCACCGTCTTCGGCGGAACAACGCCGGGCATGATGCTGCGCGGATTGCACGTCGTGAACTTTGCGGGCGAGATGCCAACGCCGCGGCAGATGCTCTGGCGCAGCGTGGGCTACATGCTTTCTGCGGGCACGCTGTTCCTGGGCTTTCTCTGGGCGATTTGGGACGAAGACGGCCTGACCTGGCATGACCGCCTATCGCAGACTTATCTCGCATCTGCTCCGACGTTCGCGGACATCGACGCGCACGCGCACGTACACGCGAAACACTAGCCGCTGCCGCATTCCGGGTTATTTGGTATAAGCTCGGGCGATCCGCGTGATGGCCGCGAGGCTGCGGTCCACATCTTCTTCGATTGTCGCCCAGGAAGATACACTGACGCGCATGGCGGCCTTGCCCTGCCACGTGGTTCCTCCGCACCAACAGGTTCCGTCCTCTTGAATGGCCCGAATAACGGCGTGGGTGGTCTCGTCGCTTCCGAACGAGACGAGCACCTGATTGATGACGACGTCGTTGAGGACCGCGAAACCTGCCTTGCTGAATCCTGCAGCGAAACGCCGGGCATGTGAGCAAGTGCGCTCAATGAGTTCGCGTAGTCCTTCGCGTCCCAAAGACTTGAGAGCAGCCCAGAGCTCGACGCCTCGGGCACGGCGCGAAGCCTCCGGCGTGTGATACATCGGTTCGCGTTGCGTGCTGCCGACGAGGTATGCGGCGGACATGGTCATCGCGGAGCGCAAAGCCATGCCGTCGCGAACCAGAACAATGCCGCAGTCATAACTCACGTTGGGCCACTTGTGGGCGTCCGTGGCCCAGGAGTCGGCCTGCTCGAAACCCGCGGTTAACTTAGCAAACTGCGGCGAAACTCGCGCCCACAAGCCGAAAGCACCGTCGACGTGAACCCAAGCCCCTTGTTCGTGGGTTCGCGCGCAGATTTCCACGGCGGGATCAAAAGAACCGGTGTTTACATTACCCGCTTGCATGCAAACGATCGTGCGCTCGTTCAATCGAGGAAGCTTGTCGGTGCGCATGCGCCCTTGCGCGTCTGCTTCGACGCGGATCACGCGTTTTCTGCCAAAGCCGGCGAGGCTCAGCGCTTTCAAAATGGAGGCATGCACTTCCTCGCCTACAACGACATCGACGGGAGGTGCGCCGAACAGGCCGTCCTCCGCAACGTTCCAACCCGCACGCGCCAGAATGGCCTGTCGCGCCGCAACCAATGCCGTGAAATTCGCAGTGGTGGCACAGGTCACCAGCCCGCCATCGCAGTTCCGCGGTAGGTCAAGCGCTTCGCAGACCCAGCGCAGGACAACATCCTCGAGCTCGGCGCCGACCGGAGACATGACGCGCAACGCTGCGTTCTGGTCCCATGTTGCCGCCAGCCAATTCGCAGCAAGCGAGGCGGGCAGCGTCCCTCCTTGCACAAAGCCGAAATAGCGTCCGCCCGTAGATGCGACCGTTGCTGGCGAACCAAACTCATCGAGCATTTTGACTACGTTCTTGGCATTCGTGGGTTGTTGGGGAAAAGGTTCGTGGAAGTTTGCGAGTTTGGCGACCTCGGAGTTACTGGGAAACGCGCGTCGCGTATGCAAAGTCCGAACGTACTCGCGGGCTCGTTCCGCGGCGTCACGCAAGAGTTGCTCTCGTTCAGTGAGTTCAGGTGAAGGTCTGGTAGTGCTCATGATCGTTGTCTCGCTCCGGCTGCGAGTGTAGGTACAAGCCCAGCCAGACTAAGCTCGGCACGAGCAAGGACAAGAGCCGAATTGTCTGGCAGTGCTTTTCCCGTGTCGGAAAGAACACTCGAACGCAAGACGTTGTTTGGGCCGAACGGCTGCCATACAATTCGGTCACGGATGCGCCTGTACAGCCTCAATTTTCGCCGAATTGTCGCTATTGGCACGATGATCGGCGCCCCGCTGATCGCGTTTTCACAAAATAGGAATATCGGTCAAGCGGGAGTGGAGAATCCGGGAAAAATCCATATTTCCACGCGGCTGGTTCAGATCGGCGTTATCGTCCACAACAAGGACGGCCCTGTGGCTGGGCTTACCAAAGAAGATTTCACTATTTTTGACCGTGGCAAAGCGCAGCCCATCAGCGTTTTTAGCGCCACTACTTACGGAGCGGCCGAATGGCCGGCAGAGCCGTTGCCGCCGAATACTTTCTCTGATCTTCCCAAGTACAATCCAGCTGCACCCGGCAGCATTACCATCGTCCTTTTAGACAACCTGAACACTTTGTACGGGTCGGCGCCCGGCATTTTCGAAGACACGCCTTACTGGATGGAAGATCACGCGCTCACCAGCGCCAAGGCCCATTTGTTGGAGTATCTCCAACGCTTGGGACCGCACGATCGTGTGGCGCTCTACGGTCTGACCGACAAGCTGCACGTGCTCTGCGACTTCACGACAGACCGCGAGCGTTTGCTCTCGATCGTGCAGCGATACGATTCGACGTCTCGTACCAGTCGAGAGGTCGCGGAACCCGGCAGAACCCGTTTGCCGCAGCAGGTGAAGGGACTCGAACCCCCGCCTATCGACTCGGCAAATTTGGAATTAGCGGAAGCTGCCAACTCAGTCCGAGCCGGGACAACGATGGCTGCTCTTAAATCCATTGCCGATCACCTAGCAAATATTCCGGGACGGAAAAATCTAGTGTGGCTCACAGCGAATGTGCCTGTTTCAGGCGAGGCTATCGCTGCCCTCCTTGGTTCATCACAAATTGCCGTTTACCCAGTGGACAGCCGCGGCCTGCTGCCGCGTTCCTCTGCGATCGGAGCTGGCGGGATAGATGCCGCGCAGCCCGGTTTGGCGTCACAGGTGGCTGATGCTTTCGACCAGCCCGCCGCTTCCGAGGAGCCGGCGGGCTTGGACGCCATGCAGCGCGCGGCAGATCTCACCGGAGGACGGGCGTTCATTAACGGCAACGACCTCACCGGGGCGATACGGGACGCCGTCACCGACGCCGCCGTTCTGTATTCCGTCGGTTTTTACATCGATGCGCGTTCGGCGGACGGCAAGTTCCACGAGTTGAAGGTCACGGTGGCGCGAAGCGGAGTCACGCTGCGGTATCCTCGAGCCTATTTTGCCGCGAAAGACGCACCTTCTTCTGCCAGCGAGATACATAACAGCCTGGTGACCGCTCTCCGCAGCCCAATTCAATCGTCAGAGATTCCGCTGCAGGCGAAAATTGAACGCGTCGACGCGGCGAAGCCCAACGCGCTCAAGATTCGGGGCGTCATCGATACGACTGCACTTCATCTCATCGACAACGGAAAGATGCACGAAGGCGCGCTGGATGTGACGATCGTAGAGCAAGACGCATCTGGCAAGATTCTCTCGCAAAGCGGCAATCACCTGAAATTGAGTTTGCCTCCGGAGCAATATGCCGCGCTCCTGGTGAAAGGGATCAGTTTCGAGAAGCATTTGGAGGCCAGCGCTGAATCGGCGACGCTGCGGATTATGGTGCAGGAACAGGCCACGGCTCGAGTGGGCAGCCTCATCGTACCGCTGGAAGAGATCAAGTGACGAGGCGCGGAGCAGACCCGGCGTCCTAGCTGGTCGAAATATCGAACCAGCTGAAATAAGACGAGCCCGTTCTGCCGATGCGGACAGCGGGATTACTTCTTGACTCGTTCGTCCGAGGCGATTTTGCCGTCGCGAATGAAGATGATGCGGTGCGCGTGCTGGGCGATGTCGTTTTCGTGGGTCACCAGGATGATGGTGTTGCCCTGGCGATAGAGATTCTCGAACAACGCCATGATTTCTTCGCCGGTTTTGGAGTCCAGGTTTCCCGTGGGCTCGTCGGCGAGCACGATGGATGGAGAATTGACGAGAGCACGGGCGATCGCTACGCGCTGACGCTGACCGCCGGAGAGTTCGTTGGGCTTGTGGGTCATGCGCGGCAGGAGGTCCACGCGCTCGAGAGCTTTTTTCGCCTTTTCGATGCGCTCTTCGGCGGGCGTGCCGTTATAAATCAGGGGAAGCTCAACGTTGTGCAGCGCGGTGGCACGCGGCAGCAGATTGAACGTCTGAAAGACAAAGCCGATTTCTTTGTTGCGAATGTAGGCCAACTCGTCGTCGTCCAGGTCGCTGACCAAACGCCCAGCAAGCCAATACTTGCCTGAGCTGGGGGAATCGAGGCAGCCGATTAGATTCATCAGGGTGGATTTGCCCGACCCGGATGGTCCCATGATCGCTACGTATTCGCCCTTGCGAATCTCGAGATCTATGCCGCGCAGTGCGTGCACTTGCTCCGCGCCCATCTCATAAACTTTGGCCAGTGCTTCGGTCTTGATGACCACGCCGGAGCTGACCAGATCTTCGCGATACGACTCCGCTGCCGTTGTCTCGACTGGCATTCCTGTTCG
>Ga0335081_10008309_pt1 | contig 16648 bp, 17 predicted proteins | sample Lox_Sample_35_FD_206713 | JGI IMG/M metagenome (GOLD analysis project Ga0335081, IMG submission 206713) | Soil microbial communities from Loxahatchee National Wildlife Refuge, Florida, United States - Lox_Sample_3.5 | ecosystem: Environmental > Terrestrial > Soil > Wetlands | place: USA... | reverse complement strand
ACCAGATTCGCAAGACCCTCGCCGACGAGTCGCTGAAGCTGGTTTACCGGCGCAAGAAGCAGTAGCCAGCCGCTTGGTGGCGCGTGTCTTGAAGGGGCGCGGCTTCAGGGGCTTCCGGAACGCCCGGGTTTGGCGTTCTGGGGCGGAGCCGCGCCGTGGACGTCCCCCCAGACCCCAGTCCCCTGATCCCTGACCCCGACTCCTCACTCCCGGCTTCTGAGTTAGAATGCTCAGTTCAATTCACCCTCTAAAGGAACTCATATGCCGGACGTAATCGCACCCGAGAAGCCGCAGCCGCTGGTGGCGCTGACGGAAGATGAAACCCTGTTTCGCGACAACATTCGCCAGTTCGCGGAAGAAAAAATCCGCCCTGTGTCCAGAGAAATGGACGAGAAGGGCGTATTCGATAAAGACATCATCCACGGAATTTTCGAGCTGGGCCTGATGGGCATCGAAATTCCCGAGCAGTACGGCGGAGGCGCGGGCACATTCTTCGAAGCGATCCTCGCGGTCGAGGAACTCTCGCGCGTGGATGCCTCCGCCGGCGTCATCGTCGACGTGCAGAACACGCTGGTGAACAACGCCATCCTGCGCTGGGGGAACGAAGAGCAGAAAAAGCGCTACCTGCCGCGCATGGCCTCCGAGTGGGTCGGCGCCTACGCGCTCAGCGAGGCCGGTTCGGGTTCAGACGCCTTCGCTCTCGCCACTAAGGCAGAGCTCAAGGGCAGCGACTACATCCTGAACGGCCGCAAGCTGTGGATCACCAACGGCAAAGAAGCGGGAATGTTCATCGTGCTGGCCACGCTCGATCCCGGCGCCGGATACAAGGGCATCACCGCGTTTCTGATCGAGAAGGATTTCCCCGGCTTTACCGTGGGCAAGAAGGAAGACAAGGTCGGCATCCGCGCCTCCTCAACCTGCGAGCTGATCCTCGAAGATTGCCGCGTGCCCAAGGCGAACGTGCTGGGCGAAGCCGGCAAGGGCTACAAGATCGCCATCGAGACGCTGAACGAAGGCCGCATCGGCATTGGCGCGCAGATGATCGGCGTCGCCCGCGGCGCCTGGGAGTACGCCAGCAAGTATGCGCAGGAGCGCAAGCAGTTCGGCAAAGCGATCTCGGAGTTCCAGGCCATCCAGTTCCAACTGGCGCAGATGGCGACGGAGATCGAGGCCGCGCGCCTGATGGTCTACAACTCCGCCCGCATGAAAGACGCCGGCATGAACTTCGTCAAAGAAGCCGCCATGACCAAGCTGTACACCTCACAAGTGGCGGAGCGCGTGACCTCGCTCGCGATCGAGATCTACGGCGGCTACGGATTTACCAAGGATTATCCGGTCGAGAAATACTGGCGCGATTCAAAGATCGGAAAGATTTACGAAGGCACGTCCAACATGCAGTTGCAGACCATCGCCAAGCTGGTGATCAAATAGCCCCAGCGATGGCTTCGCTTCGCTCCGCCCCTCAGGGCAGGCTCGATCGAGTCCAGGCCGCGGCCGCTATCCCGCGAGCGGCGAACCAGGTTACTGCGCGCGGCCGGGCTCGCCCGGAATGGCGGAGTCCACCAGCGTCTGCAGTTGGCGGTTAATCAGGGGATCGCTCAGGCTGGCGTCCGTCTCAGCCTGCATGGCGCTGCCCAGCAGGCGTCCCAGGTGTACCAGCGACCCTCCGCCGCAGACGCAACACACATCGTTTCTGGATTCGCTGACGCACTCGCAATCGGCGCACAGCACCGCCTGCATCAGGGGTACGCTGTTGACGACTCCACGCTTGAATGGCCGTTTCATTGATTCCCTCGTTGACAGACTCAGTGTGAGGCATGTCGGCACGAAAGGGAACGGCACCTTGGTAACGTTACCCGACCCTAGGTAACCCGCGGAATAGGCGGCCAACCTGCCCGCGCGGAGCCGTCAGCGGCGCCGGGTCTGATGCTCGAGGATGTTGGCCATGAACTGGGACTGCAGCTTCTGCGCGCACAATTCGCCGCAGACGCAGAGGGCGCCCTCGCGGCGGGCGAGATCGTCATCCCAGGCGCACAGGGAGAGCACGGCGGCGCTGCCCTCCTTCGACGGCCACATCAGCCACCAGTGATCCGTCTGGCCTTTCAGTTGTCCGCAATTGGGGCCGGCGCAACGGAAAACCAGCTCTTTGGATGTGGGCTTCTCGACTATATGCATTAGACCACCTTTGCTCGGCCCTGGGTTGCCGCTGGAATAAGAGCCTGATGGTAGGCGCGGAGGGACTCGAACCCCCAACCCTCGGATTAGAAATCCGATGCTCTATCCACTTGAGCTACGCGCCCGCCCGAAATCAATCTAGCACAACTGAGCGCGGCCTAACCCGCGCCCCCCGGACGCTGACTCTGCACTTGTCAGCCTGCGGGAATAAGGGTTATATGGCGAGACATGTCGAGCGTGGCTCCCGTCCCACCACCACACCCGCCGGCGCGTGAGCGGCTGGTAAGAAGTTCCCACCGTCGAAGCTTCTGGTCGAAGCTGCGCCGCAGACGCGATTTCCGGCGGCTGGTTTCCACGGCCACCCTGTGGGCGCTGACCGTGGTCATCGTGTGGGTGGTCCTGAAGCAGATCATCAAGTAGCCGGCGCTAACCCCTCACCAGACGCGGCAGCGATTCTCCCGCACCATGGGACTCCCCTGTTTGCAGGAGAATGCCCGCTGGAACTCCGGCATGTTGGAGACCACGCCATTGGTGCGATAGCGGGGTGGTGAATGGGGGTCCACGGTGGCGCGCAGGCGCTGCGCCTCCGGCCGCTCCGCGCTGCACCAGCTCTGGCCGTAGCCGATGAAAAACCGCTGCTCGGGTGTCAAACCTTCGATCGGCGTCAGGCTCTTGCCCCGGGTTTCGTCCTGCCAGGCCAAGTAGGCCAGCAACAGCCCGCCGAGGTCGGCCACGTCCTCGCCCAGGGTCAGCTTGCCGTTGATCTTCACATCGTCCACGATTACATACTGGGAATACTGATCGGAGATGCAACTGGCCCGCTGCTCGAATTCTTTAGCATCTTCGGCGGTCCACCAGTCGCGGAGATTGCCCTGGGCGTCGAACTGGCGGCCTTCGTCGTCGAAAGCGTGGGTCAGTTCGTGCCCCACGGTGCCGCCGGTGTTGCCGTAGTTGGGAGCGTCGTCGGAGCGCGGATCGTAAAGTGGCGGCTGCAGGACTCCGGCGGGAAAGTTGATGTCGTTCATCTGGGGGCTGTAGTAAGCGTTGACGGTCGGCGGAGTCATATACCACTCCCCGCGGTCCACCGGCTTGCCGATCTTGTTCAGCCATCGCCGGAACTCGAACTCGGTGGCGCGCTGCCCGTTGCCCAGGGCATCACCGCGCACAACTTTGAGAGCGCTGTAGTCGCGCCAGTGGTCGGGATAGCCGATCTTGTTGGCGATGGCGTGCAATTTGATCTGCGCCTGCTCCTTGCTCGCGGGAGACATCCAGGGCAGTTGCTGGATGTCTTTGCCCATCTCGGCTTCGATCTGCTGCACCATCACCAGCGCGCGCTGCTTGGTCTGCGGGCTGAAGGTTTTCTGGACGTAGACGTTCCCCAGGGCCTCGCCCAACTGGCGGTCTACCAGACGCACACAGCGCTTCCAGCGTGGCTGGATCTCCTGGGTGCCGGAGAGGATGCGGTCGAAAAAATCGAAATCTTCGCTGACGAACGCCGCGGGGAGATATCGGGTTTGCGCGTGGACCAGGTGCCAGCGAAGGTAAGTCTTCCAGTTGGCGAGGTCCTCGGCGTTCAGCACAGCCTCCATCCCCTTGACGAAATCGGGAACGGCGACGTTGAGCGACTTTGTCCCCGGCAGGCCGATCGCGGTGAAGTAGCGGTCCCAGGAAAACGACGGGCTGAGCGCCTGCAGCTCCGCGCGCGTCATCTTGTGGTAGACCTTGTTGGGATCACGCCGCTCCACGCGGGTTAGCGATGCCTTGGCGAGAGCGGTCTCGATGCGCATGACGGTTTGCGCTTCGACGGCGGCTTGCTCTGGCTGGTCGCCGAGCAGTTGCAGCATCTTCTGCACGTGCGCCAGGTACTGCTTGCGGATCTCCCGCGATTTGTCGTCGTCTTTTAAGTAGTAGTCGCGGTCGGGCAGCCCGATTCCGCCCTGATCGACCTCGGCGATGTACTGGGTGGAGTTCTTGGCGTCCTGCGTGGAACCGAAGGAGAACAGCGAAGCATGGCCGAGGAAGCTGCCCACGTCGCGCGGGTGTAGCCGCGCCAGCTCGGCGGGGAGCTCGGCCTTTGACTTGAGCCGGGCGATGCGATCCAGATCACCCTTGAGCGGAGCGGCGCCTAGTTTCTCGATCGCTGCTTCGTCTACGCATGAGGCATAGTAGTCGCCGATCTTCTGCTCTTCTTCGCTGCGGCCCGGACTGGGAACGGCGGCCGCCTCCAAAATCTGGCGCAGCGCCCGCCGGTTTTCCTCCTGCAGCTTCCCATAAGCGTCCCAGGCGGCCTGGTCGGCGGGGATGGGATTATTCCTGATCCAGCCGCCGCAGGAATATGCGAAGAAGTCCACGCACGGGTCGACAGTCTTGTCCATCGATGTAGCGTCCAGCACCGGGGTCTCCGGCGCCGCGGACGGCTTGGCAGATTGCCCTGCCGCGACAGCCGTCGTCATCACGGCCATGAGCAACAGGAAGCAGCGGGTTCTCGTCAGCATCGGTGTGTCTCCTGGGTCGCGGAATCTCGTAACAGCTTTGGACGGGCGAGGCACGGCGATGAAAGCAGCAGTTCAGCCGGTATTGCCCATGCTGCGCATGGTTTCCTGGGGCGGAGGCTCGGTCTGGTCACTGCCGCGGCGGTGCAGCGCCGAGAGTTGCAGCAGGGCATTCTCCGCCACCTTCAATCCAATGCCCCAGCGGCGGCGCGCCTCATCCTCGTCATCCCCATAGCCGAAGGCGTAGAACGTCAGATAAAATCCCTCGCTGGCCTCAGACTCGCTGCCGGAGCCATCCCCTGCCTTCGGCCCATAACGGCAGCGGCGCACGATGAACTCAGCGGACGAGGGCAGATCAGGAGCGCGCCGCAGCAGACGCGCGATGCGCTTGGCGAAGTTTTCGTGGCCGGTAAAGGTCCGCCACGAACTGCGATCGGTGAAGATCAGGTCTACGTAGGAGCAGAACTTCCAGCCGGCGCCATAGACTTCCTCCTGCGGTTCCATCTTGTCGCTGAGCCAGGTGTCGCATTTCGCGGTTTCCAGCATGGAAAGCACAGAGTTCATGGCGGTGAGAAACTCGGCCATTTCGCGGGTGTGCGACTCCGGCAACTCCAGCAGCAATTCGGGATGACGCTTCAGGTCGTAGTAGCGCACCCCTCCGCTCTGCCATGGAATTTCGAGGTGCGCGTCCTCGGCGCCCAACTCGACGCTGACGGTGGCGTCCATAAGCGGTGCTTATCAAATCACGTCCTTTGCGGGAAAACGAGCAGAAAAATGGGGTTCAGAACTGCCGCAAGAACTCTACCACCCTGCGCTCCGCCCAGCGGCCATCGTAGCCGGCAGGCGGCGCCAGGAAACCGCAGTGCCCGCCGTGCTCGGTCTCGATGAGGCGCATATTGCCGTTTGCCAGCATGCGGGCCCGGGTCGAAGGGGTGAGGGGAACAAAGGGATCATCCTTGGAGTGGATCACCAGGGTGGGCACCGCAATGCGCTCAATGTAAGGAGCCGCGCTGGCGCGGGTGTAGTAATCATCGGCATCCTGAAAGCCGCAATAGCGGGAAGTGACGGCGTTATCCCACTGCCGCAGGCTGCGAATGCCGCGCAGGCAGGCCACGTCGTATCGCTCGGGGAATAATCTGGCTTGGCGGCGCAATCTGCTTCCCAGGTAGAACAGGAAGTGCCACTCATAAACCCGGTTGCGCCGCAAGTGAAGGGCATCGGCCGCGGCCGCCAGGTCGACGCCGGGGCAGACCGCAGCCAGCGCGCGAAGTTCGCGGGGCGCGGCGGGCCCCCACTCTCCCGCCAGCTTCAGCGCCATGTTCCCACCCATGGAGAAGCCAGCCAGGGCGATGCGCGGCAGTTGGTCTGCCGCGATCAGTTCTCGCACGACGGCGCCTGCATCCTGGGAGAGGCCGGAGTGGTAGAGAGTGGGCGACAGCGCTTCGCTGCCGCCGCAGTTGCGCACGTTCATGCGCACCACGTTCATGCCGGCCGCCCAGGCCTTGCTGGCGGTTCCGATCACGTATTGTGATTCGCTGGAACCCTCCAAGCCGTGAATGATGATCACCGTAAGCGCGTTTCGAGGATTGCTCTGCCAGTTGCACCAGGTCAGGACGCGAACGCCGGGCTCGACTTCGAATAACCGCCGCTCCGACGCAGGCAGCAGGTTTCGCCGCGGCAGCAATGCCGCCGCCAGGGTCTGCCGATGGCCGCCGCGCAGCATTCGCCGCGGGGTGAAGGTGTCTTCGGCGCTCGGCTGAATGACCATCTATAATGATCATTCTGTTGCCGAAACCCGGCAGATGCAATGGCGGGGGTTTGGCAGAGCAGGAGACTATGCCAATTTTCGAATATCTCTGTGAGGGTTGCGGGAAGCAATTCGAAGTCCTGGTGCGCGGTTCGGAGAAGCCGCGCTGCCCCAAGTGCAAAGGCACTCGCCTGAAGCAGCAACTGTCGGTGTTCGCGGCCGCAACCGGCCACGGCAACGGCGGGAGTACGGAGTCAGCCTCGGAATCCGCGCCCGGTTGCGGCCAGTGCGGCATGGGAGGCGGCGGTTGCGGGATGGACTTCGACTGAACACCCCGCCGGGGTGGGGAGTTCCTGTCTAGCCCGGCCCATTGACACCGCTGAGAAATCCACCGAGGTGGCCGGTCAGCATGACGACTAGCACTCCTGCTGCCTCGATGGGCAGCCGGTACTTCGGCAACAATCCTTCACCCAGCCTGCGCGCCCGGCGATGGACCGCAAAGGCCACCCAGATCAGGACACTAGAGAGGCACCCCAGGACGAGATGCATCAGCAGAATCCCTTTCAGCTTCTGTCCTTCGAGCGCCAAGCGCCATGCTGCAATGCCAGATGCGACAACCGGCACGGTGGAAATCGCCGCCAGCAGCAAGTTGAAATAGGCCGCCGCGGCCAGCGTCCGGTTCTTCCAATACTGCGCCGCGTAATCGAACCCTACGGCGGCGATGAACAGCGCAATCGGGAAGTGAATCAGCGCTACGTGCTGAGCGTGCTTGGCCAGCAGAACGGTCTTAAGTTCGAACGGATTCGCGCTCATGGCCGCCTCACTGGACCACGACCCTGCCGGTCATCTTCGGGTGCAGCTTGCAGAAGTAAGCGAAGTTGCCGGAACTGGGAAATGCGAAACGGAAATTCTGGTTAGTATCCAGCAGCGGCGACGCGAACGCATTACTGTCGCTGGTGACGGTGTGTGGGATGTCATCCTTGTTCGTCCACAGCACAGTCGTGCCTGGTTTGATTGTCAGCTCTTTGGGCGAGAAGGCGAAATTGTCGATGGCGACCTGCACTGTCTCCCCTGTGGGAGCGGCCTTTTGCTGGCTGGCCTGAGCCTGTGCGGGCAGCGCCGCGGCAGCCTTGCGAAGGATCGCAGCGGCGTCCTCGGCAGGCGTTCCGGCCAGCGTGGCATCAACCACGGCAAGATGGGAGTTTCCGGCGATATATGCGACGTTGGTTATTCCCAGCACACGCCGTAACTGGTCGGCCGGCACTTTAAGCGGACCCGCCGAGGGAGCCGTGCCCGCCACCGGCTGCGGGAACGCGGTCGCCATGGCGGTGTGGAAGCTGACGTTGCCTTCCACTTTCTGCATGATCTGATGAATGTGGCCGTTCAGAACCGTGGCTGACCCGAAGCGCTTGAGCGAAGCCAGCGCCTGCATGCTGTCTCCGGTTCCCCATCCCCACTCCGGATAGGCAGCCCACAGGGGAATGTGCGCGAACACGACGATCGGCGTGCTGGCGGCGCGGCCCTTGAGGTCGTCGTCGAGCCATCTCAGTTGCTCTGCTCCGAGAGTGCCCAGCCCCCCGGCCTTCAGGTCCATTACGTTCACCAGTCCGACGAAATGAACGCCCTTGTGGTCGAAGCTCTGCCAGCCTGCTCCCTTTGTACCCTTGCCGTAGCGGTCGAGAAACTGGCGGCCGTTGTCGATCGAGACATCATGCTCGCCGGGCACATAGAAGATCTGCTTGGGGCGGGCGCTCTTAAGCACCTGGTCGAGCGTGTCGAACTCGCCAGGCTTGGATAGATGGCTGAGGTCGCCGGTGTGAATGATCAAGTCCGGCTCGACGGGCAACGCGTTGATCTTGTCGATGGCGGCCTGCAGCGTGGCCGTCACGTCCACATTGGCCGGCTTGTCGAAGCCAATGTGGCTGTCGCTGATCTGGACAAAGGAAAAGGAAGCACGCTCGCCCTGGTGTGAACTGGCGCCGAATAGTTGCGAGACGGGCACGCCGCCAGTCAGGGTCCACACCAGTCCGGTGCCGGCCCATGCCATGCACTTCAGGAAACCGCGGCGGTCAACGCCATCGCTGCTGGTGGTTTCGATGAGGTCGCCATTTGCCCTGCTGTGGTCTTTCATTTCTCCTCCTGCCACACAGGTCTCTCCGCCCGCGCGTGATCCGCTGGGCGCGACCGTGTGGGTTCGAAGGAGTAACTGCGCGAGGCGGGATTTATTCCCGAAATTCGCGAGTCAGGAGCCTTCGGGGCGGGTTGCAATGGCAAGCAGTGAGGTCCCAAAGGGAAGAGTGCGGCCGGAGGCGATCAGACCTGCTTCTTTTTCGGCAAGCCATCGCAGGATGCCGTTAATGATCGGCACGGGGCGCAGTTCGGCGAGAAAAAGATCGCGGGCCTGATCCGGCGAGTGGGACTGGTGCGTCCACGAAGTGGTGCGTCGCTTTAGCCAGAGGATGGGATAGGTGGCCGCCATGAAGTAGCTGAGGAAGTCGACGGTGAATCCTGCAGCCAGTAACTTCTCCCGCAGTTGCTGCGCATGGTAGCGGCGCTGGTGACCGGCAAATTCGTCAGCGTAGCTCCAAAGGCTCATGTCCGCCGGCACGGTGAGCAGGAGCTTGCCGCTGGGCGCCAGCAAAGCGCGCGCTGACGCCAGGGCGTAGCCATCGTCGGTCAGATGTTCGATAACGTCGAACATGCCGATCACGTGGAAATGCGTATTAAACGGCGGCGCGTGCATGTCGCCCTGCACCAGACCGCATTGAGTGCGCTGCCGGGCGTAGCGCAGCCCGCCGGAGAACATATCCATGCCGATGACAGTCTTCGCGCTCGCCTTTTCCAGCAGCCGGAGCACGTTGCCGGTGCCGCAGCCGATTTCGAGAATGCGAAGATCTTGTGGAAGGGAGCGGGTGGCGACACGGAGCGCGGCGGCAATCACTTGGTTGCGCGCGGTGAACCAGAAAAGGCGGTCTTCGGCGGCCACCAGTTCACGAAACAAGATGTCGTCTTCAGGATAGAAGGAGTGCCCGCCCGCCGGAGCTTCATTGGGAGCGGTCATGCCGAGCGACCGCACTCCATGATGATGTGGGTGTAGGGAATGCGCAACAGGTCGTGGCGCACGGTGGCTTGCACTTTCGGAAACACGCGCGATGCGATACGCACGTAGCCATCCTCATCGCGCACGAACTTTCCCCGGTCATGGCGGACCAGATAGCGCGCCACCGGCGACTGGCGCGGAGCGAATACGCCATCAAGCGTCACCAGCTTGCCTCCAGGGCGGAGCGCAGCGTGCGCCATCTGGAAAAGCTGCTGTGCCTCGGCGTCGTCAAGATGGTGGACCACACCCAGCGCCAGGGCCACGTCGAAATAGGAAGTTTGCGGCTGATAGTCATTCACCCGGGCGCAGACGAAGGTGAGGCACGGAAATTGCCGGCGCGCCGACTCTATATATTCCGGGCTGGAATCGAAGCCGACGTATTCGACGCCAGGAAAATATGGCACCACCGTCCCGGGTCCGCAGCCGATATCGAGAATGCGGCAGCCGGGGCGTGGCCTTACATACTCCTCGACATAACGCCGGATGTAGCCAGGACCGCCGATGGCCTTCCAGAACCAGCGATAAGCACCGGGAAGCGACAGGATGGAACGGACCCCAGATGTCGCTTCCGTGCCGCGGCTCTCACCCGTTGAATTCAACGATCGCCTCGATGACGCGGCCCTGGTCCGCCGCGGACAGGCCATTGTAGAAGGGCAGGCGAAGCAGTCGCTCGCTGACGGTTTCGGCGACCGGGCAGTCGCCAGGCTGGCCACCGAAGCGCTTCCCCATCGGCGAAAGATGCAGCGGCAAATAATGGAAGACCGCGAGGATGTCCCGCGCTTTCAGGCGGGCGATGAGCGCGTCACGCGATTTCGGCGAAGGCATCAGCAGGTAGAACATGTGGTATGGCTGCTCACAACTTTCAGGCACAGATGGCAGTTGCGCACCCTGCTTCTGCGCCCACGCCTGCAGCCGCTCCGCGTAGCAAGTCCAAATCTGGCGCCGGCGTGATTGAATCTGCTCCCGCGCTTCCAGTTGCGCGTAGAGAAAGGCCGCCAGCATATCGGAAGGCAGATAGCTTGATCCCTCGTCCACCCAAGTGTACTTATCGACCTGGCCACGATGGAACTGGCTGCGGTTGGTCCCTTTTTCGCGAATGATCTCGGCGCGCGCGATGTACTGAAAATCGTTGATGAGCAGGGCGCCGCCTTCGCCGCAGGTGAGGTTCTTGGTCTCGTGAAAGCTCTGCGCCGCCATGCAGCCGAAGGTTCCCAGATACTGGCCGCGATATTTGCCGAAGAGCCCGTGAGCGTTGTCCTCGACTACAGCGATGTTATGTTTGCCCGCGACGTCGAGGATCGCGTCCATTTCACATCCCACGCCGGCGTAGTGAACGGGGACGATGGCCCGTGTGCGGGGCGAAATCAGGTGCGCCAGCTGGCGCTCGTCGAGGTTGAGGGTATCCCGCCGAATGTCGATAAACACGGGACGCGCTCCGCGCAGGACGAAGGCGTTGGCGGTAGAGACAAAAGTAAACGACGGCAGGATCACTTCGTCTCCGGCTTTGATATCGAGCAATAAAGCAGCCATTTCCAGCGCGTGGGTGCAGGAAGTGGTAAGCAGCGCGCGGGCCGCCCCCAACTCCTGCTCCATAAGACGGCTGCATTTCCTGGTGAACTCGCCATCGCCGGAGATGTGTCCGCCCTCGACGGCCGCGGCCATGTAACGGAGTTCGTTGCCGGAGAGACTGGCTCGGTTGAAGGGAATGCGATGGCTCATGCGCTGCTCGAGGCCCGCAGGCCGGGCCAATAGTGATACCAGAGCTCGACCGAGCGCGTCGAGAAGCCGCACTTCTGGTAGCTCCGTTGTCCGCGGACATTTCGGCCCTGGGTGACCACCGTGACTTCGGAAGCGCCCTGCCGTTCGAACCAGCCCAGCGCCGCATTCACAAGCTGCTGCCCCAGGCCTCGCCCCTGCGCTTCCTGTGCGACGGCAAACAGCCCGATCTGGCCGGCAGCCCCAGCGAAGTGACAGGTGATGTAACCTGCCGGCCGCGCTTGATGCTCACCCACCAGCACGGCTTCAGCGAATCCCCGCGCGCTGTTTTCAAGCCAGGTTTCGTAAAGAGAATCGCAGAGGGAATCCGGGAAATTCTCGTCGTAGTAAAAACGCGAGTCGCGATGGCTGGCGCGTGCGATTGCCCGCAAGGCTTGCAGGTCTGCGGGCTGGAATGGCCGCACGCCGCCTGAGCCGTGGTCCGGCGTTATCCCTGCCAAGTCGTGTTCCAAGGTGACGCGCACATCGACAAGATGAAAATCCGCTTCTTCGGCCAGTCTAACCGTCTCCGCATCGGCCGAGTCGGCCAGGAAATAAAGGCAGTCGATGCGCTCGGCATCGCACCAGCTTTGAACCTGTCGCAGCAATTCCTGGGTCAGGCGATTGGCATTCGCGCGCGCAATGCGGCGGCCGAAAAACTTCGAATCCCACTCCAGAAACCGGGCGGGAGTGTCGCGGCACACCGTCATCCGAGCGCCTTGGAATGCGCCGGCACGGTCGTCTCGCTCTCGTTGCACTCCACCATCGTCTGGATCGCGTAACTCGGACGGTCCATCATGCGGAAATGCATTCGCGCCAGGTACTCTCCCATGATGCCCAGGGCAAACAGTTGCGCCCCGGCAAAGATGACGATCACGGACGCGAGAAACGGAAAGCCGGGGACGCTGCCACCGTGAATCCAGTAGCTGGCCAGCACGAAGGCCAGAATCACGACTCCGAAAAAAGTGAACACGAACCCCAGCGCGCTGGCCAGTTGCAAAGGTAGAGTGCTGAACCCGGTCATCATGGTGATCGCGTGGTTCACCAGACGGCGAAAGCTGTAGCCGGATTCGCCGACCTTGCGCGCTTCATGCCGCACCGCAACAGCAGCGAAGCGGCTGGTGCCCCAGGTGAGCAGCACGTCGATGCAGACCGAGGGCGCGCTGTAGGAGGCGAAGGCCTCGCGGACCGGCCTGCGAAAAACCCGAAACGCCGACACCTGGCGCGCCACCTGCGCGCCCATCGTCCCCTGCAGCACCCACTTGGTGACGTCCGACGCCAGATTGCGCCACAAGCCGTGCTGCGCCTCCGCGGGCGGGCCGTAGACCACGTCGTATCCCTCGGCCAGCTTAGCGAGCAGCCTGGGAATTTCCTCGGGAGGGTTCTGCAAATCGTCGTCGATTGTGACCACCACGTCGAAGCGCGCGGCGCGTATGCCGCACAGCAGAGCATTGTGCTGGCCATAATTACGCATCAGGTTGATGGCGCGAACCGACGCGTGCGTTTGCGCCAGTTCCTGCAGCACCGTCCAACTGCTATCGGCACTGCCATCGTTCACCAGCAGCAGCTCGAATCCGGAGCTCACGGCGGACAACACCCGCTCCAGACGCGACACCAGTTCCTGCAGCATCGGGGCGCTGTTGTAGACCGGAACCACGACCGAGATAGCCGGCGCTCCCGAAATGTCCGACGCAGCCATCAGAAAGTATCTTATAAACGGTTTGCCCGGGGAAACGAGGGAAATCCTAAACCCAAGTGCGCCGGAAGTCAGCCCGGCGGCTGTTAGAATCCAGTGCTTGTCCCCGACCTCCAAGATTCGAGTGGCGGTGATCGGCGCGGGCGCATTTGGCCGCAACCACGCCCGCGTCTATCGCCAGCTTCAGCCGGAAGGCGTGGAGTTGGCGGCAATCGTCGATACCAACTCAGCCCGCGCTGCTGCCGTAAGCCGCGAGTTCGGCAACCCACCTTGCCTGTCACTGGACGAACTGCGTGGCCGCGTGGATGCTGCGTCCGTCGCCGTGCCCACGGTTGAGCACCGGAAGGTGGCGCGCGCGCTGATGGAAGCCGGTATCGATGTGCTCATCGAGAAGCCGCTGGCGCCATCGCTGGCTGAAGCCGATGAGATCATTCGTGTTGCCGAACGCACCGGGCGCATCGTGCAAGTCGGCCACCTCGAGCGCTTCAATCCGGCCGTGCGGGCCACCGTCCCGCTGCTGACGAAGCCAATGTTCTTTGAAGTCCATCGTCTCAGCGTGTTCACGCCGCGCTCGCTCGATATCGACGTGATCCTCGACTTGATGATCCACGATCTCGATGTCGTGCTGTCTTTCGTGAATTCGCCGGTGAAGGAAATTCGCGCCGTCGGCCTGCCCATCCTTACGCCCCGGGTAGACATCGCCAACGTACGCATGGAGTTCGACTCCGGCTGCGTGGCCAACTTCACTGCCAGCCGCGTCTCGACTGAGCGGGTGCGCAAGCTGCGCTTCTTCCAGCCACAACAGTACATTTCCATCGACTACTCGCGGCAGGACGTGATGGTGTTCACGGTTGACCCGTCGGCGGCGGCAAAGGCTTCGCCGAATCCGGGGATTGGCATGCAGAAGCCGCCGGTGATTTCAGAAGAACCGCTACACGCGGAGTTGCGATCGTTTCTCGATGCCGTGCGCCATCGCACGCCGCCGCAGGTGCCGCTGGATGATGGACGGCGTGCGCTGGCAGTGGCGCTGGATGTGCTGGCGGAGATTAGCAAGCACAGCCGGAGAGTTGGGCTGGAGTGACACAAACAAATTTAACTACGTGTCATCCTGAGCGAGCGCGCCGCTTTTGCGCGCGAGTCGAAGGGACCCCTTTGAGCTTTGAGAAACATTACTACGTCTACCTCGCCAGCCTCTCCGGCACGCTTTACATCGGAATTACCAACAATCTTGAACGACGCATGGTGGAGCACAAAAAAGGTCTGATCCCGGGCTTTACGAAGCAATACGGCGTCTATCGGCTGGTTTATTTTGAAGTTTATAGCGATGTCCGAAACGCAATCCGCCGCGAAAAGCAATTAAAGGGCTGGCGGCGCGAGAAGAAGGTTGCGCTCATCCGCGGCGCCAATCCAGGTTGGAAGGACCTGGCCAGAGCGTGGTACGAGGGTAGGGGTCCTTCGACTCGCGCGCCAGAATCGGGCGCGCTCGCTCAGGATGACAGCAGTGAAGTGAATTAGCGTACTCTATTATCTGCTGAACTTAGTCTTTTTCTTCTCCGCGTGGCGCTCGAGCGCCAACTGGATCAGCCGGTCGATCAGCTTGGGATACTGTAGTCCCGAGGCCGCCCACAGCTTGGGATACATGCTGATGGCCGTGAAGCCCGGGATCGTGTTCACTTCGTTGAGATAGAGCTTTTCGGTCTTGGGGTCCATCAGGAAATCGACACGCGCCATGCCCGCGCAATCGACAGCGAGAAATGCCTGCACGGCCATCTCCTGCACCTGCTGCATTAGCTTTTTGCTGAGCTTGGCGGGGATGATGAGCTCGGAGCCTTCGGTCAGATACTTGGCTTCGTAATCGTAGAAATCCTTGCAAGGGACGACTTCGCCCGCAATCGACGCCTCCGGACGATCGTTACCCAGCACTGAGCACTCGATCTCGCGCGCCTTGCGGTCCTTGCCGCCCACGCCTTCCTCGACGACAATCTTGCGATCGTAGGCAGCGGCCTCGTCCATGGCTTTCTCGAGTTCCTTGCGGTCGCGCGCCTTGCTCACGCCCACCGACGAGCCCATGTTCGCCGGCTTTACAAACACGGGATACTTCAGCTTCTTCTCCATTTCCTTGCGCACGCGCTTCGGGTCTTTCTCCCAATCGGCGCGCAGAAACGTCAGGTGCGGCACGATGGAGAGGCCGGCATCGCGGAAAAGGCGCTTCATCACGTCTTTGTCCATGCCGGCGGATGAGCCCAGCACGCCCGCGCCGACGTAGGGTAGGTCGGCCAGTTCGAGCAGACCCTGGATGGTGCCGTCCTCACCGAAGGTGCCGTGCAGCACGGGGAAGACTACGTCCACGTTGATAGCGCGATCTTCGAGGCGACGCTGCGGAACATCGAACGGCGCCAGGGCATCACCCGGCACCGGCGGGATCACGATGGACTCGCCCTTGGCCAGCAGCGCCGCACCGGGCGTGGCCTCGGGATCGCCGGCACGAAGGTGTTTAGCGCTCGAGAACTCGCCGCGCAGCAGCTTTTCGGCGCTGGATGAAGTCAGCCAGCGGCCTTCTTTGGTGATGCCGATGGGCACGACCTCGTACTTGTCCTTATCGATGGCGTCGAGAATGGAAGCAGCCGAGAGCAGCGAGACTTCATGCTCGCCGCTGCGCCCGCCGAAGAGAATACCGATGCGAAGCTTCTTCATTTTCAGTTGTCAGTGGGCAGTTGCCAGTTGTCAGTGTGAACCAGCCACGAACGCGGTTCAAGCGGAAGCCGTGACTCAATGGATGCCAATGGTCGCGTGTCCTTGTGGCAAACTGGCCCGGTGCCCCACATCTGCCTGCTTTTGGCAGATGTGGGATGAGAGAATACCCACATCTCCCAAAATCGGGGAGATGTGGGGCACCCTGATCAGAGGATTTTCTTGCCAAACACGGAGAGTGTCAGTTCTACCGCCAGGTCAGCCGTCCGATTGTGCTCGTCGATCACCGGGTTCACCTCGACGATCTCGAAGCTGGTCAGGCGGCCGTGGTCGGCGATGATCTCCATTGCCAGGTGAGCTTCACGGTAAGTCGCACCGCCGCGCACGGGCGTGCCGACGCCGGGCGCGTCTTCGGGGTCGATCCAGTCCATATCGAGCGAAACGTGGTAGCCGGCGGTGCCGCGGCCGGCCGCGCGCAGTGCGTCTTCCATGACGGCGCGCATGCCGCGTTCGTCGATATCACGCATGGTATAGACCTCGATTCCGGCCTTGCGCACGTTCTCTTTCTCAGCCGCATCGATGTCGCGCACGCCCACCAGCACGCAATTCTCAGGCGAGATTTTGGGCGAAAAGCCGAAGAGGTTGCTCAACTCCGGCGGGCCGAGTCCCATGATCGCCGCCAGCGGCATGCCATGGACGTTACCGCTGGGCGAACTTTCCGGCGTGTTGATATCAGCGTGGGCGTCAATCCACAGCAGCCCCACTTTTTGGTTCTGGCGGCGGAAAAACTCGGAGACGCCGGAGACCGTGCCGACGGCAATGGAGTGGTCCCCGCCGAGCACTACCGGCGTCTTGCCCGCTTCCAGCGTTTTCAGCACCAACTCGGCTTCTTTGGTGCAGGTCGCGGTAATTTCCCGCAGGTACTTCGCGCTGGGATGGCCTTCTTTCTTCTGCTCGGGAATGGCGACGGCCACATTGCCGGCGTCCTCGAC
>Ga0335081_10008308_pt1 | contig 16649 bp, 16 predicted proteins | sample Lox_Sample_35_FD_206713 | JGI IMG/M metagenome (GOLD analysis project Ga0335081, IMG submission 206713) | Soil microbial communities from Loxahatchee National Wildlife Refuge, Florida, United States - Lox_Sample_3.5 | ecosystem: Environmental > Terrestrial > Soil > Wetlands | place: USA... | reverse complement strand
ACAAGCCGAACTACAGCAGCGAGTGGGCCGTCATCGACGTGTACCGGAACGGCAGGAAGATCGACACCATGTTCCCCGAGCGTCGCTTCTACAAGGCCAGCGAGCAGACGGCGACCATGGTGGCCAATCGCTCGCGCCCGAACGAAGATCTATATCTGGTGTACACCGGGCGCAATCAGGACACCGGCAAGCCGATCATCAAGGCGCACGTGAATCCGCTGGTGATGTGGATTTGGATTGGGGTACATGTGGTGCTGATTGGGACGATCATTGCGCTCTTCCCCAACATGAAGCCGGGGAAGGTCGCGGTGAAGGAGAAGGAGCGCGCGACGACGGAGGCCGTGCAGCGAGGCGCTGTGGGGGTCGGGGGAGATTGAGGGTGGAGCGTGGAACAGCACGAGAAGCCGCTTTGGTACAAGGTCGTGACAGCGTTAGTCGTTGTCGTTTTCTGCGTAGGACCGATCGGCTGGATCTACTCGGGAAATCTCTGGTACGTGTACCAGCGCACGCTGCCGCGGTCACCCGATGTCAGCAGCGGTAGTGTTTACCCACTCAACGTGCACGGTATTGTCGTATTTCAGACTCGTGCTCAGCGTGATCGGCTAAATCGATGGGAGTGGTGGACAAGCACAATGTCTTTCGGCGCGGTAATCGTGGGCCTTGTCGCGCAGAAGCCGTCAGGTGAGAAAGCGGCCCCATTTAAGCGCTTGCGCGAAAGATACGGTCGCGTGCCAAACGGTTTTCGCCAGGCAGGACGTAGTCCCGCGGAGCGGGACGGCACAAAATGCAGGTCCCTCGGCTACGCGCCCGCCCCACTCTCACCCCATCGCGCGAAAACCGCGCGCCGTGGGGACCCCGACTCGCAAGAGAAGCGAGTCGGAAAAGCAAGGCGGGCGCTCCGCTCGGGATGACAAAATGAAATTGGGGCAATGCGGCGCGGCTGAAGTCGCGCCCCTTCAAAGATCGTCGGGGAAATGAAACGATTCGCTGCCGCATTGATCGTCCTGGTCGTTGCCGGCGTCATGTGGCGGCGGGCGCTGGCTGCCGGCGGCGATCAAGCCGGCACGATCCACGTCGGAGGCCGGACGCGCTCGTACATCATTCACCTGCCGGCGAATCACGGGAGCTCCCCGATGCCGCTGATCATTGTGCTGCACGGAGCGACGCAGGGTGCGGCCAACGTGGAGCGCATGTCGGGTATGAGCGGGCTGGCGGACAGGAATGGCTTCATCGCCCTGTATCCGGAGGGTAACGGCCGGCTGCCGACGTGGAACGCGGGCAACTGCTGCGGCTATGCGCAGAACAACCATGTCGATGATGTGCAGTTTCTGCGGGTGCTCGTCAGCAAGCTGGAAAAGGAGTACAGGATCGATACGCAACGCATTTACGTCACTGGGATTTCGAATGGCGCCATGATGTCGTATCGCGTGGCCTGCGAGATGGCCGATGTGGTCGCGGCGGTGGCGCCGGTGGAAGGTGCGCAAAATCTGCCGTGCAAACCGTCGGCGCCGGTTTCGGTGATCGTGTTTCACGGCACGGCCGATCGCCTCGTCCCAATCAACGGCGGCTCGACGCCGTACCAGATCGGACCGCGCCGGACTGACAGCGCGGTCGCCGATACAGTCGCGTTCTGGGTGAAGCAGGACGGCTGCACACCCACGCCGCATCACAAAGAATCGAACGAGGTACGCATCGACACGTACTCAGGGTGCAAAGACGGCTCCGCCGTTGCGGTCTATGTAATCCCAGGTGGACATCACCTGTGGCCCGGAACCGCGATCAGCGGCGTGAAGCTGTCTGCGACCGAGGTGATGTGGAAGTTCTTCGCCGCACACCCGAAAGCGTGAGGATGAAAACCGATGAAGCTCAAGAACACTTATATGATCTTATGCGTGCTCGGATTCGTGCTGCCGTACTGGCAGTTTGTCCCCTGGGTGGCTGCCAACGGTCTGAACCTGCGTTTGTTCATTGAGCAACTCTTTGCCAACCGCATCGGCGGCTTTTTTGGAATGGATGTGTTGGTGTCGACAATCGGATTGCTCGTATTTGTCCGCAGCGAACGCTCGCGGTTAAAGCCGTCGCAGCGCTGGCTGCCGCTGGCGGCTGTGCTGACGGTGGGGGTCTCGCTGGCGCTGCCGCTGTTTCTGTACCTGCGAGAACGCAATCTGGAAGTAGGAACGCCCGGCATGCGGACCGCTGCGGCGTGATGTGGTGGTAATGAAACTGGAAACCCGAAACTGGGAACTTCGCTTCGCCCAGCTCGCGCTCGTTGCGCTACTGGCCATGCTCTTTCTGGGCGCCGACTCGGACGCCCGCTTCAACCGCCTGGGGCACCAGCTCATGTGCATGTGCGGCTGCAACCAGATCCTGCTGGAATGCAATCATGTCGGCTGCACCTACTCCGACCGTATGCGCAACGAACTGGAGGCCGGCATCGCGCGTGGCGACAGCGATTCCCTTGTGCTGCAGGCCTTCGTGCAGAAGTACGGCAACACCGTGCTGGCCGCCCCGACTTCGACCGGCTTCAATCGCGTTGCCTGGATCATGCCGTTCGCCGTCTTTGTGGCCGCGGTATTCGTGACGGTGTGGCTGGTGCGTCTGTGGAAGTCGCGCGCGGTGGCGCAGCCCGTGCCGCGTCCCGCGCTGAAGGCGGAGGAATTAGACGAGCTTCGCAAGAAGGCTCGTGAGGAGACGGAATTCTGATGTTCGCAATGTTCGTAGTGGGCCAGGAAACGGTATTCGCCCTGTTCGGCTGCGCGCTGTTCGCTGCCGCCCTGTTCGTCTATGTTTTCTATCAGCCCGGTGAGATCGAGGCCGGGGAGGAGAAGACGCGCTACATGTATCTCGAGGAGCGCAAGGCAGCGACCTACGAAAATCTGCGCGATCTCAACTTCGAGTACAAGGCCGGCAAGCTGAGCGAGCAGGACTATGCGGTCCAGCGCGCCTCGCTGGAAGATGAAGCCGCCGCCATTCTCGCCGAACTGGAATCCATCGAGAAGGCGCGGTCGATTGTCCGCAGGGGCACGCGGCCCGCGGGCGTGCGGCCGAAGGAAGACCGCGCATGAGCGGAAAAACTGCCCGGGCCTTCAGGCCAAAAGGCGTGTCGCAGGCAAAGCTTGCAGTCCTGACGGCGCTATTTGCGGTCGCCTCCTGTGTTTTCGCCGCCGCCCAGAACATCACCGGCACGGTCAGCAACGGCACCACCGGCAAGCCTGCCGCCGCAGACGAAGTGACGCTGCTCTCGCTCTCGCAGGGGATGCAGGAAATCGGCAGCGCGAAAACTGACGCGCAGGGCCGCTTCTCCTTCCCCGCTCCCGGGGACGCGCAGGCGCCACACATAGTGCGCGTCACGCATCAGGGCGTCAGCTATTTCCCGCCGGGCGGCCCGCTGATGCCTGGCAGCAACACCGCCCAGCTCACGGTCTACGATTCGGCCAGGGAGGTGGACGGCCTCAGCCAGACCGTCGAGGTTGATCGCCTGCAGAGTGAAGGCCAGCAGCTCCAGGGCGTCATGCTCTATGCCCTCAGCAATCAATCGCAGCCGCCGCGCACGCTTGCCAATGATAGGGGAACATTCGAGGTCGTTCTGCCCGAGGGCGCCGAAATCGAATCTGCCCAGGCCAAAGGTCCCGGCGGGCAGCCGATCGCGACTGAAGCCACGGCGGCCGCGCAGAAGAACCATTACATGCTCAGTTACCCGTTGCGGCCCGGCGAGACGCAGTTCCAGATCGTCTACCACATGCCGTACAGCGGGAAGGCGAATTTTTCGCCCAGGTTGCTGCGTAACGTGCAGCATTTCGTCGTCATGATGCCGAAGAGCATGAGCTTCACCGCGAAAACCACGCAGCAGTTCCAGCCGATGGCGGATCCGCAGTCGACGATCATGGTAGCCACCAACGTAAAGCCCGGTCAGGACCTCAGTTTCTCCGTTGCGGGCAACGGAATTTTTCCGGCTGAAAATCAGCAGGGAGAAGGCGGAGGAGCAGCCATGGGCGGCTCCCAGTCCGCAGCCAACGATAACCGGCCCGGAGGAGGTCTGGGAGCTCCCATCGATGCTCCCGACCCGCTGCACGAATATCGCGCCTATATCCTCGGCGCTTTCGCGCTGGTGCTGGTCATGGGAGGCGCTTGGTTCGTCGCGCGATCCAATCGCCCGCAGCCGGTAATGGCCGCCGCTTCCGGCAACGTGCGGGCCGGCTCTCCCGAAGCGGCGGCTGCCGTTGCCGGCGAAATTGAGCTCACTGCGCCGTCGCACAAACCGGGGCTGCCGGCCACTCCCGCCGTTGCACCTGCCGGGATGAGGGATCGCAACGCGCTGCTGCTGGAAGCCATGAAGGAAGAGCTGTTCCAGCTTGAAATCGATCGCCAGGAGGGCAGGATCGATCCCGAGGAGTACGCCAAAGCCAAGCTGGCGCTCGACGAGACGCTCAGGCGCGCGCTGGCCAGAAGCACGGGTACCTAGGAGCTGCCAACTTGCACCGCGGGCGGCTCAGCCCGTGAACGCCTTCGCCAGAAAGCGCGAGATGTGCCAGGCGTCCATGTACTTGTAGGGTGTCTCGCCAAGCGAATAATGGCCGCAGGGCAGGGCCTTGATGGTCGTGTCCAGACCGCGCCTCAGAAACTCGCCCGCGGCCTGGACGGAGAACTCCGGCAGAAAGGTCAGATCGTAGCGGCCGTAGATCATCAGCGACTTCTTGGGCCAGCGCTCGAACTTGTTGAAGTACACGATCGGGCTGATGCACATCCAGACACGGCGCAGCTCCTCCTGGCTCAGCACCGCCTCAACCCCCTTGCGGATGTGCTGCGTTGATTGCCCGGTCCATACCACGTCCCCGAACGCTGTGGAAGCGTGGTTGAAGACGTTCACCCGGATGCGCGGATCGTGCGCGCTCGCGAGAAAGGCGTAGCATGACCCCAGGCTGGTGCCCACGATACCCAGACGCGAGTAGCCGCGCTGCTGCAGCCAGTCCAGGCAGGAGCGGATGTCGGCGATGCCCTGGCGCGTGGCGTCGATGGTGCGCCCGACGTTGGCTGAGACAGCATAGTCGGCACGCGTAATGCCTGCGGGGCGGCGGATGTCGTGGTAGGGCATGCTGAGGCGCAGCGCCGCAATCCCCAGCAGGTTGAAGATGCGGCACAGCGCATTGTGACTGACGGCATCGGCGTTCCACTGCGGCAGCACAACCACGGCGCGGTGCCCTTTTGCGGGGAACCATCGCGCGTTCACACAGTTGTTCTCGGGATAGGGCGACGCCACCGCCGAGGTGAAACGCAGGAACCTGCCCCATTCATCCCGGGGCTGCCTCCTGGGAACCTCGCTGCCGGTGTGAAACAGTTCCACCTTGCGATGCTCGATGCGGAAGTCCGCGGGCGTCGTGTAGCGGAAGAACTCATCGCTGTTCTGCACCAGCAGATCGCTGGCCCGTGCCATATATGCAAGCATCGCCTCATGATCGCTCTGGTCGGACGGCGCGGGCAGCCGCTCGACTCCGGGCCAGCCGCCTGTCCATTCCAGGCCCCACTCGAACGGGCGCACCACGCGGTTGTTATCGCGCGAGGTCATGCGCGACTCCCAGTCGTGGATCCAGCGGCGATAGCGTTCTCGCATTGGTTTGATGGTATCGCACGATGCGGGCAGCACGGCAGGAACGGCCAATGAAAGCCTGCCGTTACGCGCTGAATGGCAATATCGGCAGGTCGAGCGGAACAGGAATTCCTGGCCCTACCCGCTGTACTCGCTCTCCTCGGCCAGGTTCTCGAAGCGCGTATAGCGCTTGATGAACGCCATCCGGATGGTGGCGGTCGGGCCGTTGCGCTGTTTGGCGACGATGATCTCCGCGATGCCGTCGAGGTCGGGATCGTCCTTCTTGTACATCTCCTCGCGGAAGATGAACGCGACCACGTCGGCGTCCTGCTCGATGGAGCCGGATTCCCGCAGGTCCGAGAGCTGCGGGCGATGGTCGCCGCCGCGGCTTTCCGGGGCGCGGCTGAGCTGCGAGAGCGCCAACACCGGCACGCGCAGTTCCTTGGCCAGCGACTTCAGCCCGCGCGAGATGGCCGACACTTCCTGGGTGCGGTTCTCAAAACGCTTGCCGCCGATGGGCACCGCCGACATCAGTTGCAGATAATCAATCACCAGCAGGTCAAGTCCGTTCTCTTTTCGTTTGAGCTGCCGCGCCTTGGCGCGCATCTCGCTTACCGAAATCCCCGGCGTGTCGTCGATATACAGCCTGGAACGCGTAAGCTCTTCCGTGGCCTGGGTCAGCTTGCGCATATCGTCTTTGGTAAGGAAGCCCTGGCGCAAGTTCTTCGAATCGACCTGCGCGTGGGAGGCGAGCATGCGCATCAGCAGGGCCTCCCGCGACATCTCCAGCGAGAAGACGCCCACCACCTTGCCGTCGCGAACCGCGGCGTTCTCCGCGATGTTCATGGCGAAAGCGGTTTTGCCCACCGAAGGCCGCGCCGCGACGATGATCAGGTCCGAGGGCTGCAGTCCGCTGGTCAGCTTGTCGAGAAGGGCATAGTGCGTCGCCAGCCCGGTGATCTCCTGGCCGCGCGCGTACAGCTCCTCCAGTGAACCGAACGAACCCCGGATGATCTCCGGGATGTTCATGAATCCCTGGCCAATGCGGTTTTCCGAGAGCTGAAAGATCGCCTGCTCGGCGCGCCCGATGACCTCGTCGGCTTCGTCGGAGTGCTCGATCGCCTCCGCGATGGCGTTTTGCGCGACGTTGATCAGACCGCGGAGCAGCGCCTTGTTGCGGACAATGCGGACGTAGTGCTCGATGGAAGGCCGCTCGGGGACGCCGTCGATCAGGCTGGAGAGGTAGGCGACGCCGCCGATGGCTTCGACCTCCTTGCGCCGGTCCAGTTCCTCGACCAGCGTGATCATATCGACGGGACGGCCGGTCTCCTGCAACTCCCGCATCCGGCTGTAGATGCGGCGGTGCGCGTCGAGTGAGAAGTCGTCGGCGGTGAGGTGTTCTGCGGCCTGATCGTAGAGCGAATTGTCCAGCAGGACCGCGCCCAGAATCGAGCGCTCGGCCTCCATACTTACCGGGAGTCCGCGTTCCAGACTGTAGTCGGTGGTCGCCATCGCCTGCCGATCAATTTAGACATCGGCGGCAAGCAGCGGTCAATGACGAAGGTGGTTCAGGAGCGCACCCATCGTGGATTTCCCGGAGATTTCTGTGCGTGCCTGTGCAAGACGGGTGGCATATTGCGAAGCGCGCCGGTTCCAACTAGCCGCGCGGACATTTTTCCGGGTTCAGGCGATGTGCCCTGATCTTTCGGCCATCTTTGAGTGTTACGTATATGTCTTTGCCTCTTTCAGCGATTTGGACGGCCTGGCCGCGGCTTTCGATGAGATCGTGCGCCTCGGTGGCGTCGATGGTGATGATTTCCCCGCACCAGGTTTGCTGCGAGTCGCGGACCGCGAAGTCGACCGTGTACTCGCGCACCAGCAGCCAGCGGCCGCTCTGCACCACGCGCCTGTCAGAATGCAGATCCGCGAGCGTGCCGGCTCCGGAAATATCCTCTGTCGGCGTCTGAGGTGAAACTGACGACGTACCGACCAGGCACAGAAACAGAAGAAGCAGAAGGATGGGATATCGACGGACAAGCGGCTGTGTGACAGAAACTCCGTCCTCCGTCATCGATGCCTCGGTTTGCGACGAAGCCAGTGTAGCCCCTGCCGATATATATTAACCTGTATATATTAACCTGACTCGCCCAGACCAAGCCCTTTACAGGTTGCACGATGTTGGCGCAGCATAGCGCTATCAGCCTGGGAGATGCGGGGAGCGGGGCGGCAAGGCCGCGCCCGGGTGCGGCGTTCTACACGGGTGGCAAGGGTGAACAAGTCGTATTGCTCGTCGTCAACGAGATCACACTCGTCATTGAAGAAGAACATTCTTTCATCTCGAATTCTCTAGCCCTTCTACGATTCCCTTGCTGACTCAATTTTACTCCTGCGCGAGACTTCGGTGCGGAACCCTGTTTTCCGACACACACCCGCTCTAAGTACCACAAAATAAAGAATAACACTAACTGCTAAAGGTCCCGTCAGGCAGGCATTTCTCTTCCTCAGAGGAGCTGCGTTAGCTGAACTCCGCCGGGCTGCCATCATTTCTCGATCAGGCAGTACTCCCCCAATTTCTGGTCGGATGCCGGGTTGGCCCCAGCCGGGAACAGATCCACATTGGCGCAATCGTACATGCCCCAGTTCTTGGGCAAACGAACCATAATGTAGCTTCCCGGCTCCGGCGCCTTGCAGGACGAAGCGCCCTTATTGCAGTGCAGTTCGTATGACACCTTCGCTTTATCGGCCGTCGCCGCCTGCGTGATCGTCACGATAACCACGCCATTGTTGACTTCCGAACTCTTGACCGTGATCGTCGACTGGTCCTGCGCCGCCAGCTGAGCTCCGACAACAAGCATGGCCAGAATGATTGCTTTTTTCATGAAAGTAGGCCTCCTCACCTGAAGGTCTTTCAGCCAGCCTCAGGGCATGCCGCAGCCTGGCGTGCGGCGTTCCACCTGGCTGTCCATAAAGCCATTCTGATTCCCGAACTTCCCATTGTCTGTGACGGCTGACGCAGGCCCACTGTGCGGAATTACCAATGAGGTGAGGGTGCCGACAGGCGTCCCAAATCGGCGCCGGAGGTGAGACAGGCGTCCCGGTCCGGCAGTTCTGCTAACCGACAGGGCTGCGCAGCGTCTCACCAGTATTAGGCAGTAGTAAGATAAACTTAATCACTGCTGTGGTGTAGAGGCCGATTTCTGCAACCGAAGGAGCGGGCAGAGCATGGCTTGCATCGCGGCCAAATTGAGTTTCGGTAGTGGGAAGGGCAGAATGCGACGGGTGACATCTTTCGCCAGCCTGGCTGCGGCATTTTCAGCGCTTATCCTGTTCGGCAGTTGCAACGGGTTTTTTCCCTCGTCCGACGAGATCACCTCCCTCTCTTTATCTCCAACCAGCGCGTGGATCCTGCCGACCAAGACACAACAGTTCACGGCAACCGCTGTTTTCGGCAATAACACCAGCGGCGACGTCACGTCTCAGGTGACCTGGTCGTCCTCCGCCACCAATATTGCAACCATCGACGGCACCGGGCTCGCCACGGCAGTGGCAATCGGTAACACAACGATCACCGCGAAATCCAATAACAGCAGCGTGACCGCGACCGCCCCCATGACGGTCAGCAACAAGACCATCTCCAGCATCACGGTGAATCCGCAGAACATAACCCTGAGCCTGTCGGCCGGTCAGCAACAGCAATACACCGCGTCGGCCACGTTTTCTGACGGCTCGGTGGGAAACGTGACCAGTTCCGCAGGTTGGAACTCCAGCGCCCCTTCCATTGCGACCATCAGCGCCTCTGGATTGGCCACCCCCGTTTCCATAGGAACCACCACCATCAGCGCCTCCCTGGGGGGAACCGCCGGAACAACCTCGCTGATGGTAACCCAGTAAAGTAGCCATCGCAGTCACCCGCCAGGGTCTGACTGCCGTCCTTGCGCCTTACCGTTGAAGATTTTGCGGCGTGATCCGGACGATGTTGTGCGCCACTTCGACCTGCTGGTCAGGGTAGTTCGCGTGTAGCGAAGCGATCAGGTCCTCCAGCCTCGGCGCGCCGGCTTCCCCGTTCAGGCCATCGGCATCGTCCATCAGGATTACATGCCTGTGCAGGGTATCGGAGAGAATCGCAGTCAGTTCGGAGCCGAGCCGGCCGGGGTCGCCGAAGCGCCCGGCCCAGCCGTAGTAGCCCGCATCAAGCCACCAGAGACAAGGTTCATGGAGCCGTTGCAGCAGCCCGGGTACGGCACTCTGGCTATCCCCTTCGATGATTTCAACGCCCGTGTAGCGCCGGAAACGCTTTTGGGCCTGTCTGGCAAGATGCGGATCGAGTTCGATCGAGTAGATTCGCCGGAAGCTCGAGGCAACCGCGGCGATCATCTCCCCGTAATAGGTCCCAGTCTCCACGAGGGTGGTGAGTCCGAACGCCCGGGCATATTGAATGACGGTCCGCTGTTTGACCAGATGTGGAACACGACGGGGCTCGCCGCGCAGCTTCCACCACCAGTAATCGGGGAAATGGCCCAGCTGCTTGAAGAGCGGGTAGATGGGCATCCGCCTCAGCAGCGAGCGGATGGGATGCGAAGCGGCCCTCGGCGGCGGCATACCTGAATGTCAGGGTAGCAGACGGGCTAAAAACCCATCAGATTCGGTTCGGGCTTCCTATAGCCGTGCTCCGCAGCCCAGAGATCGAGCGGCACGGCCGCCACTTCGTCCACCAGCGGTACGGCGCGACCGTCCACCGTCAGATCAATGGACTTGAGGTAGAAATGGCAGGAATCGCAGGCCTCCACACGCAAAGCCTCCACATCCTCGGCGGAGTAGCGGGGCAGTCTCTGGTGGTCCTCTTCCCCGCAGACGGGGCACAGGATGCGCCGGAACTCCCACTCTGCCAGGCACCGGCAACAGAGCAGAAATCGTTTTCCGCCTTCGCCTTCGGGCCGGAGCACTGCGGCCTGTGGCCGTCCCCCGCATACCGGACAGAGCAATTCCTGCGAGCTCTTTGCCTGAGCAGGAAAGGATTTGGCCAACCATTCCGCGTATGGCTGGAGGACAGCGCGGGCAAAAAACCTATGCGAGACCGCCTCGTCATCGGTTAGGAATGACCGCAGTATCCCGCATCGTTGGCCCTCATCCATGGCGCTTAGGTCCTTGGCTTCCTGGGCCAGCTTCGGCGTGCCTGCCTCCTCTACCAGCGACAGCAGTTCCGGCAGGAAGCCTGCCGCGAGCCCTAGGTCCAGCCGTTCGAGAAAGACCCCGGTTGCGGTCGCAGCCGACGAAGCCTGGCGGGAAACGCCTTCGTAAACCCTCTTCTGAAACTCGAGGATTTTCCCGTAAAACCCCAGAATCTCGGCCGCAAACGCGAATCGCTGCCGCAGTTCGGCGGCGCGCCGGATGCGTTCGTCCCATTGCGAGCCCTTCGCCGGCGCTGCCGGACCCCGATCACCGTAGTGCATGGTTCACGATCTGCTGGGCTTCATCCACGATGGCTTCCAGATGAGATTCGTCCCGGAAGCTCTCCGCGTAAATTTTATAAATGTTTTCCGTGCCCGACGGCCTGGCGGCGAACCATCCCTTCGCCGTAACCACCTTCAGCCCGCCGATGGGCGCGCCATTTCCCGGCGCTCGCGTAAGCTTTGCCGTAATCGCATCGCCGGCCAGCCGTGACTCCTTCACCGCATCGGGAGAAAGTTCGGCCAGTTTGGCCTTCTGCTCGGGAGTGGCAGGCGCATCAATTCGCGCGTAGTACGGCATGCCAAACTCGTCGGCCAGAGCGCGGAAGTGCTCGCCGGGGTCCTTGCCGGTGCAAGCCGTAATCTCGGCCGCCAGCAGGTCCATGATGATGCCATCCTTGTCGGTGGTCCAGACCGTTCCGTCGTCGCGCAGGAAGCTCGCCCCGGCGCTCTCTTCCCCGCCAAAGCAGCAGGTGCCATCGAACAGGCCTGGCGCGAACCATTTGAAGCCGACCGGCACCTCCGAGAGCCGCCGCCCCAGCTTTCCGACCACGCAGTCAATCATGCTGCTGCTGACCAGCGTCTTGCCGACGACCGCGCCCGATTTCCAGTGCTCACGATGCGTGAGCAGATACTGGATCGCGACCGCCAGATAGTGGTTCGGATTCATCAGGCCCGCCGAGGGCGTCACAATGCCATGCCGGTCCGCGTCGGTATCGTTGGCGAACGCCACCTGATACTGCTCTTTCAGGCCCACCATCCGCGCCATCGCATACGGGCTGGAACAGTCCATGCGAATCCTGCCGTCATGGTCCACGGTCATAAAAGAAAAAGTGGGGTCGATTGCGGGATTGGTAATCGTGATCTGCAGCCCATAAAGCGAGTTGATTGGCTCCCAGTAGGGTTGCGACGCGCCGCCCAGGGGATCGACCGCCAGCTTCAGGCCTGCCGAGCGGATCGCCGCCAGGTCAACGACGCTCTTCAGGTCGCTGACATAGGGGAGCACGAAATCTTCCTGGCGCGTGGTGCTCGCCTTCATCGCCTGCGACAGCGGAATCCGTCTTACGCCAGCGTTGTCCGCCTTCAGCAGTTCGTTGGCGCGGTCTTCGATCCAGCCGGTAACGTCGGTGTCAGCCGGGCCGCCGTTTGTCGGGTTGTATTTGAAGCCGCCATCCTCGGGCGGATTGTGCGAGGGCGTGATGACGATACCGTCCGCCAGATGCTGGTGACGGTCGCGGTTGTAAACCAGGATGGCATGCGAAATGACCGGGGTAGGCGTGAAGCCGTCATCGCGCTGGATGACTGTCTCCACGTTGTTCGCCCCAAGCACTTCCAGAGCGCTGCGCTGTGCCGGAGCCGACAGCGCATGCGTATCCTTGCCCATGTAAAGTGGCCCGCCGGTACCCTCCTGACGGCGGTAGTCGCAAATGGCCTGCGTGATGGCCAGTATATGGGCCTCGGTAAACGTCCCCCGGAGCGACGAGCCGCGGTGACCGCTGGTGCCGAAGCTGACCAGTTGATTGGGATCGCTCACGTCGGGGTGGTTCTCGTAGTACGCGCGCTCTAGGCGGCCGAGGTCCACCAGCAGCTTCTTCGGTGCCGGTTTGCCGGCGAGCGGCGACAGGTGAACCTGGGTCTTCAGATCAGTCGTCATGGAATGATTCCCGAATTCGATGCTTGCCTGATGTTGGATGCGCGCGCGCTCCCTGATGCACTCTGACGCTCCCAGGACAACGGCGTTTCAGCAGTCCCTGGAACCGGCAAGATGACTGCAGCTTCGGAGGGCCCCGCCCCGCTCTGTGCCATCAGCATTGTCCTACAACTCATCCGGGAAAGCATTCAGGTTTATCTCGGAGCACGACTTTCGATCGTGTGGGCCGCTGCGGTCACTCTCGGGGTGAGGAATCGTATACAGTAACAGACATCAGGGGGTGGCGGATGGATATCGCGCGAGCTTGGTCCTGTTCCGATGGCGGGTATCTGCCGGAGTTGCCGTACGACTCATGGAAAGACACTCTGGCGACCTTGCACATGTGGACGCAGGTTATCGGCAAAATCCGCCTGCGCCTGTGTCCGCTGGTCAATCACTGGTGGAACGTGCCTCTGTACGTCAGCGCGCGCGGTCTCACCACCTCGCCGATGCCTTACGGCGACAGCACGCTGGAGATTGTGTTCGATTTCATTTCGCATAACCTGGTGTTTGAGACCAGCAACGGCGACATCCGCGAAGTGGCGCTTGAAGCGCAAAGCGTTGCCGACTTTTACGGCACGGTGATGGCCATCCTGTCGGAACTCGGAATGCCGGTGAAGATCTGGACCACCCCCTGCGAGGTGCCGGATCCCGTGCCGTTCGAAAAGGACCGGGTTCACCATTCCTACGATGCGAACGCGGTGCACAGGTTCTGGCAGACACTTGTCTGGGCGGATGGCATCTTCAAGAAGTTTCGGGCTTCCTTCCTGGGCAAAGTCAGCCCGGTACACTTCTTCTGGGGCAGCTTCGACCTGGCGGTCACGCGTTTTTCCGGAAGACGGGCGCCGGAGCGGCCCGATGCCGACCCCATTACCCGCGAAGCCTATTCGCACGAAGTAAGCAGCGCCGGGTTCTGGCCCGGAGGCGGCGACATCGCAGGGCTGGCGTTCTACTCGTATGCGGCGCCGGAACCGGAGGGTTTTGCTCACGCGACGATGCGTCCGCAGGCCGCCTTCTACCATCCGCAGCTCAGGGAATTTCTCCTGATGTATGACGATGTGCGAAAAGCCCATTCTCCCAGGGCCGCGCTGCTGGGCTTTCTCCACAGCACGTATGACGCGGCCGCCAACTTTGGCCACTGGGACCGCAAGGCGCTGGAGCGCTGAGGGGGAGACAATGGCAGCGCGGTGCACCCATCTGGATTCCATCAAAGTTGCCCAGACCGATATTCATGTCTGCCCGGAGTGCGTGGAACTGGGCGATCGCTGGGTGCACCTTCGACTGTGCCTCGAGTGCGGACACGTGGGCTGCTGCGACTCCTCGAAGAACAAGCACGCCACGAAACATTTTCACAGGCTCGGGCATCCTCTCATCCGCTCGATAGAGCCGGGAGAGACCTGGATGTGGTGCTACGTGGATGAGCTTTCACCCGGCGAGCTGCCCTCCTGAAAATCCTGAGTTTACAGGCTCTGTGGTCAGGGGTGGTGAAGACCTCCTGGCTGCGAGCTATCAACTGTGATCGTCGAATTGCGCTACTCCGGATTCTCGTGTACTTTGCGATCATTATGGTCTGGCCTGCGCCTCGAGCTTCGATCCTGCTGATTCTTGCCTTGTTGATGGGAGGAGCTCTCCGTTCCACCGCAGGCGACAAAAAATCCTCTGACGTAATGACCTCGCTGCGAAGAGACCAGGCTTTGCAGATGCTCAAAGAGGTCCACGACAAGGTATACAAGGAGTATTACGACCCTACCTTTCACGGACTGGACTTCGAAGCCCGATACAGGGAAGCCATTCAGAAAATTCATGCGGTGGACTCGGTCAGCGATGCGCTGGGCGTAATTGCCTGGATGCTGGATGGATTGAAGGATTCTCACACTTTCTTCCTTCCCCCGCCGCGGCCGTTTCTGGTGCAGGACGGATGGGAAACATCGTTTATCGGCGACAACTGCTTCGTAACGGCAGTCAAGGAAGGATCGGATGCCGCGGCGAAGGGTCTCAAGCCTGGAGATCAGGTGCTCGCCATCGAGGGCTTCCGTCCCACTCGTGCGAACTGGTGGAAGCTGAACTACGCCTTTCACACGCTCTCGCCGCGCTCCGGCATGAAGCTGGCCGTAGTCAGCCCCGAGGGGCAGGCGCGCGAGCTTACCGTAATGTCGCAGGTTCGCCAACTCCCCAGGACATACAACTTCAGCAATGGTTTCGACATTTGGGATGTCGTACGCGAGTCGGAAAATGAGGAAGAACGCAATCGGCCTCGCATGCTCGAACGCGGTGATGTCCTCATCTGGAAGCTGCCGCGCTTCATGCTGAGCGATGACCAGATCGATTCCTTCCTTCACAAGGCAAGTGCCTATAAGTCACTTATCGTCGACCTTCGCGGTAATCCCGGCGGAGCGGAAGAAAACCTCTCACGTCTGCTGGGCGGCGTCTTCGATCATGACGTCAAGATCGGCGACCGCACGGAAAGAAAGCAGTCGAAGCCCTTCACGGCCAAATCGCGGGGAGGACATGCTTTTTCGGGCAAAGTAATCGTGCTGATCGATAGCCGCTCGGCTTCAGCCGCTGAACTGTTTGCCCGTGTCGTGCAGTTGGAGAAACGTGGAACCGTGATCGGAGACCGATCGGCCGGTGCGGTGATGGAAGCTCGAGCATTTCCGTTTACACAGGGCGCTCTCCTCGGCACCGAGCTGCCTTATGGCGTTGAGGTGACGATGGCCGATCTTAAGATGACCGACGGTAACAGCCTTGAAAACCACGGCGTTATACCGGATGAGATTCTGCTTCCCAGCCCGGAGGAGTTAGCGGCGGGCGCCGATCCCCAATTGGCGCGAGCACTGCAGCTTGCCGGGGTTCCGATGTCCTCTGCTGCTGCCGGGCAGCTTTTTCCGGTTCGCTGGCGCTAGTTTCGGCGCCGAAACGCGATCCGTCCGATTGCATTCATCAAGGAGGACACCGTGAGCCGCCCGGCACCAGATTGTCGCCTCGCTGCTTCCTTAAGCCAATCGACGGAAGCCCTGCCGTCGTGCCTGGCAACAGCACCACTGCTCGTGATCGCGCCGCTGATGCCGCAGGCGGCGCAGGCCTGAAGGCCTGCTCTACCTGATTTCCTTTCTCAACAGCCAAGCGAAGGCCCTTCGTACCGCCATGGAAATCCCGACTGCCGACTTTACAACACTTAACAAGCGCACAGCAGAGTTGCCCGTCACACTCAACGGAGAGAGTTCGGCAACGCTTTGGTGCCGGGAAAGGAGTCAGCCTTGAACTGGAAGCGAATCGCAGCAGTTGTCACGCTGGTGTTGACGTCGGCCGTGGGTGGTTATCAGCTGAAGGCCCACGCGCAGCAGGACTTCCCTCCACCGTGTAGGGTGGTGATTCCGGCTGAATGGGGCAAATATAAGGGAGACTCCAATGGGAGCGGTCTGGTATTTGAGGACAGAAACGGTACTCTGCGGATCATCCAGCAGCTTCCGTGCACCCTGGACGGCACTCCGAACGGGCCGCCGCGTGTGATTGCGGAAATCCGCCGGAGATGACGGTGTTGGCAGACCGGTTGGTCATCTCCATGTCGTCGCTGAACGCGGCTAGAATAGGTCCGCGACTTATTGCAATGAAGGTTGGGCCATCCGCCACCCGGCAATCTGCCCTCACGGAGTGATCTGGAAAATGACATTGGACTGGTTGGCCCCATAGATACTGCCGTTCGCATCAATGACCAGTGGGCCATAGGGATATCCTCCATCAGTTCCGTCGATAAACTCGTGGAGACCGGTAAAGATCCAGGTGCCATTCGAAGGAGTCAGCTCCAATACAAATCCGAAATTGTTCGCACCTCTATAGGGGTCCGCTGCGTAGACATTCCCCGACTGGTCCAGAACCACGCCGCCCGCCGGACCATCCTCGTTGCCTCGGACTCCTGTACCAGAGAAAA
>Ga0335081_10008307_pt1 | contig 16649 bp, 13 predicted proteins | sample Lox_Sample_35_FD_206713 | JGI IMG/M metagenome (GOLD analysis project Ga0335081, IMG submission 206713) | Soil microbial communities from Loxahatchee National Wildlife Refuge, Florida, United States - Lox_Sample_3.5 | ecosystem: Environmental > Terrestrial > Soil > Wetlands | place: USA... | reverse complement strand
GCACGCTCGTGTCATGGGTGCAGCGATTCGAGCAAAGGATGCCGGCGCGGGGCTGCGAAAGCCGTGGCACCCGAGGGGATTTTTGTCGTCGAAGCGTGAAACGCCGCGACGCGATGTGACATGTTGGGCGCGCGCCGTGACGCGCGCACGGTGACTAAGTCAAGGAGACGCTGTCATCACCTCGACCTCGACACCCGGGGAAGGGATTCCGTTGGCTATCACCTGCAATGTGCTGGCGCCCGCCTCGATCGAGGCGGGCACATCGAAGCTCGTCGAGACGCTCATCGAGCCCGTGGCGACGCCCATCATGCTGTGGCCGTGGGTGCGCGCGTAGAACACATGTCCCGAGCCCTGGTTGGTGATGCGCACGAGCGGGTAGTTGGTGGCGTTCTCATACTCATCGCCGTAGGCGCTGCCCTGGGAGAGGCCGTTGAGCTGCGTTCCCGCGATCGTGTACGTCGCCCCGGCGGTGACGGATGTCGGAGCCGACGTGATGGCCGGCGCCCACGTCGGATCGTAGGTGGGTGAGGCTGCGGGGGTGTAGACCTGCGCCGTCGCCGAGCCATCGACCAGCAGCGCCTGGCCCGTCGGCAGGAGCAGGAGCGTCACCGAATACGACGCGTCGGAGGCGGCGCCGAGCGGCACGGGCGCGCGCTCGAGCTGGCTTCCGTCGAACTCGAAGTACTGCAGACCCTGCCCGGTGGCGCCGGGGCTCGCGCCGAACAGGACGTGGCCGCTCGGCAGCAGCACGGCCGCACCATCCTGAGTGTTGAGCCCGTTCGGCACCGTCGGACCGGCTACCCAGGTATTGGTGGGCGGTGAGTAGATCGCCGTCTGGCCATCGGCACCGACGGCGAACACGCCACCGCCGGGCATCAGGAGAGCAGGTCCCATCTCACCGGGTGGATGGTAGGTCGGGCAACCCGCGGCCATGAGCGGAGCGTCGGTGGAGGGCGTATGCAGGTCCGCGGGGGTTGCTCCCGCCGACACCCACGCGCCCGTGAGCGACCCCGGTGCGATCACCAGCCGCTCGGTCAGCGGCGCGCTCGACACATCGAGCGTGAGGACGCTGCCGTCGGGCAGGAGCGTCCAGCCTTCCTCGGAGTTGATTGCATCGAGCTTGCCGGATGCCGCAAGAACCGACCAGGTGAGTGTCGCAGGGTTCAGCACCGCAACGTCCTGATACAGCTTGCTGCCGATCACGAACCGGCCGTCGGCCAGCATCGTTGCCGGGGCATCGCCGATGCATTGCCAGTGGTTTGGAGAGCCGGTGGACGGCGGCGGCGCGAGCCCCTGCCACAGGTTCGATACGGGATCGAAGATCGCGCCCATGTCGGTCAGCGCGAAAGTCCACTCGCCGCTCTGGTAGAGGTATTCCCCGCCCACGATCGCGACCCGGCCGTCGGCGAGCACGGCGGAGGCGTAAGCATCCGGGATGTAGTTCGGCGGAAAGCTCGTGTAGAGCGACCAGGTGCCGGCGATGTAGCTGCCGGTAATGCTCGGCGTGAGGCGGTACCAGTGCTCGATCGCCTGGCACATGACACTCGCGTCCGTGAGCAGCAGACACAAGCGCAGCCCCTCCGGAGCCTGATTTTCGAGCCGCGTCCACGCCGCCGACCCCGACCCCAGGGCCCGCGGGATGCCGCCGCTGCTGCCACTGCCGCTCCCGCCGCCGCCGCCACAGGCGGCGAGAGTCGCCGCGATCGCGGCGGTCATCCATCGGCTGGGTCTGCGTTTACTCGAGGGCATAGCGGGAAGCTTGGAGTCTAACCGCGCCCCGCAGGTTCGCATTAAGATCCTTGCATGCTCATCGTCTGCTTCGGCGAATGCATGCTCGAGTTGAGCGGTGGAGTGAGCGCTCCGGCGCGGCTCGGCTTCGGCGGTGATACGTTCAATACGGCGGTCTATCTCGCCCGGCTGGGACTCACCCCGTCCTATCTCACCGCGGTCGGCTGCGATCCGTACTCGGAGGCGATGCTCGCGTTCTGGCGCTCCGAGGGTCTCGCCACCGAGCTCGCGCTGCGCTGCCCCGACCGCCTGCCAGGGCTGTACGCCGTGCACGTCTCCACCGCAGGCGAGCGTCGCTTCTACTACTGGCGCCGCGACAGCGCGGCGCGCGCGCTGTTTGCTGCGCCGGGCTGCGATGCGGCTCTGCGCACCGCCGGGACCGCCGACCTGCTCTATCTCTCGGGGATCACGCTGTCGCTGTACACGCGCGAGGAGCGGGCGCGGCTCTGCGATCTGGCGGCGAGCGTGCGCCGGCGCGGCGGCGAGGTGGCGTTCGACCCCAACTACCGGCCCGCCGGATGGCCCACTGCGGAGGAAGCACGCGCGGCGCTGCGCGAGTTCGCCCCGCACGTGAGTGTCGCGTTGCCGACGCTCGAGGACGAGCAGGCGCTGTGGGGCGGTGATGCCGCCGCGGCCGTCGCGCGCTGGCGCGGCTCAGGTGCGCGCGAGATTGTGGTCAAACAAGGGCCCCTCGGTGCCCTCGCCGCCACGCCCGAATTCGAAGGTCAGGTCCCTGTTCCGGCGCCGATCACGGCGCTCGACACCACCGCGGCCGGCGATGCCTTCAACGCCGCGTATCTCGCCAGCCGCCTGCGACGCCAGCCGGCGCTCGAGGCCGTGCGTCTCGGGCACACACTGGCGGGGATCGTGATCCAGCATCCGGGCGCGATCACCCCCGCGAGCGCAACCGCCTCACTGCGGGAGCGCGTCCTGCGGTGAGCCCATGAGCCCGTAGGCTTGCTCCAGCGCGCTGCGCACTTCCCTCACCGCGAGAAGCTGCTGCGGCAACACCGCTCCCAGGCCCACGAAGCTCGCAACGTCCGCCACCGCATCTCCTGTGCAGGCCTGGCCGATCGCAACCAGGGGCTCCGCAAGAGGATCGACGATCGCGACCCCGGCCTTGGCCTGCCGAGCGATGAAGCGCATCCAGGCCGCCACCGGCAACAGCAGCCGGTGCAGCGGCCGGCCCGCACGGTGTGCCTCCTCGATGGTGCCCATGAGACGCACCGGCAGCTTCTGCGAGCCGTCCCAGGCGATCTGCGACAGGCGATGCCGCGTCCCGGGGTTGCGAAAGCGCTCGAGCACCGCCGGTATATAAGTGTCCAGATCGAGCTCCGGCGCACCCTGGAGGCTCGGTAGGATGTCGAGTCGCATCAGCCGTTCGACGAACTCGCTGAGCCCCCGGTCGCTCATGGCGCCGGCGACCGTTTCGTGACCGCGCAGCAGACCGATGTAGGCGAGGCTCGAGTGCGCCCCGTTCACGAGCCGAAGTTTCGCTCGATCGTAGAGGCTCACATCGCGCGCCAGGGTCACGCCGGCCGCCGACCAGTCCGCGACGCGCACTGCCGGCAGATCCTCGATCACCCACTGCGTGAAGCTCTCGCGCCGCACCGGCCAGGCATCCTCGAGGCCGGTGAACTCGAGCACGCGCTGCCGGAACGCCTCATCGGTCGCCGGGGTGATGCTGTCGACCATGGTGCGCGGAAAGGCCACCTGCTCGGCGAGCCACGCGGCGAGCCCCGCATCGATGCGCTCGGCAAAGGCCGTCACCGCCGCGCGCAGCGTCGCGCCGTTGTCCGGCAGGTTGTCGCAGCTCACGACCGCGAACGGGTCGATGCCGAGCGAGCGCCGGCGACGCAGTCCCTCCGCGAGGTAGCCGATCACCGACCGCGGCGAGCCTGGCTGTCCGAGGTCATGCGCGATGTCGGGGTGGCGCGGATCGAGTCGCGAGTCGGTGCCGAGACAGTAGCCTTTCTCGGTCACGGTGAGGGTGACGATTCGGGTCGTGGGCGCGGTCAGCCGCGCGAGCACGGCTGCGCTTTCCTGCGGCGCGTGCCGCAGCTCGAGCAGGGATCCGATCACGCGATACGCCGTCTGTGCGCCGATCTCGGCGAGCGTGTACAGGCCGTCCTGCGGCGCCAGCGCATCGCGCGTGGCCGGGCTCTGCAGCGAGACGGCGGCGATGCCCCAGCGGGGATCATCGCCCAGCAGCCGATCAACGTAGAACGCCTGGTGCGCGCGGTGGAAGGCACCGGGACCGAAATGCACGATCCCCACCGCGCAGGACTCGCGGCGATAGCGCGGCAGCTCGGTGCCGGCTCGAGCCGCGGACAGCGTCGATTGGCGCAGGCGCACGCGTGCTACACTTTCTACCAATCCCACATCGAGCCGTCCTCCAGCCGCGCAATCGGCAGCTGCTTCGGTGCATACGGATAGCGCGCGGCGAGTCGCTCGTCGATGTCGACACCGTGTCCGGGGGCCTCGCCGCAGTGCAGGCGGCCCTCCCGAAAGGTGTAGTCGTGCGGAAACACCTGCAGCGTCTCCTCGGAGTGCCGCATGTATTCCTGGATGCCGAAGTTGGGCACCCACGTGTCGAAGTGCAGGGCCGCGCCCATGGTGACGGGCGACAAGTCCGTGGCGCCATGAAAGCCGGTGCGCACCTGGTGGAGCGCGGCGAAGTCCGCGATCCGGCGCACGTGTGTGATGCCGCCGCCGTGCACGAGCGTGGTGCGGATGTAGTCGATGAGCTGCGCCTCGATCAGGTGCTTGCAGTCCCACAGGGAGTTGAACACCTCGCCGACGGCCAGAGGCGTTACCGAGTGCTGGCGGATGACCTCGAAGGAGCGTTGATTCTCCGCAGGGGTCGCATCCTCGAGCCAGAAGAGCCGGTGCGGCTCGAGCTCGCGTGCCAGGCGCGCGGCCTCGATCGGCGTGAGACGATGATGGACATCATGGAGGAGCTCGACCTCGGGCCCGTGATCGCGGCGCAGCCGCTCGAACAGCTGCGGCACGATGCTCAGGTACTGGGGCGTCGCCCACACCGTCTCTGCCGGCAGCGCACTCTCGGCCGGCTCGTAGGCGAGCTTGGCGCTCGACACCCCGTAGGGCTTCTTCAGGCCCGGAACCCCACACTGCGCACGCACGGCGCGGTAGCCTTGCGCGATGTACTTGCCGACCTCCTCGCTCGCCTCGGCGATGTCACGGCCGTTCGCGTGGCCGTAGACCAGCACACCCTCGCGCGAGCGGCCGCCGAGCAGGCGGTAGAGGGGCAGCCCCGCGAGCTTACCCAGAATGTCCCAGAGCGCCACATCGACGGCGGCGATCGCCGTCATCGTGACCGGGCCGCGCCGCCAGTACGCGCCGCGGTACAGGAACTGCCAGGTGTCCTCGATGCAGCCGGCATCGCGGCCGATGAGGTTCGGTACGACGTGCTGCTCGAGGTAGGCGGCCACGGCGAGCTCGCGCCCGTTGAGCGTCGCATCGCCGACACCCGTCAGTCCGCCACGGGTCTCGATCTTCAGCGTGACGAAATTCCGCCCTGGGCAGGTGACGATGACGCGCGCGGCGACGATCTCGCGCTCGCGCGATGAGCCGTGCGGCTCCTGTTGAGGATCACTCATGAGCAAACCCCTACGCAGTCTCGATTCCGATCGCCTGTTTCCGGCAGATCCAGGCACGCGGGCGATCGCCCGACGCCTGTATGGGCACATCAGGAGCCTGCCGATCGTGAGCCCGCATGGCCACGTCGATCCGCGCACGCTCGCGACCGATGCGCCCTTTCCCGATCCGGCCGCGCTGCTCCTCACCCCCGATCACTACATCACGCGGATGCTCTACAGCCAGGGCGTTGCGCTCGCCGACCTCGGTGTCCCAGGGCGCGACGCGTCCGTCAAGGCCAGCAATGCGCGCGCGATCTGGCGCCTGTTCGCCGAGCATTATTATCTGTTCCGGGGCACACCCTCGCGGCAGTGGCTCGACTGGGTGCTGATCGAGGTGTTCGGCACCGAGGCGCCGCTCACCCCTCACAACGCCGATGCCATCTACGATCGTATCAGTGCGCAGCTCGCCACGGCAGCTTTCAGGCCTCGCGCCCTGTTCGAACGCTACAACATCGAGGTGCTTGCGACCACCGAGTCGCCGCTCGACACCCTCGAGCACCACGCCGCCATTCGCGCGAGCGGCTGGCGCGGACGCATCATCACCACCTACCGGCCCGATGAGGTCGTCGATCCGGAGGCGCCGGGCTTTCATGCCAATCTCGAGCGCTTCGCCGTCCTCACGGGTGAGGACGCGCTCGCCTGGAGAGGCTATCTCGCGGCGCATCGCAAGCGCAGGGCCTTCTTTGCCACGATGGGCGCGACGGCCACCGACCACGGACACCCGAGCGCGCGCACGGCGGACCTGGCGCCTCGCGAGACCGAGGCCCTGTTCGCCCGCCTCGTCGCTGCAGCCGCGCGCGGCGCCGTCGACGCCGCCGACGCGGAGCTGTTTCGCGGGCAGATGCTGACCGAGATGGCGCGCATGAGCCTCGACGACGGGCTCGTGCTGCAGATCCACCCGGGCTCCTGGCGCAACCACAACCCCACGCTGTACCAGGCCTTCGGACCCAACATCGGCGCCGACATCCCGAGGCGCACCGACTACGTCGGCGCCCTGAAGCCGCTGCTCGACCGGTTCGGCAACGAGCGGCGGCTCAGTATCATCGTCTTCACGCTCGATGAGACGAGCTACAGCCGCGAGCTCGCCCCGCTCGCCGGCCACTATCCGGTACTCAAGCTCGGACCGGCCTGGTGGTTCCACGACAGCCCCGAGGGCATGATGCGCTTTCGCGAGCAAACGACCGAGACTGCCGGCTTCTACAATACCGTGGGCTTCAACGACGACACGCGGGCCTTCCTGTCGATTCCGGCACGGCACGATGTCGCGCGGCGCATCGATTGCGCCTTCCTGGCTCGGCTCGTGGCCGAGCATCGACTCCCGGAGGAGGAAGCCGCGGAGGTCGCCGGCGATCTCGCGTACCGCTTGCCGAAGCAGGCCTACCGGCTCTGAGCGCCCACCCCTCACCTGCCGAAGAATAGCAGCGCGGCGCCGGGCCGGTAGCGGATCCGGCATGATCTGTGTCATGGAATCCCGACACAGCGTGACAGGATCGTCCCGATATCGAACGACGTAGCGTCGCGGCAATATTACTTCCGGCTCAGGTTCTCCCGACAGATTCGGCGCCCGCTGCAGGATAGAGTCGGCTTGTCCGGCATGACAGCGGGCATGAAACGTCAAGCAGCAAAACAACCTGCGCACGTGGGCAAGCCGATCACGACGCTGATCGCGGACAATCACGCCGTCCTGGTGGATAGCCTGCAGGCGCTGTCAAGCCGCTGCGCGACCTTACCGTCGTCGGGTGCGCCTTCGACCCCGTCGACGCGGTGAACCTCGCGGCGAAGCTCCGTCCCGATGTCGCCATCGTCGGCCTCAATGTGCCGGGGCTCAACGGCATCGAGACGGCACGGCAGATCCGCAAGCTCTCCGTGGCGACACGTATCCTCATTCTGTCCATGTACTCGATTCCCGAGTACGTCTATCAGGCGTTCCGTGCCGGCGCCGATGGCTATGTGGTCAAGGACGCCCGCGGGAGCGAGCTCATCCAGGCCGTACGGCGTGTCAGCAGCGGCAAGCGCTACATGAGCGAGGTGGTCTCGAACGTGATCATCGGCGACCTCGCCACCGACCGCGGCGTTCGCGACCCCTTGAGCCTGCTGTCGGAACGGGAGCGTGACGTGCTGCGGCTCACGACCTTGGGTAAGTCGAGCGCCGCCTCCGCCAAATTACTGGGGCTGTCGCCCAAGACCGTCGAGACGTATCGCAGCCGCATCATGCGCAAGCTTGAGATCCGCGACATCACCGGTCTCGTCAAGTTCGCGATCCGGCACGGAATCGTCACGCTCGACTCATGAACGTGCCGCTGATCTCGGGCTGACCGCGTGTCCGACCGCGGCACGATACTGGTGGTCGACGATCAGCCGCAGAATCTGCGGCTCGCAGTCAGCCTGTTCGGCGGCGGCTACGAGGTGCGCACGGCAAGCAGTCTGCGTGCGGCTCTGGAGGAGCTGAGGGCCTGGGTGCCTGACCTGATTCTGTCCGATCTCATCATGGGCGATGGCAGCGGCTACGAGCTGATCCGTCTGGTGAAGGCCGATCCGCGCCTCGCGGCGATTCCTTTCATCTTCGTCACCTCCCGCTCGACCCCGCTGAGGCACCGCGAGATCGGGGCCGCCCTCGGCGCGGCGCAAGTCATCTTCCGGCCAGCCGATCCGCAGATGCTGCTGGCGGTGGTCCGCCGGCACTTGCGCTCCAGCACGTGACCACCGGGCAGACTGCGGCGAATCGCACCGGGCGGGATCGGAGCCATTGACGTAGCATAACGGGGCAGACCGGAGCGGGATAACGTAAGGGGTATCCGGCCGTGATCGCTTCGCATTGGTCCATCGGTCGGAGATGGCCGTCTTCACGGGTGCTCACCGCGGTGCTCGCAGGGGTACTCGTCGCGGCAGTCGCGGCCAAAGGGGCGACACCGGTCGATGACGCCCGGCTCAAGTCCGCATCGAGCGAGCCCGAGAACTGGCTCACCTACGGGGGCAGCTGGCTCGAGCAGCGCTACTCGAGGCTCACCCAGATCGACACGAACAGCGTCGCGAGGCTCGCACCTGCATGGTCGTTCGATCTCGATACCGATCGCGGCCAGGAATCAACGCCCCTGGTCGTCGATGGGACGCTCTACGTCACCTCCGCCTGGAGCAAGGTCTATGCGCTCGATGCCAAGAGCGGCAAGCAGCGCTGGGCGTTCGACCCGCACGTACCGGGCGCGGTCGGTGCGAAGCCGTGCTGCGATGCCGTCAACCGCGGCGTGGCTTTCTATGAGGGCAAGGTGTACGTCGGCACGCTCGACGGACGCCTGATCGCGCTCGATGCCGCAACCGGACGGCCGCTCTGGAGCGCGCTGACGGTCGATCCCACGAAGATGTATTCGATCACCGGTGCCCCGCGCGTCGCGCGCGGCAAGGTCTTCATCGGCAACGGCGCCGGCGAGTTCGGCGGCCGCGGCTACGTGAGCGCGTACGATGCCGCGACCGGCAAGCTCGTCTGGCGCTTCTACACGGTGCCGGGAGATCCGGCGAAGCCCGACGGCGCGGCATCCGATGAGGCGCTCGCCCGCATCGCCCAGCCGACGTGGTTCGGCCCCTTCACCGACTACCGCGGCGGCGGCCAGGTGTGGAACGCGCTCGTCTACGATCCAGACTTCAACCAGCTGTATATCGCGACGGGGAACGGCTTCCCGCACAACCAGAAGTTCCGCTCGGACGGCAGGGGCGACAACCTCTTCATCGCCTCGGTGGTCGCGCTCAACGCCGACACCGGGCGCTACGTCTGGCACTTCCAGGAGACCCCGGGCGACAGCTGGGACTACGATTCCGTGCAGGACATGATCCTCGCGGAGCTCAATGTCGGGGGCAGTGCGCGCAAGGTGCTGATGCACGCCCCGAAGAACGGGTTCTTTTATGTGCTCGAGCGCAAGACCGGCAAGCTGGTGTCGGTCGCGCCTTACGTGCCCGGCATCACCTGGGCAAAGTCCATGGACCCGGTCTCCGGGCGTCCGCAGATCGCACCGGGCGCCCATTACGCGGATGCGCCCTTCATGGCGCACCCGGGCGAGGGCGGCGCGCACGGCTGGCAGCCCTTCGCCTTCAGCCCGAAGACCGGACTCGTTTACTTTCCGGCCGCCGAGAACTCGACGTACCTGGTCGGCATGCCGAAGTACGAGTACGTGTTCGGGCTCGACAGCCCCGGGATCATTCATGGGGCGCAGCCGCCCCCACCGCCCGGACCCGCGCAGGCCGGCGCACGGCCGGCGGCGTTCTTTGGCAAGAGCTATCTCATCGCCTGGGATCCGGTCGCGCAGAAGGCCGCCTGGCACGTCGATGTCGCAGGCGGCGGCGTGCTCGCGACCGCCGGTAACCTCGTGTTCCAGGGCCGAAATCGTGCCGGCACGCTCGGCGAGCTGGTCGCGCTCCGCGCCGATACCGGTGAGGAGCTGTGGAAGTACCGCACGCCCAACGCCATCCTGCAGGGGCCGATCAGCTATGCGGTGGAAGGCGAGCAGTACATCGCCGCCGCATCGGGCGCCGGCGGCGCCTCGATCATCGCGGGGGGCGAGCCGGCGCACGCGCGCCAGGTCGGACGCATCCTCGCCTTCAGGCTCGGCGGCACGGCGCAGCTCCCGCCGGATCCGGACCTGGCGCCTCGTCCCGTGTTACCGACGTACCAGCCGCCGGCTGCGCAGATCGCGGAGGGCAAGGAACGCTACGCCCGTCTCTGCGGCCGCTGCCACGGGCTCAACATGCTCGCGGCGAACATCGTTCCGGACTTGAGGCGCTCGGCGGCGATTGCCGACAAGGACGGCTGGAGCGCGATCGTGCTGGGCGGCGCACTCGAGAGCAAGGGCATGGTGAGCTGGTCGCGGTTCCTCACGCCCGAGGGCGCCGAGGCGATTCGGGCATACGTGACGGACGAGGCGCGCAAGCTCGCGCTGGGCGGCGGCGCAGGGGGAGCGAAATGAGTGTCAGAGTTCTCGCAGGAGTGATGGCTCTCGCGGCAGCGCAGCTCACGAGCATCGCTGTCGCGGCGGCGGCCGGGGGCTGCGATCAGGCGTGCCTCGAGAGGATCGGCGATGCCTACCGAGCAGCGTACGTGAAGCACGACCGCGCGCTTGCGCCGTTCGCCGCACACGTGACCTTCACGGAGAACGCGATGAGCCTCAACTTCCCGGACGGCAGCTGGGATGTCGTCACGGAGGAGGTGGGCCCCGCGCTCACGTTCAGCGATCCCTCGACCGGCGGCGTGGGCATCTACACCGCGATCATGATGCGCGAGATTCCGGCGTTCCTCGCGATCCGGCTCAGGGTCGAGCACGGCAAGATCACCGAGATCGAGCATCTGCTGTCGACCAAGCGTGCCGTCAGCGGGCCGCCAACGCCCTTCGGCGACGTCCACAACCTCATCCACGACCCAGTACTCAACGAGCCGCTCACGGCCGCCGAGAGACGCCCGCGCGCGGAGCTCATCCGTCTCGCCGACGGCTACTTCGCAACCCTCGCGCGCAACGACGGCACGCTGCACACCACCTTCTCGCCCAAGTGCCACCGCATCGAGAACGGGATGGAGACGGCGAAGGACGGCTGCGCGACGGCGTTCAAGCTCGGTGTCTATCACTTCAACGAGCGGGTGCGGCGCGAGCCGATCCTGGTCGATGAGGCGCGCGGCCTCGTCATGTTCCGCGGCTTCATCGATCACAAGGGGACGATGATCGACTACAAGCTCACCGACGGCACCGAGCGCAAGTCGCCGTTCGCCGAGCCGCACACCTGGAGCTTCATCGAGACCTTCAAGGTGAGGAACGGCGAGGTAGGTCCCGTCGAGGCGGATTTCATCGGCTCGCCGTACTACTCGGTATCCCCCTGGTCCAAGGGCGCGCTGTCCCCGAAATAGCGTCCGCGCGAGGAGAGTTGCGATGGTGGACTTTGCACAGGTACCGACGAAGATCGGCTACTTTACTCCCGAGCGCTTCGAGGGCGAGGTGTTCGACTGCGAGGTCCAGGGCAGGATCCCGAAGGACCTGAACGGCACCTTCTTCCGGGTCGGCGGTGATTTTCTGTATCCGCCGAGATTTCCCGACGACGCGCCGCTCAATTCGGACGGCTACATCAGCGCGTTCCGCTTTCACGACGGCATCGTCGACTACCGTGGCCGTTACGTGCGCACGAAGCGCTTCGAGGCCGACCGCGCCGCGAACCGCCAGCTCTACGGGTACTACCGCAATCCGTACACCGACGATCCGGGTGTCCGCGATCCGACGCGACCCAACCTCCGCACGGTCTCCAATACCGCGCCGCTCATTCACGGCGGCAAGCTGTTCACACTGAAGGAGGACGGCCTGCCACACCACATCGACCCCAGGACCCTGGAGACGCTCGGCGTCTGGGACTACGGCGGGGAGTGGAAGAGTCAGACCTTCACCGCGCACCCGAAGCTCGATCCGGTGAGTGGCGAGATGGTCGCGTTCGGCTACGAGGCGACCGGACTCGCGACCAACGACGTGTTCATCTACAACATCGACAAGCGCGGCAAGATCACGCACGAGATCCGTACCAAGACACCCTATCTCACGATGCTCCACGATGTGGCGCTGTCGCAGGAGCATTTCATCATCCCGATGTGCGGCTACACGACGAGCCTCGATATCCTCAAGGCCGGCAAGATCCACTGGTGGTGGGACTTCGACAAGCCCGGCTACATCGGCGTGCTCTCGCGGCGGGGTGACGGCAAGGACGTACGCTGGTTCAAGGGTCCGCAGCGTTGCATGATGCACACGTTCAACGCGCACACGCTCGGCAGCAAGGTCATTCTCTACGCGCCGTTCTGGGACGGAAACTTCTTCCCGTTCTTTCCCAATACCAACGGCGCGCCCTGGGATCCGACCAAGGCGCGCGCGTTCGTGCGCAAGATCACCCTCGATCTGAAATCGAAGTCGGACACCTGGCAGGAAGAGATTCTGTTCGACTTCCCGGTGGTCGATCTCGGCAAAGTGGATCCGCGTTTCGTGACGCTCGAGCAGCGCTACGGCTTCACGGGCTTCGCCGATCCGAAGCGCCCCTTCGATGAGGCACGCGCCGGCAACATCAAAGGGCGCGTCACCAACTGCTACGGCCGCTTCGACTTCGCAGCGCGCAAGCTCTCAGCGTACTTCGCAGGCGACACGCACAGCCTGCAGGAGTGCAGCTTCGTCCCGCGCCCCGGAAGCCACGAGGAAGGCGATGGGTATCTCGTCGGTGTCGCGGCCAACTATGCCGAGATGCGCTCCGAGCTCATCATCGCCGATGCACGCAACCTCGAGGCAGGCGATGTCGCACGGGTGATCCTGCCGTTCCGCTCGAGTGCGCAGGTCCACGGGATCTGGGCCTCCGCGGAGGAGCTGGCGTGAGATCTCGAACCCGACGGCAGGTGGTGGGCCAGATCGTGATGGGCATGGCCGCCGCCGGCGTTGCGCCCATCGGCTGGGGGGAGGTGGCCCGGGCGAGGACCGCGGCCGGCGGGGTACGGAACGTGGCGCCCCATCAACCCACGCCAGTGGTCTCCTTCTTCATGGATCAGCCCTATCTCGATCTCACTGGCACGGGGAAGCCCTACATTCCGCCCCGCGGCATGAGATCCGGCCAGCCGCTGGCCGATTGCGATTCGCCGCTCCTGTGAGATAACCCGCGGGCTGCGGACAGAGTAACTGTCATGGCCAAGAAGACCCGCAAGCGCGCCGCGCCGCGAGGCACCCGGCGAGCCAGGCCGGTGGCGAAGCCCGCCAAGCCACAGGTGGCGCATCGCAACCTCAAGGCCTCCGAGCAGCACCGCCTGGCGGGCGCAAGGCGCCTCGCCAAGGCGCTCGCCGGTAGCCCTTCGAAGGTGATCCGTATCCCAATCACGAACGTCTATGACGGCAGCGACTATTCGGCGCAGCTCGTGATCGGCAGCGGCAAAGCGACCGCGAATGTGATCCTGGACACCGGGAGCAGCACGCTGGCCGTCGACCCGAAGGCGTACGGCGGGACGGGTGACCGGAACCTGAAGACGACCACCTATGCTCAGGAAGTCCTCTACGGTACAGGCGGCTGGGCGGGCCCGGTGGTCAACACAAATCTGCGCTTCGGCAACTCGAGCGGCAGCGAGGTTGTCCTCGACAGTGCCGCGATCGCGATCACCTCCGTCCAGCAGCGCGGCAACTTCGAGGGTGTCACGGGAATCATGGGTCTCGCCTACAACGGTCTGAACTCGGCCTACGATTTCAAGAGCTACTTCGCCCAGAACCACCGTCCGGCGACCACCTATCCGTGGCCGTTCCCCTCGAAGAGCTTCAAGATGTTCTCGCACAGCTTCGACACGTTGGTGAAGCTCAACAAGATTCCGGAAGTCGATGTGACGCCGTACTTCGATCAGCTCGAGAACAACGGCGTCGTCGCCAACAAGTTCGCCTTCTACACGCTGCGCTCCTTCGTGAGCCTGCGCGGCGGCAGCAGTCAGTCCGCCCAGGCCGCGGACCCCTTGAACCAGGGCGTCTTCGTGCTCGGCGGCGGCGAGGAGCAGAAGGACCTCTACCAGGGCGGCTTCGTGAGCGTGGGCGTGCTGCACGATCTGTACTACAACACCAACCTCAAGTCGGTGCAGGTCGATGGCTGCGCGGCGGTGGCGGCCGCTGCGCTGCAGCCCGAGTATCAGGACTTCATGGTGTCGAACTCGATCGTCGACAGCGGTACCAGCGATCTGTCGCTGGCGGGTGACGTCTACAACGCGATCCTCGCGGGGCTCAAACAACTGAGCCCTGCCTTCCTCGAGGCCGTGCAGGCGTCACAGCAAAACAGGAACGGCGTTGCCGCCTCGTCGCTCAATCTCGAGAAGTGGCCGAACATCTATTTCGTCCTGACGGGCGAGAACGGCGAGGACGTGAGGCTCACGGTGAGCCCGCAGACCTACTGGCAGGTGGATTTCCCCGCGGCCGGCCAGGCGGTCTTCCAGGTAAGCGGGCCGCTCGACAAGGCGAACCAGTCGATCCTCGGGCTGCCGCTGATGAACAACTACTACACGGTATTCGATCGATCGCAGGACTCGCAGGGCGTGATCCGCTTTGCGCCCATCAAGCGACCCGCGAAGTAGCCTCTCACTGGCTCGAGAACACCCGGTACGAGTGCGGCGGAATCTGCACGCGGAACAGCGTGCGTGCCGGCTTTCCGCCCGGACCGGCTTCCGCGCTCACGGTCTCTGCCGTTACCAGATCCCGCAGCTGCGGGTGCGCGCCCGCCACCGAGACACCGATCGTCACGGGCTCGGCCCGGAACGATTCGACGATGAACGTGCCGTTGTCGTACGCAAACAGACTCACCCGCGCCGGCGCATCGATGCGCACCGGGAAGTCCGGCTGCAGGTAGTTGCGGATGAGGGTGGCGAGGGGCTGCGGCAGCTCGTAGAGATCACCTACGTTGTCCGGGATGTTGAGCACGTAGAGCGCACCCTTCGAGTAGCGATCCATGAGCAGAATCGGTACCCCCTTGGCCTCGGCGACGCCACGGATGAGCGGCCACGCATCGTTCGTGTAGAAGCGAATCTCGGGGAAGACGAGGCTGCGGATTTCCTTGCCCGGCTCGTTGAGGCTCGAGCCGCGGCCGGCGCCGTAGGCGCCGATGAAATCGCGGACGCCGATCTTGCGGCCCGTCCACTCGAGCTCGACGATGTCCTCGAGGCCGTGACCCTGCAGCGCGTGCATGAGACCCGAGGTGATCACCACGTCCTTGCCGGAGGTGAGCTGGTGCTTGATCTTCGCCACGATGTCGGGGTCCTGGCGTGAGGATTCGGTCAGGAGGACGAGTCGCGCATCGGTCGGGAATTCCGGCGTGAGCTCGATCGGAATCCCGAGATTGCCGAGGTAGTCCGGCAGGAAGTCCTCGCCACTCGACTGGTAAGGCTTGTAGCTTGCGATCCCGATGGGCTTGCCGAGGCGGCCCAGGAACTGATCCACCTGCCCGAGCGAGTAGCCCGCGGCGAGTGCCCAGCCGGGGGTCTCGCCTGCGGGCAGCCGGCTGGTGAGGACCATGGCACTCCAGTCGAAGCTCGTGCGCTGTGCGCCCCAGGCGCGGTCCCCCGGTGCGAGCGGGGTCGGGGCGACGAGATCCGACCAGTTGAAGAGGGTAATCTCCGGCGCCTTGGCGAACAGGGTGCCCCACAGCTGCTCCGCGTAGCGGTCGACGTAGCGGGTGGCGTAGGTATCCACCCAGCCGCCGCCGTTGCCGTTGGGACGAATGTTGTCGAAGTAGCGGATGATGAGATAGCTCTCGTACTGCTGCAGCAGCTGGTCGGTGATCTCCGGATCGCGCGTCTCGGTTCCCGTGTAGATCCCGTCGAACAGCTTCGCCTCCTGGTCGAGGTCGTAGCCCAGGGCCTGGAAGTGCTCGTACCAGTTCGGGTACTTGATGATGACCTTGACGCGGGGGTTCACGGCACGGGCGGCCCCGAGCACCAGGTCGCGCGAGACTTCGCGCATCTTCTCCAGCCGGTACTGCGTCCAGCTGCGCGTGCCCTTGGCGGCGATGTCCGCATCGCTCTTGGTCGAGTAGAAGAAGAAGTCATCCAGGATCACCTCGTCGAAGTGCCGCGCCGCGAGCTCGATGGCACGCCGGCACTCCTCACGGTCCTGCGGATTCTCGTAGTCGAGGGTGTTGAACTGTCCGTTGGTCGCGGGCGCCGAGTAGGCGATGCCGCCGGCAACCTGGATGCCGTGGTCGAGGAAGAAGCGCTTCACGGCCTCGAGCTGCGCATCCTCCGCGAAGCGGCCGCTGCGGTAGGTCTCGATGTACACCTTGTCGAAACGCAGTTGGGCCGCCATGCGGCGGTATTCCTGCTCGCGAACCTTCGCATCGGCGAGCCGGCGCGTGGTCTCGACCGGGATGTAAATCGCCGCGCGAAAGTTGCGGTAAGCCGCATCGGCGAGCGCCCAGGCGCTCGTCAGGGTCAGGGCGAGACCGAGGATGCCGATGTGAAGAAATCGCTTGCGTGTGGTCGTCATTCGCGCTGCACCAATGGCGTGGTATGAGATAAGAGGGATGCCCGTGACAGATACTCATCTTAGACGGGCGATGTGGTCCGCACCAACCGGAGGCGCGTGATGAGCCAGGGGAAGATCGAACACATCGTCGTGCTCATGCTGGAGAACCGCTCCTACGATCACATGCTGGGCTTGCTGCCCGAGCGGCAGCTGAACGGCGTGCTCGGCG
>Ga0335081_10008304_pt1 | contig 16650 bp, 17 predicted proteins | sample Lox_Sample_35_FD_206713 | JGI IMG/M metagenome (GOLD analysis project Ga0335081, IMG submission 206713) | Soil microbial communities from Loxahatchee National Wildlife Refuge, Florida, United States - Lox_Sample_3.5 | ecosystem: Environmental > Terrestrial > Soil > Wetlands | place: USA... | reverse complement strand
CCTGCCGCCCCGCCCTCCGTGCCTGCCTCGCCCTGCCCGGCGAGGCGAATGAGCTGGCCGTCGGTGACACCGGCGGGAATCGTCACGCGAATCGTGTGCGCCTCGAGCTCCACCTGGCCATCGGCGGTGACCTTGGGACGCTTGAGCTCGAGCATGCGGGTCGCGCCGCGAAACGCCTCCTCGATGTCCACCTCGACGCGCGCGTGATGGTCGCTGCCGCCGCGACGCCCGTGTGCGGCAAACGGACCGCCCTGCGCGCCGAACAGCGAGGCGAAGAAATCGCTGAACTGCCCGGCATCGCCTTGAAACTCGAAGCCGCCGCCCGGCCCGGCTCCCGCGTGCCGGGCGCCCCCACGAGCCCGTCCGCCGCGAGCGTCCGCGCGCGGATCCGGCCCGCCGCGAAACTCGAAGCCGCTGCCCCAGTCCGGCGGCGGGCGGAATTGCTCGCCCTGCTTCCACTCGGCGCCGAGCTGATCGTAGGCGGCGCGCTTCTCGGGATCCTTGAGCACCTCGTAGGCTTCCTGCACCTCCTTGAAGCGCTCCTCCGCCTGCGGCTCCTTGCTCACGTCCGGGTGATACTTGCGCGCGAGCCTGCGGTAGGCCTTCTTGATCTCCTCGGCCGTCGCCGCGCGCGTAACGCCGAGCGTGTGATAGTAGTCTTGGTATTGCATGGGGTGTCCACATGATGGGGACGGGCGCGCCCCGGTTTCAATCCCGCCGTTGAAATTGGCCCCTGGCGCCCGCAGTTACGGCCCCATGGAGACCCGGGATTGTGTGCTGATCGCCTGTCCGTCGTGCCACGGGCTGGCAAGGGTTCCTCGCGCGAGGCTCGAGGAGCAGCCGCGCTGCGCGCGCTGCAAGGCGGACCTCCTGAACGGCCGGCCGATCGACCTCGATGCCGCCGCGTTCACGCAGCACGCCTCGCGCGCCTCGCTGCCGATCCTGGTCGACTTCTGGGCATCGTGGTGCGGCCCCTGCCGGATGATGGCTCCGGTACTCGAGCAGGCCGCCGCACGCGCTGGCGGACGACTGCAGATCGGCAAGGTGGATACGGACCGCGAGGCGGAGCTCGCCGGGCGCTTCGGCATCCGCAGCATCCCCACGCTGATTCTGTTCAAGGAAGGCCGCGAGCTCGCGCGCACCTCCGGCGCGCTGGATCTGACAGCGCTCAGCGAGTGGCTCGACGGCGCGCTCGCACGCGCTGCCTGACACGACGCGGTAACTGTATTGTCACCGTGCGCCGCGCCGGTGCGCACGAATGATTCGCGTCCCCGTTTCGATGCAAGCGCGCCCCTGAAGAGCGCCTTGCGCGCGCCTCACTCGCGCTTTGCGCCGCGATACCGGGGCATGGATCTTGCACCTTCCGATCGCATGCTGATGCGACTCTCCCGACCGCCGCCGCTCAGGAATCTGCGCGCCTTCTGCGCCGCGGCCCATCATCGCAGCTTCAAGTCGGCCGCCGATGAGCTGTTCCTGACGCCCTCCGCAGTCAGTCATCAGATGAAGGAGCTCGAGGACTCACTCGGCGTGCGGCTGTTCGAGCGCAAGACCCGCGCCGTCGAGCTCACGAGCGCCGGTCACACGCTGCTCGATGAGGTCTCACCGCTTCTCGAGGCAATCGATCGGAGCCTCGCGCGCATCGCGCGCCGCAACCGCCGCACGATGCTGCGCCTCGCCCTGCCGCCGTTCTTCGCGAGCGAGCTGTTCGTGCCGCGCATGGCGAGCTTCTGCGCGGCCCATCCAGACATCGACATTCAGATCGACACGCGCGAGCCGCGTCCCGCCGTGCACGCACTCACCGCCGACGTCTCGGTGCTGCTCACGGAAGCAGCGCCACAGGGGCTCACGAGCTCGCGTCTGTTCCCGCTGTCGCTGGTCGCCGCGTGCGCCCCGGAGCACGCGGCGAGCGTGGCGCGGCTCGGCGCGAGCGTGTTCCGCGAGCTCGCGCTCATCGTGCACCGCTCGCGCCCTTGCGCCTGGAGCGACTGGGCGCAGGAGGTCGGCCTCGAGTCGCCCGAGCCGCAGCACGTCATCGAGCTCGACACCATGTTCGCGGTAGTGCGCGCCGCCGAGCGCGGCCTGGGCATCGCTCTCGTGCCCGATGTGCCGTGCGCCAGGTGGTTTGACGCCGGCTCTCTGGTGCGCGTCTTCCAGGTCGAGCTCGCGACGCGCGAGATCTACTTCCTCGCCGCGCGCCCGAAGGATGCCGACAAGCCGGAGGTCGCGGCGATGCTCGCCTGGGCGCGCGCGAATTTCGGCTGAGCGCCGGTCATTCGTCGCTGCAATTCTTTTCGTTTGTCGCGCCGCGGCGCCTTTCCTATCGTGACGGTCAGCTCGCTGCAACGAGCTTTCAATCAACCGACCAACGGAGCTGACACTCATGGACGCGAATTCGACCTGCAAATTGAGACGTAAGTCACGCACTCTCGCGATGCTCGCATCGCTCACCCTCACCGCCGCGGCACGCGCCGAGGCGCCGGCGCACAAGCTGATGCTGGCGGGCTACATCGACGCCCCCGGCGGACGCACCCTGATCGCGGGCGACTACCAGGGCGTGATTGAGCAATTGAGCGCCCACGGCTTTGCCTACCAGACCAATCTGGTCGCGGCGAGCGCCAACCTGTGCGTGGCGTACATCGTCACGCGGCAATGGCGCGACGCCGACACGACCTGCGATCAGGCGGTCGCGAGCGCGCGCCTGCAGCTCACCGACACGAGTCTGTGGGGCAAGCGCGACCGCGACGAGCAGATGGCGCTCGCCTACTCGAATCGCGCGGTGCTGCACCGGCTCGAGGACAACGCCAGCGGTGCGGCGAGCGATCTGGCGATGGCGCGCCAGCTGGCACCGGATGCGGAGTTCGTATCGCACAATCTCGCAATCGTCGCGAGCGCCAAGAGCGCGGCGCTGGAGGTGAGCGCCGCCACGCACCGCTGAGGCGACGCCCGCGGGAGCTGTGCGGGAGGCGTGCCGACTGCGCAGGCGGCACCTCTCCCGCGTGTCCTCAGCGCTCGAGCTCCTCGATGCTGCGCGGCCAGTCATCCTTCAGCAGCCGCGACAGCGAGCGGTCGGCGAGGATACGCCCCTGCGTCTGACAGCGCGGGCAGTAGTTGGTCTCGTTCTCGGCGTAGCGAATGCGCTGTACGCGCGTGCCGCACACCGGGCAGGGCTTGCCGAAGCGCCCGTGCACGGCCATCCCCTCGCGAAAGGCCGTGACGCCCTCGGGAAATTCGCCGCCGGCGGCCCCGCGCAGCCGCTCGGTCCACTCGGTGAGTACGCCCTGCACGGCAGCGTGCAGGCGCGCGATCTCCGCCTCATCGAGCCGGCTGCTCAGGGCGAGCGGCGACAGCCGCGCACGATGCAGGATCTCATCCGAGTAGGCGTTGCCGATGCCGCTGAAGGCGCGCGGATCGGTGAGCGCGCGCTTCAGGGTGTGGCTCTCCGCCGTGAGCTGCGCGCGAAAGCGCTCGAGCGGCGCCTCGAGCACCTCGAGCCCACCGGGGTCGAGACGGCGAAGCGCCTCCGGTCCCTCGACGAGCGAGAGCGAGGCGCGCCGCTTCTTGCCGGCCTCGGTGAGCGTGAGTGTGCCGCGATCGAAGCCGAAATACGCGAGTGCCGCGCGCCCGGTGCCGCGCGCACCTGCGGCGAACCAGTGCAGGCGCCCGGCGACCATCAGATGCATCACCAGCCACAGATCCGCTTCGAAGCCGATGGCGATGCGCTTGCCGATGCGGCGGAGGCGGAGAACTTTTTTGCCCTGCAGTGCCGTGAGCGGCGGTGTAAACGTGCGCAGCAGGAACGGATGTGTCAGGCGCGTGCTCTCGAGGCGCGCGCCCTGAATCCGCGCCGCAAGCGCCTCGATGTATACGGTCACGTCGGGGAGCTCCGGCATGTGGCGGCGGGTGCCTTCAGCGGAACGCCCCGTGAGCGAGCGGCAGCTCGCGCACCGGACCCAGGCGCTCGAGAGGCCGGCGGATCCTGGCGGCATCGCCGATGGCGACGATCGCGACGCGCGCGGGATCGGGGAATGCCGCGGCAGCGACGCGGCGCGCCTCGGCGAGACTCACGCGCCTGAGCTGCGCCGGATACTCATCGATATAGGCGGGCGACAGCCCGTAGACCTCGAGCTCACCGAGTGCGTGCGACCAGTCCCCGGCCGTCTCGAGCGACAGCGGGTATTGCCCGAGGAGATACGCGCGCGCGGATTCCAGTGCCGCCTGCGTGATCGCACCCCGCTTCAGCCGCGCGAGCGTCGCGAGCGTGAGCTCGAGGGCGCGGCCGGTGTCTGCCGTGCGGGTGAAGGAGCGGATCGCGAACTCCGCCGGCACCCTGCCACGGGTGAAGCTCGAGCTCGCCGCGTAGGTCAGTCCCGCCTTCACGCGCAGCTCGGTGTTGAGGATCGAGCCGAAGCTGCCGCCGTAGAGCGAGTTGACGAGATCGAGCGCTGCGCGGTGTGCGTAGCTCCTGGCGACGCCCACACCGCCGATCCAGAAGTGCGTCTGCTCGGCGCCAGGGGCATCGACCAGCAGCACCGCCCGGCGGCGGCACTGCGCCGGCGGGGTGAGCGGCCGCAGCGGCGCGCGTGCACGGCGCCAGCCGGCGAGCATCCTGCGCACGGCCCGCTTGAGCCGTGCCACGTTCACATCGCCGGCGAAGGCCAGCACCAGGCGGTTGCCGCCCAGCTGCTCGCGGTGGTAGCTCTGCAAGTCGGCGCGGCCGATCGCCTCGAGCGAGCGCTCGCTGCCGAGCACCGGCCGGGCATACGGGTGCGAGCGAAACAGCAGCGCGCGGCCGTACGCCCCGATCAGCTCGCCGGGATCGGTATCCTTCGCCGCCTTGATGAGCTCGCAATAGCGCGCCCGCAGCTTCTCGAGCTCCTCGGCATCGAAGCGTGGCTCGGTGAGCGCGGCCCGCAGCAGCTCGAGCAGCAGCGCCTGATCCCGGGCGAGGAATTGCCCGGTGAGCGCGATCAGCTCGGGCGCGGCCGCGCCCGAGAGGCTGCCGCCGGCGCCTTCCACGGCATCCGCGAAGCCGCGGGCATCGAGCGCACCCGCACCCTTGTCGAGCAACCCGGCCGTGAGCGCCGCAACTCCGCTCTTGCCGCGTGGGTCGCCGAGCGCTCCGCCGGACAGCAGTGCCGTGCAGGCTATGAGCGGCACATCGCGGCGCGGCAGGATGAGCAGCCGCGCGCCGTTGTCGAGCACCAGCCGCTCGTGCGGTGGCACGCGCAGCGCGCTCACCGGCGGCGCCTTCGCGCGCGCGGCTCGAGGCTGCCCACCGTGCGCCGGCGGCGATCGAGAACAGTGCGTGCGACCGCCGTCACTTGCGCGCGCGTCACCGCGGCGGTGTGAGCCGGCGCGGCGAACAGCAGCCGCCAGTCCCCGCGCAGCACGGCATACTCACCGAGCAGCTGCGCCTTCCCGTCGATGGTCGAGAGCTGCCGCCAGTATTGCGCGGCCGCCAGATTCTTGGCGCGCGCGAGCTCCTGCTCACTCACGCCGTGAGCGGCCACGTACTCGAGCTCGCCGTCGAGCACCGCGGCGGCGGCTCGCGGATCGCCGCCCTCGGGCAATACCAGGTGAAACCACAGCAGCGAGGGATCAAAGCCCTCGTGCCATCCGCCGCCCACCTCCACGGCGAGCTTGCGCTCGTCGACCAGTACGCGATGCAGCCGCGAGCCGTTGCCCTCGACCAGTGCCGCGATGAGCAGGCGCAGCGCGTTGGCGCGTGCGGAGCGGACGGCGGGCGCCTTGTACGCGTATTGCAGCAGCGGTGTCTGCCCCGCACGGCGCAGGCTCACGCGCCGCTCGGCGAGCTGCTCGGGCTCGCGCCGGCGCACGGGCGGCGGCGCCCTGCGCCGCGGAATGCGCCCGAGCCACTGGCGCGCGAGCCTCGCCGCCTGCCGCACGCTCACGTCTCCGACGATGACGAGCGTCTGGTTGTTCGGCGCGTAGTAGGTGTGAAAGAAGCGCTCCAGATGCGGCCTGCGCCAGGCGCGGATGTCGCGCGACCAGCCGATCGTCGGGAAGCGATACGGGTGCACGCGAAACGCCGCCGCCTGCACCCGCTCGCTCAACGTCCCGGCGTTGCTGTCGTCCACGTGCAGCCGCCGCTCCGATTGCACGACGCGGCGCTCGGTCTCGAGCATCGCCGGCGTGAATTTGAGATTCGCGAGGCGGTCGGCCTCGAGCTCGAACACCAGCTCGAGCGCGCTCGCCGGGAACCACTCCTGGTAGACGGTCACATCGTCGCTGGTGTATGCGTTGTTGGAGCCGCCGTGCGCCTCGAGCAGCCGGTCGAATTCGCCGCTCGCAAACTTCGCGGTGCCGTTGAACATCATGTGCTCGCAGAAGTGCGCAAGCCCCGTGATGCCTGCCCGCTCGTTGCGGCTGCCGACCCGGATCCAGTTGTTCAGCGCGACGTTCGGGATAGCCCGATCCGGCCAGACGATGAGCCGGAGCCCGTTGTCGAGCATCGATGCGTGCACGCTCGTGGAGCGCAATGGTTTCATCGCGGGATGGGCCAGCCGGGGTGCGGGCCCCAAGTGTAGCGGCGGGGTGCTAAAACAAAACGCCCCGTAGGCGGGGGAATCGCGCTACGGGGCACAAATAGCGAACACCGGGGAAGTTGTTCGCAATCCTTGAGTCTGTCGCTGCGGTGCTCAACCCTTGCACCGCTCTGCTGTAGTTAGAGCAAGGTGCGTGCCAAGAGCCTGATTCCAGTATAAACAACGACTTACAGTGCAGGTTGAGCTGCGGTGGAGGTGACAAGAATTGTCACCTCTGGACGCGGGTGAGCGTTTCAGGTCAGCGCGGCGGTGGCACGACCACACACGGCTGCGACTGCTCCTTGAGGCGAGCGCAGGCCGCCCGCGCATGCGCCTCGTCCGCCATCTGCACCTGCAGCCGATACAGGTGATCGCTGGCACGCGCATCGAGCACCCGCGGCGATGCACCGCCCAGCTCTGCGGCGAAGCTGCGCTCGAGAACTCGCCACGCGTCCTGCGCGCGCTCGGGGCTGGAGAAGGCTCCGAGCTGCACGGCATAGCCCTCGGGCGCCGCGGAGGGTATCGCCAGCGACGTCGCATTCGGCGCTGTCACGGCAGGGGGTGCCCGGTGCGCCAGGGCGGAGTCGGCCGCAGCGGCGCGCTGCCAGTCGCGCTGCTGCGTCAGCTGCGCGATGCGCTCGCGGGCGGAAGCTGCGAGCTCGCCGTCGGGATGCTCGCGCACGAAGTGCTCATAGGCCTCGAGGGTGTCGCTGCCCTGAGCCTCACGCCAGTCCATGCGCTCGCGGCTGCAGGCCGACAGGGCAAGGAGCAGAACGCTCGAGACAATGGCGGCGATGCGCATGAGGTCCGATCAATTTCGTGGCGCCGGTAGCAGAATATGCCAGCCGCGATGCCATAATCATCCGATGAACGACGCCCCCAAGCGCCGCCTCCTCGATCACTTAAGCGGCTCGCCGACCTTCGTGGCCGACGGCTGCCGGGTCACCGGCGACCTCGAGGCGCCGGGCCCGCTCGTCGTGTGCGGCAGCATCCAGGGCGACGGCCACGTCGCCGGCACGCTCAACATGGCGGCGCAATCGGAATGGCACGGTCAGATCCGCGCGCAGCGGGCGGTGATCGCCGGCACCGTCATCGGCACGCTGAGTGTCGAGGACCGCCTCGAGATCGGCTCCACGGCCGTGGTGCGCGCACGGGTCAGCGCCCGCACGATTGCCATCGCCAAGGGCGCCGTGATCGACGGCGAGGTGACCGTCACGAGCGGGCAGCCCGTCGTCAACTTCCAGGAGAAGCGGGAGCCCAAGTAGCGGCCGGCGCGGCTGCCTCCGTGCCCGCATCGAGCTCCGCCGCCGCGCGGCGCTCCGCCCAGGTGCTGGCCGAGAGACGGTCCAGGAATCCGCAGTGTCCGCCCCGGCGCGTGAGGATGACGCGCAGCGCGGGGCTCGGCGAGAGCCGCGCCAGGTCCTGCGCCGGCACGATCGGATCATCGAGCGCGGTGATGATCGTGGCCGGAACGGCAAGGCGCGCGAGCCGCGATCCGGTGATCGCGTAGCCACCCAGATACTCCTCCAGCGAGCCGAACTCGGTGAAGCGCCGCACGAGCTCCGCGGTCATGCGCCGCAGGTCCCCGTAGCGCGCGAGCTGCGCGAAATCGTAGTGCGCCGGCCAGGCGGCCTGCTTCAGAGCGAGCGAGCGGCACCACTTGCGCACGAAGTAGCGCTGATAGACCGGCAAGCCCTGCTCGAGCGCCACGAGTGTCGCGCTCGGCTCGAGCACCGGAGAGACAGCCACCACGCGTGCGATCTCGAGACCGGACTCGTGTGCCTGCGCGGCGGCGCGCAGCATGAAGTTGCCGCCCAGGGAGAAGCCCGCAAGATACAGCCCGCCGCACCCCGTCAGCGTGCGGATGGCTCGCAGCGCGCCGACCACCTCCGCCAGACGGCACGAGTGGAACAGCTCGCGATTCAGGTGATGCGTCGCGCCGTGATCGCGCAGATTCAGCCGTACCACCTCGAAGCCGCGCGTGTAGAGCTCGTGGGCGAGCCCGAGCGCGTAATGCGATTCGGCGCTGCCCTCCCAGCCGTGCAGCAGCACGGCGACGCGCGCCGTGGCGCGCCCGGCCCCCTGGCGGGCGTGAAAGGCCTGCAGGCGCACGCCCTGCCCGCAATCGAGGGTCAGCTCGCGGCTCGCCGCGAGCAGCGGCTGGGCGGTGCTGAGCATCCGGCGGCGGCGGTAGGGCAGACTCGGCAGTATCGACTGCACGTGCCGATTGCCGAGCCAGCTCGGCGGACGGAAGCTCTCGTCGACCTGGAAGGACCCGAGGGGACCGCGCAAGGTCAGCGGACGCGAATTTCGATGCGGTTGTTCGCGCTCGCGGCCCGGTTCCACTCCCCGGCGGTCAGCGACTCGGAGATCTGCGGATACGGCACGGCCAGAGCGGTCGGGTCGCCGGCGAGGAGCTGCACATCGACAGCGCCATGATTGCGCGTGCGGAAGTCTCCCATCAGGTTGGCGAATGCGAGCGGCACGCGCTGCGCCTGCGCCGCGACGTCATCGACGGGGCCGCCCAGGACATCGCACTTCGCGAACGGGCTCTCATCGCTCGGCAGCGAGTAGCCCTCGCCCGCATTGCCGACCAGACAGAACCGTCCACCGTAGCTCTTGATCTCGACGGTCCCGCGGAAGCTCTCCGCGGTCAGCCGATCGAACAGTTGCCGCAGGACCTCGAGCCGCGGTTCTGCCAGTGGCTCGGCACCGTAGGGCACGATCTCGACGAGCGGCTGCGATGCATCCGGGCCCTGCGCCTTCGTCGCCGTCGCGGCCGCTGCCGGCGGCGGCGCCGTGGCAGCCCCCGGCGCCGCGGAGTCGGTGCTCGCCGCCGCGGCTGCGGTCGGAGCAATCGGCGCGATCGCATCGGGGGGCGCAATGGCTGGCACGGGCTGGGCGGCGTGCTGCTGTGCATTGCCGGCACCGCCGGGCGCGATGGGACTCGCGGCCGCGTGCCGCCCGCGCAGCTCGAGGATTTCCGTGGCCAGGCGCTGGCGCTGGGCGGCCTCCTGCCACCACCCGACCGAGCTCACCGAGGCGATGACCAGAGCCGGCACGGCGAGAGCCCACGCGCCGGCCGAGCGCCTCGGGCGCGCGCTCGCCTGCTCGGCCGCCGGGGCCTGAGTCTGCGTGTGCGCATCCTGCAGGATCAGGCGCACGTCGGAGGTGACCCGATCGGTCTGGCTGTCGAGACTCGCGACCAGCACGCGCCGCAGGTCCGCGAAGTGCTCGCGCAGCGTTGCGTCGGTCAGCGGCTTCGGCGCGACGAGGCTCTCGTGCTCGGTGTCGCTGTCGCCGGTCGCGACTGCGACGGGGCGGAACGAGCTCTGCTCGCCCGTGCGCCGATCCGGCACCAGGTGCAGCTGGTAGAGCACCGTCGACACATCGGTCGGCTTGATCTGCTTGGGCAGCACGCCGACCGCGCCGAGCGCGCGCGCCTGGCCGAGGTACAGCTCGCCCTCCTGCGAGGTGTACATCATGATCGGAATCATCGCCGTGCGCGGATTGTTCTTGATGGCCTGCACGGCCTGGAAGCCGTCCATGCCGGGCATCAGATGATCCATGAAGATCACATCCGGACGGTGCGTGCCGAGATACTCGATCGCCTGCTCGGCGCTCTCGGCGCTGTCGACGTCGATCTCGTACTTCTCGAGGATGCGGGACAGAAACGTGCGAGCCGACTTGGAATCGTCGACGACCAGTGCGCGCTTGGCACCCATGCCGGGAGCTACTCTCGCTTCGAGTGGGAGGAGTGGGAGTGTAGCCGAAGATACTGCCGGCGGCAGCGGCTCAGCCGCCCGGCGCGCCCGCCGGGACCCCCGCGCTCGCGGTGCCCCGCGCGCTCAGCTCCCCGTACAGGCCCGCAAGGCGCTGCGCCATGGCGAGCGAAGACCAGCTTTGCGCGTAGAGCCTGCCGCGCGCCGCGAGCGTTGCGCGAAGGGCGGCGTCCCCGAGCACACGCACCACGGCAGCGGCAAATGGCTCGAGGCTCTCGGGTACCACGACGGCTCCCGATGCCGGGGTGAGGATCGAGCCCGCGCCGAGCTCGGCGGTCGACACGAGCGGCGCGCCCTGCGCCATCGCCTCGAGCAGCACCAGGCCCTGAGTCTCGGTGCGCGAGGCAAACACGAACACGTCCGCCGCGGCGTAGCAGTCGAGCAGCGCCCGTTCGCGGTCGAGATAGCCGACGAAGCGTACGTGCTCGGCGAGAGCTCGTGCGGCGACGAGCTCGGTCAGCGCCGCGCGCGCCGGGCCTTCGCCTGCGATCACGAGCAGCGCCGCGGGTAGCGCGGCCCGCACGCGCGCAAAGGCCTCGACCAGGAAGCCGATGTTCTTCTCATGCGCGACGCGGCCGACGTACAGAACGAGCGGCCGATCCGCCGCGACGCCCAGGCTCGCGCGAAAGCGCCCTCCGTCCCCGGGTGTGAAGCAGCTCTGCGGCAGCCCGGTCGGCACGACGTGGATCGGGGTCGTCACGCCGTACTCGTGCAGGATGGCGCGCATCGGCTCGGATGGCGCGATGAGGGCCTGCACGTCGCGGCACTGCGAGCGAGTGAAGGCACGCGCGAGCAGCCGACCGGCGCGCCGCGGCAACGCCGGCACGTAGTGGTGCAGGTACTCCTCGAAGAAGGTGTGATAGGTCGCGACGCACGCCGTGCCGTGCGCGCGCGCGAAGCGCGTGCCGCCGTAGTGCGCGATGAACGGCGTGTGCACGTGAACCACGTCGAAGCGCTGGCCGCTGCCGAGCTGCCTCAACGTGCGCTTGAGCTCGCCCCAGCGCATGCGCCGGTCCTCGGGGTCGCCCGGAACGCGCGCTCCGGCGACCCGGGTGATGCCGGGCTCGGAATCGCAGTCCTCGGCCCCGTAGCGGGGCGCGACCAGCAGCGTCTCGACGTCGCACCGTGCGAGGTCGGTGCGGAACGTGTTGATCGAGGTGGAGACGCCGTTGACTCGAGGAAAGTAAACGTCCGAGACGAACAGTACGCGCACGTGCCCCTAGGAGACGGCGAGCCCGAGTGTGGCGAGCAATCCGCCGAGCATCGCCCCGGCCAGCACGTCCGAGGGGTAGTGTAGCCCGAGCACGACGCGCGAGCCCGCCACGAGCGCCGCGAACGGCACGAGGATCCAGGCGAGATCCGGGAAGTGCGCGACCGCCTGCCACGTGAAGGAGACCGCGTGCAGCGTGTGGCCGGAGGGGAAGCTGTAGCGATCGAGGGTGCCGGCGGCCTGCGCGATTCCCGAGTGCGTGATGAAGGGCCGCTCGCGCACGAACGTCCGTTTGAGCCAGCGGTAGATCACCACGCCCAGGATGCCGGTGAGCGCCATGGTCACTGCGGGGCGCAGGGCCGTGTGGCCGTAGATGAACGGCAGCGCGATGATCAGCGCGTACCAGGCGATGCCATCGCCGAGGCGGCTCGCGATGCGGAACGTGTGCCGCAGCGGCGAGAGCGCCGCGCCCGAGTTGAGCCGGCGGCAGATGCCGTATTCCGCCGCGTCCACTCGCGCAAGGAAGGTACTGAGGGTGCCCGCCTTCATGCCGCCACGATCGTCGCGGCAGAAGTCGGGGGCGTGACCGTAATGTGAATGTTTTGTTGCTAGAATGACTTATGACGGTTTCTTCGTGAAGACCGTCACAACCCGAAGCAAACGCTCAGTCGCGTATACCGTTGCCGCGGTTCATGAGCGTGAGCGCGACGGCGAACAGCGCGGCCGCCGCGATCAGCATGATCGCAAAGGCTCCGGGAACGCTCACGTCGGTGACGCCGAGGAAGCCGTAGCGGAAGGCATTCACCATATGCAGGATCGGATTGACGGTCGAGATCTCGCGCGCCCAGCCGGGCAGCAGCTGGTTCGAGTAGAACACGCCGCCGAAGTAGGTGAGCGGCGTGAGCACGAACGTCGGAATCCAGTTCACCTGATCGAAGTTCTTCGCGAGCAGCGCGTTGATGAAGCCCCCGAGCGCGAACACGATGGAGGTGAGCACCACGGCGGTGATCACGATCGCGGGATGCTTGAGCGTGAGGTGCGCGAACGCGAGCGACACGATGCTCACCACCGAGCCTACCAGCATGCCGCGCACCAGCCCGCCGGTCACGTAGCCTGCGATGATCAGCCAGTTGGGAAGCGGTGAGACGAGCATCTCCTCGAGATGCTTGCCGAACTTCGCGCCGAAGAACGAGGCCACCACGTTGCCGTAGGAGTTCTGGATCACCGACATCATGATGAGGCCGGGAGCGATGAACTGCAGGTAGTCGAATCCGCCCATCTGGCCGACGCGCCGGCCGATGAGGCTGCCGAAGATGACGAAATACAGCGTCGCAGTGACCGCGGAGGGCACGAGAGTCTGGCCCCAGATGCGGATGATGCGGCCGTACTCGCGGATCACGATCGTCTTGAAGCCGACCCAGCGCACCCGCGCGAGGTGGATCGGCGGCGCGACGGGCTCGCGCGCGGCCGGTGTCGCGGTCGCGGCCACATCGTTCATGCGCTGGCTCCCGCGGCACTGCGGCTCTCGACGAGGCGCATGAAGATCTCCTCGAGCCGGTTCACCTTGTTGCGCATGCTCACCACTTCGATGCCGAGCGCGGAGAGCCGCAGGAAGATGTCGTTCAGGCTCTGCTCCTTCGATACCTCGATCTCGAGCGTGTGGTCATCGACGAGCTGCACGGTGTAGCCCGCGAGCTGCGGCGCCTGCGTGAGCGCGGCCCGCAGGTTGAGCACGAAAGTCTCGGTGTGGAGCTTGCGCAGCAGGCTCGACATGCGGTCGCGCTGGGCGATGCGCCCGCCGTCGATGATCGCGATGTTGCGGCAGAGCGTCTCGGCCTCCTCCAGATAGTGGGTGGTGAGGATGATGGTGGTGCCGTGCGCGTTGATCTGGCGAAGGAAATCCCACATCGTGCGCCGGATCTCGATGTCCACTCCGGCGGTCGGCTCATCGAGTATCAGCAGCCGCGGCTCGTGCATCAGCGCGCGGGCGATCATCAGCCGCCGCTTCATGCCGCCGGAGAGACTGCGGGCCATCGAGCCGCGCTTGTCCCACAGCTGCAGCTGCTTGAGATAGCGCTCGGCGCGCACGCGGGCGACCGAGCGCTCGATGCCATAGAAGCCGGCCTGATTGACGACGATCGTCTCCGGGGTCTCGAACATGTTGAAGTTCAGCTCCTGCGGAACCACGCCGATGCAGGACTTCGCCGAGTCGAGGTCGCGATCGATGTCGTGCCCGAAGACGCTCACCTGGCCGCCGGTCTTGTTCACGAGCGAGGTGACGACGCCGATCAGCGTCGTCTTGCCGGCACCGTTCGGCCCGAGCAGCGCGAAGAAGTCGCCCTGCTCGACTTCGAGGTCGAGCCCCTTCAGGGCCTGAACGCCGTTTCGGTAGGTCTTGGTGAGTCCGCGGACCGCAAGCGCGTACATGGGATGTGCGGAGAAAAAAACGGCGCAGAGGGTACCACACCGCTCCCGGCGCGCACGGTCACCGCGGCTGTGACTAGTCCGAGCCCTTCGGCAGCGTCTCCGGGTCATCGCCCGGTGGCGGCTTCTTGGCCGTCTGGGTCGGATCCGGTGCACCGGTGGAGCGAACCGGACGCGCGTCCGTGCGCACGTGGCGGGTCTGAGGCCGCACTTCGCGCACGGCCGGCGCGGGCCGCGGCGGCGGCGCGGCCGCGCGTGGCACCACGCTCGCATGGGCGGGGGGCGGCGCGGGCGGGCGCGGATCCCTGCCCGGTGCGGAGCTCATGACCGGGGGCTGCTTGATCTGCGCGGACTTGAGGGGCGTCGGGATCTCCTTGCCGGAGGCACGCGCTTCCTTCGCATCCTGCACGCTGAACACCTCGACCGCGAGCGTGAACGAGCGCTCCTCGGCCGGCTGCAGCGCGCCGACGCCGACGACGTGCCGGGCAATCTCCTCCCCGCGCCCGTTCCTCACGGCAACGACGACCGAGTATTCCCATGGCTCGGTGGCCGTCTCCGGGTGCTTGAATGCGCCCTCGACCTTGAGCGGGGTGACGGTCGGCTGTGCCCGCTGCCCCGGCTCGAACCGCAGGTGGTGATGGCACCCCGGACAGACGGTCGAGCTCTCGAGGATCGTCGCCTTGCAGTGTGGGCAGGTGCGGGTCCTGCCCGGGCCGCTGGCAACGCGCCCGGTGTTCATGGCACGCGCGCCATCGTCATGAGGTCAGCGCGTCGACCTTGCTGCTCGCGAACGACTTCGCCGACTTGTCCTCCCAGCCGAACTCCACCTGGCCGCGCATGCGCGACCCGGCAGCGACGGTGAGCGAGCCCGCCTTCACGTCCCCGGCAACCACCCCGGTCTCGAGCAGCTCGACGCGGGCTGCGGCGTCGATGTTGCCCTGCAGCTCGCCGCCGACGGTCACGGTGCTGGCGCGAATCTGGCCCGTTACGCGAGCGCCCGGCTCGATCGTCAGGTTCCCCTGCACGTGCACGTCGCCCTTGAACGAGCCTGCGATGCGGACGTGGCCCGAGCCCTCGATCTTGCCCTCGATGGTGAGATCGGCGGCGATGATCGACTCCTTCGCCTCGGTACGCTCGCGGGGGCGCCGCGCAACCTCCTGATTAACCGGCGTAATCGCCGATGCCGGGGGCGGCGGATCCCGCGGAATGGCAGTGCCGAGGGGGTTCGGGGGCGAGCCAGCGGTGGGTTCTTTCCAGAGAGCCATGATCGGATCCTCTTTGAGTTGTCGAGCTTTAGACCGTAGTCACTTATACCGGGAATGGCGCAGCGCGAGACAGACGTCGCCGCCGACCGACAGGCGGCAGCGAGCGGGTTTTGTGCATCGCGTCATAGCAATTTCGCCTGCATCGGGCCCCCGCCGCGAGCGTCCGCGGCCAGCAGCTGCACGCCACGCATCCGAATGCGTTCGAGCGCCGCATCCTCCCCGGAGTTCGCGGTCGTCAGCAACTCGCGCCACACGGCCACCCGATCGGGCCAGCGCGGGGCGAGCCACTGTACATGGCTCTCGGCGAGCTGGTTGATCTGGCTCAGCGTGCAGGCGCCGATCAGCTCGGCACAGGCAGCGGACATGCCAAGCAGCAGCCGCGCGGCGGCGCTCTGACTGCTCGCAAGATGCCACGCGTATGTGACCACCAGACGCATCACGCTCACGGCGCGCGGCACGGTAAAGAAGGGGCTCGCGCTGCGCACCCGCGGCTCATCGTGCACCTGGCGCGCGAGCACGCGCGTCCAGCGGGCGGCCTCGGCGAACCCGGCATCCACGAGCAGATAGGGGCAGCGCGCCGCGCGGCGCCGCGCCGGCGCATCGAGCTCGCCCCACAGCCCCTGCAGCTCGAGCAGCAGCGCCGCCGGCCGGACGCCCGACAGCGGGCCGTGGTGCGCTGCGTACCCGGACTGCGGCGCCGCGCACGCCGCGGCGGCCTGCTCGCGGATCAGATCCAGGCACTGCTCGTTCACCTCGGCGAGTGTCTCGAGTGTCTCGGCGTGCAGCCAACCCTGCGCAAGCCACAGCGCCTCCGCGGCAGAGCTCTCGTGTCGTTGCCTCATGTGCATTCCTCCCCGTTCGCGCCAGTAACACTGCGCGATGCTATCCTGAACTCTCATTGTGAATTTGCTATTTTTATAACAAAACAACCGGAGCCACGATGCGCGTCTCTGATCATCGCTACAGCCGCGACCGGCTGCGCCTCGACCTCGCCCTGCGCTTCATCCGCCATGAGGCGCGCACGCGCACGATCCGCGCCTGGACCGGGCTCACCGACGACCGTATCCGCAAGCTCTACCGCAGCTACTTCGCCCACCCGGCGCGCACCGTGGCGCGGCCGCGCGGCAAGTCGCCGCAGCAGGCGGCGTTCTTCACGCGCTCGCCGCGCCTGCAGCAGGAGACCGCGTTCCTCGCAAGCCTGTGCTCGCTGCTCGGTGCCCTGCCACAGGCGCGCGAGGCGCCGCGACCGGCGGTACGTACGGGGGAGGTGGAGCCGGCAGTCGCGCTCGGCGAGCGCGTCTGTCAGGCGTTCGAGGTATATCGGATGATCGTGCCGGCCGCGCGCATCAGCTTCGAGCACCTGATCCTGCTGCTCGCGGCGCTGAAGCGCGGCGATGAGCTCAAGCTCACCGCCTGTTGCGGCT
>Ga0335081_10008301_pt1 | contig 16652 bp, 13 predicted proteins | sample Lox_Sample_35_FD_206713 | JGI IMG/M metagenome (GOLD analysis project Ga0335081, IMG submission 206713) | Soil microbial communities from Loxahatchee National Wildlife Refuge, Florida, United States - Lox_Sample_3.5 | ecosystem: Environmental > Terrestrial > Soil > Wetlands | place: USA... | reverse complement strand
ATATCCACTCCGCCACGAACCGCCGCCAGCACGTCCGCCCCGCTATTCGGATGAACAAAGACCGGCTTCCCCGCGCGATGGGCTTCGTTCACGGCGGCTTCGATCGCGCTCTGAGGAAGCGCAACGCCTCGCGGCGACGACGCGAACAGCTTGATCCCGTCCACACCCTCATCCAGCAGCTTCTTCGCCGCCGCCGTAGCTTGCGCCGCGTCCGCTATCTCGGGAGCCGGAAATTTCATCGAGCCCATCATGCTGAGAACCAGATCCGGCGGCATAGCGCCAGGGGGAACCAGGGCTTCGCCGGTCGAGCGAATTCTTGGGCCCGGCACTTCCCCCAATTCGATGCGGTCGCGAATCCGCCGCGTGTTCTCCCACATCGACCCTGTGTCAAACACGCTCGTAAACCCATAACGGGTGAACATGTCCTGAAGTTGCCGGCCAAGCTCAGGCGCCGGGATCGCCGCCGCATTGGCCCACTTTCTCTCAAAGAAGTGCACGTGGCTATTCCAAAACCCGGCCGTAATCGTGAGGCCCGAACAATCGAGCCATTGCGCGCTTTGAGGAACCGCCAGCGAAGCCCTGCTACCCACCGCGGCAATCTTCCCGCTTTCGATGATCACCACGCCATCCCGAATGGGCTCGTCGGTGGGACTGACGTAGACCATCCCTCCCACCAGAGCCAGCTTTCCAGATTCACCGAGCATCGCGCCAATGAATACGGAAAGAATCGCCAAACTAAGCAGAATTGTGGCTACCGCTGATGAACTCCACATGTACACGATTCTAACTGCGATGCGGCAGCCCGCCTCGTCTGTTGGATTTGACACGGTGGATAACTAGCAAGACATCGCGTGAATGTAGTGGATATCACCGAGAGGCGTAAGGATTACATTAGCCGATGTCTATTGACGAATACATTTAACAACTGCGAACTCGGATTGTGCTGTTAAACTCGATAACATTCAATCGACACGCGCCACCAAATATACGAGTCAAGGAGCGTGCAAATGAAAATCGATAAGTTCGTTGGGTTGATGCTGTGCGTTGGGTTGTGTGGATTGGATGCCCGCGCCGGCGACAGAGGTTTTTTTGAAACCCGGCTTGTGGGCTCAGCCGTTGGCGAGCATGTGGCCGGTGTGTCAAGCGGCGGTGCGCCGTGGACGGTCGCCCGCAGCGAGGTCGTCGTCACCAGCACCGGGAAAATTGAAGTGGAAGTAAAGGGATTGCTGATCGCCAGCGGTTCTTCCGCCAATACCGTCGGGCCAGTCACCATGGTCTTGGCAAGCCTGATTTGCGACGACACGGACGCTGCTGACACTGCACCCGTCCCGCTGAACTCCAGCGGAGACGCCAAGATCCATGACACGATCACGGTACCGTCGCCGTGCATCGCTCCGGCGGTGCTGATTCGCGTTGCCGCAACCACCTCCGGGCCGGTAACGAACGGGCCCTTCATCGCCGTCAACGCACTGGTGAGCGGGAACGAACACGGATATTAGCCCGGTCTGTTGCTCTCGTAGGGGCCGGGCACGCCCGGCCCGCTCTATGAAACTAAGTCCCCTTTATGCGCAAAGCCGCATCCACCGAATGCGGGGGCGTGCCGATCGTCCGGTTGCCGCCGGCGTGAGTGAATCTTTCCGACGAAATCACTGACCCCGCGGCTGCATCCACCCAGTCGGCCTGATACGATCCCGCCGGCAGATGCCCGCCGCTCACAGCGATCGAACCTCAGCGCTAAAGCATCGGGCCGCCAAATCCCAAATCCTAATCCCCAAATCCCTTTTGATCTACGGCGCCTTCACCGGAAACGTCACCACGTTGCTCACATAAATGTCCTGCGCGATGGTGAGTTGCGTGTTTGTGTCGGTCGGCAAGCCGGAGTTCAGCTCCAGTTGCACTTCCCAGATGCCTATGCTGCCCGGCAGCGGGGAAGCCAGCAGCACGTTAGCGGTCTTTCCTCCGGCCAGAGAAGAAACGAAATCCACCGGCTGCGTTGTCCCCACATCACCGGGGTAGCGGAAGCCGCCTCTGAAATGTGCCGACTCAGTTGGCAGCCCCAAGCCGGTCGCATAAATAATGATTGTCTCTCCCGGTACCGCCGGATTACTCTGCGTGACCATGCCCGTGCCGGCGCAGCACAACACGTAATCTCCTGCTGAGTTGGTTCCTCCCGATGGCGTCAAAAGCAGTTGGGCCCCGCTGCTCACCGTGGCGCCAAACGTGATCCCGTTGCCCGCCGAGCCCGACGCGCGCGCGAACAGATCCACGCGCGTAAACTCGCCCGCCGCTTGCGCGTCCGCGGGCCCGCTGGTGTCTTTGTGGATTTGATTGACGAAGGCGCTTGTGATGCTCGTCAAAGTGTCGGTGCTCAGCACCGTGTAACTATAAGAATGTCCTCCAATCGTGATCGTGCCCACGTCGCCTGCATTCGCGGTCCCGTCGACGGAAACCGAGCCCGTCGCATGCGGCGACCCATGAGCCATCACTGCCACGCGCGGTTCCTTCGTCCCCGTCGCGAAAATGCCGGGATTCTCCGCAACGATACTCACCCCAACCGGAGTTGTCACCGTCACCGTCCCGTCCTTGTGCTGCGTCCAGACATATAAGCTGACGCTCGTGGCGTCGTTATATCCGGGGTCGATCTGCGCGTTGATTTGCGTGGGGGAGACATAAAGCAGCGGTGCCCGCGCCCCATCCACATAAACCCGTGTGCCGGCCAGTTGGCTGGGAGCGTAATCCCCCGTGCCGGGGTCCGACGCGGTCGAATCGCTGAATGATACCCCAGGCTGCGCGAAGATAGTGATGATCGTCCCCGGCCCTACTTGCGCAGCGTCCTCGCCGCCGCTCAAATTGGCGCCACTGGCCGTCGCCGTGATCTGCGCGTTACTCGAAACTGTGGCAGCGAGGGTAACGTTATTGCCCGCGGTCCCGCCTTGAAGCGCGTCTAGAACGAGCGTTTCCGTCGACGTGTCCGGTAGTGCAATCACGTTTGGGTCGCCCTTTCCGTTATTGGAGCTGTTAATGGTGTTCACCAACGAATTGACCACATTGTCTAAAGTGTCGTTCTTGACCACAGTGTATGTGTAGTTCGTGCCTTGGATCGTCACCGTCACCACATCGCTCGCATTGATGGTGCCGCCGAATGAGACGGATCCCGATGCGAAGATTTCCAAACTCGCGGCATTCCGTATCCCTTGCCCCGTGCCACTGCAAGATGAGCCCGTGCAAATGTTCGGCTCCGCTGGCGTATACATCACCACGCGCAGGTTGTACGAGTCCGCTATATAGAGGTTCGCGCCATCCCAGGCAAGCGAGGTGGGCGTCTGCAGCTTGTCTGTGTCCGGGGCCGGAACATCGGTGATGAAGTCGGGCTGGCCGAGAACCACATCCGGTTTCGGGTTGTTCGTCGTGGGGATCTGGTTGTACACCAACACGCGGTCGTTCCCCCCATCGGCGACAAACAGGCGATGGCCGTCGGAAAGCGCGTAACGGGGGAAGCTCATCGTGTACTCGCACAGGTCCGGGTAAGTCGGATTGTTGTTGGGATCCGTGCCGTTCGAAACGGTGCACAATACTGGAGTTTCCTTGTCTGTGGTGTCGGTGCTGTCGGTGGCCGGACTACCGGTGAACGCGTTGTCGGGGATCGCCGTGGTCATGTCCGGCTGCCCGACCACCACGTCGGCGGCCTGCTGGTTCTGCGTGGGAAGGCTGTTCCAGATCAGCACCCGGTGATGGCCCAGGTCAGTCACGTACAACCGCACCCCGTCGGATGTCACCGCCACCGGGTTCAACAGGTTGTTCGAGGTGGCGTCCTGCTTCGCCTGCGTCAAATCCGGCTCGACAAACGTGGTGAAATTCGGTTGGCCCAGCACCAGGTCCGCCGCCGCTCCATTCGACGTCGGGATGCTGTTGTAAATCAGGATGCGATGGTCCTGCGTGTCGGCTATGTAGAGCTTGCCATCCTGGATCCATACGCCCTGCGGCCCGCGCATCGACTTGGCCGTCGGCGGAACCGCCGTCGTCGTGGTCGTAAAATCCGGCTGGCCCACCACCACATCTGCCGGCTCGCCGTTGGTTATGGGGATTCTCTTCCAGATCAACACGCGATTGTTGTCGGTGTCCGCCACCACCAGTGACTTCCCATCCGTCGCTACCGCAGTGGGCAAGCTCATCCCGCTCTGCGTGGCCGCAGCGTCGTTTTCCGTAAAACCACTCTGACCCACCACCACGTTCGCATTGCCTCCGCACAGCGGACACCGTGAGCCCTGCGGTTGGGGTTCCACTTCAGGCGGTGGGAATTTGCTGGCGATGTTGCGGTAAATAAGGACGCGGTTGTTCACCGGCAGGCTGCCGGCGCGATTCGCATCGGCCACAAACAGCGTTCCATTGGCATAAGCCAACCCGCCGGCGGCGCCCAGTTGCCAGTTGGTCGACCCGGTTGTCGGGCTGGCCGCCACGGTAAAGGATGCCTGCCCGATGGCCGCGCGTGCCGCCTGTCCGCTGACAAAGTCGGCCGCCGCCGCCGTTGACGCGGCCGCGCAGAGAAGTAGAACGTAGGAATACCTCATATTAGGAAACGAGACCAGTCTTTTGAACCCTCAATTATAGCAATCGCAAGGGACGGCGCTGCCCCTCCCTTCGTTTCATCCTAACGTGCAGAACTATAAAGATTTCTTCACACCACGCCGATTCTTGAATAGGGCTTGCCGGTCACACCTGTGCCGTTTAGTTTTCAGTTCCGGAGCATCCTGCGAGGCGGTGAAGCCGCCCGGGTTTTTCACTCCCCACTCTCGTTGGCGGGCCGTGCTTTTCCGGCGACGCTTCTCGCCGTCGCGGCCGGTTCCGCCGTGCCCTTCCTGACCATCGCCGTTGCCGCTGGTACAGGCGCGCCGCGCCTGCCCATCGCTGGAATCTGCATGGTGCTGCTGGCGATCGGGATTTCCGCTCTCGCCTCCAAGCCCGTCCGCGAACTAATCGCTCGTCTGGAAGACTCCAACCGCCGCTTCGACCGCGCCTGCATCGAGTTTCTGGAAACCATGGCCCAGGCGCTCGAAGCGCGGGATCCTTACACCGCCGGCCACAGCAATCGCGTTCGGGATTACTCCGTCGCCATCGCCCGGGCCATGCGCCTGCCGCCTGAGGAAATCGAGATCATCCGCGTCGGCGCCCAGTTACACGATATCGGCAAAATCGGAATTCCCGACGCGGTCTTGCAGAAAACCGCCTATCTCACCCCGGACGAATACGAACTGGTCAAGCTGCATCCGCAAATCGGTAAACGAATCCTCGAGCGCGTGGGACGCTTTGAAAAATATCTGCCCATCGTGGAACTCCACCATGAAGACCTGGATGGGGGCGGCTATCCTTATGGCCTCCGAGGGGCTGAAGTTCCGCTGGCCGTTCGCATCGTGCACGTGGCGGATGTCTACGATGCCTTGACCAGCAATCGCGCCTACCGCGACGCTCTGCCTCTTCAAACCGCGCAGGAAATCATTGAACTCTCAGCCGGAACCCAATTTGATCCCGACGTGGTGCGCGCGTTCTCCGCCATCCTCAACCTGCAGAACCTCGCTCCCGACCCCGGCCTGGCGCGCCTCTCAGAGCTCATCCGCAACTGAATGCGCCATGGGCTCGCCCCCAGTGCTAGAATAGCGGCCAAGCCACATGTCTTTCATCCAGAACCAGTTTGAAAGGAACTTCATCACCACATCGGTCGATTACGTCTTCAACTGGGCGCGCAAATCGGCCATCTGGCCCATGACGTTCGGTTTGGCCTGCTGCGCCATTGAAATGATCGCGTCTTCCACTTCGCGTTTCGATATCGCCCGCTTCGGCGCCGAAGTTTTTCGCCCCAGCCCGCGCCAGTCCGACCTCATGATTGTCGCCGGAACCGTCACGCTGAAAATGGGCCCGGTCCTCAAACGCATCTACGACCAGATGCCGGATCCTAAGTGGGTGATTTCCATGGGGGCGTGCTCCAGTGTCGGTGGGCCATTTAACACATACAGCGTCCTGCAAGGCGTGGACAAGATCGTTCCGGTGGACGTCTATGTGACCGGTTGCCCGCCCCGCCCGGAAAACCTGTTCTACGCGCTTCTCAAGCTGCAGGACAAAATCGACCAGATGACCACGCTGGTCAAACGCCCCACCGAAGTTCGCCTGGATGAAACAATGCTCGAGGACTTCAAGAAGCAGATCATGATCGCCCAGGTGCAAAACCCCGCGTAGTGTTCTACAAAGACTCGCAAAACATCTATCGCGCGCGCCCGCTCGAGGCGTTCGACTGGCTGGTGCATGGCTTCGGCACCCGGTGGTCTAACAACTTCGGTAGCTGCGGAAACTTAGCCACGCTTCACCAAATTCACTCCGACGTTGTGGTGGATGCTGCCGGCCGTTCGGGTTGCCTGGGTGAGGGCGATGCCTTGATGGAAAACACGCCGGGCCGTCTCCTCGCCGTGAAGACGGCGGATTGCATTCCGATTCTGCTTGTGGATCCGCGCCACCGAGCTGTCGCCGCGGTTCATGCTGGCTGGCGCGGGACGGCGCAAAAAATCGCCGCTCACGCCGTTGCAGAAATGCAGAAGAAATTTTCGAGCCGGCCCCAAGACCTCCACGCCGCCATCGGACCGGGAATCGGCAAATGCTGCTACCAGGTGGGCCCCGACGTCGCCAGCCAGTTCGCGGAATTTGCAGACTCGAATCGCCATGTCGACCTGTCGGCGGCCAATCGCCATCAGCTCGCCGGCTGTGGTGTAGTTCACATCTACACCGCCGAACTATGCACCATGTGCATGAGCGACTTTCATTCTTACCGGCGCGACAAACAGCAGGCTGGACGAATGCTCTCGGTGGTGGGAATTCGCTGAGTGGAAAAACACGAAGGGCGCGAGAATTCTCGCGCCCTGGTCGTACAGAGGTGGGATTATGCGGCGTCGGCCAGAAGTTCGTCCAGTGCTTCAGCGGCTTCAAACTCGTGCCGGTCCGCCGACTCCTGGCACCGGATACAGAACGGAGCCCACGGCACTGCTTTCATTCGCTTGGGGCTGATTTCCTCGTCGCAGTGCGCACAAGTCCCGAAACTGCCGTCATCAATGCGCGCCAGCGCGGCCCGCACCTCTCGCAAGAGGTGCGACTCCCGATCGAGGTTGCGGATTGCAAGCTCGCGCTCCCCTGCCAGTTGCACCTCGTCAATGGCATCGGCTGCCTTTTCAATGGCGATATCGTCGCGATTCTTCAAACTCGCCGTAATTTCCGCCTTTTTTGCTTCCAACGCCGTTTTGAATTTTTCCAATTCACTCTTGGTCATAATCGACCTCCTCTGCTACCGCAAAAACAATAGATGCAGAATGACTACTAAGGTTTCAACAGATCTAAGCGTCTGACGCTAATATCTGTTAACTATGCAACCTGCTGCTTCGGTAGCTACCGAACGCGGCATAACGCTTTAGCAATTTTCTTGCCGAAACGAGTGGGCTACCGAATTTCGAAGGACCAAAACGCCAGACTCAACTCGCGCCTGTCTTGTCCGGCTCGAAATGTACGGCCGGCCTCGACGGCAATTTCCACCTGCCTATTTCCAACCGATTGATTTGGAAGAGCTAAAGAAACATGGAACGGGCTATCCGCGGTCTTCAGCAGGAATTCGCCGAGAGGCATCTCATCCAGCCAGACACGAAACGCCATGGGCGCGGCCTGCAGTTCAGCGGGGGGGCAGAAGCCATTTAGATAGAGCCTATCCGAGCGGCTGCGTGGGCCAGCCATGCGCAAGGTGGCGCGGCGGGGCATCCAGCGAAACCCTTCTTCAGGAGCATACCACTCAGGTCCTAGCAAATATGCAAAAAGGGGGTTACCGAGGTCGACCAAGGGCGGAGGATTTGTATCCAATTTTTGGGCAATGGTGTTGGTGTAAGCCGCGGTGATGGCCTTGAGGCGGCGGCCGCCGACCTGGTAGACCACGATTTGGTTCTGGTTGAGGCCGTGAACGGTAGGTCCACCGGGCAATTCAAAATTCCGGGCGAGGGGGACGATGCGATCTGCTGAACCCGGGGTTAGATAGACTGCCGGGACGCCAAAGACGGCGAAGGGGTGGTGATACACGCCAGCCAGGAACAATTGCTCATCCACGCCATCGAGCAGGATGGCTTCCCTGGGGTGTAGCTGGTGGGCGCGCGCGACGCCAAGCACCATGCGTTGAATCGCGATGCTGCGATCGTGCCACCACGCGACTTCGTCGCGGCCAGCTCTCATCATCGATAGAGCGTACGTTGCCACCAGGATTCCGGCTATGGCGCGCCACGCGAGCGCGCTCCGCCAGGCGCTGGCCACTGCAGCCCCGGCTAGGAGGGCTAGGCCGATGGACGGCAGAGCGAGATAGTAAATGGAGAAGTGATCGCGAAGGGGCAAGAGCGGCGCCAATACGATGAAAAACCATCCAAGGCAAAAGACGGGAAGCCAATCTTTCTGCCGGACTCGCATGGCGGTAAATCCTACGAGAGCTGCCCCGAGCAGATATGCCAGCACCACGCCGGCACGGGCTTCGAGCTTGCCGAACTGGAGCGGGACGAGGGCGCGACAAACGTAGTCCAGTAGGGTGGCGGGGATGGCGCGGTCGAAGTGCAAGGCGTATGGCCCGCTGCGCTGTGCGGGGATAGCGACGCGATCCGCGATAGCGAAGATTGCGGAAGGCAGAAACAGCGGCAGCGTGCTCCGGAAAAATCTGCGGGCGCAGAGATAGGTATGGAGCGCTGCCAGCGCCGGATACACGACGTTGATCTCGAGAGCGCCGAAACCTAAGAGAAAGAAGACCCACTGCCACAGGTAGTACGCGCGCCGTCCCGTTTCGATATACCGCAACAGAAACCAGAACGCGCTCATGAGGAAGAAACCACAAAGGATCTCGTTATAGACCGAGGTCCAGACCATGGGCCAGGCCAGGCTGTTGTTTACGAGCCAGAGGATAGCGGCAGAGAATCCTGCCAGAAGTGAACCGGTCAAGCGTCTGGTGATGGCCGCGAGGAGTGTCAAGTTGGCACATTGCGTCAGAAAGACACAAATCCGGAAGGGGAGGGCGTTCACTCCAAAGATCGATTCGAAGACCAGGAAAAAGGCACGCTCGCTCAGGGGCCGGATGGTGCCCTGCGCCATGGGGGCGAACAGCGCGTGGAGAAGCGAGCGAGTATCGTGAACCTGAAGGCGCAGGCTGAGCCATGCAAAATCGTCGGCCTGGAACCAAGCAGTCACGCCACGCCGGTACAGGATCAGACAGAGCAGAGGAGGGAGGAGCCAGGAAGCCGCTGCGGCGAAGCGGGCAAGGCGCTTTCCGGGCAGGGCTGGCGCGACTACGCTCATTCAGGCTCAAGCCCCACGCGGTCCGCGATCACTCCGAGTTCGCGTGTGTCGCCGTTCCCTGGGACCATGAATTTGTCGAGGGCGAAATCGATGCGCACGGTATCTCCCGAGAGCAGGCCGGGCGGGACCTCGCGCGAGTAGAGCACCCGGCCTTCGGTCCGATAAATTTGGGGAGCGAGCCTCGAGCCCTGAATAGAAGCGGACAGAGTGACGGACCCAAGCCGCGAAATCACAATGGCAGGCAGAGTGAAATGGAAAGTCAAGATGGCGCCCTTGGCGGCGGCTCCGATGGGAGGGCGCAGCACAACCGCGAACTTTCCGGCGGTCCAGCGCCAGGCATTTTGCTCGACGTTGTACCAACCGGACAGCAGTTGGGAACTGGTTCGAGGATCGGCGACCTGCACCTCGGTGAAGGGTTGTGGGGGCTCCTCTTCGGTGCGGCCGGCGAGGTCGGGCGCACTGCATCCGGTCAACAGGCCGAGGCAAACCAGCAGCAGGATACGAAAAAGGCTGGCCGCTCCCTCACGGTCGCGGCTCGGAACGGCTCTCGATGCTCGAGGGTGGCGGCGGGAGCGGTCAATCGCCACTCTTCTCCACCTGCACCAGGCAACTGTAGAAGGTTGGTCCGCCGCCTTTGTCGGTAAGGCGCTCGGAAGTGAGCGCGTTGACGTTGCGGAAAGCGGGCGATTTCTTAGCCCAACGCGAGGAAGGCGCGCACACAACGCCCGCCGGAACGCTCGCGTCGATCTTCGCAATCAACAGGCAGGAGCCGCGATCGTTGAAGATGCGGACCTGGTCACCGTCCGTGATTCCGCGTGGCGCCGCGTCGCGCTGGTGGATCTTGAGCGTGGATGTCTGGCGATCGGTATCCGGGCGATAACCGAACGTGGAATTCATGCTGTCGTCGTTCTTGGGCGAGATTAGCTCGAGCGGGTACTTGTTCCGCAGCGCGGGCTCGCCGTAGCGTGACTCGACGGGCGGCGTGTAGTCCAGCGTTTCCGCCTTGAATTCACACTTGCCGGAGGGCGTGCCGAAGTTGCCGGCAGCGAATGGCAGGAACGGGTCGCCGTTGTGGGCCACGCGCAATCGCACCGAGTGCTCGAGATCGAGTTCCGCGATGGTGATGCCTTTAACGAAGGGGTGATCGGACGCGAGCAGTGCTCGGATCATGTCGTCTTCGGAATCGCGGAAGCAGGGATCGTCGAAACCGATGCGCGCGGCGAGTTGCCGGAAGACTTCCATGTTGGACCGGGCTTCGCCGGGCGCCGGAAGCACGGGACGGGCGAGCTGCAAGTAATAGTGCCCGTACGCGAAGTAGATGTCGGTGTGCTCGAGAAATGTTGTGGCCGGCAGCAGGATATCGGCGTGGTCGGCGGTGTCGGTCTGGAACTGCTCGAGCACCACGCTGAACAGGTCCGGACGCCTGAGGCCCTTGAGCACGGAGTTCTGATTGGGCGCAACCGCAGCCGGATTCGAGTTATAGACCACAAGGGCTTTGACCGGCGGGTTGCGCAGCTCATTGAGAGCCATGCCAAGCTGGGACATGTTGACGATGCGCGCTTCGCGGCCGAGCGGCGACTGGAATTGCAGATCGGGCCGCTCGAGGGCGGCTCGGTTGAGCTGAAAAGCACCGGACGTAGATAGGACCGCGCCGCCGCCCACATCTTTCCAGGAGCCGGTGAGCGCGGGAAGCAGGGAAATCGCGCGTACGGCCATGGCGCCGCGTTCGCTGCGCTGCAAGCCGTAATTCAAGCGGATGACGGCGGGACGGACGGTGGCGTATTCCCGGGCGAGCTGGATGATTTCGTCTTTTCCGATGCCCGTCAACGCCGCGGCACGCTCCGGCGGATACTCCGCGGTACGTTCGCGCAAGGCGTCGAAGCCCGAGGTGTAGCGCGCGACGTAATCGGCGTCGTGGAGATTTTCCCCGATGATGACGTGCATCATGCCGAGCGCAAGCGCGGTGTCGCTGCCGGGATTGATGAAGAAATGCTTGTCTGAGAGTTCGCCGGTGCGGTTGCGGTGCGGGTCGATGGTGTACAACCTGGCTCCGCTGCGGCGCGCTTCCACGATGAAGGGCCAGAGGTGGACGTTCGTGCCGAGAATATTGGCGCCCCAGGCGAGGATGAGTCTTGAGTGGCGGAACTGTTCAGGCTCGGTGCCGTATTTGAAGCCAGTGGATTCGAGGAGGCCGACGCCGCCGGCGGCCGAGCAGATGGTTCGGTCGAGACGGGATGCGCCGAGGCGATGGAAGAAGCGGCGATCCATGCCCGCGCCTTGCAGAAAACCCATGGAGCCGCCGTAGCTGTAGGGCAGGATGGCTTCGGGGCCAAATTCAGCAGTGATCGATTTCAAGCGCGCTGCGATTTCGTCGAGGGCCTCATCCCAACTCATGCGCGCGAAGCGGCCTTCACCTTTGGCTCCGACGCGGCGCTGCGGATAGAGCAGGCGATCGGGGGAATATTCGCGATCGAGATAGCGCGCGACCTTGCCGCAGAGGAAGCCTCTTGTTACTGGATGCTGCGGATCTCCTCGGAGACGGCTGCCCTTGCCGTTTTCGACGTTGATCAGCAGGCCACAGGCGTCCGGGCAATCGAGGGCGCAGACGGAGTTGCGGGTGGAGGGGGGCAAGTTGAGATTATAGCTGAGGTATGAGGTGTCAGGTGCCAGGCGCCAGGTGCTAGGTTTCAGGTTCAGTGTGCCGATGATTCTAATCGGCACAGTACGGCCGCGGTAAAATGACGCCAACGTGGCGCGGGCGCGTGGTGAGTCATATGGACTCTGTTGATCTTTACCGGGCAGTCGGCGGCCGGGACGTGTGCCGGCAGCTATCTGAGGCGTTCTACGCCCGTGTGAAACGGGACCCTGTGCTGCGGCCGTTGTTTCCGGGCAAGAGCATGCGTTGCGCGGTAGAAGCTCTCGCAGGCTTTCTCGCCCAGTTCCTTGGCGGGCCTACTGAGGATGCTCAGGCGCGATGGTGGCTGAGCCTGCGCGAATCGCATCTGCGTTTCAAAATCGGACCGCGAGAACGGCAAGCCTGGATGAGCAATATGGTGGAAGCTCTCGAGGATGTACGTGTTGACGAGCCGGTTCGCCTTGCATTCCGCGACCTTTTTGAGCGATCATCCGCCTACATCGTAAACACAGGTCAAGGCCTGGGCGAGGAGTGCGCGCCGGAAAATCCTTCAGCCGATCGGATGCACCGCGAAATTGCGCAACGATGGGCCGAACAGCGGGCGTTGGATGATCTTGTACGGGCCATTCGCGATGGTGATGCCGGCCGCGGTCTCGAGTTGACGAAGAGTCCGGCGCTCAAATCTCGATTCGCGCGCGATCGCGCGGTGTTTGCACACGTGCTGGGGCTGATGATGGGATGCGGCAATGATGCGTTCCTGGAATACGCCGAAGGCGAACTACGGGCCGATCCCGCACTGGCTAACATGCATAACAGGTACGGCCGAACGCTTCTTCATGACGCGTCGGGGCAGGGCAATCTGCGGATGGTCGAGTTGCTGCTTCGACTTGGCGCCGACCCGAATGGGAAGACCTCGGGCGGACACACTCCTCTGTACTCGATGGCGAACGAATGCCAGGTGACTGGCGGCGGCAACATTGTCCGCGCACTGGTTCGAGCAGGGGCACAGGTGGATGCACGCAGCGACGCCAAACGGTGCACGGCGCTCCACATGGCGGCCCGGCGAGGGAACACGGAAGTCGCCGAGGCTCTGGTAGACTGCGGCGCGGATATTAACGCGCGAGACACAGCCGGAGATACGCCGCTACGGCGCGCGAAAAACTGCCATAAGACCAGCGTTGCTTTGCTGCTCGTCTCGCGCGGCGCGGATGCGGCTTCCAGGTTCTAGGTGTTAGGTGCTGGGGGCATGCGGTACCGGTTGGTGCTTCTTTCTAACACCTGGAACCTAACACCTAGTGTCGTGTCCCAAAAGTTCGTCGACAATTCGGAGTCCGCTTGCTGACGCGCGCGGTTCTGTATTACCAACGGCTTGCACCGAACCGCGACCGTGAGGGAGCCGGGAACATTTCTATTCGAACTTCTGGGACACGACACTAGCACCTGGTTACGCGATTGCTGTGCCGGAGGGTATGAACATAGCGCCGTCGTTGGGGCAAGATCTGCGCATGACCCTGCGCGTTCTGAACAGGAGTCGCGGAATCACGATTTTGTGCGTTATTTCCATCGGTTTGGGCATCGGGCTTACTACTGGAATCTTCAGCCTCGGTGATGCTATGTTTCTCCGGCCGTACGCGTTCGATCGGCCTGACGAGGTCTTCTGGCTGTCGTCGCGTGGAGATGATGGAAACGCGATCGCGTACTGCTGGCCGGATTACCAGGACATGCTTCGCGCTGCCGTCAATCTGGCCGAACTGGCGACCTACGAGCGCGTGGGCGGGATGCTGGGAACGGGGGATGACCGGCGGCCCGTGCTGGTTTACCCGTCGACTCCCAACTTTTTCCAGTTTCTGGGTGTGAAAGCGTTGCTGGGCCGTGCGTCGTTTGAGCCGATTGGGGGAGAATCCGCAGTGGTTATCGGTTACCGCCTCTGGCAGCAGAGGTTCGGGGGCGATTCGCAAATCGTTGGGAAACGGATTGTCCTCTACGGGCGCAGTTTTTTGGTCGCGGGGGTGATGCCGGCTGAGTTTACCGGGTTGATACGTGGCGTTCCCAACGATATTTGGATCAGCATGGAAGACCGGTTCCAGCTTCCGGGACATGCGGATGAAAGGTACGAGCGTGACGCAGGAGATTTCGAAATTATTGCGCGACTGAAGCCGGGAGTGACGCCACAGCGCGCGGGGGCGCTATTCGATGCGGCCATTCGCGGCGCGGGGAAGCGGAAGCCTGCGCCAGCGGGTGCAGGCGGCACGGTGCTCGAGGCCAATTTTGCACCGGGATGGAAAGCCACGCTGATCGGTGGCGGAGGATTGCTGCTGGTGCTGGGCCTGGTGTTGTTTGTGGCCTGCGCCAATGTGGCGCAATTGCGGCTGGCGCTAGCGGAAACACGGAAGAAGGAACTCGGGGTCCGAATGGCGCTGGGCGCCGGTTCATGGCGTCTGGCGCGGCAGTTGTTGGTGGAGACGGCGCTGATAAGCCTTGCCGGCGCAAGTGCAGGCGTACTCCTGGCGCGGTTTCTCATGCAAAAAGCATCGGCATTCATCACCGCGGCCGTGCCGTATTTTGACTTCGGAATCCGGCTGGATTACCGCGTGCTGACATTCGCCGTGTCGTCGGCGTTGTGCGCGGTGTTATTTTCCGGGCTCGCTCCGGCGCGGCACGCTGTCAAGGTGAACGTCAATGAGGTGCTGAAATCCGAGCAGGGGTCGGCCGGCGTCCGCTACACCTGGCAGAGGAAGGCGCTGGTGGTGGGCCAGATTGCGGTGAGCGTGATGCTGTTCGGGCTGGCCGTGCTTTTCGTGCAGAGCTTCCGTAATGCCGCGGCACTGAGGCCGGGATTCGATCCGAACAAGAAAATGCTCGTGATCGATGTTCGTTCGGGGATTCGAATGTCTGGGCTGAGCTGGTGTGAGCAAATCTGCGAGCGCCTCGCTACATTGCCGGGAGTACGCGGCGCGACTTTTGCGCGGCGGCTGCCGCTGAGCGGCTCGGGAGGCGGGATGACGGTGCGGCTGGAGATTACCGGGCAGGCGCCGCGAGGCGTTGCCGTTTACAACGTCGCGGGGAATTACTTTTCAGTAATGGGCACGCGGGTGCTGGCAGGACGAGGCATCGACACGAATGATCGCGAGAATAGCCCGCTGGTAGCCGTGCTCTCGCAGATTCTGGCGCACCAGGCGTTCCCGGGACGGAATCCAATTGGCCAGTGGGTTTCGATCGACGGGAAAATGCGACAGATTGTGGGCATCGCGGAAGATGGACCCATCGAAGACCTTCACGAACCGCCCGCGCCTTCCGTTTATTTGCCCTTCGCGCAAATGCAGTGGGGCGGCATCACGCTCATGATTGAGACGGCCTCAGATCCCGGCGCTGTGGCGAAAGCGGTACGTCAGGAAATCAAGCGTTTCGATCCTGGAGTGCTGGTGGGCACTACGACTCTGCGCGAGTTCATGCAACAGGCGCTGGCATTCGACCAGTTGCTCGTCAGGTTGAGCAGCGGATTGGGTGTTTTCGGGTTCGTGCTGACGGCGGCAGGCTTGTTCGGAGTGATCCAATCCGCGGTGAACCGGCGGACGCGGGAGATCGGCCTGCGGATGGCGCTCGGGGCGCAGCCCGGCGAGATCAAGAAGATGGTGCTTTCAGAGTCGCTGCGCATGGCGGCGCTGGGAGTACCCATCGGGGTTCTCCTGCTTGCGCCCCTTGCATGGTCCGTTCGCGCTGTTGTGATTGGAGTGACGCCGGTTGAGCCGCTGATGTATGTGAGCGGCGCGGCAGCGGCGTTAGTGGTCGCGCTATCGGCAGCGTGGCTGCCGGCCCGGCGAGCTACGCGCGTCGACCCGATGGCAGCGTTAAGGGCGGAGTAAAAAAAGCAGGTGCCAGGTGCCAGGTGCCAGGTGTTAGGAAAGGCGCAGACGCGCAGACGCATTAGGGCGCGCCGCGTGCTGAGACAGGTGCTGAATGCTATCGCGGGCGGCTGCCGTGATGTCCGTTTCCGCTTTTACGAAGGGAGTCGAGAAGGGCCTTGAGGCTGGCTTCGGTACGTTGCTGGGCTTTTTCGAGCCGGGCCAGTTCCGCCATGCCGATGCGCACGAGCTTTTCAAAGCCGCGCATGCGCTTCTCGAAGCGCTCGTCGTTCCGCGCCATGCGCGCTTCGAGGCGATCCATACGGGCTTCGGCACGATTCATACGGGCTTCGGCACGATTCATGCGGGCGTCAGCACGATCCATGCGGGCTTCGGCGGCCGCCTGGCTTTTTGCCACCTGTTGCAGAATGGCCTTGATTTCGTCGTACTGCTGCCGATCGGATTCTTCCATCTCAAATCGATTTTAGCGCAGGAAAAGCAGGTGCCAGGTGTCAGGTGCCAAGTGTCAGGTTCTAGCTGTCAGGAAAGGCGCAGAGGTGCAGATTCCTCGCACCTAGCACCTAAAACCTAGCACCTAGAACCATGGACGCCACGGCCGGACGGTTCAACACCAAGGTTGCCGAGGAAACTCATCATGGGGCACCAGTTGGTGAACGCTGACTGGAACAGGTTCAGGCCCACGAAGGCCGTGAACAGGAACCAGGCGGGATGGACCCAATAACCCAAAGCCACGCTCAGCATCACGAAGAAACCGGCGATGAGTCGTAGGTAACGTTCGATGGACATGCGACTTTTCTCCTTCGATT
>Ga0335081_10008300_pt1 | contig 16652 bp, 18 predicted proteins | sample Lox_Sample_35_FD_206713 | JGI IMG/M metagenome (GOLD analysis project Ga0335081, IMG submission 206713) | Soil microbial communities from Loxahatchee National Wildlife Refuge, Florida, United States - Lox_Sample_3.5 | ecosystem: Environmental > Terrestrial > Soil > Wetlands | place: USA... | reverse complement strand
CCGCCGGAGGCGGCGGTCATCGAGACCATCGCGCTGACCAAGCGCTACCCGGGCCCGGTCACCGCGCTCGACGGGCTCACCGTGACGGTCGAGCCCGGCATCACCGGCCTGGTCGGCGCCAACGGCGCGGGCAAGTCGACCTTAATCAAGATCCTGCTCGGCCTGCTGGCGCCCACCAGCGGGCAGGCGAGGGTGCTGGGCGGCGACTGCGTGCGCGACGGCGAGCGGATCCGCGGGCTGACCGGGTACATGCCCGAGCATGACTGCCTGCCCCCGGACGTCACCGCCACCGAGTTCGTCACTCACCTCGGCCGGATGTCCGGGCTGCCGCCCACCGCGGCCAAGGAGCGGGCGGCCGAGTCGCTGCGCCACGTCGGGCTGTACGAGGAGCGCTACCGGCAGATCGGGACGTACTCGACCGGGATGAAGCAGCGGGTCAAGCTGGCCCAGGCGCTGGTCGGCGACCCCCGGCTGCTGCTGCTCGACGAGCCGACCGTCGGGCTCGACCCGGCGGGCCGCACGTCGATGCTGGAGCTGATCGCCCGGGTCGGCGCCGAGTTCGGCATCTCCATCCTGGTCGCCTCGCACCTGCTCGGCGAGATCGAGCGGATCTGCGATCAGCTGGTGGCGATCGACGCGGGCCGGCTGCTGCGCGCCGACACGATCACCAGCATGACCCAGGCCAGCGAGGTCCTGCTGATCGAGGTCGACGAGGGCGCCGACCAGCTGCTGGCCGAGCTCGGCCGGCGCGGCCTCGAGCCGAGACCGTACCAGCGGGCGGTGCTGGTGCGCCTGGACGGCGACGAGACCTACGACGCGGTCCGGGACGCGGTCGCAGATCTCGGCCTGCCGCTCAACCGGCTGGAGCAGCGGCGCCGCCGGGTGGAGGAACTGTTCCGGGACGATCAGCCGGAGGTGTCCGGTGTCCGCTGAGCATGAGGTCATCGGGGAGCCCGCCCGCCTGGCCGGCGCCGAGACGGGGGTCATCCACGACATCGGCTACCGCCGGTACACCGGGCGGCGGCTGGGCCGGGCCCAGATCGTCCGCGCCCTGTACTGGCACAGCCTGCGCTCCGCCTACGGGCTCGGCCGCGGCGCCAAGGCCAAGATCATCCCGGTGCTGACCTTCGCGGTCATGTGCCTGCCAGCGGTCGTGAACGCGGTCGCGATAGAGAACGGCCAGGCCCGCATCGTCCCTTACGACACCTACCTGTTCCAGCTCCGTGTCGTGGTGATGATCATCTTCATCGCGGCCCAGGCGCCCGAGCTAGTCTCCCGCGACCTGCGCAGCCACGTGCTGCCGCTGTACTTCTGCCGGCCGCTGCGCCGCCTTGACTACCCCCTGGCCAAGCTGGCCGCGTTCATTACCGCGTGCCTGGCGATCATCGAGATCCCGCTGCTGCTGCTCTACCTGGGCACGATCGCCCAGGCGCACAGCGGCACCGCGATCTGGGCCCAGACCAGGGCGCTCATCCCCGGCCTGCTGGTCGGGCTGATGTGGGCGGTGCTGCTGGCCGCGATCGGGCTCGCCCTCGCCTCGCTGAGCGGGCGCCGCGCCTACGCCACCGGGGCCATCGCGATCTACTTCTTCCTGACCTGGATCCTGGCCGGGATCCTGATCGCGGTCACCCAGCGCAACGTGGTCCGCGCGGTGGTGGTTCACCCGCCCCCTGGCGCGGTCGCAAAGGGCGCCCCGCCAGGCGCCCCCGGTCCCGGGACGTTCGTCGCCCACGAGATCACCCAGGTGCCGACCACCGCAGCGCACCTGTCCGGCCTGGTCAGCCCGTTCACGACGCTGGACGGCGTGCGGCTGTGGCTCGGCGGCACCTCGCCGGGCCCGGTGCCCGGGGTGGGCGGCTATGGCGCGCTGTACGGGGCGATGCTGCTGGTGCTGCTCGCGGCGAGCCTGGGCGGGCTGGCGGCCCGGTACCGGAAGGCGGGCATGGCATGAGCACCGTCGAGCTGCGCAACGTGTCCCGCTGGTACGGCAACGTGGTCGCGGTCAACGACATCACGATGACCATCGGCCCGGGCGTCACCGGCCTGCTCGGCCCGAACGGGGCGGGCAAGTCCACGGTGCTGCACCTGATCGCCGGCTTCCTGGCGCCGTCGCGGGGTGAGGTGACCGTGGGCGGCGCGGCGAGCTGGCGTAACCCGGGGATCTACCGCACGGTCGGGCTGGTGCCCGAGCGAGACTCGGTCTACGCGTTCCTCACCGGCGAGGAGTTCGTCCGGGACACGGCCACGCTGCACCAGCTCGCCGACCCGGCTGGCGCGGCGCGGCGCGCGATCGCGATCGCGGACATGGCCGACGCGCAGGGCCGCCGGATCTCGACCTACTCCAAGGGCATGCGGCAGCGGATCAAGGTGGCGGCCGCGCTGGTGCACGACCCCCAGGTGCTGCTGCTCGACGAGCCGTTCAACGGGATGGACCCGCGGCAGCGGCTGCACATGATGGACCTGCTGATCAAGCTCGGCGCGGAGGGCCGCACGATCCTGCTCAGCTCGCACATCCTGGAGGAGGTCGAGCAGCTGGCCGACACCATCCAGGTGATCGTGTCCGGCCGCCTGGCCGCCTCCGGCGACTTCCGCGCGATCCGGCGGCTGATGACCAGCCGGCCGCACGTGTTCCTGGTCCGCAGCTCCGACGACCGGCGGCTCGGCTCCGCGCTGATCGGCCGGCCGGCGGTGACCGGGGTCGAGCTGACCGGCGGCGGCCTGCAGGTGCGCGCGTCCGACTTCGGCGCGTTCAGCCGCGAGCTGGCCGGGCTGGCCCGGGACCAGGACATCCGGCTGCGCGAGCTGCTGCCCGAGGACGAGTCCCTGGAGAGCGTCTTCGCCTACCTGGTCGAATCCTGAGACGAAAGAGCGATGGCCTGTGGACGGTGCGTTCAATAAAGTGATCGCGTCCATCACGCTGCGGGCCGTCTTCGGCCGCAAGCGGGCGCTGCTGTTCGCCGTACCGCCGCTGATCCTGATCCTGATCACGGTGGTGCTGAAGGCGGCGCGGCCGCCGGGCACGCCCTGGCCGGGCCGGATCCTGGGCGACTTCGGCTTCTCGGTGGTGCTGTCGCTGACCGCGCTGATCATCGGCACCAGTGTGCTCGGGGCGGAGATCGACGAGGGCAGCATCGTCCACCTGCTGGCCACGCCGGTGCGCCGGTCGTCGGTGATCGTGACCAAGTTCGTCATCGGGGCGGTGCTGACCATGGCCTTCGTGGCCGTGCCGGAGCTGGTCGCCGGGCTGATCGCGACCGGCGGGTTCACCCGGCTCGCGGTCGGGCTGTTCGTGGGCGCGCTCGCCGGGTCGGTGGTCTACAACGCGGTGTTCGTCATGCTGTCGGTGCTCACCACCCGGGCGATCGCGGTCGGCCTGCTGTACGTGCTGATCTGGGAGGTCGTGCTGGGCAACTTCGTCAGCGGCGCCCGGCTGCTCTCGGTCGAGCAGTACGCGCTGGGCGTGGCCAACTCGATCGCGCACTACGGCGCCCTGAACGCCGGCCTGACGCTGACCACGGCCCTGATCATGGGCGTGATCGTGACCGTGGTCACCCTGGTCTTCGCGACCCGGCGGCTGTCGGAGTTCTCCCTCAAGGGCGACGCGGTCTGAGCCACTGGTAATCCGCGCGCAGCGCCCGCGGGGGAGTGGGCTAGCGCTGCGCCTTGGCGGCCGCCTTGAGCTGCTTCTTGTGCTCACGGACGGCGGCCAGCGAGGCCTGGTCGGTGATGTCGGCCACCGAGTAGTGCGAGTCCTTTTCGCCGAACCGGCCCGCCGCCTCGCGCCAGCCGTCGGGCCGCACGCCCAGCTGCTTGCCGAGCAGGGCCATCGTGATCTGCGCCTTGTACGCGCCGAACCCGGGCAGCTGGGCCAGCCGGCCGGCCAGCTCGGCACCGGTCGCGGCGGTCGTCCAGACCCGGCTCGCGTCGCCGTCGTAGCGGTCCACGATCAGCCGGGCCAGTTCCTGGACCCGGGCGGCCATGGCCCGCGGGAACCGGTGCAGGGCCGGCCGCTCGCTGAACACCGCCGCGAGCGCGTCCGGGTCGTAGTCGGCCAGTTCCGCCGCGGTCGGCTCGTGCCCGAGCCGCCGGGCCAGCTGGTACGGCGAGCTGAACGCCTTCTCCAGCGGCACCTGCTGGTCCAGCAGCATCGCGGTGAGCAGGGCCAGCGGGTCGCGGGACAGCAGTTCGTTGGCGCCATCCTCGATCGGCAGCGAGAGCGTCATCGGTCCCCCCTCCGGGTCGGACTGTCATCATCGCAGCAGACGCCGGGCCGCCGCCGGTCCGGGCGGCGGCGGCGAGGGGCCGGCCAGGAACCAGAAGGGGATAGCCTGGCGTTGCAGCAGTGGGAGCCCAGTATCCCGCCAGAAGGAGAGATCGACATGTCGCGAACCGCTAGCCTGATGTTCGGGATCGGCGGGGTCATCATCGGACTGATCCTGCTGGCCGTGCTTCCCTGGTGGGTACCGGTGCTGATCATCGCCGCCGCCATCGCGATCCCGGTGATCGCCTGGCGGTCGCTCGACCCGTCCCAGCGGCGCCGGATCCGCAACATGCGCGACCGGGGGCAGCTGGGCCGCTAGCCAGCGCGGTCAGTCCGCGGCCGGGACCGGCTGCGGCGGGGCCGGGCCGTCGTAACGGGCGGCCGGGCGGATCAGCCGGTTTCCGGAGACCTGCTCCAGCACGTGCGTGCACCAGCCGATGACGCGGCTGGAGGCGAAGGTCGGCGTGAACTCTTCGCGCGGAATCCCGCAGGCATCCATCACGACGCCGGCGTAGAACTCGACGTTGGCGTTGAGCGCGCGCCCCGGCTTCGTCTCGCCGAGCACCCGCACGATCGTGTCCTCCACGGCGGTCGCGAAGTCCGCGGTCGGCCCCCCGACGGTGGTCGCGACCTCCCGGAGCAGCGCCGAGCGGGGGTCCTTGCCCTTGTAGACCCGGTGGCCGAAGCCCATGATCCGCTCGCCGCGCCGGACCGCGTCCCGGGTCCAGGCCTCGGCCCGGCCCGGGCTCCCGATGTCGTCGAGCATCTCGAGCACGCGGCTCGGCGCCCCGCCGTGCAGCGGGCCGGACAGCGCGCCGATGGCGCCGGTCACCGCGGCGCCCAGGTCGGCGCCGGTCGACGCGATCACCCGCGCGGTGAACGTGGAGGAGTTGAACCCGTGGTCGATCGTGGAGATCAGGTACCGCTCGAGCGCCCAGGCGTGCTGCGGGTCCGGGCGCTGGCCGGTGAGCATGTAGAGATAGTTGGCCGCCGCGGAGAGTTCCGGGTCCGGGGCCACCGGCGGCTGGCCGGCGCGCAGCCGGTGCAGCGTGGTGAGCAGCACCGGGGTCTGCGCGGACAACTGCATGGCGTTGTCGTAGAGCTGCTGGGGGGAAATGTCGAGCCAGGACCGGAACCCGGACCGCTGGGCCAGGTAGGAGATCGCGGTGCGCAGCGCGGTCAGCGGGTCGTAGGGCTCGGTGGCGGCAAGCGTCCGCAGGAACGGGACCAGGCCCTCGGGCAGTTCCCGGTGCTCGGCGATCTCGCGCCGGAAGTTCTCCCGCTCCGCCCGGCCAGGCAGGTGCCCGCGGAACAGCAGGTGCCATACGTCCTCGAGCGTGCGGCGCCGGTTCAGCTCAATCGCGTCGTACTGCCGGTAGTGGTAGAAGCCCTCCAGCCCCCGGACGTCGCCGATCTGGGTGTGCGCGACCACGACCCCCTCGAGCCCGGCGGGCGCGTCCGCGCCGTTTCCGTTCACCGTGACCTGTGCGGTATCTGGCATCGTGCTCTCCTCCGGCTGCCGGACCCCTCGCTGCTGGCATGCCCAGATCCGGCACGCCATCGCCCGATATTGTTAGCTTGAATCATCCTGTCTATATGAGTCAATATTGATTAAAGTCAATCTAATGGGTCCGGGACCCCGGCTGGCCCGGGGCAGCCCGGGGCAGCCCGCCCGAGGGCAGCCCGAGGGCAGCCCGGAGCGGGGCGGCCCGGGGCAGGCGGTCGGGAGGGGCACGTTGACGGAGTGGCTCGGGGCGGCGGAGGCGGCCGCCCGGCTGGGCATCAAGCCCGCCAGCCTGTACTCGTACGTGAGCCGGGGCGTGCTCACCCCGCGGCGCGGCCCGGACGGGCGGGCCAGCCTATTCGACGCGGCCGAGATAGACGGCCTGGCCCGGCGGGGCCGGCCGCGCCGGGCCCCGGGCGGCACCGAGCTGGTGATCGAGTCGGAGCTGACCGAGATCTCCGGCGACCGCCTCCGGTTCCGCGGACATGACGCGATCGCGCTGGCCACCAGCCGGAGCTTCGAGGACGTGGCCAGCCTGCTGTGGACAGGCTCCTTCGCCGACGCCGCCAGCCCCTGGCACGCCACCGCCGAGGCCATCGCGGCCGGCACGGCCGCCCAGGCCGCGCTTCCGCCCGACACCTACCCGCTGGAGCGGCTGCAGGTGATCGTGCCGGCGGTCGCGGCCACCGACCGGCTCCGCCTGCACCTGGACCCGCCCGCGGTCATAACCGCGGCCCGCTGCCTGATCGCCGCGATGGTCGACTGCCTGCCGCCCGCCGCGCCCGGCGCCGCTGCCAGCGACGACAGCATCGCGGGTCGCCTGGCCCCCAAGCTCTGCCTGGGCCCGCCCGCCGAGGGCCTGCTCGGCGTGCTGCGCTCGGCGCTGGTACTGCTGGCCGACCACGAACTGGCCGCGTCGACGCTGGCAGCCCGGGTGGCCGCGTCGGTGCGCGCCGACCCGTACGCGGTGGTCGGCACCGGCCTGGGCGCGATGAGCGGGGCCCTGCACGGCGGCGCGGCGCTGGGCGCGGAGGTGCTGCTGCTGTCGGCCAGCGGGCCGGCCGACGCGCCGCGGGTGGTCGGCGAGCTACTGCGGCGGGGGGAGCGGATCCCGGGGCTCGGCCACTTCGTATACCGGACCGGGGACCCGCGGTCGGTGCTGCTCCTGGACCTGATCAGGAAGGCCGCCCCGCGGTCCGACCGCCTCGCGGTCGCCGAGGCCGTGCTCGCCGAGGCCGGGCGCCGGGCCCTGCCCGCCCCGAACATCGAGTTCGCGCTGGCGGTCCTGGCCACGGTGACCGGGATGATTCCGGGGGCCGGCGAGGCCGTGTTCGCGGTGGCCAGGACGGCCGGATGGCTGGCGCACGCGCTCGAAGAGTACGCGCGAGCCACCCCGATCCGCCCGCGCGGGGTCTACACCGGCCAGGCCGCGACCGCCGGGAATCAGTGAGGCGGCGCGGCAGTTCTCCTGGCAGAACGCCGACCTTGGAGAGCAGTCATGGCCGTACGCCGCCTCAACCATGCCGTCCTCTACGTCAGGGATCTCGCCCGGACGGTTGACTTTTACCGTTACACGCTCGGCTTCGAGGTGCGCATGGAGATCCCCGGCCGCGCGGCCTTCCTGCGCGCCCCTGAGTCGGCGAACGATCACGACCTCGGGCTGTTCGAGGTCGGGAACGCCCCCCTGCCGCAGGCCCCGTACCTGGGTCTCTACCACCTGGCCTGGGAGGTGGGCACGCTCGCCGACCTGGCCGGCATCCGGGCCCGGCTCGCCGAGCGCGGGGCACTGGTGGGCGCCAGCGACCACCGGGTGTCCAAGTCGCTGTACGCGAAGGACCCCAGCGGCATCGAGTTCGAGGTGATGTGGCGGGTCCCGGCCGAGAACTGGGACGAGGAGACCCAGGCCGGCGAGATGATCGCGCCGCTGGACCTGGAGGGCGAACTGGCCCGCTGGGGTGACCGGGTGACCGGCGCCGCGGCCGGCTCGGTCACCTGACCCGTGCGCCACTACCGCCGCGGCCGGCCTTTCACCGGTCCCGCCGCGGCCGGCCTTTCACCGGTCCCGGCGCCCGCTACCGCTCCGCGGGCTTGGTGCGGGTCTCGATCGTGCCCTTGTAGGCGATCCCCCTGACGTGCACGGTCGGGGCATCCTGCGGAAGCTGGATCTCCAGTTCCTCCTCGGCCGACCAGCCCTTGCTGACGCCGAAGCCGTCCATCTCGACCCGGACCCCGGGCGGGACCAGGATGTCGATGCGCGACTTGTAGGCGACCGCCACCACCGTCGTGACCGGTGCGGTCAGCTCAGCCGCGCGCAGGTCGAGCCAACCTCCGCCCTTGTAGACCACCGAGGTGAACCGCTCGGGGACGCGCCAGCGGCCACCGCGGCGGATCGAGTGCTTGTACGCCACCGCCCACCGGCCCGGGGCGCCGGCTGGCACCGCCGGCGCCGCGCCGCCCGGCGCGGCGGCCGGCAGGTCCGCGGTCAGCCGGTCGAGGTCGGCGCTGGTCTTCGCGGTCAGCGCGGCGCGCATCCGCTCGTCGAACTCGTCGTCATCCAGCCGCCGCTCGGCGAAGGCCTGCTGCAGCCGCTGCGCGACCGCCTCCCGGTCCTGATCGGATGCGCGGATCGCGGGCGGCCGGGCCGGCTCGGGCGCGCCGTCCGGCGTCATCGGGACCTCCTGCGGGATCAAATCGGGACCTCCTCCGCGTCGGCACGGGGCCGAGGTCACGGCCCCGGCCGGCGTAGCGTATCGTCAAGATTGCGATATATCTTAACCCGGAAGATGCGCGCGCGGAAGCGGCGCGCCCGGCCCAGGCGGAGGGACGGTCCGGGCCGGGCTGGGCCGGGCTGGGCTGGGCTGGGGCTGGCGGAACCTAGCCGGGCCGGGGAACGCCGGCGAGCTCGGCGTACAGCGCGGCCGTCTGCGCCGCGATGCCGGACCAGCCGAACTCGGCCTCGGCCCGCGCGCGCCCGAGCCTGCCCATCTCGGCGGCCCGGCCCGGATCGGCGACCAGCGCGTTGAGGGCCGCCGCCAGCAGGGCAGGATCCCCGGGCGGGACGAGCAGGCCGGTCTCCCCGTCCGCGACCACCTCGGGGATGCCGCCGACGCGGGACGCGACGACCGCGGTGCCGCACGCCATGGCCTCCAGGTTCACGATCCCGAGCGGCTCGTACAGTGACGGGCAGGCGAACGCGGTGGCCTGCGAGAGCAGCTGGATCACCTCGCGCTTGGCCAGCATCCCGGACAGCCAGACCACCCCGGCCCGGCCGGCCCGCAGCTCCCGGGCCAGCTCGCTGACCTCGGACTCCAGCTCGGGGGTGTCCGCCTGTCCGGCGCAGATCACCAGCTGCGCCGCGGGGTCGAGGCCGGCCGCCGCCCGCAGCAGCACCGGCAGGCCCTTCTGCCGGGTGACCCGGCCGATGAAGACCACCGAAGGCCGGCCAGGATCGACGCCGTAACGCTCCAGCACGTCGGTGGCCGGGTCGGCGGAGTATTCGGTGGTGTCGATGCCGTTGCGGATCACGCGCACCCGCTGCGCCGGGACGGCCGGGTACGCGGCCAGGACGTCCTCGCGCATGCCGTCGGACACGGCGATGACCGCGGCCGCCGCCTCGACCGCGGTCCGCTCGCACCAGGACGACAGCGCGTACCCGCCGCCGAGCTGCTCGGCCTTCCACGGCCGCAGCGGCTCCAGCGAGTGGACGGTCATCACATGCGGGATTCCGTAGAGCAGCGCGGACAGGTGCCCGGCCAGGTTCGCGTACCAGGTGTGCGAGTGGACCAGGTCCGCGGGCGGAACCGCGGCGGTCATCGACAGGTCCGTGGAGATCGTCTGCAACGCCGGGTTCGACCCGGCGAGGTGGTCCCAGGCCCGGTGCGCGACAGCGCCGGGCCGGTCCGCACCCTGGCAGTGCACGGTGAGGTCGACCAGGCGGGCCAGCTCGCGGGCCAGGTACTCGACGTGCACGCCGGCCCCGCCGTAGACCTCCGGCGGGTACTCCCTGGTCAGCAGGGCCACGCTGAGCCGGCGGCCGGCGGGGCTCACTTCGGCACCAGCTGGCCCTTGCCGACCACCGTGACGCCGCCCGGCGACACGGTGAACCCGCGCGCCCGGTCGTGGTCCTTGTCCACGCCGACCTTGACGTTCTCGGGAACGATCACGTTCTTGTCCAGGATCGCGTTCTCCACCACCGCGCGCCGGCCGATGTAGGTGTTGTGCAGCACCACCGCCCGCTCCACCCGGGACCAGCTGTTGACCCGGGCGCCGGGGGAGAGCACCGAGTTGCGGACCAGCCCGCCGGAGACCACGACGCCGTTGCTGACGACGCTGTTGATCGCCCGCCCGACCCGGTCGCCCTGGTCGTGCACGAACTTGGCGGGCGGATGGGACGGCACATGGGTGAGGATCGGCCACTTGTCGTTGTACAGGTTGAATATCGGGTGCACCGCGCACAGGTCCATGTGCGCGTCGAAGTAGGAGTCGATGGTCCCGACGTCGCGCCAGTAACCCGCGTCACGCGGCTCCGCGCCCGGCACCTCGTTCTCCAGGAAGTCGTAGACCTGGGCGCGTTGCTCGCGGACCAGCCGCGGGATGATGTCGCGGCCCATGTCGTGCCGGCTATCGCTGTCGACCGCGTCCTGGCGCAGGGCCTGGACCATGGCGTCGGTGCTGAAGACGTAGTTGCCCATCGAGGCGAACGCCTCGTCCGGGTGGCCGGGCCGGGCCGGCGGGTCGTCGGGCTTCTCCAGGAAGGCCTCGACCGTCCGCCCGTCCGCCCCGGTCTGGATGACCCCGAACGCGGTCGCATCCTTCCTGGGTACCGGGAGGCCGGCCACGGTCACGCTGGCCCCGGAGGCCACGTGCTGGTCGATCATCTGCAGCGGGTCGAACCGGAACACGTGATCGGCGCCGAACACGACCACGACGTCCGGCTGGTCGTCGAAGACCAGGTTCAGCGACTGGTAGATCGCGTCGGCCGACCCCGTGTACCAGTGCGGGCCCAGCCGCTGCTGCGCGGGGACCGGCGTCACGTAGTTGCCGAGCAGGCTGCTCAGCCGCCAGGTGGTGGTGATATGGCGGTCCAGGCTGTGGCTCTTGTACTGAGTCAGCACGCAGATACGCCGGATGCCCGAGTTGACCAAGTTCGACAGGGCGAAGTCCACCAGCCGGTACATGCCGCCGAACGGCACCGCCGGCTTGGCCCGGTCGGCGGTGAGCGGAGCCAGGCGTTTTCCCGCCCCGCCGGCCAGGACGATGCCGAGGATCCGACGCTCGCTCATCCCCCACCTCCTGCCGGCCCATTCTCGCCCCACGGTGACAAAAAGGGCTATGGCTAGCGGCATTCGTGCGGAGGAAGTTCGCAATCTGGCCACCCTCAGACGGGGCGAGTTATCACCCTGCACGCATTTCGAGGCCATCGCCGGCCGGGTTGCTGGCGCTGATACTGTCGGCGCTGACCAGCTTTGCCCTTGGCGCGCGGTGGACCCACCGGCAGGCAGGATGAGGACCGATGGACTTCTACGACTCGACACGACCGCAGCTGATCCCGGCCGGGGCGCATGCCTGCCTGTACGGCGACGGCGACTACGCCGCGACCGGATTCGACACCAAGCGTTTCGCCGCGGTGCGCTGGATCACGGTTATCGGCTCGCCCGGCTGCGGCATCGCCGATTACGAGCCAGGCAACCCGGTCTTTGACAACGCGGGCGCGCTGCGGACCTACGTCAAGCGGCGCACCGGAGGCGGCCACCGGGCGCGCATCTACAGCGACTTGTCGAACCTGGCCGCCGTGCGTGACCAGTTGAAGGGTCTCCATTATCTCGTCTGGCTGGCCACCCTCGACGGCAACAAGCTGTCCAGAGACTGGACGCCGGGCCTGTGGGGCGTGCAGTTCGCGGGCGGCCCGACCGCCGACTACGACACATCGGTGCTCTACGGAGTCTGGTAGCCCCGCCCGGTCGTTCGCTCGCCCGGGTGCAGGTCAGGGCTGGTGAGTCACCCGCAGTTTCGACTGCTCGTGCCCGGTTTGCTGCCAGTCGTCCATGAACCGCGCCCGCAGGCCGTGCCGGGCGGCCAGGTCGACCAGGGTCTGGGTCCGGTAGTAGAAGTCCTCGCGCAGCACGTGGTGCTCGGCGCCCTCGGTCCGGTCGAAGGTGAAGTCGAAGAAGCCGTCGGGGGCCATGATCCGCCCCACGGTGCCCAGGCACTCATCGATCACCTCGACGGGCGAGTGCGAGAACACGCTGTGCGCGTGCACGACGGTGAACTGGCCGTCGGGCAGGAAGCTCAGGCCCATGTCCCGCACCAGCGTGAGGTGCGGCAGCTTGGCCTGCAGGCCGAACCGGGTAACGGTGTCGGTCGCGGCCAGCAGGATGTCGGGGGAGATGTCGATGCCGTAGTAGTGACCCGGGTCCAGGTACTCGATGAACAGCCGGCCGGCGCGCAGGTTGCCGCAGCCGATCTCGAGCATCCGGTCGCCGGGCTTCAGGCCGTGCCCGAGCAGGTAGTCGAACTGCATCTGGCCGATCTTGAGCCACGACTCGTGGGTCTTGCTGCCCACGGCGCCCTCGTGGCTCCGGGCCGCGTCGGAGGCCATCACGCCCCGGTAGTAGCTGAGGTGGTCGCGGGCCCGCAGCCGGAGCCAGGTGTCGCGGCCGCGGCGGCGCGCGTACGGCAGGACGCGGCCGGGATACCGGGCCGCATAGCTGATCTTGAACCGCAGCCGGGACCGGTCCTTGGCTGTCACCGCACCAGGATAGAGACGCCAGCCGGGCTGCGTGGCCAGGGGCAAGTAAGCCACGCGGATCAACCTGGCCCGCTACTCCTCGGTCTCCTTAGCGAGGGCACGGCGCACGCCCCTGGTCGCGTACCGCGCCGTGAGCATACGGGCAGCCTCAACGACGATTCCGGTGATGATCGCCCAGCTGAGCGCCTCCCCGAGCGCCACCTTAGGGTTGGTCGGGTCGGTCGGCGGTTCCTTCCCGGTGACGCGCTTCCAGCCAGAGGTGATCGCCCTGCGCGCATAGTGGTCTGCGGCGAGGTCAGCGAGGCTGGCGAAGGCCCCGCCGAGTGCCCGGCGGCCGCTCTTCGCGCCCTTGTCTGTCATGCGAGTTCCTTCCTCGTGCCCGTAGGGTGATCATCCTACGGCCGTGCCGCCGGTGCGCGCCTGCGGCCGTGATCGCTCGATCGCGGCCGCGAGTTCCGCTGGCCGCCTGGTGCCGATCAACCAGTACGGCCGGCCCTGGTCTTCCCCGGTGACCTCGATGTACACGGCGAGCTTCAGGTACGGCCTGATCAGCATGAAGGCCCGCGGGTCGGCCCGGGGGCCGCGCAGCGCCCGGGCCCGGGCCTCGTCGAGCGCGGCCACCACCCCGGCCGTGGCCAGCGGCAGCGTCGCGGCCCCGGCGCGCAGCTCGCCGTCGTACACCTCGATCGTGGTGTGACCCCAGATCAGCAGGGCCGCGGCGCATCCGCCGCAGAACACCGCATAGGACGCGATGGCCACCAGCACGTCGAATCCGGCCCAGGCGGTGCTGGCGAAGATGACCGCGGAGAGCATGCCCAGCAGCCACCACGCGGCCGGCACGCGGAGCTGTTCGGTGTAGCTGCGCATCAGGCCACGTTAGTTGGTTACATGGAGGCATGACTGGCCGGTGGGCATGGCGCGGCACCCGGGGGAGCCGGGCGGGCGACGCCGCGCCGGAAGACCGCGGCGCCCCCGCCCTCGGGGAAGAGCCCCGCGCCGCCGGCGACGACGCCGTCGCGCCGGACGGCCCGCGCCCGCCGGAGCAGCCCGGCGGCGCGGACGAGGCGGGCAACGGGATGGCCCGGCTGCGGGCCGCGGCCGTCGACCGGCTCCCGCGGGAGCCGCCGGTCCCGGGCTGGCTGGCACGGGCCGCGGCCTGGTCGTGGCGGCTGCTGCTGGTCGGGCTGCTGATCTACGTGCTGTTCCGCGTGGCCAGCGCGCTGCGGCTGGTGGTCCTGCCGTGCGTCGCGGCGCTGCTGCTGACCGCGCTGCTGCAGCCGCTGACCGCGCGGCTGCGGCGGGCCGGCATGCCGTCGCTGGCCGCCACGTGGTGCACGATCCTGGCCGCGATCGTAGTCCTGGCCGGGCTCACGATTCTGGCGGTCGACCGCGCCTCAGCCGACTACCCGAGGCTGCAGACCGAGGTCAAGCACACGGCCCACGAGGTGCAGACGTCGCTGGCCGGCGCGCCGTTCCATCTGAGCAGCGCGCGTCTCGAGCAGTACTACGACGATCTCGTGCACTTCCTCGCCCAGCACAAGTCGCTGATCGCGGGCACGGTCGTGACCGGAGGAAAGATCTTCATCGAGCTGCTCACCGGCCTGATCCTGATGATCTTCGTCACGTTCTTCCTGCTCAAGGACGGTGAGCGGATCTGGGCGTGGCTGATCAAGGGGCTGCCGCCCGAGCCCAGGCAACGGGCCGACAACGCGGGCGCGGCGGCCTGGACCGCGCTGGTCAACTACATACGGGGCACCACGGCCGTGGCGGCGATCCACGCCGTGTTCATCGGCCTGGCGCTGTGGATCCTCGGCGTCCCGCTGCTGGTACCGCTGGTCATCCTGGTGTTCCTGGCCGCCTACGTGCCGCTGGTCGGGATCCTCGTGGCCGGGGCCCTGGCCATCCTGGTGACCCTCGGGACCAAGGGCTGGATCGCGGCGCTGATCCTGCTCGGCGTGTTCCTGCTGGAGCACCAGATCGAAGGCCATCTGCTGCAGCCGCTGGTCGTGGGGCGGATCGTGCGGCTGCACCCGCTCGCGATCATCCTGGTCCTGGCGGTCGGCGGGATCGTGGCCGGGATCGCGGGCGCCATCGTCGCGGTGCCGACCGCCGCCGCGATCACCTATGCCTGGCCGCACCTGCGCCGTGCCCCGCGCCCGCCGCCGGGCGGCGGCCCGTAGCGACCGGGCGCGCCCGGTGCCCGCCTGCCGGCCCGACCTCGCGGCCGGCGGTAAGGTCACGTCCGAGACCGCAGCCCGCGGTCCCGGCCGATCGCAGAGGTTGGTGACCCATGCCCGCCGTGAACTCCGGCCCCGACCGCGTCGGGGTCCTCATCCAGCGGCTGGACCCCGGCCTGCCACTGCCGGAGCGGGCCCACCCGGGAGACGCGGGTGCCGACCTGTTCTCGGCGGTGGACGTGGAACTCGCGCCCGGGCAGCGCGCGGTGATCCCGACCGGGATCGCGATCGCCCTGCCCGACGGCTATGCCGCGTTCGTCCACCCGCGGTCCGGCCTGGCGGCGCGGCACGGCGTCACGATCGTGAATGCGCCAGGCACGGTGGACGCCGGGTACCGTGGCGAGATCAGGGTGACCCTGCTCAACACCGATGCCGACCGCCCGGTGCGCCTCCAGCGCGGGGACCGGATCGCTCAGCTCGTGGTGCAGCGGGTGGAGAACCCGGTGTTCCATGAGGTCGAGAGGCTGCCCGGCTCGGCCCGGGGGGACGGCGGGTTCGGGTCGACCGGTGGTCACGCTGCGGCGGGCACGCCCGCCGGCTAGGACGAGTTTCCGTTAAGGAAGTTAGGAGCGTGCGGGGTGTTCCGACGGCGCCGCCGCGACCAAGCGGACCGGCCCGGATTTGACTCCGGCACGGCCGATGATGAGGCGGAGTTCTACGGCGACCCGGAGGAGCCGGAGGACGACGACGAGGAAGGCTACGAGCCGGACCAGGACCTGGCGCCGGCCGGGCCGGGCCGTCATGCTGCCCCGGGCTCGGGGCCATGGGACGGCGCCGGGAGCTATCCGGGGCGCGAGCGCCTTGATCTCGGCAGCCTGCTGGTCCCGGCCGAGGCGGGCACCGGGATCGAGGTCGAGGTGGCCGAGAGCACGGGCGTGTGCGTCACGATCCGGCGCGGCGACAGCGTGCTGCAGCTGATGGCGTTCGCCGCGCCGAAGACCAGCGGGCTGTGGGAGGAGGTGCGCCAGGACTTCGCCGCGGAGGTGGCGAAGTCCGGCGGGGACAGCCGCGAGGAGCAGGGGCGGTTTGGCATCGAGCTGCACGCGCGGGTGCACCCGGCCGGGGAGCGCCAGCGCCACGGGCAGCTGGAACCGGTCCGGTTCCTGGGCGTGGACGGGCCGCGCTGGTTCCTGCGCGGGATGATCCGCGGCCCGGCGGCTGTGCACCCGGAGCTGGCCCGGCCGCTGGAGGAGCTGTTCGCCGACGTCGTGGTCGTACGGGGTGACCACCCGGCGCCGCCCGGGGACCTGCTGGAGATACGGCTGCCCGAGGAGATGCACCAGGCCCTGGCCCAGCAGCTCGAGCAGGAGGCGGCGGGCCCGTCCTACCCGAACCCGTTCGAGCGCGGCCCGGAGATAACCGAGACCCGGTAGCACGGCGCGGTGCTCACCGGCCGCCCGACAGCAGCCGCCCCAGCTCCTCCTCGACGTCCTCGCTGGTGACGAACAGCAGCTCGTCGCCGGCTTCCAGCGGGTCGTCGTTGTTGGGCACGATCACGCGGCCGTCGCGCAGAATGGCAACCAGCGCGGTGTCGGCGGGCCACTCGATGGCGCCGATCCGCTGGCCGGCCAGCGGCGCGTCGGCGGGCATGGTGAGCTCGACCAGGCTGGCCTCGCTCTGCCGGAACGTCATCAGCCGGACCAGGTCGCCGACGCTGACCGCCTCCTCGACCAGGGCCGACAGCAGCCGGGGCGTGGACACCGCGACGTCGACCCCCCACGACTCGTTGAACAGCCACTCGTTGTTCGGGTGGTTGATCCGCGCCACCACCCGCGGCACCCCGTACTCGGTCTTGGCCAGCAGCGACACCACGAGATTGACCTTGTCGTCACCGGTCGCGGCGATCACGACGTTGCAGCGTTCCAGGGCCGCGTCCTCCAGCGAGCTGATCTCGCACGCGTC
>Ga0335081_10008299_pt1 | contig 16653 bp, 16 predicted proteins | sample Lox_Sample_35_FD_206713 | JGI IMG/M metagenome (GOLD analysis project Ga0335081, IMG submission 206713) | Soil microbial communities from Loxahatchee National Wildlife Refuge, Florida, United States - Lox_Sample_3.5 | ecosystem: Environmental > Terrestrial > Soil > Wetlands | place: USA... | reverse complement strand
CACGCTCGTGGTTTTCGACAACGTGACCCATATGATCAAGGTGGTGTCGAACGCCCATGTCAAGGGAAGGTCTGTCGATACCGCGTATCGGGAAGCCGTAAAGAAGATCAACAGCCTCGTCCTGAAGCTAAAAGCCGGGATCAAGATTCAGGTGCCAAAGGGTAAGGGGAAATCGAAGTCAAATAATCATACTCTGACGTCAAACTTTGCCCAACCGCAGTATGAACAGGCGGTGCTCAAGGCAAAAGAATATATTAAGGCAGGCGATATTTTCCAGGTAGTTCCGTCCCAGCGATTCCAGACGAAAATCTCCGTGGAACCATATGAGATTTATCGCGCCCTCCGTCTGATCAATCCGTCGCCGTATATGTATTTTCTGAGGTGCGGCGACACAACTGTTGTCGGCGCTTCTCCCGAGGTGATGGTAAGGCTCGAAGGAAACCGAATCGATCTTCGCCCCATTGCGGGCACGAGGCGTCGCGGGGCTGATGAGGAAGAGGACAAGGTGCTTGCCGAGGAGCTTCTCGCGGACCCCAAGGAGCGGGCTGAGCACATCATGCTTGTGGACTTGGGGCGGAATGACGTGGGAAGGGTGAGCGAGCCGGGAAGCGTAAAGGTAAGCGAACTCATGGTGATTGAGCGTTACTCGCATGTTATGCATATCGTGTCAAATGTGCTCGGCAGATTATCCGCGGAAAACGATGCCTATGATGTCATCCGGGCGTGTTTTCCCGCTGGCACGGTATCAGGTGCTCCGAAGATCAGAGCCATGCAAATCATCGACGAACTCGAGCCCACGAAGCGTGGGCCTTACGCAGGCGCCGTCGGATATTTCGGATTTTCCGGAAACATGGACACGTGTATCACCATACGGACGCTCGTGATCAAAAACAATGTGGCCTACATCCAGGCCGGAGGCGGTGTGGTCGCGGACAGCGATCCTGCCGCTGAATACCAGGAAACGGTGAACAAGGCCACGGCCATGATGCGTGCCGTGGAAATGGCGGAGAAGGGGCTGGATTAAAGACAGTTCAGAGTCCAGAGTGGAAGGCACAAATAGGGATATCTCATTGCTGCTTTGAATTCTTTTTTTACCCTGGACTGTGGATCCTGAACATAGAACCGAATTTGACGCATAGAGGCTCTCATGTTATTAATGATTGACAATTACGATTCCTTTACCTACAACCTGGTCCAGTACTTTGGAGAACTAGGCCAGGATCTAAAAGTATACCGCAACGACAAAATCACGATCTCTGAGATCGAGAAAATGAATCCTGACCGTATTGTGATTTCTCCGGGTCCGTGTACACCGAAAGAGGCGGGAATTTCCATCGACGTGATCAGACATTTTACGGGGAAAATACCAATTCTTGGCGTCTGCCTGGGACATCAGTCTATCGGAGACGCTTTCGGGGGGGACGTGATTCGCGCACCCTACCTTATGCACGGCAAGACGTCGATGATTCATCACGATGGCAGGACCATCTTCGCTGGTCTTCCCAACCCCTTCGAAGCTACAAGATACCACTCGCTTATCATCAGGCGGGAGACCATGCCGGCGGTACTAGAAATATCCGCCTGGACCGAAGATGGCGTAGTCATGGGTGTCCGCCACAAGCAGCATAAGCTCGAGGGCGTGCAGTTCCATCCTGAGTCGATCCTGACGGGAGTGGGGAAAAATTTGCTCCAGAATTTTCTGAAGCTGTAATGATGAGCCACGAGGTGCGGCTGCGCCGCACACACGGATACGATTTCAGTGTTTTAGAACAAAATAGTGCATTAATCCGTGAGGCGAAGCATCTGCGAGCAACGCACCCATGATCTTAGTTGTTTTTCCGGCAAATGTGCTGACCTGACCGCGAGGTATCTGTGATCAAAGAAGCAATCTCAAAGGTTGTTGCTAGGAAAAACCTCACCGAAAGCGAAGCCGAGGTGGTGATGCGCGAGATTATGCAGGGCGAGGCGACCGACGCACAGATCGCGGCTTATGTCACTGCTCTGCGGATCAAGGGCGAGACGGTTGACGAGATAACCGGCTCGGCGAGGGTAATGCGCGAGAAGGCTGTGCCGATCAAACTCGATGCGAAGTATCAGGTAGACACCTGCGGCACCGGTGGTGATATGGCTCATACCTTCAATATATCCACCACAGTGGCTTTTGTCGTCGCCGGCGGGGGAGTGACCGTTGCTAAGCACGGTAACCGGTCGGTTTCAAGCAAGAGCGGCAGCGCCGACGTGCTTCAGGCGCTTGGCGCTAACATAGAGATTCCGTCGCACCGAGTTGAAGAATGCTTGAAAGAAATAGGTATTGCCTTTCTGTTCGCGCCCCTCATGCACCAGGCAATGAAATTCGCCATCGGACCACGGAGGGAAATCGGCATCCGGACCATTTTCAACATTCTGGGTCCACTCACCAATCCCGCAAAGGTGACCTCGCAGTTAATGGGTGTCTATGCAGCGGAGCTGACGGCGCCTCTAGCTCAGGCCCTAGGGAATCTCGGTGCCAATCATGCTTTTGTGGTTCACGGCATGGACGGACTCGATGAGATCACCAACACCGACAGGACCAAAATATCGGAGTTCGCGGCCGGAAAGGTGAGGGACTATTATATCCACCCGTCAGATTTCGGCATGGCGACAGCGAGGAAACATGATCTGAGGGGCGGGGATGCGAAGGATAATGCGGCAATAACGATGGATGTGCTGAAGGGGAAGAAAGGTTTTCATCGCGATATTGTGCTGCTGAATGCTGCTGCCGGTCTTGCCGCGTCGGGTAAGGCCCGTGATTTGCCGGAAGGAATCAGGATTGCCGCCGAATCTATAGATTCGGGAGCCGCATTCGGCAAGCTTGAAGGGATGAAAGTGTTCACGAATAAGCCCTAGTGTCAAAGTGCAAGGAACGGCACTGGGAAAGTACTTTTTATGATTTTAGACGACATCATTGTTAACAAGAAAGAGGAACTTGCGGCAACTAAGCGTCGATCCTCCTTATCCGATATAAAAGCCCGGGCAGCTCACACCGGGCCGACCAGAGGTTTTGGAAAGGCTCTTTCCAAGGGGATGGGGATTCACCTTATTGCGGAAGTAAAGAAGGCTTCTCCCTCGAAGGGCGTGATACGTGAGGACTTCGAACCAGTCAAGATAGCGCGCATATACGAAGAGTCGGGAGCGTCGTGCCTGTCCGTGCTCACTGAAAAGAAGTTTTTTCAGGGTGAACTGGAGTACCTCGGTATGATCCGGAAAGCAGTGGGTCTCCCGCTTCTTCGCAAGGATTTTATTATCGATGAGTACCAGATATTTGAAGCGAAAGCAACAGGCGCTGATGCGATGCTGCTGATTGCCGCCTGCCTAGAAAAACAGCAGATTGTCGACTTTCTCGGAATTGCGGACGGACAGGGGCTTGATGTCCTGGTGGAGTCCCATACCTACAAGGAACTGGACAGGTCTCTTCTCGCGGGAGCGATGATCGTGGGAGTAAACAATCGCGATCTCGCGACTTTTAACGTGAGCTTGCAGACGACGCTCGATCTTTTAAAGGATATTCCTGACGACCGGATCGTCGTGAGCGAGAGCGGCATTAAAACCCGGGATGATGTGATTATGCTTGAAAAAGCGGGTTTGGACGCGATTCTCGTTGGCGAGAGTCTGATGCGGGAAAAAGACATCGGGAAAAAAACGAAGGAACTTCTAGGAAAGACTTGAAGGAAGGCCGAATTATAAATCAAGAAGTTAAGGGAGATTGCAAGGGGGGATTGCGGCATTGTCCGCTCGGTTTTATTGGTTTTGATTCAATGTTTGATTCTGACATTTAGATCTGATAAGAGGATGTTATGATTAAAATAAAAATCTGCGGGATTACCAACCTTGAAGATGCGCTCGCTTCGGCTGATTCCGGTGCCGATGCGCTAGGGTTCAATTTTTACAAAAAAAGTCCGCGCTGTATCGAACCCGAGAAGGCAGCGGAGATTATTGCCCAATTGCCGCCCTTCGTTATGCCCGTCGGCATTTTCGTGAATGAACGGGAAGAAAAAATCCGGGAGATACAGCAGACGGCCTGTTTGCAAGCGCTCCAATTCCACGGTGATGAAAGTCCGGAGTTCTGCCAGCGGTTCGGCGGGCGGGTCATCAAGGCATTCCAGGTTAAAGACAAGGAAAGCCTCAAAAATATGGCCCATTATCACGTGGGCGCATTTCTGCTCGACAGCTACCGCGACGGAGTTCGCGGCGGGACGGGGGTCACGTTCGACTGGCATCTTGCGGTGGTTGCCAAAACTTTCGGCAAAGTGATTCTTGCAGGCGGCCTCACACCCGAAAATGTGGCTGAAGCGGTGAAACTTGTGCAGCCTTACGGAGTCGATGTAGCAGGTGGAGTGGAGAAGGAGAAAGGGATCAAAGATCATGCAAAGATTAAGAAGTTTATCGCCGAGGTCCGGAGGGCTGCACGGCAATGATCACTCCGGATAAAAAAGGACACTTTGGCATTTACGGCGGCAAGTTCGCGCCCGAAACGCTTATGCCGGCACTAATCGAGCTTGAAGCCGCATATCTTGCTGCGAAGAAGGACAAAGAGTTCCAGTCCGAGCTTGAGTTTTATTTCCGCGAATTCATCGGCCGGCCGACACCACTATATTTTGCGAAGCGGCTTACGGAGCATCTTGGCGGTGCCAGGATCTATCTCAAGCGCGAAGACCTCTGCCATACGGGTGCTCATAAGATCAATAATTCCCTGGCACAGGTTCTTCTTGCAAAACGCATGGGCAAGACCCGTGTAGTGGCCGAGACGGGTGCGGGTCAGCACGGGGTTGCCACGGCCACAGCGGCGGCCATGTTCGGGCTTGACTGTGTAGTATACATGGGCACAGACGACGTGGTGCGCCAGTCATTAAACGTTTTCCGCATGAAGCTCCTGGGCACGATAGTGAGACCCGTTGATATTGGCAGTAAAACACTCAAGGACGCCATCAATGAAGCCATGCGGGACTGGATCACGAACGTGGCGAATACGCATTATGTGCTGGGAACCGTCTTCGGCCCCCATCCGTTTCCGATGATGGTTCGAGATTTCCAGTCTGTCATCGGCCACGAAGCAAAGAAACAGATTATGAAGTTCGAGGGAAAACTACCAGATGCTCTCATCGCCTGCGTAGGTGGCGGATCGAATGCTATGGGCCTGTTCCACGAGTTCCTTCATGATGACTCGGTCAGAATGTACGGCATCGAGGCAGGCGGACTGGGCATCGAGCGTGGAAAACACGCGGCGCGCTTTGCCGGTGGGTCCCTCGGCGTGCTGCAGGGATGCAAGACCTTCGTGCTTCAGGACGAACATGGCCAGATCGAGATGACCCATTCCATTTCCGCAGGCCTCGATTACGCCGCCGTCGGCCCCGAACATGCGATGTACCACGATACCGGGCGCATTGAATACACTTACGCAATCGACGAGGAGGCCATGGAGGCATTCGACCTCTTATCCCGTCTCGAAGGCATCATCCCGGCGCTCGAGAGCGCGCACGCGATCGCTTATTGCCTGAAACTGGCCCCGACGCTCGGTAGGGACAAAGTCGTAATCGTGAACCTCTCTGGCCGCGGTGACAAGGACGTTTTGCAGGTGGCGAAGCTCAAAGGAGTGGAGCTGTGAGTGAAAAAACACTGTTTAATATCACGAATCAAAGTCGGGGCATATGTCTAGAATAAAGAATACCTTCAACAGACTGAAGAAAAAAAATGAGGCGGCGCTTATTCCTTACATCATGGCCGGTGATCCGGACCTCGAGACGTCGAAAAAGCTTATTCTCGAGATGGAGCAGGCGGGCTGTGACATAATCGAAATCGGCGCACCTTTTTCAGATCCTTTGGCGGACGGCCCTACGATTCAGAAGGCAGCAATTCGATCGCTGAGGAATCATACAAGCATTGCCGATGTCCTAGGTCTGGCGGCCGCTGTGCGGAAGATCAGCAAAATACCGCTCATTGTCATGACCTACTACAACCTGATCTTTCACTACGGGGAGGAGCAATTTGTGAACGAAGCTACGGCAGCCGGCCTGGACGGGATCATTCTGCCCGATCTTCCTCCCGAAGAGGCAGGCACGCTGGTTCCCCTTGCAAAAAAGGCAGGGCTGGACCTGATTTTTCTTCTTGCACCCACAAGCACCGAGGAACGGATCAAGCTTGTATGCAGGGTGAGCCAAGGTTTTCTATATTATGTTTCGCTTACCGGCGTGACTGGCGCCCGCGTCGGGATACATGGTTCTGTCGAGGGATCGCTCAGGAGAATCAAGGCCGCCACGGACAAGCCGGTAGCCGTCGGATTCGGCATATCCTCGCCGGATCAGGCATCGCAGATTGCACGCTGGGGTGCTGACGGCGTAATTGTCGGCAGCGCGCTCGTGAAGGTCATGGAAGAGAATATCAACTCGCCCGAGCTTGTTAGCCGGACTGTCGCGTTCGTTAAGGCGCTCAAACAGGGTGTCCTTGCTGGACGAGGTAAATAGATTCGCGAGAAGCGACCGCTGAAGAAATTTTAACGTTTCTGTTTTCAGAGCTTCTTTTTCAGACAAACTCCGCGGAAAGCGCGGCATTAGTAAACACACTTACAAAGAAGGGGGGATTTCATGGCAGACATCCAGAATCAGCTATTTTCCCGGTTCGGGAGAAAATTTCCCGCAAATACGGTGCTTTTTCATGAGGGAGATCGAGGTGATGAAATGTTCATCATCCAGACCGGACGGGTAAAAATCAGCAAACGGATTCGCGGAGTCGAGAAGACCCTGGCAACCCTTGAAAAAGGGGAATTCTTCGGAGAGATGTCCATCCTAAACGACAAGCCCCGCTCTGCGACAGCCGAAACGCTCGATGTCTGCGACATGCTGGTTATCGATCGGAAGACCTTTGATACGCTTATCCGTGGGAATGCAGAGATCGCCGTTCGATTCATTAAGCGCCTGGCTGACCGTCTGCGCGAGGCCAACGACCAGATGGAATCCCTCATGATCAAGGACAACACGAGCCGACTTGTCAGCATCCTTGCGAAACGTGTCAGGGAGCAGAAGAAGGGTGGTGCGTTTACGCTGACGATCGAAGAACTGGCTGGCCTGGCAGGCATCGAAGGATCGTTGGCGCGATCAATCCTGGAGAAGCTTGCCAATGTGCGGATTATCGAGGTTTCGGGAGACAAAGTCTTCATCAGGAACCAGGATCAGGTCGATAAGCTTCTGCGCTATCTGGAAATGCGTGAAATATTCGGTGAAATGGTTTAGCCCGAAGGTGGACGGCGGCCTGGATCCCATGGCACAGATTTGAGATGAAACAAAAGACGGGAAACCGAGCGGGCATGACAATCGCACTGATCGTAGCGATGGTGCTTTCGGCGCTGCATTTTATGAATGTCCAGTTCCTTGAAGTGCTGGAAGAAAAGACGCTGGATCTGCGATTTTCCCTGCGGGGCAAGATCGCGCCGGGACCGGAGACAGTAATCGCGGCCATCGATGAGAAGAGCATCAATAAACTGGGACGTTTTCCCTGGCCCCGTTCCGTTTGGGGGCGCGTCGTTGACCGGTTTACCGAAGAGGGCGCTAAAGTCGTCGTATTCGACGTATTCTTTACAGAACCCGAGAATGTGGCATCCGACGACCTCTTTCAGAAAGCGATCCAAAATAACGGCCGGGTCATTCTTCCCGTGGTGTTTGACTTTTCAGCAGCGGGATATAAGGAATCGGGTTTTACCGATAAAAATCTCGACTTTATGACCCCTTCAGCATACGCGGTCCTGAAGAATACCGATTCGCGCTTTTCGCCGCTCGAAGCAAAGATGGTGCTGCCTCCGCTTCTCCGCTTCTCCGCCTTCGCGAAGTCTCTAGCACAGATCAATATTATACCCGATATCGATGGAACACTCCGGTGGGAGATGCTCGCGGTCAAATTTCAGAACGATTACTACGCGTCCATCGGTCTTCAGGCCGCAAGAATCTATCGGGGGCTAGAAAACACCGATCTCGTACTCGATTTTGCCGGCTCAGTGCACCTCGGTGACACGACAATCCCCACCGATGAATATGGAAGGATGCTGATCAATTACCGGGGCCCGGCAGGGACCTTCCCCGTCTACTCGATTTCCGATATTCTCGATCGCACAACACCTCCCGGTTTGTTCAAAGACAAGATCGTCCTGATCGGTCCCACGGCCATGGGCATCTATGATCTTCGGGTCACACCGTTCTCGAACAACATGCCCGGGATCGAAAAGCACGCAAGTGTTGTGGATAATATTCTGCACAAGGATTTCATCCATCGAACGGAGACGAGCGTCTATGGGTTGATATTCTTTTTTGCCATCGTGCTCGGGGTAACTCTGCCGCGGCTGGGCGCGAAAGCCGGGGCGGCGCTGTTCCTTGCGCTTGTTGTCGGTTACCTTGTTATTGTGTACTATCTTTTTGTAACCAAAGGTATATGGTTTAATCTCGTGTACCCCGGTTTCGCGCTTTTTTTTGGCTACACGAGCCAGACTGCCTATCGTTTCCTCATGGAAGAGCGTCGAGCCCGGGACATCCGGAAAATGTTCTCGAGCTATGTATCGAAGCGTATTGTCGATGAACTTATCAGGGATCCAAGCAAGGCCAAACTCGGCGGGGACCGGAAGGAGATCACCGTACTTTTTTCCGATATCCGCGGTTTCACGTCCTTTTCCGAAAAACATCAGCCTGAAGAGGTGGTTTCCCTGCTGAATGAATACCTTGGGGCGATGACGGAGATCGTGTTTGCCCATGAGGGGACGCTGGATAAATTCGTGGGAGACGCGATCATGGCGCTTTGGGGCGCCCCGGTGGGCCAGCCGGACCATGCGGAGCGCGCCGCCCGGTGTGCCTTGGACATGATTGCCAAACTCAAGGAACTACAGGCGAAGTGGGCCGCGGAGGGAAAGTATGTCATTGACATCGGGATCGGGATCAACACCGGCGACATGGTTGTGGGCAACATGGGAGCTGAGGGCAAAAAGATGGATTACACCGTGATTGGCGACAACGTTAATCTAGGCGCGCGCCTGGAAGGCTTGACAAGGAAGTATAATAATCATATCATCATATCTGAATACACCTATGAAAAGATCAAGGATGTTGTCCAAGCTACGGAGCTTGATTCCGTAACCGTCAAGGGAAAAGAGAAACCGGTGGTGGTATATGATCTGGTGGGGTTGAAGTAATTATCGCCGGCATGCGTTATCTACACAATTCGGTGAATCCAGGAGGGTGAATGAAGGTAAAAATACTCGGTTGCTCCGGTTCTGAGACAATTGGGCACATGCCCCCGGGTTTCCTCGTCAATGATGTCATGATGCTGGACGCTGGTACGATCACTGCTGCATTGACCATCGAGGCACAAAGCAGGATCACCGATGTACTCATCAGCCACACCCATCTCGATCACATTAAATCGGTGCTGTTTCTGGCGGACAATATCATTGGTTGCATCAAGAAGCCGGTAATGATCCGTGCCATTCCAGAAGTGATAGACGCGATAAAAAAACACCTCATGAACAATATTATTTGGCCCGATTTTACCAAAATTCCGACTCCAAAAAATCCTGTACTGGCCTACGCACCGATGTCGCCGGGCAAAGTTGTGAGCGTCGCCGGGCTGAAGGTCAAAGCGATTCCCATGAACCATCCCGTTCCTGCCGTCGGCTTCCTGGTAAGTGACGGCAATTCTTCCTTCATTTACAGCGCTGATACTGGACCGAACGAGAAGCTCTGGAAGGAAGCGGCGAAAGCAAAAAATCTTTCAGCGATTATTGTCGATACATCGTTCCCGAACAGTCTCGACGGTATCGCCGATGCAAGCGGTCATTTTACCCCGTCGCAGCTCAATGACGATCTCACAAAAGCGAAACTCGGCAAGAACGTGCCGATTTACATTTACCACATCAAACCCGTACACAAAAAGAAAGTAATTAGCGAACTGGCTGCTCTGGGCCGTAAAAACGTAATGGTGTTGCAAGAAGGGAAGACGTATAATTTCTGAACAAGTACGGCATTCAGAGCTCAGAGTATAATATTCAACGTTATTAGATAGAAGGAGAAGGATGGCCTGGTTTAAGAAAGAACGACCCACAAGCGCAACGCCGGAAGCACCCGCAAAAAAAGTAAAGATTCCCGAGGGGCTCTGGATCAAATGCGACAATTGCAAGGAAATCATTTATCGAAAGGAAGTGGAAAAGAATTTCAAGGTATGTCCAAAATGTGACTATCACTTCCGTATTTCCGCGTCCGAACGGCTACCTTTTATAGTGGACGAAGGCAGCTTTCTCGAGGTAGAGGACGGCCTGTCACCAAAGGATTTCCTGTCATTCAAGGATTACAAGGACAAACTCAAGAGTAGCCGTAAGAAGACGGGGCTCAAGGACGCGATCATATCAGGCGAGGCAAGGATCGGAGGCAAGCCGGTATCAGTGGTTATCATGGACTTCAACTTCATGGGTGGAAGCATGGGCTCTGTTGTGGGCGAGAAGATCACGCGAGCTGTTGAACGGGCAATCGAAAAAAGGACCCCCTTCGTGTCGGTCGCCTCGTCGGGCGGCGCACGCATGCAGGAAGGCATTCTCTCCCTTATGCAGATGGCCAAAACCTCGGCTGCCGTGGCACGGCTTGGCGAGGCCAAGCTTCCCTTCATCTCGGTGCTGACCGATCCCACCTTCGGGGGGGTTACCGCGAGCTTTGCCATGCTGGGTGATATCATCATAGCTGAGCCCAAGAGCCTCATCGGTTTTGCCGGCCCCCGCGTGATTGAACAGACGATCAAACAGCAGCTTCCGCAGGGATTTCAGCGGGCAGAGTTCCTGCTGGAGCACGGCATGATCGATATGATCGTTCCGCGTCGGGAAATGCGAGTAACCGTGGGGAAAATTCTCGATTTCTTCACTGGATAGAGCATCATGGTCTCGTACCAGGACATGTCTTCCTTTTTTTACACTACTCCGGCCTGTTCGGAATGGCGGCTTTTTTGACTATGGGAGAAATAGCTAAATCATTGATTTTTCTGGGGGCCGTTCTAATCGTAATCGGCTTCGTTCTGCTCGGCCTCCAGAGATTTTCTTTTCCTGGAAAGCTACCCGGTGATATCGTCGTCAAAAGGGAAAACTTTACGTTTTACTTTCCCCTGGGACTGAGCATCATTCTCAGCATCCTCATTAGCCTCATTCTTTATATTATTGGTAAGTTCAGATAGCAGCGGGTAATCTACAGAACGCAATTCTTTTTTCCGGAGGGCATATGGATCGACGCACATTCGTGAAACTGACTGCGTTAACCGGCATCAGGATGACTCTGCCTGCCGGTCTGGACCTTCTCGAGGGGGCTGCTGAAGCAGTGGCGCCGCCTGATCTCGCCGTGGTACACGGTGATTCACCAGCAAGAATTGTGAAAGCTGCAATCGATGCCATGGGAGGGATTGGAAGGTTTATATCCCGTGGCGATGTTGTCGTGATCAAGCCGAACATCGGATGGGACCGGACACCTGAACAGGCAGGGAATACGAATCCGGAAGTAGTCGCAACAATGGTCAAATTGTGCTTTGAAGCAGGCGCCAAAAAAGTGCGGGTCTTCGACCGGCCCGTGAACGATCCGCGGCGCTGCTATGTCCAGAGCGGAATAGCTCCTGCAGCAGGAGCGTTAGGAGCCGACGTAGACTACGTGGATGAACGAAAATTCAAAGACATGGACATAAAAGGAGAAACGCTCAAGTCCTGGCCGCTTTATACAGAGATATTTGAAGCGGACAAGGTGATCAATATTCCGATTGCAAAGCATCATGGGCTTGCTAAATTGACGATGTCCATGAAGAACTGGATGGGGATCATGGGAGGACTTCGGCGCCAGATCCATCAGAAGCTGGATGCGAGCCTCGTGGATCTATCTGCCAAAGTCAAACCGACACTCACCGTCCTCGACGCCGTGCGCATTCTCACTGCCAACGGTCCACAAGGAGGAAATCTTGCTGATGTGAGAAAACTCGACACGGTCATCGTCGGGGTGGACCAAGTTGCGATCGATTCCTATGGGGCCACGCTCTTCGGTATGAAGGGAAGCGACCTCGGTTATGTTACACTTGGCCATAAGATGGGGTTGGGGCAAATGAATTTAGAAAGGCTGAAAATAAAAAAAATAAACATCTAATCGAAAATTTCTGATATGAGTGCAGAATCGTGGCAGTTAAGGACGTTAAGCTCAAGGAAGAACGATTGGCCCACCCTATGGATGTGCCGCCATCGTGTCCTGAGAAAAATGTTGAAGGACACAAACAGCCCTCTGGATTTCTGACAAGTTGATGCAAACCTAAAAATGTTCCCTTAAAAGATGTTCAAGCCCACCCTTTTGCCAAAAATCCCACTAGCCCCGATATTCCGAATGTGTTAAAATATGAACTGCCAGCGGAAACTATCGGGGTTTTATGTTTAAACCGTCAGCGCAAAATATACGCAGGATAACGCAAGGCCTCTTCCTACTCCTCTTCCTCTTTCTGCTCATACAGACCGAGTCCAAGGGAAACGACGACCTCGGTTATCCGGTCCGTCTTTTTCTTGACTTCGATCCCCTCATCCTTGCAACAACGCTTCTGTCGGCCCATGCGGTGGCCAAGGCTTTCGCCTTTTCCTTCGTCACGATCGTCGTTACAGTCCTTTTCGGCAGGGTATTCTGCGGCTGGGTTTGTCCGCTCGGAACACTCAACAACCTCGTAGGATCAATACAGAAGAAACAGCCTGTGGGGATGTATGAGAACTGGTACCGCTTAAAATACTATATCCTGATTGCCATCTTGGCATCAGCCCTGTTCACACTTCAGCCTGTCGGCATTATGGACCCGCTGTCCTTCATTATCCGCTCGTTCTCCATCAGTGTATACCCGGTTTTCAATTATAGCGTCCGCTCGGCCTTCGACACTCTTTATACTGCGAATCCCTTCGGCATTGCCAGTCTTTCTGAACCGGTATATTCGGTGATGAAAAAGATGGTGCTCAGTTTCGAGCAATCATTCTATAATCAGAGCGTGTTTATCGGCACGATTTTCTTTCTGGTTCTCGGCCTTAATTTCATCGAGAAAAGGTTCTGGTGCAAGTATCTCTGCCCCCTCGGGGCGTTCCTCGGGATTCTGTCCCGGTTCGCCATCCTGAAACGTTCCGTGAGCGAGGGCTGCACCTCTTGCGGCGCCTGCGCCACCGTGTGCCAGGGGAACGCCCAGCCTGATGCCAGGGAGCACTGGCGCGACGCAGAATGCCTTGTTTGCAGGAACTGCGACGACATCTGCCCCCAGAATGCGGTGAGTTTCGGGTTCATCGGGAAAAAGGCGGCAGCTACAATGGACCTGAGCAGGCGGCGCATTATCACCGCCGCTCTCGGCGGTATCGTAAGCGTTCCCCTCCTGCGCATCACGCCTCTTTCCAGGACAAACTCCGGAAACCCCGTGCTGTTACGACCGCCGGGAGCGCTGGAAGAAAAGGAATTCCTGAAACGGTGCGTGAAATGCGGTGAGTGCATGAAAGTCTGCACGACAAACGGCCTTCAGCCTACACTCCTCGAAGCCGGCGTCGAGGGCATGTGGTCGCCCATGCTGGTTCCGCGTATCGGTTATTGCGAAGCTCGGTGCACTCTCTGCGGCCAGGTTTGTCCCACCGGTGCGATCAAACGGCTGACAGTGGAAGAGAAGGCAAAGGTCAAGATCGGCCTCGCAATGATTGACAAGGGCAGGTGTCTTCCCTGGGCACAGGCAAGACCGTGTATCATGTGTGAGGAAGTATGTCCCACACCGAAGAAAGCCGTCTGGTTTGAAAAAGTCGAGGTGCGGGACCGCAACGGCATGATCACTGTCGTCCAGCAGCCCCATGTGGATCTCGAACTCTGCATTGGCTGTGGCATCTGCGAATCCAAATGCCCCGTGCTTGGTAGACCGGCGATTTATGTTTCGAGCGTTGGAGAGAGCAGGTCGAAGGAGAACCAGTTGCTGCTTATATGACTAAATTGGATCGCTTAGTTCCAACGAGGCAATGATCTGTTCTTGCCTTCATTCCAGCTTGTCAGTGATTGTCTCTATCATTGAAAGGTAATTCAACGACGATATCCGGCAAGAGGCAATGTTCGGTTTCATTGATACAAAAATTCCTCCCTCAATTCGTGTTATTACTCCGGAAGAAAACCACCCATGAAAATAAAATCGAAACATCCCGTTGTGCCGGCGTCATCTCACGACACCGTCAGGCATGAGATCATACAGGAGCTTGAGAAGGGGTTTTGCTCGGCAAAAGACCTTTCCGCTGCAGTGAAGATCCCGGAACGTGAAGTTTACGGTCACCTTGAACACATAAAGAAAACGCTTGCGTCGTCGAGACGGCGTTTTCTCATAAGACCCGCGGAGTGCAAAAGATGTGGGTTCTTGTTCTCAAAACGGGATCGCATGAAAAAGCCAGGGAGATGCCCTGTCTGCAGGGGGGAATCGATAAAAGAGCCCCTCTTCGGGATTGAGGGGGAGGATGTTCAGAATTGATTATTTACCTCTGTTTCCTTGGGCCGGCCGGGAAGAAGCAGCAGGGGTAGGCGAATAAGAACCCATCGCTGAAAGCTCCGGTAATCGCTCATGCCCGCAGGTATATCCAGATATCGCTTAAGGGCCTCGGGGTGGTCGAGAAATATGCGCGCGAAGAGGTCCGGATATCTGTCGCGCTGGCATGCCATGCGTAGCGCAACGCGCAGCTGCCCGGTGATCAACCGGCCGGTTTCGCTGCGATAGCGCGAGACTGCGAAGGACGGAGATTTCCCCCTTCCGATCGTTTCACTGAGCGCCTGTGCCGCCAGTTTGCCTGAAAGAATGGCATGGGATATCCCTTCGCCATGGAAGGGGTCGGCAAATCCCGCCGCGTCTCCTGCAAGCAGCAGTCTTCCCCGGGCAACTGATCTTCGGATACCCCCGAAGGGAATGAAGTGACCCTGTATTCGGTGAAGCTTGAGCTGAAGGGAATGCGATAAATCCGTCAACGCTTCGCGGGGTTTTGGAAAACGTGAGGCAAGTCCGGCAATCCCGATAGAATAATATCCCCGGTGGGGAAACAGCCAGCCGTATCCCACGGGCGATTCGCCGAAATAAAGATCCAGCGTTTTGCCCAGCCTATTGCGGATTTCCCGGTCATCGGCGGGGACTTGACACACCAGTGCAATGGCAATCTCATCCTTGCTCAGGGATGGCTGCAAGGCTTGCGCGACGCGGCTGTGAATGCCGTCAGCGCCTATGAGAAACCTTCCCCGGTGCGATTGTGTTCCGGAGGAGACTTCAACGATGTCTCGTCTGTCCTGAACCGCAACGACCTGTTCGCCTGCGAGAAAACGCGCGCCCGCTTCGACTGCTTTGTTGACCAGGATCGAGTCGAAATCCCTTCTGCTGACCATAACCGCGAACCGTTGATCCCGTTTGATTTCCACGAAACGGCCCCGATAATGCACGCGGATGCCGAAACATTCTTCTTCGATGATATGCTCCGGCAGCTTGAAATCAAGGCATTTGAGCGCTTGTTCGGACACCGCTCCGGCGCAGGGCTTGGATCGCGGAAAGTCGTCCCGGTCCAGAAGCAGTGTTTTCAGCCCCTCCTGAGCACATACTCGTGCACAGGTTGAGCCCGCAGGTCCGGCCCCGGCTATGATGACATCGTATTCCATGGCGCTCCCTGGATGTGAGCTCTTATGCCGATGATGATAATTTATGCCGCCGAATAAACATCGACACTAGCCAGCTGGCTTTCGGATTACCTTGAATTCCCCCGATAGGGCAGGTTGATGAGCCGGCTGCTTCCGCTCCCTTTATTATAGATTCCGGCCACAGGCGTCAACGGTTTTTCCTCGGGTAGAGCCGGGTCTCCGTTAAGCCTTCTTTTTCCCGTGAAATAGTTCGCTTCCAGCCCCAGGATATACAGTCCTCTGGTCTTTCGGCGTCGCTTTTACGACATGCGGCCACTTATCGAACAGGGGTTCTGGCCCCTCAAGAGCGACAGCAGTGGGTGCTCGGTCCGCCATGAGAGGGTTTCCGCGGACATCGGTACCTTCCACACGGCGACTGAATTCAACGGGGATTCCGTTCGGATCGAAGGAATATATGGAATGGATAAACCCATGGTCGATCACCTCCGATACCCAGATGCCCGCTGCAGCAAGTCTGTCCTTGAGCTCCCAGAGGTCATCCTCGGTATCAACTCCGAAAGATACGTGATCGAAAACAAAAGGCCCTGACTTCGGTCGACCGTGCTCCTTTTCCTCTATTGGCGCGACATCAGGCCATTCGAAGAAGACAACCATGTCATGTTCGGAAAGAGAAAAAAAATACTGTCGGTAGCCCGGTTTGCCCAAGCCTGCTACCAGCCGCAGCCCGAGTAGGTCTCGCCAGAAGCTAATGGTTTCATCGATATTGCCAGTGACCAGGGCTAAATGGTTTATTCCATTGAACTTTATCACTCCTATGCTCCCTTGTCGACAAGATGATTTTATTTTACCCTATTTGCTGGGTCGTTGCAGAAAATTAATAGCCTAGGAGCCTGTCGGACTTTCTATGTAACAATTTGAATTCATTACATTCATGATTTTTTGAATGTGAGTGATGTTTTCTTTTAAATCAATATGTTGA
>Ga0335081_10008298_pt1 | contig 16653 bp, 12 predicted proteins | sample Lox_Sample_35_FD_206713 | JGI IMG/M metagenome (GOLD analysis project Ga0335081, IMG submission 206713) | Soil microbial communities from Loxahatchee National Wildlife Refuge, Florida, United States - Lox_Sample_3.5 | ecosystem: Environmental > Terrestrial > Soil > Wetlands | place: USA... | reverse complement strand
ACGGCTCTCGGCCCAGATCTCCTCGGAAGCGTTGTGGAGTTACCTCCGGACCGCATGTGGAAGACTGCTCGGAACGGTTCCTCGGTACCTTTGCCCGCCAGCGATCCGTGGACGCGCCCGAGTGATCACGCTCCGGCGCCGGGTAAGCCGCCCGAGGCGATCTCGGCTGCCGCCGCGGAGTCCGCACCGGAGATCGAACCAGACCCGGCGGAAGCGTCCATGGAAGAATTGGAGCCCGTGCCGCCGATGCCAGATCCAGAGGAGGGATCGACACTCCCACCCGCTGAGCGGCGAATTCGGAAGGCGGACCGGCGGGCGGGGGACCCCGACCGGAGGATGACGGAGCCGGCGGCTGATGGGTCGCGGCCGGATGCCACGGTGCGTCTGAATATTGCCTTGCTCGATGTGCTGATGAACCTGGCGGGAGAACTGGTGCTCGGACGAAACCAGTTGAATGACGCCATTACCCAGCGGGATCCGGCCATGATCCAGGCGGCCAGCCAGCGGATCAGTGTCGTGACCTCCGACGTTCAGGATGCGGTGATGCGCACCCGCATGCAGGAGGTCGGCAACCTGTTCCAGAAGTTCCCGCGCCTGGTGCGTGACATGGCGCGCAAGCTGGATAAGGACGTACGCCTGGTGGAGGAAGGCAGCGACGTCGATCTGGATAAGACGATCATCGAGGGCCTGAGCGACCCGTTGACGCACATGGTCCGCAACGCCATCGATCATGGCATCGAGACTCCCGCCGAGCGCGCCGCACAGGGCAAGCCGCCGGGAGGGACGTTGTCCCTCAGGGCCTGGCACGAAGCCGGGCTGGTGGTGGTCGAAGTGGCGGACGACGGCCGGGGACTAGACGCGGAACAGATCGCCGGAGCCGCGGTGGCGAAGGGACTGATTTCGGCCCAGGCCGCCGCTGCCATGCCGGAAGAAGAGAAACTGGCGCTCGTTTTCCTTCCCGGTCTGTCCACGGCCAAGCGAGTCAGCGACTTGTCCGGGCGCGGCGTGGGCCTCGACGTGGTCAAGACGAATTTGGACCGGCTGGGCGGAACTGTGGAGATCTCCTCACAGCCCGGGAAAGGCGCCTCCTTCCGCATCAAGCTGCCGCTGACCCTGGCCATCATCCCGTCTCTGCTAGTGTCGGCCGGCCCGGACCGGGTGGCCATCCCGCTGGTGAATGTGCAAGAGCTGGTGCGGGTGCCGGCTGCGGAAATCGCGCGGCGCATCGACCGCGTGGGCAGTGCCAGCGTATTGATGCTGCGCGATGGCGTGCTACCCCTGGCCCGCCTGGACCGGGTCCTGGACCTGCCACCACGCGCTGACGCTGAGCCGCCGGCGGCTATGAACGTGGTGGTGCTGAGCGGGGGCGCGTTTCGATACGGCCTGGTAGTGGAACAATTGCACGGAACCGTGGAGATCGTGGTCAAGCCGCTCGGCCGCCATTTGCAGCATCTGCGGGAGTACGGCGGGGCGACCATTCTGGGCGACGGATGCGTGGCCTTGATTCTGGACGTGGCGGGTCTGGCGGGGGTGGCCGGTCTGACGCCGCAGGAAGGACGGGCGCGCACTCGCGCCGCCCAGGCCGAGGTTCTGCCGGAAGAGACGCAACACCTGTTGCTGTTTCGGAATTCGGCTGCGGAAACCTGCGCGGTGCCGCTGCATGGGGTGTCGCGCGTGGTCAAGATCCGGCCGGAGGAAGTGGAACGAGTCGGCGGACGCCGCACCATGCAGCAGCGAGGGTGCAGTCTGCCTCTGGTGTTGCTGTCTGAGATTGCCCGCGTGGACGAAACCACCCTCGATGAGAACGCGATTGTGGTGGTGATGGAGTCCGGAGGGCGGGAATTTGGCCTCCTGGCCTCGCGGCCCGTGGACGTGGTGGAAGCGGCCATTGACATCGACCCGCATACCCTGCGCCAGCCCGGCGTCATGGGTTCGACCGTATTCCGCGGGCGAACCACCCTGGTGTTGGAGGCCTCGGAACTGGCGCAAACGGCCTGGCCGGGCTGGCAGCAGGAGGGGCCGGAGTCATCGGCACGCCTGCGCGGAGCCAGAGTGCTCATCGTCGAAGATTCGACCTTTTTCCGCGAGCGCGTGGTGAAAATCATGGAAGGCGAAGGCGCCACGGCGCTGACCGCCGGGGACGGTGAAGCTGCCTGGGAGATTCTCGGGCAAAATGCGCCGGGCGTATCGCTGGTAGTGACCGATATCGAGATGCCGCGCCTGGACGGCCTGGAACTGACGCGCAGGATACGATCCACCCCACGGCTGGCTGGTTTGCCCGTGATCATGCTGACGTCCCTGGCCGGCGAAGAGGAAATGGAGCGAGGCCGCGCGGCCGGTGCCACCGCGTATTGCATTAAGCTTGATCGCGATCAATTAGCGGGGGTCGCAGCCAAGTTGTTAGCGGGCGAGCGAGTCATGGAACCCGGCACCGCTGAGCAAACCGGACTAAAGCAACTGGCGCGGCATTTGCGCGCGGAGGCGGACCTTGCCACGACGATGGCGACGGCGGACATAGGAGAAGTGAAATGAGATTCCTGTCGAACATGAGATTGGGAAAGAAGCTGCGATTGGCGACCCTTGGCATGCTGGCCCTGCTGATGAGCGTGGTCGTGGCGTCCCTGGTAACGATGGCCTGGATCAAGTCCGGCAATGAATCGGCGCAGGACCAGGCACTGCGCACCTCGCAGGCGCAGGACGCGCACACGCGCGTGGTGCGGTCGGTGATGCATGTAGGTAGTCTACTGGTGCACGAGCAGGGATTCGGTGCCGCCGGCGGACGCGAGACCCGAAGCTGCCAGCTCTGTCATGAGGCACGCCAGCCGGGCCAACTCATCTCGCCCATCGAACGCGAGACTGAGGAGTACAGTGCGAGGCTGCGCGAGTTGGTGGGGGCAGCGGCCAATGAGCAGGACAAGCGCCTGCTGGTGGCGGTCGACCAGGCCAGCGGTGCGGTCAGAACCGCGAACTCGCAGGTGATCTCCCTGTGGAAGAAGGGCGAGATAAAGGAGGCGTGGTCGCAGTATTGTTTCGAGACCAGGCCCGCCGTAGGGACGCTCGATGCGGCTATGGAGAAACTGGTGGAATATCGCCGTGGACAAGGGGATACGCTCGAGAGCGCGACATCCCGCACTACGTTCTGGGTTCGGGTTCTGCTGATCACGCTGGGAATCGTGGTCACGCTGATCGCGATTCCGGCTTCTACTGTCCTGGCGCGTGACATCGCGCGTCCTGTGGCTGCGGTGATCGAGCATCTCGGCAAGGTCGCCAAAGGCGACGTCTCCGGAGAGATTGAACGCGATCTGCTGGAGCGGCGCGACGAGGCGGGAGATCTGGCATCGGCGACGCAGAGAGTCATTGCCAACCTGCGTCCCATCCTGCGCAAGGTGGCCGATGGAGTGCAAACGCTGTCGGCATCCTCCACCCAGTTGTCGGCGGTCTCGGGAGATCTGACGGCAGGCAGCAAGAAAACCTCGGAGCGCGCCAATGCAGTGGCCCGGTCGGCGGAAGAGATGAGCACGACCATGGGGTCGCTGTCCAGCAGCATGGAGCAGGCTTCTTCGAATTTGACGGCAGTGGCAGCCGCCACCGAACAGATGACGGCGACGATTGGCGAGATCGCCGCCAACTCGGAGAAGGCGCGGCGCATCACCGGGGAAGCTACCCAGCAGGCAGGCCAGGTCTCCGAGCTCATGAACGAACTGGGCAAGGCGGCGCAGCGCATCGGCGAGGTCACCGAGACCATCAGCAATATCTCGGCGCAGACCAATCTGCTGGCCTTGAATGCCACCATTGAAGCGGCGCGCGCCGGCTCGGCCGGCAAGGGCTTCGCTGTGGTGGCGAACGAAATCAAGGATCTCGCCTCGCAAACCGCCGCGGCCACCGAGGATATCAAGGCCAAAGTCGGAGGAATCCAGTCGTCTACATCGGCGACCATTGCCGATATCGGCGGCATTTCGAAGACCGTACGGGAAGTCAGCGAGATTGTCTCTTCCATCGCGACGGCCATCGAGGAGCAGGCCGTGGTGACCAAGGACATCGCCGGCAATATCGCGCAGGCCTCCATGGGCGTCAAGGGCGCCACCGGCCAGGTAGCGCGAACTTCCGGTGTCAGCACCCAGATTGCGGGCGATATCGAGACCGTGAATCGGGCTGCCGGCGAAGCCGCCGACGGCAGCACCCAGGTGCAATCCGGAGCCGCGGAACTGTCCCGGCTGGCCGAGCAATTGCGCGAAGGCGTGGAGCAGTTCCGGTTATGACGCGGCAGGATGACGGCGCAGCCAGCTCCAACGCAGGGGATCCGGAGGAGTCCGGGACGCTGCTGGCAACTACGTTCTATTTGCATGACGCCCTGTGCGCCCTGGATGCGTCGCTGGTGGAGGAGGTGGTGCGCCTGCGCCGCACCACGCCGGTTCCACACGCTCCGGAGTATCTGCTGGGTGTCATGAACCTGCGCGGCAAGATCGTCAGTGTCATCGATCTGGCCCGAAAGCTGGAACTGGGTGCGGCCGAGCCGGGAGAGAAAAGCCGCGTCTACATCGTGCGCGACCGCTCCGAGCTGGTTGGACTGCTGGTGGATTGCGCGGCCGAGGTAATCGAATTCGACGCGGCTGGTCTTGAGCCGCCGCCGGCAAACGTGAGGGGTGTGGAGGGCAGGTTTCTGCGCGGGGTGGCGCGCGCCGGCGGGAGGCTGGCGGCGGTGCTCGATGCCGACGCGGTGCTCGCCAGCGAGAGTTGAGCAGCGTCTTGGGAAACGTGCGATGAGGATACGAACCCTGGTGGTGGACGATTCCGCGATCTTTGGCAGGCTGCTCCAGCGGGCGATGGAAGGAATCGCCGGCGTGGAGGTGATCGGACGGTGCGCCAACGGCCGGGATGCTCTCCAGAGAATTGCGGCGGAATCGCCGGACCTGGTGACTCTCGATATCGAGATGCCCGAAATGAACGGGCTGGATGTGTTGCGCGCCATCCGTCGCCAGGGGCTTCGGACCACCGTTGTCGTCGTCAGCGCTGTGAGCGATCGCGCTCGCCAGCTGACCATTCAGGCGCTGGAATTGGGAGCGGTCGATTTCCTGTCGAAGCCCGAAGAGGGGGGCGCGGCGGAGAACCTGGCGGCCTTGCGTGCGCTTCTCACGCCCCTGGCGGCGGCGGCCGGCTACCGCAAGGAAGTTCAGTCTCTCCTCCGCGGCGGAGCCTCTCCCGATCGGACGTCCCCGGCGAGGAAGGCGGCAGCGCCAGAGCACACGCTCGAGGCCGACCTGTCGCGCACCAGACTGGCGACACAAACCCTTGCCATTCCCCAGGACGTGCCCGAGCAAGTGCCGGAGACGGAGGCCGCAGCCGACGAAACAGCATCGCGGATGATCCGGCTGGCAGGCCACAAGAAGCCCACCATGATCCTGATCGGTTCGTCCACTGGCGGAACCGAAGCTCTGGCCCGCATCATTCCCAAACTGCCGGGCACGCTGACGGTGCCGGTGCTGATCGTGCAACACATGCCTCCTCTGTTCACCGAAAACCTGGCCCACAGTCTCAACGGCCGTTCTGAACTTGAGGTGAGAGAGGCGCGAGACGGCGATATTGCAACCGCTGGCCATGTATATATCGCACCGGGCGGAAGCCATCTGAAAGTCACTGCCGGGAGGCAGCAGGAAATCCGCCTGCAAATCACCGCCGATCCTCCCGAGAACAACTGCCGGCCGGCGGTGGACTACCTGTTCCGTTCAGCGGCCCTTGCATTTCCGGGCCGTGCCACAGCGGTGATCCTGACCGGGATGGGCCGGGACGGCACGCTGGGGCTGCGGCGGCTCAAAGCGGCGGGTTGCTTCGCGATCGCGCAGGACGAGGCCACCTGCACCGTGTTTGGAATGCCCAAGGAAGCGATTCAGGCCGGCGTCGTGGACCTGGTATCGCCGCTTGATTCGATCGCCGCCGAAATCGTCAAGGCCGTCCGCTGAGGAGAAGACGCAACGTGACAGAACTGCTAACAAGTGAATGGAAGATCCTGGCCGACTACATTCACTCCATTTGCGGCGTGCAATTGGATGAGTCCAAGCAATATCTCATCGAAAGCCGTCTCAGAGGGCTGTTGGAGGAGACCGCCTCCACCTCTTATAGCGTCCTGCACCAGAAGGCGCGGATGGATTCTACGGGCCACCTCGAACGCGCCATCATCAACGCCATCACGACCGGTGAGACCTCTTTCTTTCGCGACAACGCGCCCTTCGAGCTGCTCCGCAACAAGATTCTGCCGGACTTGATTGATCGCCGGAGCCAGGCGGGCGGCCCCCGGATCCCCATCCGCATTTGGAGCGCGGCTTGTTCGACGGGGCAGGAACTCTACAGCATCGCCATCATGCTGCGGGACGTGCTGGGAGGGTCGGACAAGTATGATATCCGGCTGATCGGAACCGACATTTCTCCGGAGGCTGTGCGGCGGGCCAGCTTGGGCGTCTACAACAGCACCGAAGCAGCGCGCGGCATGGCCGCCGCGACGCTCGCCCGCTACTTCACCAAGGCGGATGGCAACTGGAAGGTGTGCGACGAGATCCGCAGCATGGCCTCTTTCCGCACGATCAACCTTCTACGTGACTTCTCAATGCTCGGCCAATTCGACATCATCTTCTGCCGCAACGTGGCCATTTACTTCTCCGAGAGCGACAAGATCTCTCTGTTCGGGCGCATCGGAAAGGCGCTTGCTCCGGACGGCTATCTTCTGATCGGCGCGACGGAATCGCTGACTGGTATCTGTCCCGAGTTCGAGTTGAAACGTTACCTGCGCGCAGCGTGCTATCAGAAACGCGAAGACCGTCGATTACGCGACTGACAGACCAGACCGACGGCAATGCTGCGACAATTGGCAGAACTCCTCTAGTCTACTTTCCGGCGCACAATTCGTCTTGCCGGCGGGAACTGACTAGCGAGCGCGGTGTCAACAGACGGCAAACTGCCCGGCGGTCATCCCGCCGGGCAGTCAAGTGATTGATGGAGAGTCCGCTTCGAAACTTCACTCTTTGCGTTCGGCTAACACCGTCCCGAGGTGGTGGAGGTTGTCGGCAATGACGCCGAGGCCCACCCATCGCTTCATTCCGGCATCGCCCCGGTAGATGCAGCGGCGAAGACCATGCCGGCGCTTCAGGACGCTGATACGCCCCTCGCAACCGGTCCGCCATTTCTGTCCTTGTTTAAACCAACGCTTCTTTTGTTGGCGCTTTCGCGCCGCGCTTCTTGTGTGGCGGCTCGGGATGCACACGCGCTTGACACCTCTTTCGTGCGCGGCAGCTTCGTTGTGGGCTGAGAAGAATCCAGCATCGCCGGCCACCAGATGGGGCGTGCAGCCCAGCTTGCGTTCATGCGCATCGATGGCGGGGATCATCAGTTCTGAGTCACTGGGCCGCTTTTCATACACGTCGTAGTCGGTGATGATCTGATTCTTACTCTCCTGGATTTTGACCATCTTGCCAAACTCGGTGGGCTTACTCGCCTTGCCCTTGCGAATGATTTCGGTGGTGGTCTCGAAGATATCCCTGCTGCCAGCGCTCCCGGTTCGGTCCGCCCTTGGTGCGCACCACGCGCCCAATTTCCAAAATGCGGAACTTCACACTCCGACTCCGATCGCGGAGTTTGGCGCCCTGCTGCCCGGCGGTCTCTCCGATCCTCTTCATCGCGCGGATCAGGACGCGCACGCCATCACCCAGCAGATTGCTGTCGGTTGGATAGTGGATGTTCGTCTCCACCACCGTGGTGTCCAGGCGCATCTTGCGGCCTTTCACCACCTGCTTTTCCTGCGCGATCTCCACCACTCGCTCATGAATTTTCTCGGCCCCCGTCGGCCCCAGCGCCAATCCCCAGCGACCCATGGTTTTGGCATCGGGCGCTTTGGCGGCTCCCACGCGCGTGAAATCGCGATACACCAAGTTGGCCCGGACTTCGCGCTCCAATACCTCGTAGCTCCAGTTGCGGATGTGCTTCAGCAGCAGTAGCCGCATCACCACCTCCGCCGGCGTCCCTCGGCGCCCGCGCGTGCGGCTCTTCGGACTCCGTCGCGCTAGAGCCTCATACACGGTGGCCACCAGTTGCTCGTCCTCCAGCGCTTGGTCGGCGTGCTTCATCCAGTCCTCCCGAAGGTCGCTCACCTCTTCAGCGATGAGACCTTCTCCGAAGTGGAGTTGCTGTCGGCGCGCCTCAATCATGAGAGTCGCTCCGACCCGCGGCCGGCGTGCGTGACTGCTTCTCCTCCTGCCATTGCTTTCGCAGCCGGTAGCGGTTTAACTGGGCCAGTGAGCAGCCGATCTCCCAAAAGGCTGCCCAAGCCTGTTGCGCCCGGCGTGCGGTTTCGGCGTGCTCCGGGGGGACATACAAAGAGCGGCTCTTTCCATCTTCCCGATAGGTAATGTACAGATGCGGCCCATGAAGGCGCTTGGGATCACGGTTGCAGATGCAGTTGGGATTGCCGCAGCGGCGGGAGGTCTCGGAAATGCCACCCTGGACCATGATCTCAGTGGCGCGAAGGAGTCGTTTGATGAGCCGTTGCTTCTTAAGCATAGCTTAATATTAAGATGCGCTTGTCTCATATGGCCGTCAAGAGAAAAATGACATGAACCGTCAAAAACGTTTCGGCGGGACTTTTGGTACGTTCTTGCAGCGCCCGGTCGAGGCAGCCGTTGGATCGAAATGCTTTAACTGCTCATTTTTGCGCCGGAAAGTAGGCTAGGAATCGGTGGAATCCACCTCAGAGTTTAGGTTTCAGGTCTGGTTTGTTGAGAATGATGGCTTTACTGGCCACTTCCTAGAAAGAAGTGAAGCGGCAAACCGAAACCAGGCCAGCACCCGGGCGCCCCCATCCGCACCCCGAAACCGGAGGCGACTGCCGGGATCTGGTGCGCCAAGCCGGACTCTTGCGCCGCGCCGGCGACCGCCCAGCCGCCGAAAAGGCCTATCGCCAAGCCGCCCGCGAATGTCCGCAGTGCGACCGGGCATGGGCCGAGCTGGGTTGCTTCCTGGCCGATTGCCGCCATTTTTCCGAAGCCTGCGATTGCCTGCGCCGCGCCTTGACCCTCCGGAAGCCGGCGGCCGGCGTGAGCGGCCCCATATCCGTTACAGAGGAAGATGCCCCCCGCGAGGCCATTCGGCTGCTCGATGAGGTCGCCGCGGGCAGTCCCGCGTGGGCGCCGGGCCAATTCAGTCTGGGTTGTGCGTATGAATCGATCGGTGATTACGTACCGGCGCGTATCCACCTGCGGAGGGCCTTGGCTTTGGATGCGTCGCTCGAACCGCGCGCCCGGTGCCTGCTCGCACGCATGTACTGGCAGGAGGGAAAGCCGGTAGAAGCCATTGCGGAAGCCGAACTCGCCCGCGAAGCCGATCCTTCTTATTCGGTGCCGCACGCCCTCCGCGCCACCTTTCTCTATAAGCTCGGCCGGATGGAAGAGGCGGTTGTGGGCTATCGCCAGGCCATCGAAATCGCGCCCGACGCTGCCTGCCACGATGCCCTGCTGCGCGGCCTCAACTTTCTTTCGGACACGACTCCCGAAGCGCTCAACGCCGAAGCTGGCCGATGGAATTCGGTGCATGCCGCACCGCTCGCGCGCTACATCCGGCCGCACGACAATCGCCCGGAACCGGATCGCCTGCTCAAAATCGGCTATGTGTCGCCGGACCTTTATCAGCACCCCATGATGCGGTTCCTGCCGCCCGTCCTGGAACACCACGACCGTTCGCGATTTGAAGTGACCGTCTATTCGGTCGGCAGCAGTGCCGATGTCGTGACCGAGGAGTTGCGGCGTAAAGTACCTCGCTTCGTTTCCTTCCATGGGTCAGGGGCGGAGCTGGCAGCACGGGTGCGGGCGGACGGAATCGACATTCTGGTGGACCTGGCCGGGCACACCATGGATTGGGCCATCTACCAGGCTTTCGCGCACAAACCTGCGCCGGTGCAGGTTTCCTGGCTCGGATTTCTGAGCACCACCGGCCTCACGACCATGGATTACTTCCTCGGGGACGCGCTCATGCCATGTCCCGGAACGGAGCATCTTTACAGCGAGAAGGTTTATCGCATTCCGGGTGCGTACTTCTGTTACCGCCCCTTTGCCGATGTGCCGCTGGCGCCCGCTCCATGTCTCGAGCGCGGATACATCACCTTTGGCTCGTTCCACAAACCCGCTAAGACTACACGGCCGGTCGTGCAACTGTGGTCGGAAGTACTTCACGCGGTTCCAGGGAGCCGCCTGCTGATGAAATACCGCGACCTGGATACGCCGGTGCGGCAGCAGCGCTTCATCGACTGGTTTGCGGAGTGTGGGATCGCGAAGGAACGCGTCGAGTTCGCTGGGATCAGCCTTCCTCTGGAATATCTCGCCGCCTACAACGAGATCGATATCGCGCTCGACCCATTCCCGTATAACGGCGGCAGCACCAGCCTGGACACGCTGTGGATGGGAGTGCCGTTCGTGACGATGGCCGGGCGCCTGGCGGTCGAGCGGGACGGGGCCGATATCCTGACACACATCGGATCGCCCGACTTGATCGCGGAAACGCCGGAACAGTATGTGCGCGCCGCGGTTTTTCTGGCGGACGCCGTGCCCAGGATTTCGGATCTCCGGCGCAACGTGCGTCGTGCTCTGCAAACTTCCTGCCTCATGGACGAAGCGGGGTTGGTGCACCGGGTGGAAGACGCGTTTCGCGAAATGTGGCGCGCCTGGTGCCGCACCGAGAGCGAGACCGGCCATGCCGCCTGAGGCGGCCGCCCCAACCGGTTATGCACATCCCGCCTACGTCGAGGCACTCAGCGAGTTCGGACGGCCGCTCGCTTTGCCCGCAAGCGGCGGGTGGCTCTTGGAACGTCCCATCGGCACAACGGGATTGGCCGATGCCATGGGCGCCTATCCGCTGTTTTGTTGCACGGATTGGATGGCTCTCTCCGAGGATTGGAACACCCTTCGCGGGCGCGAGCTGGTGAGCGCGGTTTTGGTGGCCGATCCCTTCGGCCGGCACGACGCGCCGCTGCTCGAGAAATGCTTCGATCGCGTGGCCGCTTTTAAAATGCACTTCGTGATCGATCTCCAACAGCCCGGACCCTACGGCACTGCTCACCACCGGCAATGTGCCAGGCGGGCGTTCCGCGATATGGCAGTCGAAGTGGCGAGCCTCGATGAGGCGATGCTCGGGGAGTGGGCCACGCTATACCAACACCTGATCGAGAGGCACGCCATCGCGGGAATGCGGGCCTTCTCGCGAGAATCGTTCCGCCGTCAGTTTGCCGTTCCGGGACTTCTCTGCTTTCGGGCGGCCTCACGATCCGGCGAGTGCGTTGCGGCGCATCTTTGGTTTACCCAGGACGAGGTCGCGTACTCCCATCTGGCGGCGGCCAACGGCTGCGGATACCGGCTGGGCGCTTCCTATGCGCTCTATAGCGCGGCGATTGAGTTCTTTCGCGGCAAGGTGAGTTGCCTGAATTTGGGAGGAGGCGCTGGTTCGAAAGATGGCTCCGACGGCTTGACGAAGTTCAAAGCGGCCTGGGCCAATACCGCGCGGACCGCGTATCTTTGCGGAAAGATTCTGAATCCGCAACGCTACCACGAGTTGGCAGCGGCGGCGGGAGCGCGAGGCGCCGAATATTTCCCGGCCTATCGATATGCGGATGCCGCATAGGGATGCCAGGATCCTGGGCGGCATCTTTGGGCTGGAAACGCCGGCGCCGGCCGCGGAACTCGCGCGGCTTCCCTTCACCGCCCCCAACCTGCAGTACTTCCTGAGCGTCCGTTGCGCCCTGCTGGCGCTGTGCGAAGCGCGGCGGCCGTCCACGGCATGGCTTCCGTCTTACTTATGCGGGGTGCTGCGAACTCCCTTCGAGCGGGCCGGCGTGGCGATGCGCTACTACAAGATCGACGGCCATCTGCGCGTCGCGGACAAAGGTTGGATCGGCGAAATACGGGCCGGCGACCTCGTTCTGGCGATCCACTATTTCGGAATTCCGCAGCCCGGGTTTCCGGCCGGGCCAGTGAATTCCCGCGGAGCCCTTTTGGTGGAAGACGCGAGCCAGGCGCTCTTTCTGCCCCGGCAATTTTCGGAAAGCACCGGCGTTCTCTACAGCCCGCGGAAGTTCTTCGGGGTTCCGGACGGCGGCATTCTGGCGTCGCGCGAAGAGACTGGAACGAAGTGCGTGCCGCTTGAAGAACCGCCTTCCGCGTGGTGGCGCTCTGCCTTGGCAGTTTCTATGAAGCGGCGGGAGTTCGATAGGACCCGTCAGCCCCGCGATTGGTATCCACTGTTTCGCCAGGTGGAAGCGGAATTCCCGGTGGGGCGGTATCGTTCGAGCGATCTTTCGAGAACTCTGATTGCGAGCGTGGACTATGCCGCCATCCGGCAACTGCGCCGCGCTAACTATTCCCGGCTCCTAAGCATCCTGGGTGACTACGCCCTATTTCCGGAGCTAGGGCCGGATGTCGTGCCATGCGGATTCCCGGTACGCGTCGATCCCGGACTGCGGGATGAGGTAGTCCGTCAGCTACACGCCGCGCATATTTATGTTCCGATGCACTGGCCCATCGACCGTATCGTGCCCGAGGAATTTCAGGCGAGCCATGAGCTCGCGCGGAGCTGCCTGACGCTGCTGTGCGATCAGCGCTTGACACCTGCTGACATCTGCCGGCAGGCCGAAGTGTTCCAAGCAGCCGTGCGCGGCTGAAGTGCGCCACTAGTGGTCTGCGTCACAAATGACGAGGCGTATTGCGCTGCCTTCCATGAGGCAGACCGTCGTCTTTCGCGGTCTGCCAGGGTGTGCGAAGCGCGCCCTTGCGCCGCTGTGGCGACGGCAGACGACAGAAACCGATCGTCTGCCCCACAGAGCTAAACTGCATTCTGTATGACGCACTACACTAGCGCAGGAGTTCCGACAACGCGCTCATTACTATCTCCACCTGCTGTTCCTGGATGCCGGGAAAATGCGGGAGACCCAAAACGCGCGCTCCGAGATCTTCCGTGACGGGCAGCGGTCCGCGCGGATAATCGGCAAAGGCGGGCTGCACATGACAGCCGTGGCCCCACCAGGCGCGCGTATCGATCCCGCGGGAGAGAAGGTGGCACGCCGCAAACAAAGCCGATTGCGAGGGTAGAACCATGCTGGTGGTTGCGCTCACCCATCCATTTCCATATCCCGGCTGCAGCGCGGCTCCTTTGACGGCCGCCACGCCCCGCCGATACCAGGTGGCAATATGGACGTGCTGCTCGCGGATCTCGGGCCACCGGGCGAGCCCAGCCAGCGCCACCGCGGCATGATACTCGCTCATCTTTCCATTGATGGCCGCCGTCCGCGCCGAGCGCGAATCCAGGAACCCGAAGTTGCAGCACGAGCGGATGCGCTCGCGCAGCTCGGAATCGGTGGTGACGATGAAACCGCCTTCGCCTGCCCCGAGGATTTTGGTGGCGTGCAAGCTCACTACCGCCGGAATGCGGCTGGCGCGAACCGTATCGAATCCGGCTGCGGCGTCCACTACCACCGGAATTCCCGTGCGATCTTCAAACGCCTGCCAGGCGTGAACATCGATGGGCGCGCCAAACGGCGACACTACCAGCACGGCGCCGACCGGGCGCGCGATGCGCTCGATCGTTTCGCGAACTGCCTCCGGATCGAATGCCCACGTCTGGCTGTCCACGTCGTGGAACCACGGCGTTAAACCCGCGGCGTGCGCGGCGTGCGGAGTAGCCGCGAACGTCCACGAAGGCATGATACACAATGAGCGGGGTGGCGCGTTCCGGGCCAGCAGGGCGGCGGTGATCCCGGCTGTGGCATTGGCGGTTGTCACCACGCACGGCTCCGGCATTCCGAGGTGGGCGCTCATCTGTTCCTCCAACATCGTCGCCAAAGGCCCGAAGTTGGAATACCAGCACCGTTCGTCGATGGTCTGCAAATACGGCAGAAGATCCGCGACCGATGGCAAACGAGGCCGCGATACCGGAATTACGCCAGGGGATAGCTGCGGCAGCGAGTGCAACGGCCAAGGCGCGGCGGTTGGCGACGAAACGCGATCCACTCCCTCGGTTGCAAGCTGGCTCACTAGCCCTGAGACTCCTCAGAAGACTAATCGGCGAACGGCTGCTCTCTCTGTAGAGCACTGGCGATGGATCACTGGACATCTTGGTCTTCCGTGCTAGAATCAGTCTTCCCTCCTCCTCGTCATCAACAAGACAAGGATTCTTACGAATCAGTAACACGTTCGCCGATGCACAAACAGGGAACGAGAAAAGTCGTGGCCGTGGTGAACGATTTGTTCTTCTCGGTCAAATTGACGGAAGCTGCCAAGCGATCCGGCCTGGCGCTGGAGTTTGTCAAAGAGGGCAAACTGGTGCTCGAGAAGGCTCACGAGCAGCCGTCGCTGATCATTTTCGACCTGAACTTTGAAGCCGTGCACCCGTTGAAGCTGATCAGCGATCTGAAAGGCAAACCGGAGACCAAGGGAATCAGCCTCATCGGATATCTTTCTCACATACAAGCCGAGTTGAAGCAGCAGGCGCAGGAAGCGGGCTGCGATATGGTGATGGCGCGGTCTGCGTTCTCGCAAAATCTGCCGCAAATTTTCAAGAGGCACTCAGGGATCGGATAGCGCGCCTGCGTGGGGCCAGGCCTTCCGGCCTGCCGCCGGGCTTCCGCCCGGCGCGACGCACGGAGGCGACCCCAGCCCCGAATGTTGCAGGCGTTCCACAGAGCGGTGCCCTACGGCAGCGCGAACACATCCACCGTATCGGTCGCGATCACCGCCACGTACTGTTTGCCATTCTTCCCCTGATACGTCATCGGATTGGCGTTGGCGGCGCGCTCGAGCTTGGTTACCCAGAGCTCTTTGCCGGTTTTGGAATCGAAGGCGCGGAAGCGATTGTCGTTAGTCGCGCCGATGAACACCAGACCGCCCGCGGTCACGATGGGTCCGGCGCTGCCGCTTCCTCCCGTGTTTTGCTTGCCGGGAGCGAAAGCCTCGGTGATACCAAGCGGCACCTGCCAGGCGATATCGCCCGTATTGGCGTTCACGGCGAAGAGCCGGCCCCATGGCGGTTTCTGGCACGGCCAGGTGCCGATGGTGTGGCCATTGGCATCCTTCACCGCCGCGCTGAACGTATGGTACGGACCGGGGCCATCGACGCTGCCGCGGTCGTACAGTTGCGGCGAGCCGTTGCCGCTGCCATAGTTGCCGCCTTCCACTTTCTTTTCCACCCAGCCCACCAGAGCCACGTCGTGCGTCTGCACGTAGACATAACCGGTCTTCGGATCGGTGGCGGTGCCGCCCCAATTCGCGCCACCGTTTCCAGGAAAGATCAGCGTGCTGCGGGGCGGCGTGCCGGCTTCGTGATAGAGGAATGGCGTGAACGGACCTTCGTTGTAGAAGCCGCCGCTGCGCTCCCAAAATTCCTGGCAGGCTTTGGCATGTTCGGGCGACGTGTCATCGGCCGTGACCATGTCCTCTTTTCGAAACGTCATGCGCGCCAGCGGCGGCGGTTTCAGCGGAAAGGGCTCGGTGGGCGAATACCACTCGCCGGGAACATCGCCTTTCGGAACAGGCCGCTCCTCCACGCCGAAAATCGGCTCGCCCGTGACCCGGTTGAGAATGAACATCCAGCCCTTCTTGCCGATTTGCGCGAGGGCCGGAATGGTTCTGCCGTTTTGCACGATGTCCACAAGGCCCGGCGCCGGCGGCAGATCCGCATCCCAAAGATCGTGATGCACGGTTTGGAAATGCCAGAGATACTTTCCGGTCTTGGCGTCGACGGCGACGATCGAGTTGCCGAATAGATTGTTGCCCGGGCGGTCGCCGCCATAGTAGTTGCCAGCCGGGCTGCCGAACGGCATATAGACGATGCCGCGCTGCTCATCGACGGTGAGATACCATCCCCACACGTTGGTTCCGGAGAATCCTTTCCAAGTGTCCCCCGCCCAGGAGCCGAAACCGGGCTCGCCAGGCCGCGGGATGGAGTGGAACTCCCAGAGCTTGGCGCCCGTGCGCGCGTCGAATGCGCGCGAGTCGCCGGGCTCGCCATGCAGGATTTCACCAACCGTGGCGCCCAGCATCACGATGTTCTGGAAGATGGCGGGCACGCCGTTCCAGGGCACTGTAATATTCACGACGCCCTCGTTACCGAAGCCGGGATCGAGTTTGCCGGTGGCGGCGTTGAGGGCGACGAGGGTAGGTCCAGCCGTCAAGATGATGCGCGGTGGATTGTCGGCATCACCCGGCCAGTAAGCCACTCCGCGGGCGGTGGTGCTGGTTCGTAAAGGCGCGGTCCAGATCTCCTTGCCCGTTTCCGCGTCGAGCGCCAGGACGCGAGTGGCCGCCGGAAGATACATCACGCCGTTGATCACAATGGGAGTGGCTTCCGGATTCGTGGTGGGGTTGGCGCCACCCCGGCCTCCCGGTGGCGGAGCTGGTTCAGCCGGCGATGTCGCGGGTCGCAGGCGATAGGTCCAGGCTGACACGAGCTTCGACACATTCCCCGTGTTGATCCCGGTGAGCGGTGAATAGCGCGTGCCGGCCAGGTCGCGGGTGTACATGGGCCAATCGGCCGGACTATCTTTCGATAGCGCGGCGGCCTTCGACTGCGCACGCGCCGCGGGCAACAGCCCCACACACGCCAGAATCACTACACACGGAAAACGCATGGACTCGT
>Ga0335081_10008297_pt1 | contig 16653 bp, 13 predicted proteins | sample Lox_Sample_35_FD_206713 | JGI IMG/M metagenome (GOLD analysis project Ga0335081, IMG submission 206713) | Soil microbial communities from Loxahatchee National Wildlife Refuge, Florida, United States - Lox_Sample_3.5 | ecosystem: Environmental > Terrestrial > Soil > Wetlands | place: USA... | reverse complement strand
GAGAGCGGTAACGAACATCAGTGATTATGACCAGATCGTCTCGAAGATAGGCGAAAAGGACAGCGTGCTCCTGCTTATCTACCGGGAAGGGGCGTCCGTCTACATAACGATCAAGCCATAACGCACGTGGCGGGGGCGGACGTATACAGCGCGAAGCGAACCGAACCTGCGATATAATATAAGCAGGACAAGGAAGTGCTTCGCTCCGCGCTGATGATGTGAGACTTGTTCAAGGAGGTGAGCTGTATGTGGTTACGGATATCGCCTGATATGGATTTCTACCTGGATATGGAGCTCCAGGGCGTGAATGACAGGACACGCGATTATGACGTCCAGGAGTACGAAAAAGTCGTCTATAATGCCTTTGTGGAACGGCTCAAAAAGGCATTCCCCGAAGGGGATTTCAAGATCTACAACTTTGAGTTCGGCGTTGCGCGGGAGAAACTCTTAAAGACCGCGTAACGCGGAATAGACCAGGTCGGGCGGTCGTAAAATAAAAGGCCGAGGCATCCTGCACACCGAATTGATAAGGGTCCTCGGCTATTTTTTTAGCTAAAATGTTCTTCGATCTTATCGTGCGATTTTAACGGGACTGCTCAGTCAACTGCCAAACATAGGGGGAATCCATGACGAATGGTGTAAGCAAAGAAAACGTCCCTTGGGAAGGCGGCACGCTCTATCACCGGAAAGAACAGTTCGCCGAGGTTTTTGTTTTCCTTTTCCTCATCGTCCCTTCCATGATCCTTTCATTTTTTGTAGTGAAACAAGGCAGCATGAGCTTCGTGCTCATTGCCCTGTCGAGCATCCTGCGCGACCTTGCTCTGGTAAGCCTGATCCTCTTTTTCCTCTGGCGTAACGGCGAACCTATCATGGTAATCGGTTGGAAATTTAAAAACGCCGGGAAAGAAGCCATCTTGGGTATCTGGCTCTTCATCCCCTTCTTTTTCGGTGCCGGGCTGCTCGAAAAAGGCCTGCGCATGGCCGGTTTCACCGTCCCGGCTACGCCACTGCCGTCACTGATATCCGAAAAGAGCACCGCGGAGTTTCTTCTGGCCGCTGTCCTGATTATAGTCGTGGCCCTGACAGAGGAGACGATCTTCCGCGGATACCTCATCCTTCGCTTAAAGAACGTCACGGCAAGCACTGCTGCAGCCGTCATACTATCGGCTGTGATTTTCTCGCTCGGCCACAGCTATGAAGGATCGGCCGGGGTGATCACCGTCGGGTTCATGGGGCTATTCTTTGCTCTTATCTACATTTGGCGGCAGAGCCTTGTCGCCCCCATGGTGATGCATTTCCTGCAGGATTTTATCGGCATTGTTCTTGCTCCGCTGCTCGGGATGCGGTAGTAGGCCTTGTCATAACCTGTTCGACGCATTGCTTGCTCCATGATATACTGTAAAATTATAAGATATTTACGGGGTGCACCATGAAGAATGTTCAACCCTATTTTAAACTCGTCGGCACGGCGTTTCAGAAATGTAAGCCCTTCTTCTTACTTCTTTTACTTGTATCTATAATGATATCCTTCCCACACTTTTCTCTGGCCGGAGAGAATGCCGAAGTTGCAAAAATTATTCAAGCCTACGGCGGCAAGGATGCTCTCGAGCGCGTTTCTTCACTGGCTGCGGAAGGGAAAATCATAACGTTCATGCCGAAAGACGAGGGAACCTACTTCTATTATCTAAAACGAAACAGGCAATTGCTCGTGGACATCAAATACACGAAAAGGACGGAAAAGAGGATATTAAATGGGGACCGAGGATACCGCGGGACTGACGAAGGGACCGCCGAAGTAACGGGCTCGGCGTACGACGCCATGGCCTATCAGTACAACCAGCTGGACCTGCCTTACGGGCTCCTGGATGGCGCGTTCAAAGTAACATACATTCGGAAAGACAGTTTCCACGCGAGGCCCGTGGCCGTCCTGAAATTTACTGACAGAGCGGGAAACGAAATGGAAGCTGCCGTGGACAGCGAAAACTACCGCATTGTAAAGACCACCGGATTTTTCGGTATGGGCCGGGAAAAGGCCGGTTTGAGTGCTGAATTCTCCGATTTTAGAATGGTCGTCGGGGTAATGCTCCCGTTCACAATCGTCAATTACGCCGACGGTTTCATGATTAGCGAGACAAGAATAAGCAAATACACTATTAATCCGAACATCAGTGATTCGGTCTTCTCTCCATGAGAATGCCACAGTTATTTGTCCATGCCCCATTCATAGCATTGGACATCATCCCCGATGGCAGGTGGACAGAAGATAATTTAGAGGTTCCCTACAAAAAAGTACAATAGATGGTAAAGACGAGGTGATCCATGATTCCGCTAAAAGATATCGACCGCAGACCCTCGCGCTTCCCGCTCATCACTGCCCTGATCATCGGGGCGAATACATTCGTATTTCTGCTTGAAATGACGAACGGAGCATCCTTCGTCACACGGTGGTCGCTCATACCGTCCGACATTGCCGCGGGACGCAACTTGATTACCATTCTGACCGCTATGTTCATGCACGGTGGTTGGCTACATATCATTGGAAACATGGTATATTTCTGGGCATTTGGACCCGAGATCGAAGATATGATGGGACGTATCAGATACTCGGTGTTTTATGTAATGGGAGGGGTGGCGTCATTCGGAGCGCAGGTAGCACTAAACCCGGATTCATCGGTCCCCACCTTGGGGGCAAGCGGCGCGATTGCAGCGGTGATGGGGGCTTTTCTCATTACCTTTCCTCGTGACAGGATCCGAACTATTGTATTTCTCGGAATTTTTGTGAACATTTTCTTTATCCCGGCAATAATTTTGGTGGGATTTTGGTTTGTCATTCAGCTGTTCAGCGAGGTCGGAGCGCTTGTAGAGCGGCAAACCGGCGGGATAGCGTACGCGGCTCACATCGGGGGATTTGTGTTCGGCCTGGCCTTTTCGAGGCTTTTCGAGCGTCGTCAAAGACGTGACTACAAGATTTTTTGATGTAATGTGGCACCGAGTAATGAGAAACGAAGAAATCGGGGAAACTTGCCTCTATGGATTTAACCGTGAAAAGTACGTCTGAGTATAAAAAATTCTCCGTGGAAGAAACCCTTGAATTCTTAAGGGCGTCGGCCAATGGTCTTACAGTCTCTGAAGCCGGGAAACGGCTCGAGACGTTCGGGTACAACGAAATTGCAGAAAAAAAGAAGAATCCCCTTCTTGAATTTCTGCTTCGCTACTGGGGACCCATGCCGTGGTTATTGGAGCTGGCAATGGGGCTTTCTTTCCTATTGAAGCATTATCTTGAAGGCATCATAATCTTTGTGCTCCTCACGGTAAACGCCGTCATCGGCCACATGCACTCACGGGGATCCCAGAAAGCGGTCGAACTCCTCAAGAAAAAGCTTGCAATAAAAGCGAAGGTATTGCGAGACGGGGAATGGGTCGCGAAAGAAGCCAGAGAGATTGTTCCGGGTGACATCATCGTCGTCGGGCTTGGAGATATCGTGCCGGCTGACGCTAAAATCGTGAGCGGCGAGCTTTCTGTCGATTCCTCAGCGTTGACCGGCGAATCTCTGCCTGTGGAGATACATCAGTCGGACATCATTTACTCAAGCGCCGTCGCGCGGAGGGGGGAAGCGAAATGCATCGTGGTCAGTACCGGCGCAAATACGTACTTCGGTAAAACCACGGAGTTGGTCAAAATAGCCAAACCCAAGTCCCATCAAGAGGCAGTAATGATGGCGATGGTCAGATATATGATGTATTTCGGAATAAGCGCGCTGATCATGGTTTTGGCTTATGGCCTGCTCATGCATTTACAAGAACACCTCGTAACCGTCCTGACCCTGGCCGTGATCTTCCTTATGGGAGCAGTCCCCGTGGCCCTTCCGGCAGTGCTCACTATCGTCCAGGCAGTGGGCGCAATGGAGCTTGCTAACAAGGGAGCGCTGGTGACAAGGCTCGATTCGATCGAGGATGCGGCTTCTATTGACGTTCTTTGTTTTGATAAAACAGGGACCATAACGCAAAACAGATTGTCGGTGAACGATGCCGTGCCGTTATTCGGGTATCGGAAAGAAGACGTTGTCGTGACGGCCGCCTTGGCATCCCAGCGGGAAGGTATGGACCTCATAGACAGTGCGGTTCTTGAATATGCCAAAACCACGGGCGTTGATTTTAAGTTCTACCATCAGGTCTCATTCAAGCCCTTCGACCCGTCGATTAAGAGAACCGAGGCGGTCATCGAAGTCGGGGGAAGACGCTTCAAAACCGTGAAAGGCGCGGCCCAGGTCATCATGTCCCTGTGCAGGGACATGGACCAGGAAACGAGGCAGAAGGCAAACGGGACCATAGAAGAGTTCTCCCGGCACGGGTACAGGACGATAGCAGTCGCGCGGGCAGACGGGGACGGACTGGATGACTTCAAATTTACCGGATTCCTGTCGCTGTCCGATCCGCCCAGGCCTGATTCGATGAGCATGATAGCAGAAGCAAAAAAGCTGGGAATAAGGCCGATGATGCTTACCGGTGACAATATGGCCATAGCGAGAGAAATAGCCGACCAGGTGGGGATCGGAAGGAACATCATTCGGATGGCGGATATTCAGGGTTTAAGCGAGGACGAACAGGTCAGGATCGTGGAAGAAAGCAATGGGTTCTCCGAGATCTATCCCGAGGACAAGTATAAAGTCGTAAAACTTCTGCAGTCGCGGAGGCATATGGTGGGTATGACCGGCGATGGGGTCAACGATGCCCCCGCGCTCAAACAGGCGGAGATGGGAATAGCGGTGAGCAACTCGACAGACGTGGCAAAAGCGTCCGCAAGCGTGGTCTTGACCGAACCGGGGATCGGCGTGATCATCAATGCAGTGACCATCAGCAGGCAGACCTACCAGCGGATGCTCACCTGGGTCATCAACAAGGTCACGAAGGTCATAGAATTCGTCGGTCTAATCACCTTAAGCTTCTTCTGGCTCCATGATATTGTGCTCTCTCTGCTGGGCATGTCGCTGCTCGTGTTCGCGAATGATTTCGTGACCATGTCCCTCGCCACCGACCACGTAGTGCACACCAGTAATCCGAACACGTGGAATGTGAAGAACATCACGCTGGCATCGCTCATTCCCGGCATGCTACTGGTTGTGGAAGGCATGCTTGTGATCCTCATGGGGAAAAACTATTTCCATCTGGAATGGGAAAAGCTACGCACCCTGGTCATGCTGAACCTGATATTCAACAGCCAGTTCAGGGTATTGATCGTGCGGGAGAGGAGGCACTTCTGGTCGTCATTCCCGGGCAGGGAACTGCTCATCCTAAGCGCGGCGACCATCCTCGTATTCGCATTATTGGGCGTATACGGGATCTTCGTCCCGCCCCTCGCTCCCTATCAGATTCTCGCGGTGCTGGGATTCTCGGTATTCTTTACACTGTGTATCGATTTTCCGAAATATTATTTGTTCAAAAGATTTGGCTTATAGACGAAACCGGGAAAACAACTGCGACTGAATGAGGTATTGTTTATGCATTGGCGAATTGTAGACCGGGGAAGGGATGTTTATAATCATTTGCTCTATATTGATTATCCTGGGGATTGCCATCTCGTCAATTTAATTACTGGCAGAAGGAGGACTTCCGAAGAATCACCGCTTCGTATTCTCACGCAAGGCTTGCTAAAGGAGAGATAACCTGGGAAGAATTCGAAACAAATGAAGGATAACCTTAAAAAAGGAATATGATGAAAATATGAGTATTTGTGAAGGTTTTAAAGAAGTAACGATGCCTGTCGATTTCATCGGCCCCAATGCGGTCAGAATGCGTCAAAAAATAGATTGCGGATTCGATCAAGGATAACAACGATCTTCTCGCGCTGCAAGCGCTCACTCTCAGGTACGACCAGGCTCATTCCTTCTTGACCTTACGTATCTGAAAATCAGGTAGCCCGCGAGGAGGATTACGGCCAGGAAAATTCCTATGTGTTCGATTCTCGTCATGTCTCTTTTTATGACCTGAAGGCTGTGGCCTCCCGCATAGCCCGCCCCGACCATGATCGCGATAGTGAACAGGGAAGAAACGGCATCTGACGCCAAGAATTTTGCGGCAGGCATCCTCATGACACCTGCCGTGAGGAATATCTGGGCCCTCAGGACGGCGAGGTGCCTACCAACCAGTATGAAAAGGGTCCCTTTCCTCACGAATTTATCCTGAAGCATTAAAAGCCGTTCAGAGGATATAATTTTATGAAACCGCCTATGAGTAACGATCTTCCGTCCATACTTTTTGCCGACTGAATAAAGACCAAAGTCCGTGATTAACATTCCTGAATAAACGACAGACAAAGCATAAATGGGGTCTACCACTTCCGTCGCGATCAAAAATCCGCACAGGATAAGCGTGGTGTCTTCGGGAAACGGGAAACCGATACCCCCGAGAACAAGGAGGAGAAAAAGACCAATATAGGGAAAGTGCTCTAAGAGTCCTGAAATATGAGGTATGCCGTTTTCCAATCGATGTCCTTCCTCTCATTTAAATCCCATGGAATTGCAGTATCCTCTTTCTTTCCTGCCTCTGGGTTACCTTTCATTTTTTAGCCGTTTTTCGGCCAAAGCGAAGTACTCTTCCCGGCAACGGTTCTCCACGTCGACCATCCTCATGAACGCCTCCTGGAAATCTTTTTCTCCAGCCGAAAAAATTCCATGACCGTATACAATGCAGACACCAGACTCTTTCAGGGCCAGAGGAACTGATCTTGCCAGCCCACCGGCACCGGTCTCTCCTGCAACGATCGGCGCCCCGCACGCCGAACGGTTCCTATTGCAGAAGCGGTTACAGTCCTCGATGCCGCAATTACGTTCGTCGCAATACATGGACATGATCACGCTGAACTTGGGGTGACCGTGCAGGATTGCGTGATACTGCGAAGCGACGTAGATGCCCCGGTGGGCGGGCAGCTCGGATGACGCAGAGAGCCCGGAGGTTGACGATCCGTCCAGCGGAACAGGGTCGATACGTCCCTCAAGCTCGTCCAGCGACGACGCCGTTTGGCTTATGAAGATAGTGCTGCCGTCAAAGTAGCTGATGTTCCCGAAGAACGAGTCAACGTAGCCCTTTTCAACGGTATATCTGCCTACATGGCAAATTTCCGTGATAATCGCATCCCGGCCGTCGATCGGTCCAGGGGCGAACGTGAGGTCGCTCAGGTCCCGCTGTCTGAGCCACGTTTTCCTGAATTCTTCAAAATGTCTCCGTTCATCCTGAAGTCTGAAGCCCTCCGTCAGAAGGTCGAGAAGATATTTCACGAAGGTCGTATGGAATATGCTTGAAAAACCGATAAATGCCTGTTCTACCGTCATGCCGCCCGACGCTACCACGCCAAGCCCCTGGATGATCGCTGCCTTGCGCTTTTTCAAGCAGTGAATGATTTTGCCGACCAATTCAGATTTCGGTCTTTCCAGCCACTCGGCTTTTCTGATGAACGGGATGTCGTGCAGAAAGACCTTTGTCTCGCTATCCTTGGGGACGAGCCTATCCGCTCTCGGGTCGGCCCGCTCCACGAGCAGGTCCGCAAAGGGTAGCGTCGGCGTTGCGAACAGGAGCGCCGTAACGTCCAGCCCATTTAAGACTTCGGTGAATACCGGCAGCCATCCATCTTGCCGGTTCGAAATCACTACGTCGTCGAGGCGGTAGAAGCGGATGCTTTCCGGGACCGAGGTCCGGTCGCGGAGTAGCTTTTGCGTGTATTTTTCTATTTGCTTGTCGTTCATATTCATTCAGATTATGTTTGGTTTATAGCGTTATTCCGTTCATAAGTCAAGGCGAAGAATCCATATCATTGACTCTCTTCACAAACATGGTACAATCAAAAATAGATTGCCCCTCACCTAACCTCTCCCCCCAAGGAGAGGAATGAAAGGAAAGGTCCATGAAAGAATACGATGTGATCATCATCGGGTCTGGCAGCGGCGCGAACCTTGTCGAGGACGCCCTATCGCACCACAAGACTGTTGCGCTGGTGGACAAGGGACCGCTCGGCGGAACCTGCTTGAACGTCGGTTGAATTCCAACCAAGCTTATTGTCTATCCGGCGGATAGAATCGTTGAGATCAGGGAATCGAAGAAACTTGGCATCACGGCGGAAATAAAGGCGATCGACTTCGCCGGGATCATGGGGCGTATGCGGCAGACGGTCAAGAAGAGCCACGACCACATGAAGGAGTTCGTGGAGAAGGCCGAAGAATTCGACTACTACGACGGCGAGGCGAATTTTACCGAAGATTACACGCTCGAAGTGAAAGGGCAGACGATCAAGGGCAAGGCCATCTTCATCGTGAGCGGCGCCCGACCGCTCATCCCGCCGATAAAAGGTGTCGAAAGCATCGAGTATCTCACAAACGAAAGCGTGCTCCAGCTCACCCAGCGGCCTGAGAGCATGATTATCATCGGAGGGGGTTATATCGCCGCGGAGTTCGCGCATTTCTTCGAGGCCATGGGCACGCAGGTCACGATCGTCCAGCGGAACAAACGGCTCGTACCCGAAGAAGAACCGGAGATATCCGAACTGCTTAAGACAGCCCTTTCCCGCCGCATGAAGGTCCTTACCGGCACTGAGGCCGTGGAGGTCCGTCAAACCGGAAAGGTCGTCACAGTCACAGCAAAGGAGCGGGACAGCGGGAAACAGATCGAGATAACGGCCCATTCTCTTCTGATCGCCGCAGGGAGGAAGTCCAACGCTGACGTGCTGATGGTCCAAAATACGGGAGTGGATACGGATGAGCGCGGCTATGTCGCCGTGGACGAGTTCTTAGAAACCACAAAAAAGGACATCTGGGCCTTCGGCGACGCCATCGGCAAAAAAATGTTCCGGCACTCGGCTAATCATGAAGCTGAGCTTGTCTGGCATAATGCCGTTCACGGCAAGAAGTCGCGAATAAACTATCTCACGGTGCCGCACGCCGTTTTTTCGTATCCCGAGATCGCGTCGGTCGGGCTCACCGAGGAGCAGGCCGTCAAAATCATGGGCAAACACGAGGTCCTCGTGGGCAGGGCGATGTACACGGATGTGGCCCGCGGCGAGGCCATGATGGAGACCGAAGGGTTTACCAAGGCCGTGGTCCACCGTAAGAGCGGGAAGATCCTGGGCTATCACATTATCGGCCCGCAGGCATCGGTCCTGATACAGGAGGTAGTGAACGCTATGGCCGCCGATGGAAATCTCTGGTCCGTGGCAAAGGGCATGCACATCCACCCGGCTCTCTCGGAGGTGGTCCTGAAGGCCTTCGGGAATCTCGGGGAGATGGATTAAAATGACGCGCCGATCTTCACGCCGTAGATATCGGCTGTGGACTTGGGCTGCCAGTATTGATGGATGATTACGGCTTCAGAGGTTGTGATAACATCTGTGATAACATTTGATTTTGTGAACCTCATACTATCATAAAATAAACTCGCTTTGACCCTATTAACCTTCATGCCTATTTCTGCAAACGGAGATGACTGTTTACCTGGATGAAAGGTCAGATCCTGACCCCCGATGTTGCTCCAATAGGCGGTGTTCTCGTTATAGAAAGGCAGCTTTACCCCCCCTTCAAAGAACATCATCGTTTGCTTTGATACGTCGATTCCCCCTCGAACACCGAGGCGGCCATAGAGAGTGGTCCACCCCTCCATATACCCCTGTGAAATAGCACCTGTTGAGGTTGTCCCATTCTTGATATCCCTGAGCCACCATCGCAAACCGAGACCGCCGAAGGGTTCAAGAGAAAAACTCTGAGACACTTTGAATTTCCTGCCGATATCTCCATCAAGTGTAAGACCAAAATAGCCCACGGTGGTTGTTAGCGGTTCACCGGTCTGAGTCTGCCCGTCATAATCCACGCTTCCGAAAAAAATCTCCCCCTTCGGTGTGAACGTTAGTTGGTCTTCAAACTCGTGGGAGTAGGCAATACCTATTCCGAAAAGAGGCCCAGATTCTTTCACTACCCGTGCGCCGCTGTCATCGAACTCTTTCCAGGTAAAGCTTTCCGCAACGCCATAAAGATAGAATCCTTCGGCAGCAGCAACAGAGACATGCGAGATTTCAAACACGACGAACACGGCGAGAAACAACAGTGCCAAGGAACGGCGCCGGACTATACTGGCTTTTTGCATAAGCGTGTCTCCTCTCACGGCAAAAGTCCAATCTAAACAATTAGGTGATTATTTCATAAAAAGACGATTCCTGCAAGGCAACTCTGCTTTTTTTAAGGAATCAGCGCAAAAAATCATTATTCCATTGACTTATCGTGCTGATGCGTGGTATAAAACCCAGCTCTGCTGAACAGCGGAGCAAATTCTGCGTGCGGCAGGAAGTAGAGAGTCTTTTTGCACTTTGCGCTCTATCCCATGATCGAAGCTGCACAGGACATAAAGGAAAACAGCAATGCTCAAAAGAACGGACTTACGCAACATCGCCATCATCGCCCACGTTGATCACGGTAAGACCACGCTCGTGGACACGCTGCTCCGCCAGAGCGGGACGTTCCGCGACAATGAGCGTGTGCAGGAGCGGGTCATGGATAACATCGACCTCGAGCGCGAACGAGGGATCACGATCATGGCCAAGAACACCGCTGTGCAGTACAACGGAATAAAAATCAATATCGTGGACACACCCGGTCACGCGGACTTCGGCGGCGAAGTAGAACGCACCCTTAAGATGGTGGACGGCGTCCTCCTGCTCGTAGACGCCTCTGAAGGCCCGCTCCCGCAGACGCGGTTCGTGCTCAAGAAAGCGCTCGAGCTGGGATTGCCACCGATCCTCGTGATCAATAAAATCGACCGGCCCGACGCGCGCATCAATGAAGTCGTCAATGAAGTGTACGATCTGTTCATCGACCTCGATGCATCTGATGCCCAGCTCGATTTCCCCATCGTTTACACCAACGCCCGTGACGGCCTCGCCAAATTGACGATGGAAGACGAAGGCAAGGACCTTCAGCCGCTCTTTGATTTGATCGTGAACACGATACCGGCGGCAGAAGGTAATGAAACCGCCCCTCTCCAGCTTCTGGTCATGAATATCGATTACAATGATTATGTCGGTCGCCTGGCCATCGGCAGGATATTTTCGGGTACCGTTAAGATCGCCGAGCCTATCGGCGTGGTACAGCAGGGCGGCCAGATGGTAAAGACCAAGGTCACTTCGCTCTATGAGTTTCAGGGCCTGAAACGCGTGGATACGGAAAAGGCCACCGTCGGCGATATCGTTGCCCTAGCAGGCATCGAGGGTGTGAATATCGGCGATACGATCACCGATCCCGAGAATCCGAAACCCCTGCCGCGCATCGCCGTGGATGAACCGACGATCTCAATGCTGTTCTCGATCAACAATTCACCTTTCGCCGGTAAAGAGGGCAAGTTCGTCACTTCACGCCATCTCAAGGAGCGGCTCGAGAAGGAGCTCCTGTACAACGTCGCGATCAAGGTCGAGCCGCAGGAAGCCACCGACAGTTTCAAGGTCCTGGGCCGCGGCGAGCTCCAGCTCGCGATCCTCATCGAGATGATGCGGCGCGAGGGCTATGAGCTTTCCGTCTCCCAACCTGAGACCATTACAAAACAGCGGGATGGAAAGACCTACGAGCCCATGGAGAACCTGGTCATTGACTGCCCCGAAGAATTTATCGGAGTTGTTACCCAGAAACTCGGGACCCGCAAAGGCCGTATGACCAAGATGTCGAACAACGGCCACGGCCGCGTGAGGCTCGAATTCCGCATCCCCGCGCGAGGGCTCATCGGCTTCCGCTCGGAGTTCCTCACCGATACGCGCGGCACCGGCCTCCTGAACCACCTCTTCGACGGGTATGAGCCCTGGCAGGGTCCGATCGCCAAGCGCGCCACCGGCGCGCTCGTGGCCGACCGGCCGGGCAAAACAACAACGTACGCCCTCTATCACATCCAGCCGCGCGGCGAACTTTTCATTAAGGAAAGCACGGCAGTATACGAAGGCATGATCGTGGGTGAAAACTCACGCGAGGCCGACATCGATGTGAACGTGGTCAAGGAAAAGAAGCTTACGAACATGCGCGCATCGGGTGCCGATGAGGCACTGCGGCTCGTGCCGCCGCGGCTGCTGTCGCTCGAACAGGCGCTCGAATTCATCAAGGAAGACGAGCTTGTGGAAGTGACGCCCCAGACCATCCGTCTGCGAAAGAAGATACTTGAGGCGAACAAGAGGCCGAAAAGCAGAGAGCGGACAGAGTGAAAACCTTTGGCCACAGAGAAAAGCGATAAGGCACGAATATGACCAAGGGCACGAAGGCCAAGGTGAAAAGGCCCTCCCTCGCGTAATCGTTCATTTGTGCCATTCGCGTTCCGTCCCCTCTCCCTGCAATCAGAAGTTCTCACATAAAAAACAGGGTTGCCGTCTGTCTGGCAACCCCTCAACTTTGATTCGCGCCAGTTTAGGGCGCTATTTCTGCTTTTCTGCGATAACCCGATCAATCGACCACTTGCCGCCGCCCCTGATCATGAGCGCAATGCCGATTGCAATCACGAGCAGATGGTATTCAAAGCCTTCGCCTGCCGGTTTGCCTGCACTCGTCATTGCGCCGAACCAGTTCATGAAGAACCCGTTCTGCCAATGCAGCATATATACGGCGATTACCATGTTAACAGTGATCCCGAAGGCTGCCACCCTGGTCAGAAGTCCCAAGATGAGACCAATCCAACCCACACCTTCTGCCATGATAGCCAGGAAGGCAAAGAGTGCGGGTACATGGAGATTGCCGATAAAGAAGCCCATAGTACCCGTAAACCCATATCCCCCATACATTGTGGTCAGCTTCTGCATGCCATGAGGAAAGAACACAACCCCGAGCATAACCCTGAGGATCATGGTTGCGGTATCATTTTCTGTCTGAAACAATTTTTTAAGCATGTCTTTTCTCCTTTCGAATATGAAACCTATGGTTAATAGCATTTGATTGCCGACCTATCATTTCTCTTTTCATTCAGTCCCACTTTGCGGCATAACTGGGAGAGCTCTTTTTGCTCCGTTCTGGTGAGGGCATTCATCTCCTCAACGGTTTTCGCAGCATGACGCGGGAATTTGCTCCCGATCAGACGGCGTCCATCAATGGTCAAATGGACCGTATAAACTCGCCTGCCTTCCCGACTCCTCTTCCGCTTCACCCATGTTGCCATCGCCCCTATCACCGTGAATACCGGCGGTCATGGATTCCGACACCCGCATCAGCTTAACACAGGCGCAAAGCGCACGAACCTCATCTCTCTTACAGTTATAGTGAGTCTTTTCCATATCCGTTCATGCCAACTTTATTTTAATACTAAATTTTTTAATTTTTAAATAATTGTACCGCAACACAACCCGATGTCAAGGGACGCGGGAAGAAGAACTGCAAGGGACACATGCCTGCGAATGATGACGGCCTACATCGCTCCAGTGATAGTATACCAGAAGATGCTCAGGTATTCGGCCAAAGCCGCCGATGAATCATTGAGGCTGCCCGCGCGGGGAATGCAGGAATAGAGAGAAAGTCCTCGCTGCTCGCTCTTGTATCCCGAAGGCGCCGTCATGACATCGAACCCCTGCCTTCTGAACATGGCCGACGACCGTTTCATATGAAAGGCAGAGGTGACCAGGATGATGCTGTTTCCTTTGATCAGCTTTTTTGCCGAGATGGCGCTTTCCAGCGTGTTTCTAGGTGTATTTTCAGTGATGATATCCTTGTCCGGGACGCCGATACCATTGGCCACGCGGCCCATGGCCTCTGCTTCCTTGACTCCCTGTTCAAACGGGTTACCGTTCCCTCCAATGATCACAAGGGGTATATGCAGCTCTTTGTAGAGCTTCACGCCGGCGACAAGCCGTTCAAGGGACATATCTGACGGTTGGGATTCCAATTCCAGCCACGACAGGTCCATCACCCCTCCGCCGAGCACCACGATAGCATCGGCCTTCTCATGCCTTGCGTTATCGTGGCCAGCCCCTTTCTCAAGCGGTTTGAGCAGAAAATCGGATACCGGGCTGATGCTCAGAAGATAAAGGAGCAGAAAACTGGTAACGATAAGGAACCTGCCGAGTATGCGTCTGAACATGACGATCACGAAACCTGCGGCCATAAGAATAACGAGGCTTGCAGGAGGCAGTATCAAGGACATCAGGATTTTAGCCACGGAAAAACCCATTATCTATTAGCAGACTTGCCGGTTATCCGAAAGCCTGCATCTCCTTTGTTAATGTTCGTGTACCTGAACGGCACCCTGCTTGCTTCGATTATTGACCCACTTCATTACTTCGAACCATAGAATGCTCACGACACCCGCAACAAAGCAGATGAAGATGTCAAATGCGTGAAGGAACGAGAACCTGAATAGGTTTCGCAGAAAGGGAACGTAGAGTGCCAGCCCGAGAAAGGCCAGCGCCCCGCCCGTAACCCACCAGAGCGCGGCGTTTGGTGAGCGCAGAGTGTCCAGGACGATCCGTGTCCACGAGCGGTTCGTGAAGATGAGCCCCAGGTTGGCGATAATGAGCGTCGTGAAGGTGAGAGCCCTGGCGTCTTCTTCGCTCTGTCCCCGCTTGAGGGAAATAACGAAGACCCCCAAAAGTATGATCATCACGCTCAGTCCCTGGAGCAGGCTTATCCCCACGGTCCGCGTCCCGAACAGCTGCGCATCGGGCCTGCGCGGTGGGCGGGTCATCACGTCCGCCTCTTCGGGCTCGGCCTCGAACACCACGGAACAGGCCGGGTCGATGATCAGCTCGAGAAACACGATATGCACGGGAAGAAGCACGAGGGGCCACTTGAACAGTACCGGGAGGAGCGACATGCCTGCGATGGGCACATGCACGGCGAAGATGTAGGCAATTGCTTTCCTGAGGTTATCAAAGATCCGCCTGCCCATTCGTACGGCCTGCACGATGGATGCGAAATCGTCGTCGAGCAGAACGAGCGCCGAGGCCTCACGCGCCACATCCGTGCCGCGCCCGCCCATGGCAATGCCGATGTGCGCAGACCTGAGTGCCGGCGCATCGTTCACGCCGTCGCCCGTCATGGCCACGACCTCGCCAATGGCCTTGAGCGCGTTCACGATTCTGAGCTTCTGTTCGGGCACGACCCGAGCAAATATGTTCACGTTCTTGATACGACGCTGGAGTTCCCCGTCGTCCATGCCGTCCAACTCCAGCCCGGTGACGAGTTGGTCCACAGTCTTTAGGCCGATCTTACGCGCGATATGTGCGGCCGTTCCCGCATAATCTCCAGTGATCATTACGACCCGGATGCCCGCCGTATAACACTCCTTCACCGCCTCTGCCACGCCCGACCGCACGGGGTCGGCAAGCCCCACGAGCCCCAGGAACTCAAATGTAAAATCGTGCTGCTCTCCGGGCAGCTCCGTGGTCGTGAAATGCGACTTCGCCACGCCGAGTATGCGCAGGCCATTCATCGCCATGGTCTCAACGGACTTTGCAAGCTCCTGCTTCTGTCCTTCGCTGAAATGGCACAGATCGGCAATGGCCTCAGGCGCCCCTTTGGCCGCTATCACATACTCATCTCCTTTGGGAGACTTCCAGACGTGAGACAGTGCCATCAGGCTGTTCGACAGTGGATATTCACGCACCAGTGTCCAGTCGTCGTGCATATGCTCGGTGCTTGCAAGGTAGTGGTCGCCGAGTTCCTTGAAGGCTTTCTCCATGGGCTCAAAGGGGTCCTTCTGGCTTGCAAGGATGCTGAACTCCACTATCTCATGAAAATTTTCAGGGATGCCCGGCTTGTTCAGATAATCCACCGTATAGAAATCTCCGTTCACATAAATCGTGTGGACCGACATGCGGTTCTGTGTCAGTGTGCCCGTCTTGTCCACGCAAAGGACCGTGGCAGAGCCTAGAGTCTCGACGGCCGGTACGCGCCGGGTGAGCACCCTCTTCTGCGATATCCGCCAGGCGCCCAAAGCGAGAAAAATCGTGAGTACCACAGGAAATTCTTCCGGAAGAAGCGCCATGGCGAGCGTAATGCCCGCAAGAAATCCGTTGAGCCAGCTCCCTCTTGTAAGCCCGTAGACGATTATAACGAGGGCGCACACGGAGAGTCCGGCCAATGCCAGTTCGCGCACAATCTTCCGCGTTTCTCTCTGGAGCTGGGTCTCTTCGAGTTCCACGCTCTGAAGCGCTTTCCCGATCCTCCCCATCTCGGTGTTACCCGCCGTGGCCTGCACCGTAGCGATCCCTTGCCCTTTCACGATCAGCGTTCCGGAATACACGCAAGGGCGGTCCTCGCCTCCAGGCGTGACCATTTCCGTTATACCGGCGCATGCGGTCTTCCGCACGGGCGCCGATTCACCCGTTAAAAGCGACTCGTCGACTGAAAGGTTTATGCAGGACAGGAGTACGGCATCCGCCGGCACGCGGTCGCCTTCATTCAAAACGATGATGTCGCCCCGCACCACGTCGCGACCGGGAATACGCTTCTGCATGCCGCCCCGGATGACCATCGCACGAGGGCTCGACAGGTCGCGGAGCGCTTCAATCGCACGCTCTGTCTTGCGCTCCTGGTACAGCGTAATGCCGATCACCACAATGACGAAGCCAAGCAGCATGAGCGCTTCCTGCATGTCCCCGAGGATGAGATAGATGATGCCGCAGGCCACGAGCAAGATGAACATCGGCTCTCGCACCACATC
>Ga0335081_10008295_pt1 | contig 16654 bp, 15 predicted proteins | sample Lox_Sample_35_FD_206713 | JGI IMG/M metagenome (GOLD analysis project Ga0335081, IMG submission 206713) | Soil microbial communities from Loxahatchee National Wildlife Refuge, Florida, United States - Lox_Sample_3.5 | ecosystem: Environmental > Terrestrial > Soil > Wetlands | place: USA... | reverse complement strand
ACTGACTACTGACTACTGACTACTGACTACTGGCTACTGGTTTTCACGGTTGTTGCGGCGCGACTGCCGCCGTTCCATACACGTCTTCCAATATCTTGCTCGCTCCCCGTTGCAACAGGGTTTCACCTACGCGCTCACCTAACGCAATCGGGTTGTCGCCGCTTTGCGATTCGCGCAGAATCATCGAGCCGTCCGGACGGGCGACGATGGCGGTTAAGCGGAGCTTTCCCAGGAGCGGCTCGGCGAAGGCGCCGATGGGGACCTGGCAGCCGCCTCCGAGTTTGTTCAGCACGGCCCGCTCGCAGGTAGTGGCCGCTCGCGCGGCGGCATCGTCAAGAAATGCGAGATGCTTACGCGCTTCCGTGTCGCCTTCGCGAATCTCGATGCCGAGCGCGCCCTGCCCGGCTGCGGGGCACATGAACTCCTCCGACAGAACTTCCTTCACGAACTCCGTCTTGCCCAGTCGCGTCAAGCCTGCTGCGGCAAGAATGATCGCGTCATACTCACCCTGCTCCAGCTTGCGCACCCGCGTGTCCACATTTCCTCGCAGCGCGTGGATGATCAAATCGGGGCGCGCGACCTTCAGTTGGGCTTGGCGGCGCAGGCTGCTGGTGCCAACCCGGGCTGCCTGGGGCAGTGCATGAATGCGGTCGTACTTGACGGAGAGGAACACGTCGCGGGGATTGACGCGGGCGGTGATAGCCACCAGTTCGAAGCCCGGCGGCAGCTCGGTTGGCAGGTCCTTCAGGCTATGCACCGCAAGATCGACGCGGCCCGCGGCCAGCGCCTCTTCGATCTCTTTGGTGAACATGCCCTTGGTGCCGACCTGCGCCAAAGCAACGTCCGTAATCTTGTCGCCGGTGGTCTTGATGATTTCAAGTTCGACTTCGTGCCCCTGCTCACGCAGCAAGCTCGAGATGTGATTGGCTTGCCACAGCGCCAGTTGCGAGCCGCGAGAACCGATCCGGAGCCGTGCCATCAGTTGGCTGCTCCCCGCTTGCCGCCCGCGGCAACCTCGCCATCGTTCCGCACCAGGGTGGGCTTCGTCTCGCGCAGTCCAAACAGCTTGCGCACCAAGTCGATGACCGTGGTTACCTCCGACGATTCGCGGGCTGCGCTCTTGAGAGTAGTGATGGGAGTATGCATGATCTTGTTGACGATGCCGCGCGTCAGCGCCTCGACGGCGAGCTCCTGCTCGGGTGTGAGCGTGCCCAAACGCCCGCGCACGCGATCGATCTCAGCCTGGCGCACGGTCTCGAGATGCTCCTGCAACGAGACGATGGTCGGCACCACGTCGAGCGTCTGGAGCCGCGCCTGGAACTTCTCTACCTCGATCTCCACGATGGCTTCGGCGCGGTCCGCTTCCACGCGCCGGTCGGCGACATGGGAAGATACGACCTGCTGGAGGTCGTCGATGTCATAGAGGAAAATTCCGTCCAGCTTGTTCATCTCCGGATCGATGTCGCGGGGGACGGCGATATCGATGAAGAACATGGGACGGTTGCGGCGGCGATGCAGGAAATGCTCGCCGTGCTCCTTGCGGAAGATGGCATGCGGCGCGCCGGTAGAGCTGATGACGATGTCGGCCCGAGGGACCGTCTCGTAGAGTTGGTCGAAGGGCAGCGCTTCACCGTTGAACTTCTTCGCCAGCGCTACGGCGCGGTCGTAGGTGCGATTGGCGACATAGATCTGCTTGGCGCCGTGGGCCAGCAGATGTCTCGCCGCGAGTTCGCACATCTTGCCGGCGCCGACCAGGTACACGCTCTTGCCGTCCAGGTTGCCGAAGATCCTCTTAGCGAGATCGACCGCGACTGAGGCGACGGACACGGCCGAAGTCGCGACCGCGGTTTCATTGCGCACTCGCTTGGCCACGGCGAAGGCGCGGGTGAGTAGCGCATCGAGTTGCGAATTGACGGCTCCGACCGCGCGCGCCGTGGCATACGCTTCCTTCACTTGTCCAAGAATCTGCGGCTCGCCGACCACCATGGAATCCAGGCTGGAGGCCACACGGAATACGTGGCGCACGGCGTCGCGCTCGCGGTACTCGTACAGGTGCTGGCGATAGGGCGCGGGGTCGAAACCGTAGAATTGCCGGAAAAATCCATCCAGCCCGGAGCAACCATCAGCGGTGCGCGCCAGAATCTCCACCCGATTGCAGGTGGAGACGATCATGCCTTCCTCGACTCCTGGATAGGACGCCAGGCTGCGCACGGCCTCCGGCAGCCGCGCCTCGGGGATGGCGAACTGCTCGCGCACCTCCACCGGTGCGGTGCGATGGTTTACGCCGATGAGGACAAAGTTCATGAGGCGATGAACCTGTGCACGCGGCTGAAATTATTCGCCGCCCACGCGCAAATTGCGATCACAAAGGCGAAGGTCGCCAAGAACGCCGCCCGGCGCCCGCGCCATCCTGAACTCCAGCGGGTGTACAGCAACAGCATGTACACCGCCCACATGATGAACGACAGCAGGATCTTCGGATCGGCAAAGAACATCGGGCCGTACTTCTCGATGGCCAGTACCGCGCCGGTCACGATGCCGAAGGTCATGAACGGAAAGCCAAAGAGCAGTGCGCGGTAGCCGATGTCGTCGATGGTTTGCAGCGGGGGCAGCCAGGTGAGTAACGGCGTCTGCCGCTTCGACTTCAGGGCGCGCTCCTGCACCAGATAAAGCAGGCTTGCGCCGAAGCTGAGGAACAGCCCCGCATACCCGGTGAAGATCAACACCACGTGGACGAAGATCCAGCCATTACGCAGCAAGGGCGAGGTAATGGTTACCGGGTTCTGCCCCAGTGCGGAGATGAACGTCAGGATGAAAACGATGGGAAAGATGACAATGCCCGGCGTCGTTGTGCGATAGCCCACGAAGAAGACGAAGAACACGACCATCGCCAGGAATGCCAGCATCGATTCGGAATAGTGAATCGACGCCAGTGAAAGATGGCCGATGAGAACGGTGGATTCCACCAGGGACACAAAGTGGAAAATCAGCCCGAGGCCGACCGCCGGCTCCACGATCTTGGCCAGCAGATTTCCTCGCTTGCTAAGCAGCAGAAGCGAATACAGCAATCCCACGCCATAGCAAGCGACCGCGACTCGAAGCCAAATGAGCGGCATAAACCCCATGGGAGATAACGGCTAGTCTCACCCTTCTTCTGCTATCAAGTATAGCGGGAGGGGGAAGCGGGCCGAGTATGGACATCACCAGAGGGTGTGATGTTCGTCACACAGCAGGGTACGTCGCGGCAGCCTCCGCAGATTGCGCCCGGCCCGGAAATCGGCCGCTAGGCCGGGTAATGGAAGTGCACGATGTGCTGCGAGGCGATGGTGATGCCGTCGCGCATAGCGGGATGGAAGTGCCAGCGCTGGAGCGCTCCCAGTACTTTCTGCTCGACGCCAAAGCCGATGCCTTTGAGCAGCTTCATCTCCACCACTTGGCCCTGAGAATCGATGGTCACTTCGACAATGACATCGCCCTGCACTCCGGTGGGCAAGTCGGCACGCGAGACGGGAGGGTCGGGATACACGTCAGGAAACGCGGGAACAACCTCGTCTCCGGTCAGTGGAGAACCGGGTAGGCGGCCAAAGGGTGAACCCCCGCGCGCGGTCTGCTCCGGCGCATTCGTGGCAGCGGAGGCGGGAGGCTCGCGTCTGGCCTCAACCTTATGCGGCTTCGTGGGTCTGGGGGACGCCACTCGCATAGTCACGGAAGGTTCCTCCGGCGCAGGCTGTAAGCGCTCAGATCCCAGCGGCGCGAGGTAAATGATCGACTGGGATCCCAAAGAGTGCGGAATACCGAGCGCGACGTCCGAGGGAGTGACGAACACCGGCGCCGCGTAATGCAAGAGCGCGAGTAGAACCAGCAGGTGTCCGGCGAAGGACGCTGCCAGACCACCGCACCGCCGGCGATTTCGTTCGGGCAATCCCTCGAACATGGCCATCTCACCCGCAGAAAGCAATTATCTCCCGGAAGCTATGCATGGTACAGAGATCTAGCTGGCGCTCGTCACAAAACCACGCGGTATGTGCCATTCCAGGGGCCCACTCCCGAATTGCGCGAGGGAATCGGTTACTACTCATGGTAGTAGCTCCCAACTTCATTTAGCCTCCGGACGTTATGAACCAGCTACTCAAGGTGGTACGGCTCGTTTTCTATGCGCTGTTTGCATGCGGTTTGTCGTCAACCTGCGTTCTTGCGCAGACTGATCTCGGCGCCGTCCAGGGACACGTCCAGGACCAGCACAGCAAAGCGATTGTGGGCGCCTCAGTAATGCTGCGCAATCCGACGACGAACTTTGAGCGTAGCCTGCAAACGGATGGGAGCGGAAATTATTCGTTCATCGGCGTTCCCCTGACCGGGCAGTACGTGCTGACGGTGAACGCGGCGCAGTTCAAGACCGCGGAGCAGAACGACATCTCGTTGCGCGCGGGGGGCACAGCAGTCTTTGACTTCACGCTTGCGGTCTCGGGCGAGAAGACGCAGGTGAACGTCTATGGCACCACCGGTACCGTAACCACCGAATCGAACCAGGTCTCAACGCGCCTGAGCCAGGAAAAGATCGAAGACACGCCCGTGATCGAGCGCAAGATCACGACCCTGCCGCTGCTGAATTCATCAGTGCGGCCGTCGCAAACCACGGGTGACTTGTTCCTGAATGAGACGCTGTTCGTCATCAATGGTAATGGACGCCGCCAGACCACCTACGAACTCGACAACACGACTTCTAATGACATGTGGGGCCGCCAGTCGGCAATTGCCGGCCTGCCATTTGCGGCGGTACAGGAGTTCACGGTTTATACCAATGCCAGCTCCGCCGAGTGGGGATGGAACGCCGGCACGGCCGTGAACATCGTCACGCGCTCCGGCTCGAACAACTGGCACGGAAACTTTGAGGGCTTGGGCAGTCCTGAGGGTGCGAACGCCAATATCCCGCTGACGGCGAAGTCGGCAAAGCAGACGCTGGCCCTGGGCAGCGGAATGTTCTCCGGGCCCATTGTGAAGGACAAGACGTATTTCATGGTGTCGGCCCAGTACACGAATCAAAACCGGCCCGCGGTGATCACTTCACCATTGGAACCCGGCACGCTGTACAACGGGACCTTCAAACAGACGCTCTTCCTGGCTCGTCTCGATCAGCAGTTGACCCAGAACAACCGGCTGACCTTCAGGGGCAACTTCGATCGCTTCGACGATACCAATCCGCAGGACGCGGTGAGCGGCGTTACCCTGCCCACCGCGGGCCGCGTGTTCACGCGCAATACCTATCAAGGGGCGATCACTGACACTGCCATCATCAACACCAACACGCTGAACGACGCGCGTTTCGAGTTCCTGCTGGGCTCCCCGATCACGCAGTTTCTTCCAATCAGCCCCCAGCCGCAGTTGTTCGTCTCCGGCTATTACACCTATGGCGACTCGCGCGTCGCCGACTTGAGCAATCATCAGTACGAATGGGCAGACACCGTCAGCATGACGCGCGGCCGCCATCAACTGAAGCTTGGCGCCGACATCTACTACTCGCACTCTGGAGGATTCGGACAGGAGTTTGGCAGCGGATATCTTGACGGACGCTTTCAAATCAACTCGCGGTACGAGACGATTCCGATTTCGACATTGCTGACCTACAACCCGGGACTGGCGCCGCCGGGATCGCCGCTCGGTTCACCGCCGGTCGCCAGCAGCTTTACGCAGTCGTTTGGCAACCAGAACTATAGGATCAACGACACGCTCTACGGCTTGTTTGCGCAGGACAACTGGAGCATCCTGCCTAATCTCAATCTGAATCTGGGCCTGCGGTGGGACGGCGAGACATTCACGGGGGAGAATGCGCTGTTCTCGCCGCGTGTTGGGCTGGCCTACAAGCTGCCGCACAGCAACACGGTGATCCGTGCGGGTTACGGCCTTTACTACTCGGAGGAACGCACCGACCTGTACGCCAGCGCGGCGCTGGGCGGCCCCACAGGCGCCTTCACCTACACCGCCGCTCCGGGCGGATTGGGTTTCCCGTCGACCTTCGCGCCCATCTCCGGCTTCCCACCAGGGGCCCAGTTGCCGGCGCGCAACTTGACCGTTCTCGCCGGGCAATGCGGTTTGCTGAACCAATTCCTGCCCGTCAGCCAGCTCCATTTCTGCGACAACAATTTCAAGAACCCTTACACCCAGCAGTGGGACCTCGGTGTTGAGCATGACTTGGGAGCGGGCTGGCTGCTCTCGCTGGATTACATTGGCTCCCACACCATCCACATCGAGCAGCCGGTGGACTTGAACGCTCCCGCGCCGTTCATTCGCACCATGCCGGGGCAGACGCGGTCTGTAGCCGCAGCCAACGCGACCCGCCCGATCGTGCCCGTCGCCAACGGTTACAACCAGGTCCTTCAGTACATCAATACCGGCTCCGCCTGGTACGACGGGCTTCAGGTAGGCGTACGGAAGCAACTGACGCACAGGCTGTCTACCCTGCTCACCTACACCTGGTCGCACGACATCAACACCGTCGAGTGGGACGGCACGGGTCAGAATCCGAACGACTATGGCTGCCTGGTGTCTTGCGAAAAAGCGACCAGTCTGCTCAACCAGACGCACCGCACGTCGCTCAGTGCGACCTATCAATTCCCCTGGGGCTTCATGCTTTCGGGCTGGCTGACAGCGGCTTCGGGGTTCCCCTTCAACGTCACCACCGGGGCGGATAACAACGGCGACGGCAATACGTCGGACCGGCCTGTTATTAACGGCGTCGTGATCGCGCGCGACGCCGGAAAGGCGCCACCGACGAACGATCTCGCGCTGGCGTTGCAGAAGTCGTTCCGCATGACCGAGCACTCCAGCGTCATCCTGCGCGCGGAGTCGTTCAACACCCTCAATCACCGGAATCTTTTCAGTCTGAACGGTACTTACGGTAACAACACGAGCGGCCTGCCGGTCACGACATTTGCCACTCCGGTTGGAGGTCTGGCCAACGTTGGTCCGCCGCGCCAGATGCAGTTCGTCGCACGTATAGTGTTCTAGGCTCGGCTGGGCAGGAACTCACCACGGAGGCACGGAGATCACGGACCGCATTTTGATCAAGTCCCTCCATGTCCTCAGTGACTCCGTGGTGAAGTTTTTTGTCGGCAACGCTTTTTCGGTCCCGAATCTCCCACAATGAATTTGCGTGCATTGCTCGCAGTCTTAGCTCTCTTTTCTTCCTCGGCCGCATGGGCCCAGTCGGCAGCGGCGCGCGGCACGATTAGCGGAACCGTGACCGACCAGCAAGGCAACGCGGTGGCCGGTGCGCAGGTCATCATCCGCAGCGCCGACTTCAGCTCGACTCGTACTCTAACAACGTCGGACGACGGTAGCTTCACCGCCCCGTTCCTCAGTCCTGGAGCCTACACCGTGGATGTCAAGGCGCCGGGCTTCAGCCTGAAGAAACCGGCGCGCGTGACCCTCGCCGTGGGCAGCAGCGTACAACTCGCAATTCGGTTGGGAGTCGCCGGCGAGTCGCAGAATGTGACGGTCGCTGGACATGGCCCAACCGTTGAGGGCAACACGCTGCCGCCCGCCATCAACAAGCAAGCGCCGCAGGTGAGCAATACGCTGGCGGGTTTGACGGTCACCTATCTGCCGAACCGCGACCGCGACTTTACCCAGTTCGGGCAGTTGGCCGCCGGTGTTCAACCCGCGCCCGATAATTCCGGTCTCATCGTCAATGGACAGCGGCCAACCGATTTCAGCGCCGCGGTCGATGGCGCCGATTTCACCGATCCCCTGAACGGCGGGGAGCGCGGTTCACGCGACGGCTCATTGTTCTTTCCGCAAACCGTGGTCCGCGAATTTCAGGTTGTCCACGCGGGCGCAACGGCGGAGGTGGGAGGCACCAACGCCGGTTTCGTGAACATCGCCACCAAAGAGGGCAGCAACAAATACCACGGCGAGGCGTTTTACATTGGACGCCCTTCCGCGCTGAGTTCGAGTGACGCCTTCGGTCACTCGCTCGATAACACGCAAAACGAGTTCGGCGGTTCGATCGGCGGGCCGATCAAGAAGAACACTTCTTTCTTCTACCTCGGAGCGGAGCAGGACTTCGTCAACATCCCTTACTGGACGCAATTCGAGCCGCAAGCGCCGGGCACGGTGATTCCACCTGAACTGGCGGGTTTGCAGCGTCAAATCGTGGGCAGGAGCGATCCCACGTCGGCGTTCGCACGCACCGATTTTCTGCTGAACAAAGCGAACACGCTGAACCTGGAATTCAACTTCAATCGCGTCCATGCAACCAACATGGATGCAGCATCGACGCGCAGCATCGCGCCGATCGATCATGCCTACTCGCTAACCGGCAACAGCTATTGGCTACGCGGAAGCCTGGCCACGCTTTTCGGCGCCAGTAAAGTGAACCAGTTCCTGGCGCAATGGGCGCAGGACCAACGCACTGTTGTTCCGAACTCAAGCTCGCCCGAGCTGGTCATCAACGGCTTCGGCACGCTTGGCGGAAATGCTCTCGCCAATCAGTCCTACACCTCGATAATCAACCGCTACAGCGACGACTTCGCCGTAACCCGCGGCGGTACTGTGCTGCACTTCGGTGCGGACTTCGGCTACAACCCGGCGCGTCTGCGTCACGAGGCCAATCTTAACGGCCGCTTCGACTTCAACTCGCTGGCGGATTTCTTGGCAGGCGCTCCCCGCCGCTATCAGCAGACGTTCCTTATTGGCGATGCGGCCTATGACGGCGCGGTGCGCGAACTGGGCTTGTATCTCGACGCGAAGTTGCCAATAACGAAAACGCTTACAGTTACCGCGGGATTACGGTGGGACGGCCAGTGGAACCCGCAGCCGCTGCGGCCCAATCCGGCCATCCCTCCAACCGCATTCATCCCTGGTGATCTCAGCCAATGGCAGCCGCGGTTGGGAATCGCCTGGAATCCAGCCGCCAACACGGTGGTGCGCATGTCCGCCGGACTCTACGATGCGCCGACTCCGGCGGGCATCTTCCAGCGCGTCTTCAGCGATAACGCGCTGAACACCGTAGTCGCCGACAGCTACTTCGATCCGCAGATTCTGCCGTTGGTCACCTCCAGCGGGCAGTACCACGCGCTCAGCGCGCCTCCGCCGGGTCTCAGCACGCCGGCAGCGCTCGTGGTGGGCATCGCGCCAGCCTTTCGCAATCCGAGATCGTTCCAGGTTGCCGGCAGCATCGAGCAACAGCTCACACCGAAGGTTTCGATGACCGCCGGCTATGTGCGCAACAGCACCTGGAACCTGCAACAGCTCTTGAACGAGAATCTATTCCCCCCAAGCTACGGTCCCACCGGGCTGCCCGTTTTCCCGCCAATTCGTCCCAATCCCGGTACCGGTCAACTGTTGGTGAACGAGTCCTCGGCGCACTCCACCTACGACGGCATGCTGCTGTCCGCGAACTTCCAGCTCCCGCATCGTTCCCAGCTCTCGGCCAACTACACGTTGTCCCGGAGTCGTGACAACGACTCGAATCTGGGGCCCTTCAGCCTTGTCTACGCGCTCAATCCGTTTCGTCTCGCCGCGGACGGGGCCTACTCCGCATTCGATGTACGCAACAGCTTCAATCTGAGCGCGATTACGAACCTGCCGCTGGGCTTCAAGTTCAATCCCATCATGGTGGCCCGCTCGGGCCTGCCCTACACGCCCGTTGCCGGCTTTGACCTGCAGAGTGACGCCAACGATTGGAATGATCGCGCTCTCGTCAACGGCAAGGTCGCGTCGCGAAACATTTTTCGCCAGCCCTCGTTCTTCGACCTCGATATCCGCTTCGTGAAGGACATTACCCTGCGCGGCGAAGGTCATCACCTCGACCTCTTCCTGGATATTTTCAATCTCACGAACTCAGCGAATCGCGGCTTCGGGCCGGAGGCAATCAGCGTCTTCGGCACACCGGCAGCGCCGATCTTCAGCGCGGAACGAGCGCTCTTCGCCCCGGATACGAACCATTTCGGCAGCGCTCGCCAGGTGCAGTTCACGGCGAGGATCACCGCATTCTAAGCTGTGCGCTAGGAGTACCTATCTTGGCAATCTGAAGTCTAGGAATGGCGGGAGCTATTCGACGCCAAGCGATTCCAGCAGAGACAGCAGGAGCTCGGCATCCAAGCTAAGACGCCGGCCGTGGTGCAGCATGTCAGGGATGTCGTCGAAGGCTTGCATCAGGCGGAGCTTCACCGCGGCATACTGTTCCGGTTCGCAGAGGCTGCGGCCGCGACTCGCAGCCCATGCCTCCAGCGCCTGCGGCTGGAGGAAGACGCTGACCGCGAAGGTCGTCTTGCGGTCAGAGGTGACGTCGAAGATGTACTCCGTTGCGGGAGCTTCGGGATCGTCACCCAGCGCCATACGCTTGCCCACGAAGTAGTACTGGTAAACGTAGCCAGTCTGTCCGGTGTAGGTCTTGAGGCGGCGGGGAGGCATGGTGAGCGGCGAGCAGCTAGCAGTTAGAGTTGGCGTTCGACATTTGTGTGAGAGTGCTAAATGCTAAGTGCTAAATGCTAAGTGCTCGCTATTCCGTCGGCCGCTCGCGCAGAATGGCTGCCGCTGTCTCCGAGCTGACCGGCGAATAGTAGACCTCCTTAAACGTGTAGGACCTGGCCTTGTTCCCAACGATGGGCAGGATTTCCAGATGCCAGTGGTAATCATCTTCAATCGTCTTCCAAAATCCCAGCGTTTCCGAGCGGTGCACGGTGTTCGGCGAAGTGTGCAGCACCATGTGGAAGCCGTCGGCGATGGTACGGATGCGAAACAGGGTGCGCCGCAGCAGGGCGGCGAAGTCCCGCATCGCGCCCGACTTCATGGCGGTGCGCTCGAAATACGCATCGTGGGTGCGGGGTGCGATCCAGGTTTCGTACGGCACGCGCGGCGCGTAGGGGCAGCCCGCCATGTATTCGCCGCGCACCTCAATGATGCGGAGCTTCTGCTCCTGCTCTTGCCGGAGTATGTCGCAAAAAACGCAGCGCTCCTTGACACGGTAATGCTCGCGGGCAGCGCGTAATTCATAGAGCACGCGCCGGGGAACAAAAGTCGTGGCGATAATCTCCGACGTCGGGTGGTCGAACTCCTGCCCGGAGAGGCTGCCGAAGTTCTTGAAGACGGTTACATGTTTGAAACGAACATCACCCTTCAAGTCCTGAATGCGCTGCCCGCAGAGCGCCAGGTACTCCTCGATCTCGCGGTCGTCGGCATTCCATAGCTGGCGGTCGTGGCGGGCGTTCTCGACGATCACCTCATGGGCCCCCACCGGCTGCATGGTGTCGTACAGCCCGTTGCCCGAGCGCGCGGGCTCGCCTTCGATTCCGTAAAGCGGATGAGGATGCACCACTGCGCGCGCCGACCAGGGCCCGCCATTCACGGTGGGCGCAGTTGCGACCACCTGAAGCGGCAGGCCCGACTCGGGGCAGAAGGGACAAAAGGAAGGCGCAGCCGAGGCGGGCTCGGGCTCGTCACCACAGATCACCCAGGAGCGCGTGATGGGATCTTTGCGAAGTTGCATCGTTTTTACTGTACGTCGGTACGGCTGGAATGTGAAGGGCAGGATTGGCAGGGTCGCAGATGAAGGCGTCGCAGCCGACCCACTTTGGGACGTGCCGCTGCACTCCTCTGCGCCAGTTCGGCGGAATCGACTGGCCGGCCAGCCGCATCGATACAGTGCAGACGCAGGCCAGCAGGGCATTCACCAGGGAAGCACGGAGATCACGGAGTAAACTATTTCTCTTTCCGGTGAAGATATAACTTGGAGATCGAATGAAGATTGCCAATGACGTTACCGAGCTGATTGGCCGCACGCCGCTGGTTCGGCTGAACAAAGTGACTAAAGGCGCACGGGCGACCGTCGTCGCCAAGCTGGAGAGCTTCAATCCATGCAGTAGCGTCAAGGACCGCATTGGCGTCAGCATGATCGAAGAAGCCGAACGCGTGGGCAGGATCCAGCCGGATAAGACGGTGCTGATCGAACCCACCAGCGGCAACACAGGCATTGGTCTCGCATTTGTCGCGGCGGTGAAGGGCTACAAGCTGATTCTGACCATGCCCGACACGATGAGCCTGGAGCGCCGCGTCTTGCTGCGTGCTTTCGGGGCGGAGATCGTATTGACGCCCGGCGTTAAAGGCATGAAGGGCGCCATAGCGAAGGCGAATGAGATTCTGGCCAATACGCCGAATGGCTTCATGCCGCAGCAGTTCGACAACCCCGCCAATCCCAAAATTCATCGCGAAACAACCGGGCCGGAGATCTGGAAGGACACCGACGGCGAGGCCGATATTCTGATCTCGGGAATCGGCACCGGCGGTACGCTGACCGGTGTGTGTGAATACATCAAGCCCAAGAAGCCCGAATTCAGGGCGATAGCGGTGGAGCCAACGGAAAGCCCGGTATTGTCGGGCGGACAGCCAAGTCCGCATAAAATCCAGGGAATCGGGGCGGGCTTTGTGCCCAGCGTCCTGCGCACCGATTTCATCGACGAGATCATTCAGGTATCGGGCGATGACGCGATCGCGATGGCGCGCCGATTGGCCAGTGAAGAGGGGCTGCTGGTTGGCATCTCCTCGGGTGCGGCTGCGGTGGCCGCGTTACGAGTGGCGCAGCGTGAAGAGAATTCGGGCAAGTTGATCGTGGTGGTGCTCCCCGACTATGGCGAGCGTTACCTGACCAGCGTTCTGTTCGAGCAACTGCGGGACGAAGCAGTCCAGTTGCAAACTGCCGAGGTGCCGGTGTGAGCTTGTTTGCTTTTATACGCGAAGATATCGATGCGGTGCTCGACCGCGACCCCGCGGCCAAGAACCGGGTCGAGGTTGTACTGCTCTATTCCGGCCTGCACGCGCTGTGGGGCTATCGCGTCCATCACTGGCTTTGGATTCATGGCCGAACATTCCTCGCGCGAGCTTTGTCGCAGGTGGCGCGCTTGATCACCGGCATCGAAATCCATCCCGGCGCGCAAATCGGCAAACGCTTTTTCGTCGACCATGGCATGGGAGTGGTCATCGGCGAGACCACTATCGTCGGCGATGATGTCACGCTATATCAGGGCGTCACGCTGGGCGGCACCGGCAAGGAAACCGGCAAGCGGCACCCGACCATTCGCAACAACGTCGTGATTGGCGCAGGCGCGCGCGTGCTGGGCAACATCACCATCGGCGAGAATTCCCGCGTGGGCGCTGGTTCAGTAGTGTTGCGCGACGTGCCGGACAACTCCACCGTGGTCGGAGTTCCGGGACACATTGTCCTTCGTCACGGAAAGCGCGTGGTCATCACCGATCCCAAGCAAATCAACGATCCACTCTCCGAGGCGCTGGCGGCCGTCGCCAATGAAGTGAGAAAGCTGAAACAGGAAGTCTGCGAACTGCAAGGCCGGCAGCTTACCCCCAGCGACGAAGAGGACAAGCTGCAAGAGGTGATTGAAATCGACTACCAGATATGAGGGAGTGCGCCACCCTTCTCGCCATCTGTTGGCGAGAGGGTGGGCCCGGTCATTTGGCGAACGGCGACGCCGACTGCGCCTGGAGCAGCGTCATCGCCCGTTGATATCGCTCTTTCGCGGACGCATCCTGTGCCGCTGCCATCTGCTGACCGAGCCACTTCAGCATGGCTGCCCGCGAGGGATGCGGAAACGTGTTCTCCGCGTCCGCAATACGCCACTCAGAATTCTCGACCGACACGGTGAAGTCCACATTCTGCATGGCACCTTGCGGTTCAGGCGCATAACCGTTTGCCAGGTCGTAAGTGCCCAGTAACCGATAATGCACCGTGACCGTGTACTTGCCCTTCTCCGAGACCGGCTCGGAATCCACGACATAACGCGCGACCACGTCGATTTGCGAGTACTGCGGTGCCCTCGTCCACCAGACGAGCGGCTGAAACTTGGCCCACGCCTGCGGATCGAGCCGCTCGCCTTCGTAGTCCAGCCGGCAATATTTGGAGACCAACTCGCGCACCTGCGCGGGCGTCGTGTCTTCCAGTTGGCGCTGCGTGGGTAAGGGAAATTGGGCGAAGAGAGATTGGCTGGCGACAATCACAAACAGAGCGGCTGGCAAGAAACGGCGAAGTGAGAACACGCTGGCTTCCCCAGAAAGCATAATCTCCATGCCACAGCCTGCCTCGAGACCTACTACGGCCATCTCTGCGCTCCATGCACGATGCTAAGCACTAACAGCCGATCAGGCAAAATCTGGTAAATGACAATATACGGCAATGGCGCAAGTACTAATTCGCGGGTGCCCTCAAGGCGTCCGGGGCGGCCGATATTCGGCATTGCGGTAAGGTCTTGAATAGCTTGGTAGATGTTGTGGGTAACCTTGTTCGCTGTTGCAATACCGCGGTCTTGCTCAATAAATTCAGCTATGCTTCTTAGGTCTGCCACGGCATCGATGGACCAGTCGAGCCGCATTCAGGAGCGTTCCCGTCGTTCGATCCAAGCCCGGACCTCCTCGTCCGGAACAACATGGCCTCGCTCCGCTGCCGCCTGGCTTTGCCTCACCTTACGTTCGAGCCATTCGTTGTACACAACCAGATGGTTAACAGCTTCTTCCAGCAGTTCGTCTGTACCGCGGCGGGTTCGCCGCGCCAATTCATTCAGCTTGGCTTCTGCTTCCACGGACAGGTGCAATTCCATAGGGACAGTTTAACGCTGGGGAACTTCCAGCGAAAGTAGCTTCGCTATGATATTTAATCCAGATGCGTGAGCTCGCGGAAGATGTTGAAGCGGTCGTCGATCTGCTCACGCGTCAGCGACTGTAGCCGCTCGGTGCCGAAGCGCTCGACCGCGAAAGATCCCATCACGCCGCCGTAAAACATAGCGTGCTTAAGCACGCGGCGGTTGACTTCGCCCTGTGACGCGATGTATCCCATGAAGCCGCCGGCGAAGCTATCGCCTGCGCCTGTCGGATCGCGCACTTCGTCCAGCGGCATGGCCGGAGCGCGGAAGGGATGATGTCCGCCGGCAAACTCGCCGTCGCGGAAGAAAATCGTCGCGCCGTACTCGCCGTGCTTGATCACCAGCGCGCGCGGGCCCATCTCCATCACCTTGCGGGCGGCGCGCGGCAGGCTGTTGTCGCCGGCCAGCATCTTGGCTTCGCCATCGTTGATCAGCAGCACGTCCACCCGCTTCAGCATTTCCTCCAAATTCTGGCGGTGGCCGGTGATCCAGTAGTTCATGGTGTCGCCGCCGACGAGCTGCACGTTCTGCATGGCGTCGCGCACGCGCGTTTGCAGCACGGGATCGATGTTGGCCAGGAAGAGAAAATCGGAGGTGTGATATTCCTCCGGGACCGACGGCTGAAAGCTTTCGAAGACGTTTAGCTCGGTGCTGAGTGTCTTGGCCTCGTTGACATTCTCGCCGTACTCGCCGGTCCAGTGGAAGGTCTTCCCTTTTGCGTGCTGGATGCCGCGCGTGTCCACGCCGCGCTTGGTCATCACGGCTTCGTTTTCCCGCGTGAAGTCCTCGCCCACGACGGCGACAACCCGCACATCCGTGAAGTAGCTGGCAGAGAGGGAGAAGTAGGTTGCCGCGCCGCCGAGGACCCTTTGGCGCTCGCCGTAAGGAGTTTTCAGGGTATCGAATGCAACCGAACCAACTACCAGGATGGACAAAGGGCTATGCTCCCACTTTCTGTTCGGAATCAAAATACTTGCCCACCAGCAGCCGCAGGCGCTCCAGCGTGTCGGGCGGAACGGCGCTCTTTTGCGTGATGATGGCGTTCTTCAGCGCCGAGCCGCATCTGCAACTGCGCGTCTTGGGCATCGCGGCCACCGCCTCGCGCACCACACGGCAAGCGTGTTCAGCATTTTTCAGCAACACGGCGACGACCTGATCGACGCTGACGTGGTCGTGCTCCTCGTGCCAGCAGTCATAGTCGGTGACCATTGCCACCGTGACGTAGCAAAGCTCGGCTTCCCGCGCCAACCGCGCCTCGGTAAGGTTGGTCATGCCGATTACGTCCAGTCCCCAACTGCGGTAGAGGTTGGACTCCGCCTTGGTCGAGAACTGCGGGCCTTCCATGTTCAGATAGGTGCCGCCGGATTTCCCATTCACGCCGGCACGCTTGCAGGCTTCCGCAGCTACCTTCGCCACTTCCTCGCAGATGGGGTGCCCCAAGCCAACATGCGCGACCAAGCCGTCGCCGAAAAAAGTATCTACGCGATGGCGCGTGCGATCGATGAACTGATCGGGGATGACAAAGTCCAGCGGTCGATGTTCTTCCTTCAGCGAGCCCACGGCCGAAAGCGAGATGATGCGCTCGACGCCGAGCTGCTTCATGCCGTGGATGTTGGCGCGATAGTTGATCTCGGTGGGCATGAAGCGATGGCCACGCCCATGACGCGACAGGAATGCTACCTTGCGGCCTTCCAGCGTGCCCAGCACGTACGCGTCGGACGGCGCGCCAAACGGCGTCTCCAGCGCCAGCTCGTGGATATCGCTGAAGCCCGGCATGGAGTACAGACCGCTGCCGCCGATGATGCCGATCTCTGCCTGCTGCAAGAGAAGCTCCTACTAGGGCGAGTGCAAAGCGAAGATTATACAGGGTGAGGTTCGGGTAGGGCCGGCCTTCAGGCCGGCGTTAAGCGTCAGCTAAAACGGGGCTGCGGTGGGGGGGGGGCGGCCACCCCCCCCCCCCCCAACCCGGGTTGGCCGGCCCCAGCCCCCCAGCGGGCGCCCCCCCACAA
>Ga0335081_10008293_pt1 | contig 16655 bp, 14 predicted proteins | sample Lox_Sample_35_FD_206713 | JGI IMG/M metagenome (GOLD analysis project Ga0335081, IMG submission 206713) | Soil microbial communities from Loxahatchee National Wildlife Refuge, Florida, United States - Lox_Sample_3.5 | ecosystem: Environmental > Terrestrial > Soil > Wetlands | place: USA... | reverse complement strand
TCATCTCGCACGCTGGGCCGCAGCAGGTACGCTTGCTCGGGGTTGTACACACGAAATCGTGACATACCCCTTTGTGCATCATTTATCCTTGCTGCACAAGTGAGTTCTCACGCACTCACTTCAGCCCTGGTTCTTAGCATGTGGGAACTTTGTTCAGAGTTTCCTTAGGCCTTGCTAGCTGGCGCATCGCTTTGTAACAGTGTCCAGCCGGGGACGTCCTTTACCGAGTTTGAAGTCGTGCCCTGATACGAAACGCTCGAAACCAGGTCCCTGCGAAACCGCTGGGGATTTCGGCACGCGACCCCGGTCGCTACGCTCCCTCACGCCACCTAGTCGCCTCAACTTGCCTCGACTCCGCTGCCGATTTATCGTTGCTTCTGCATGCCTCACAAGAAGCGCGGAAGTTCGAAATCCTCCAATAAGAACGCGGCGAAAGTACCACTGGCTCCGCCGCAGAAGTCGCCCAAGACGCCCGCTCCGGACGAGCAGGCTGACGGTTCGCCCAAGCCGGTCGACACGAAGACCGGATCCCAAGCCCAGGTTAGCGTCCCAAAATCAGGAACGCGGACCCTTCGGCAAGCTCAGGGCAGGCCCTGGGGCACCGCGACCCGCACTGGCACCAGCGACGACTCCGCTTCCTCTTCGCTTCGCTCCTACAATATCCCGGACTACCGGCTCGAGCATCCCGAGTTCCGCATCTACCTGTGCGGCGAGGGCGACAACTGCGAGTACCGCGTCGAAGGCGACCTGAGCGCCGCGCCGCCGCCCATCCGCGAGTCGCCATACCTCTCTCGCGAGCAGCACATCGCGATCTACCGCTGGATGCTGCTCAACCGGCGTATGGAAGCGGCGCTGGAGAATCTCTACAAACAGGGCAAAGTTGTCGGCGGCGTCTACTTCGGGCTGGGGCAGGAGGGCTGCTCGTGCGCGTCGGCCTACGCGCTCGGCCCCGATGACTGGCTCGGCCCGATGATCCGCAACCAGGGCGCGATGCTGGTGCGCGGCTTCAGCGCGCGCGACATCATGCGGCAGTACATGGCCAAGGGCGATTCGCCCACATGGGGCCGTGACGCCTCGTCGCACTTCGGCGACATCCAGCGGCGCAACGTCTGCGCACCGATTTCGATGCTTGGCGAGCTCATCGGCGTGATGGCCGGCATCTGCCTGGGCGCGCGCCTGCAAGGCCGCAACATCGTTGGGCTCACCTACGTCGGCGACGGCGGCCAGTCCACCGGCGTGACCTACGAGAGCCTGAACTTCGCCGCCGTGCAGAAGCTCGGGCTGGTGCTCATCGTCGAGAACAATTTGTGGGGCTACTCCACGCCCGCCGACATGCAGTTCCGCGTGAAGGACCTCGCCGAACGCGCCATCGCCTACGGCATCCCCGGCGTGATCGTCGACGGCACCGACCCCTGCCAGGTTTACGATGCCACCCACGAGGCCTGCGAGCGCGCCCGTCGCGGCGAAGGCCCTACGCTCATCGAGGCCAAAATGATGCGCATGAAGGGACACGCCATCCACGATGCCGCGCAGTACGTTCCCGCCGAGCTGTTCGAGTACTGGCGCGCCCGCGATCCCATCGCGCGCTTCGAGAACTACCTGGTCAACGAGAAGCACTGGCTGACGACTGAGGAGAACGAGAAGCTGATCGAGGATGTGGAGCGCGAGCTGGAAGCGGATCGCGAAGCGGCCGTCGCCTCACCCATGCCCGATCCCGCGACCGACAAGACCCATCAGGGCGTCTACTGCGATCCGTCGTGCCATGAGATCAAGCCGAAGTACGGAGCGGTGGTGGCCAAGCCGCGGGAGCGTGCAGGCGCAACGCCGAAGGAAGCCGAAGCGGCCGTGCATTTGAAATAAACGCCAAGTCAACCACAGAGACACCGAGCCACAGAGGCGTACAAATCAGGAAAGTGGGTTCCCCATAGCCTGCCCTGAGCTTGCCGAAGGCTCTCGTGGTTTTCGAGACATGGGAGAGCCCTCACGAGACCGCCGCAATCCGTGGCAGGGCCGCGAATCTGGTGTGATAGCATTTTCGACATGGATGCCGATCTCATCCGTTACCTCGAAGGAATGGAGAAGCGCTTACGGGAGCACATTGACGAGCGGACGCATGACTCGGGAACTCGCATCGTTCGCGCCTTCGGCGCCTACCAGGAATCCGCCGGCGTGCGCATGAGGAAGATCGAAGCCGACGTCTCCAACATCAATGCATCCACAAGCCAGCAGCTCGATGCCATGCAGTCGAAGCTGCTCGATCTCGAAACCAGGATCATCAATTTAGAAGGTCCTCAGGGTAGCACCGCCCGCAACTGAATCTTCTCTGTGCCTCTGTGTCTCTGTGGTTAATTGCTTTTACGCCGGCGCGGTGACCTGTGCTTCTTTTCCCGCCTGCACGAATGTCTCGGTCTCTTTCAAGATTTTCGATACCAGTTCGGGCGAAGCGGCTTCGCAATAAATCCGCAGCAGCGGTTCGGTGCCTGAGGCGCGCACCAGCACCCAGGCTTCGGCGCCGTTGCCGTTCGTGGGCGCGTCGAGGAAGAACTTCACCCCATCCAGATTCTCGATCTTCTGCACGCCGAAGCTGCCAATGTGCTCGGGCTTCGCCTGCGCGCGGCGCATGGCTTCGTCCTTCACCTCATTGGTGAGGTGCAGGTCGATGCGCCCGTAGTGGTGCTCCCCGAACTCGCGCTGCAGATCGCGCACTAGCTCGCCCAGCGGCTTGCCCTCTTCGGCCATGATGTTGGCGAGCAGCAGCGAATTCAGGAGGCCGTCGCGCTCCGGCAGGTGGCGGGTGATGCCGATGCCGCCCGACTCCTCGCCGCCTACGAGGATGTCGCGCGCCAGCATCAGGTCGCAAATGTACTTGAAACCGATGCCGCACTCGTGCAGCTTGCGCCCGTGTTTGGCAGCGATGCGGTCGAGCATGCGCGTGGTGTTGAAAGCACGCACTACTTCGCCTGGCCACTGCTTGCGCTCCAGCAGCCAGCGCAGGATGATCGAGAAGCATTTGTGCGAATCGACGAAGCTGCCGTCTTCGGCGACCGCGCCGATGCGATCGGCGTCGCCGTCGGTGGCCAGCCCGGCTTGGCAGTGCCCGTGGACGACGGCCTTCTGCAGCTCTGCAATGTGCGGTTCGATGGGCTCGGGATTGATGCCGGGGAAAAGCGGGTTGAGCTCGCCGCGAATTTCAAGGTGATGGATGCCGTGCTCGCCGAAGATGCCGTTCAGCACGCCGCGTCCGGCGCCGTACATTACGTCGATGGCGAACTTGAAGCCGGATTCCTTGATTGCGTCGAGATCGACGAACTTCTCGATGGCCGCGATGTAGGGTGTCTTGAAATCGGCGACGGTGACGCTGCCGCCCGCGCGCTCGAGACGCGGCGAATCGAGTGCGCTCTCGATGGTCTTCATGATGGCCGGCGTGCCCGAGCCGCCATAGCTGGCCTTATACTTCACGCCGTTCCAATTGAACGGATTGTGGCTGGAGGTGATCATCACGCCGCCCGCCATGCCGAGGTTCTTCACCGCGTACGACAACGCGGGCGTCGGCGTGTAGTCGTCCGAGAGGCGCACGGCGATGCCTGACGCCGCGAGCACATCGGAGATGATTTCCGCCGCCTGCTTGGAGGCGAAGCGTGTGTCGTAGCCGACGACCAGGCCTTTCGTCGCGTCCTCGTGCTGGTGAACGTAGTGCGCCATGGCGTTGCCCACGCGGCGCACGTTATCGAAGGTGAAGTCGTCGGCGATGATGCCGCGCCATCCGTCGGTGCCGAACTTGATGGGAGTGGTCATTGGTTTGAAAGGGCAAGGCTTCAGCCGTGCCGTATTCCTATGAAGGTGTCATCCCGACCGGAGCGCCCGCGTGCTTTTTCCGACTCACATCTTTTGTGAGTCGGGCGGGCGCGTAGTGGAGGGACCTGTTGTTTGCGACGAACATCCATCGCGTGCGGACGAACAGCAGGTCCTTCGACTCCGCGTCCGCGCGATTCGCAAAAGACGCGAATCGCAAAACCTGGCGGACGCTACGCTCAGGGATGACACAAGAAAAAGAACGCGCTTAGGCACGGCTCAAGCCGTGCCCTGATACAAAGCTAGCTGCTAGTCGTTAGTTGCTAGTTGCTTCTTCACACCAGCTTCTTCATTTTCTTCTCATCCAGCCACTTCACCACTTTGCCCACGTCCTGCGAGCGCTCGCGGGTGGTGATCAGCAGGGCATCGTCGGTCTCCACCACCACCAGATTCCGCACACCCATTGCCGCCACGAACTTCCCGTCCGCGTGGATGAAGTTGCCCTCCGCGTCGGAGGTGAAACTCTCGTCCGATACGATGACGTTCGCACCGGCTTCGTTGCCGGATTCCGGGGTTCGCGACAAGTGCCGAAGTTGCGTTGGTTGGGGTGGGGAACTCCTATGCTCGTAGAGCGCCGCCCACGAGCCCAGATCGTTCCAGCCGAACCCGGCCGGAATGCAATAGATTCCCGAGCGGCCTTCGCCCTTGGCCGAACGCGGCTCCAGCACGGCATAGTCCACGCTGATGTTCTCGCACTTGGGATACAGCTTGGCAAATGTCTTCTCGAACTTGCGCGTGCCCTGAATAGCGGCGGCGGCGATCTCCTCCAGCAGCGGCGCGCTGTTCGGGAGATGCTCGCGCAGCGCGTCGGCCAGCGTCTTGGCGCCCCAGACGAACATGCCGCTGTTCCAGAAGAAACTGCCGGCACGGACGAACTGCTCGGCGACCTCGGCGTTCGGCTTCTCGGTAAAGCGGCGCACGGGGACGGCACCTGGCTCCTTGCCCTTAGCTTTCGGCTGTCGGCCCTCAGCCGTGAGCTGGCTGTTCGCGAATGGCTCATCGCTGTGGGCTGTGAGCTGCTGGCATTCCGAAAGCTGATGGCTGTCGGCTGCCGGCTGATTCTTGGCCTTGCCGCTCTGCCCCGAAGCCGGACCCGTATTCACCTCGATGTATCCGTAGCCGGTCTCCGCGCGGGTCGGCTTGATGCCGATGACAACGATGTTCGGGCCTGCGGCCGCGATTTCGGTGGCGCGGCGAATGTCCTCGCGAAAGCGCTTCTCATCGGCGATGACGTGATCGGAAGGAAACATGCCGATCACCGCACCGGGGTCACGCCGCTCCAGTAGGAACGCTGCGAGCCCGATCGCGGGAGCGGTGTTGCGCCCCACCGGCTCGGCGACGATCTGCTTTTTATCCAGCTTCTTCAGTTGGCGGACGATCGGATCGCGCAGGTCATCATTGGTGATCACCCAGAAGTTCTTCGCTGGCGCAAGCGGCAGCAGGCGCTCGACGGTCTCCTGGATCATCGACTTCGAGCTATTGAGCGGCAGCAGTTGCTTGGCGCGGCGCTTGCGGCTCAGCGGCCAGAAGCGCGTGCCGCGTCCGCCGGCAAGAATGACGGGGTAGAGATTATTGGCCAAGTCTTTTCACCACGGAGGCACTAGGGCACGGAGTATTTTGAATGTTTGATTCTACTGAAATAAGGCGGAAGGAGCGAAAGGCGCAGGATTTGAACATCGATTTTGCCCATATTCATCCCTTGTCGAAGTAAACTGTCCGCGCGTGCGCTCGCGGCACCGTTTTGTAATAGGGAGCATTGCCATGGTCACACTCGCTCGGATCAACCTCCGGTGGACACAGCTTACCGGAGCGCTGATTTGCACGCTGCTGCTCGTCGCATCGCAGCCCGCGCAGGCGCAGTTCTCGGTGATTCACAATTTTTCCGGCGCCGGTGACGGCGGAAACCCCTATGTCGGATTGACGATGGATGCGGCGGGAAATTTCTATGGCACAACCTACAACGGCGGCAACCAGGCTTGCACCGGAGGCTGCGGCATCGTTTTCAAGCTGATGCGTTCGGGTTCCGGTTGGACCTTCCATCCACTTTACAGCTTCGCCGGCGGCAACGATGGCGCGCACCCCTACTCGCGGGTGACAATCGCCGCTGACGGAACGCTGTACGGCACCACCTACTACGGAGGAGGAACCAGCGGCTGCGGCAGCAACGGCTGCGGTACCATCTATCACCTGACGCCACCTCCGAACGCGCCTCGCAACGCGCTGCCCACATGGGACGAAACCGTCATCCACCGATTTTCGTTCAGCGACGGCGCCGCGCCTCAGGGCGACCTCACGTTCGATGCGGCAGGAAATATCTATGGCACGACAATTTATGGCGGCTCCGGTGGAGGCGTAATCTATGAACTGACTCCTTCGGGAGGCTCGTGGACGCAAACCGTTCTGTACACGCCCGAGGGGACTGCTCCGTTCTATCCGTATGGCGGCGTCATCCTCGATGCTGCGGGAAATCTTTACGGAGTGTTCAATAGCGGTCCAAACGGCCCCGGTGCCGTTTACGAGTTATCCAAGTCTGGATCGAGCTGGACGGAACGGAGCATCTACGCTTTCACCGGCGGTTCTGATGGGTCGCTGCCGGTCGGAGGGCTCATTTTCGATTCGGCGGGAAATCTCTACGGAACGACAACCAGTGGCGGAGACCCGGATAATCCGGACGGCACTGCCTTCCAACTGGTGCCTAGCGGAGGCAATTGGATCTTCAACCTACTTTGGACCTTCGGCCCCTTCACCCTGGTCAATGCGGATGACAAGTTAATGATCGACTCGGCCGGCAATCTCTACGGCACAACGTTCTACAACGGCGGGCGCAACGCCGGGACGATTTACGAGCTGGTCCATTCGAATAACTACATGAGCATGGATCTTCACGACTTCGCCGGCAGTGACGGAGCCAATCCTATGAGCATCATCGTCTCCGATGCGAATGGAAACTTCTACGGCACCGCGATCGCCGGCGGTAGCTCTGGGAACGGTTGCGCAGGAGGACACGGCTGTGGCGTCATCTGGGAGATCGCGCGGTAATGAAGCATAGCGCGAGTGATCCCATGTCTCGAAAACCGCGAGACCCTTCGGCAAGCTCAGGGCAGGCTATGGGGCACCCAGTCTTCGTAATGAGAAACCATCTTAGACCAACGAACTCTGCGTCTCTGTGTCTCTGTGGTGAGACTTACTTTGCGCTGGTGGATTGCGGCAGCGTAGTCTCGGGCTCGGAGACGTTGCCGGGGGGCAGCGACATGCGCATCAGCTCCAGCTCCCATTGCGGGCGAATGCCGTATGCGCCCACACACGCCGGGACGACGACTGCGTCGCCGCTGCCGAAGGTGATTGGCTCCATGTCTGGCGACTCGACCATTCCCGCGCCGCTGAGCGCGACCAGAATGTGCGGTGACTCGGGCGAGACCTGTGCGTGCAGCGGCTCGCGCAAAGGCATCTTCTCAACCTGGAAAAACGGCGAGCGCACCAGCGTGTGCGAGCGATCAATTGCCCGCACGACTTTTCCCGCATGGGTGCGTAGCTTGGTCGCGGCCAGGCCTTCTTCGAGATGCAGCTCGCGGCCGCGGCCGTAGTCGTACATGCGATAGGTGGTGTCGGAGGTCTGCTGCGTCTCCACCAGCACCATGCCGCCGCCAATGGTGTGCACCGTGCCGGCCGCGACGTAAAGCATGTCGCCGGCGAAGACATCGACCCAGTTCAGCAGCTCTTCCGCGCGCGTCTCGGCGATGGCGCGACGAAATTGCTCGAGCGTCGTGCCCGGCTTCAGCCCCAGCGCGACCTGCGCGCCCGGCTCGGCGCGTAGCACGTACCAGCACTCCGTCTTCCCGCAGGGCTGGCCGCTCTTCTTGGCCTGTTCGTCATCGGGATGGACCTGCACCGAGAGCTTGTCGCCGGGGAAGAGAAATTTCGCCAGCAGCGGGAAACGGTCTTCATAGCAGGCAAGCGTGCCCACCAATTCGCGGCGGTACTGCTTCGCGACTTCGGAGAGGGTGCGCCCGGCGAGCGGTCCGTTGGCGACACGATTGTCCTCCCACGTGAGCCAGCTTTCGCCGATGGGCTCCTTGATGACTTTCCTGTAGACCGGCCGCAGATCGCGCACACCCCAGGGGCGCTCGTCGAAGATGGGGATCATCAGAAGTGGGTAGAGGCTCGGCATGAATGTTCGATTATGGCAGGAGAGGCTGGAACTTCACCACGGAGAACACGGAGCACACGGAGATTTCTAATTTTCTGAGACTCTGTGGCCTCGTGCGCTCGGTAATGATTTCGACGCATCTTGAGCTGACACGTGGGTCGTGACTGGGCGTAAGTTATTCCCAGAATGGGAATTAGCTCGTGCTCGCGTTGTAAGGCACCTCTGGCCGTTTCGGGGTACTAGAAGTCATCCAGTGTGTCGTTCGTCGATCCTGGGGCGCCCTAGAGCGATTACGCGGCACTCTGGAGTTAAGTGGACATGGCAAAATCATGGCAACAGCATTCAGCTATAAAATGCCGTAGTCAACAGCACTTTTATGTCACTAAGGTGCCATTGCACTGGGGCTCGGCTCGATATGGCGATGACTCCAGTTTCACGGTCTTAAAGACACCGCTGAAACTGCATAAAGGAAAAGCCAGAGCACAGAGCTCCGGCCTTCTTGAATGACTTGAGGGAGGGGTCGGTTAAGTCTAGAACAGCTTACGGCGCAGAACGCCAGCCAGACCCAGGATGCCCGATCCGAGCAGCAGGATGCTGCTGGGCTCAGCAACCGTGCCGGTCGTGCTCGTGGTCGACGTCGTGCTGCTGCTGCCCAGAAGCGTGAATGATTCAGAAGGAATCGTTCCTACCGAGTTCTCCGAAGCCGAAGACGGACCGGAGTTCTCATCCCAGTAAATCGGGTCGCCGGTCGGGACCACAGCATTGTCCAGGTTTAGCCAGAAGGTGCCGGTAGCCAGGTTGACCGGACCGAAGGGGCTGCTGGTCTCCTCGCAGACGTTGAAGCCGAACTGGTTGGCTGAGCAGCCGCTCTGGGTGAAGTTCACCACGCCCTCGAAGTAGGTCGTGCCGCCGAACTCGGAGGACGTGATCTGGATCTCAGCCTGCGGGAGAACGTCGCCAGGGAATGCCCACGCGCCGAATACCAGGCCGCTGATGCTGGCGCCCCCGGCGCCCACTGTGAAGGTGTCGCTGACGACAAAACCGCTATTGATGGTCCAGGCGTCGGTTGTGCCGTTGATGGGACCGTTGGAATAGACTGTCTGGGCTACGGCCGGAGCCACAACCACGCATAGGGCGAACAATGACAGCGAAGCAATGCGCAGTTTCAAGGTTCGAAACCTCCTTATGTATATTCAAGCGACTGACCCGGAGTCCGCCCTCGCTCAGCGATAGCGTCGAGTAAAATGTGCAATCCTGCTGCCGCCCTAAGTCCATATAACTGCAGCCGCTTCTTCCAGGAGACGTGCAGGTGTTTGCGATATTGTTCTAAGCGCCTTCCTTCCAGATCGATACCAAAGGCATGTCCGCTGAAGTTGCTCGGACTGCTCTCCTAGTTTTTGACACATCCCCGGAAAATGGACACCGCGAACCATGCTTCCGATGGTCGCCTGCTCTCGCCGCTCGAACACCGGATAGTGGCTATGCGGCGGGGGGCGTCTTTCTGCGTCTCAAAACGGCAACTGCGATTCCCGAGGCTCCCACGCGGGCACGTGGCATGAGCGCGATAAGCGAAGCTCGGGCCGCACCCGCCGCCTCGCGAACACGGGCAGCATAGCTGATCAACTCCGAGTCCTTGAAAATGACAACCTGTGCGCCTATGAATACAAACGAAAACCAAACCAGCCCCATGAAGTAGCCAATCATGGAATGCATCAACACCGCACCCAGAGCGACAAATGGCTTAGTTCTCCGATTCCAGATTAAGAAGGGCCAGGACATTTCGAAAATAACAGTCCCCCAGGTCAGCAATTTAGCTACTGTTTCGCTATCATAAAAATGATGTGCAAAAGGGGAAAGATTAAACTCTGAGAGTCGCAGGACGTAGTAGAGTGCGGTGCCGTTCTGCCACAGGGCTCCCTGCATCTTGTAAAACGCCGACGTAAGATAAACCAAGCTCAGCTGAACTATGATGGCGAGCACTGCATAGTTGTGCACCATCGCCACAAAGGGTCCAGATTGAGTGCGACTGCGCCCTGAGGTTGCGTCGGTGGAAAAATGTCCTCCGCAATCCGCAAACATCAGGAAGAAAGCTAACAGATAAATAAGGTTGTCTCCGCCGGTGAGCAAGAATATATTACGTTGGAATAGCGACCAGGTAAACAAATAGAACAATATGCTTGAAATCCGCGTTCGATATCCTACCGTGAAGGTTATGGTAACAACAAGTCCAACATAGAAGACAGCGGCTTGATACAAGGAAGAAGGCGATAAAAGATACAGGGAAAAACCATGCCGGGAAAGCATGATCTGCTGAAATAGCGAAAACGGTTCCAAGCCGGTATTGCCCCACAAATATTCGCGCTGAAAGATATGTTGCGAGTAGTAGACAAGAAGCGTCGAGCCAATAAATATTCGCAGGACAGAGAGCGCGATTGTCCTGTGTTTGACGCTTGCGAAACGCCGCACTTCGGCCAACCAGTCCCTCAAGGAAGCGCCTCCACTCATGGCTCTCTCCAAAGCGGCCTTAGCCTATGACTTGGATTGGGCCAGGAGTAACAGCAGTAAGGAGGCACCCATTCGGCCGGCTGCCAAGCCACGAAAGTGAGCGCCGCGGGATCCTCGGTGAGTCCCTTGCGTCTCTCCGAGAACCGGGGAAGTGTGTAGATCATGATCCCGAGTTGCACACTCGTGAACGTGATCTTGGGGTAAGTGATTTCCAAGTCTGCGATTGCGGTCCGCCTCATTACCGTCATATCCGCGGGATCAACGTCGGCAGGGATCTCTGCTGGTAGATATTTCTTGCCGTCCTTTTCCAGGAACGTCCGTGCGTCCTTCCTGAAATGGTTGGCGAAATGAACCAGTGCATTCGAGAGGGATAGCTCAGCGTGAAACAGCGAGGTCAGGCGATTCTTGCGAAGCGCATCGATCAGAGTATCGGAGACGTCCACCCACTCGCTGTCCTTGATTTCGGCCGTATCCGGGTCAAGGTAGCGACCCCGTGCGAAAAGGACGATATCAAAAGTAGGCGGCGTCGGCGCGAAGAAATTCCATCGCTGGGCGAAATAGGGGTTGACATAGGAATCCAGCAAATTTGCCATTTTGAGCTTCAGGGGGCTCATTGGCATGTTTGAAAGTTGAACCAGGGAGAAATGCGCGACCAATCCTAAGCCGCAGGCTGCAAAGCCAACCCACCACAGGATCGATTGCCACCTCCGTTCCGGCATCGCGCAACCCCACAGTCTTCAAAATTAGACTCAATATACCAAGGAGTTCGCGGCCAAACAAAAGGCGAAGAAAGAGTCCGCTGCTGACGAACATGCGGAGTGATCCGAAGCCGAGGCTCAGCGACGGAATCGCCTTCCGCGTTCTCGCTTGCCGTCTCGCAATCGGAATCAATGCAGCACTGGATGGATTCCCTGCGCTTGCCGAGCAGAATTCGTAATTGTCGATAACAGGCCTAGCGTAAACTTGCGCCGCCTGTTCGCCCCTACACTCCCGCGAAGAACTCGCGCATGCGTTCCAGGCCTTTCGCCAAGTTCTCTTCCGAGGTCGCATACGAAATCCGCACGTGGTCCTGCGTCCCAAAACCCTCGCCCGGCACCACCACGACATGCGCCTCGTGCAGCAAGCGCCGCGCCACATCGGAGGCCGAATTCATTCCTCCGCGATCGAAGTAGTGGCTGACATTCGGATACGCGTAGAACGCGCCATTGGGCGCCGCGCAGGTGATGCCCGGAATCGCACGCAGCCCGGCGACAATCTTGTCGCGCAGCACAATGTACTGCGTCAGCATCTCGCGCACGCAATCCTGCGAGCCGGTGAGCGCGGCAACCGCGGCCTTCTGCACAAACGACGTCGGATTCGAGGTGCTCTGGCTCTGGAGTTTGTTCATCGCCGCGATAATCGGCGCCGGCCCCAGCGCGTAGCCCAGCCGCCAGCCGGTCATGGCATAGGTCTTCGACAGCGAGCCGATGATGATCAGCCGCTCCTTCACTTCGTGTACGCAGCCCGCCGAGAACTTCTGCCCGGTGTGGTTCAGATAGACGTAGCACTCGTCAGAGACGACGTAGATGCCGCGATCGTGCGCCAGCCGCAGCAGCTCGGCCATGTGCTGCGGATGCATCACCGCGCCGGAGGGATTGTTCGGTGAGTTCAAAATGATCAGCTTGGTGCGCGGCGTGATCGCCCGCTCCACCATATCCGCGGTCAGCCGGAAGTCGTGGCGCTCGTCGGTGGGGATGCAGACTGGCTCGCCGCCGCCGTAGCGCACGATGTCCTTGAACGACACCCAGTACGGCACCGGCAGGATGACCTCGTCGCCATGATCGACCAGCACCTGGATGGCGTTGAACAGCGCGTGCTTGCCGCCGACCGAGGCGATGCAATCTTCGCGCCGGTAATCGGAGCCGAAATCCTCGCCGTGGCGCTGGATAATGGCGTCGCGCAGCTCGGCTGTGCCGCCCACGGCGGTGTACTTGGTGACGTTGTGCTGGATGGCCGCAATCGCCGCGTCTTTAATGTGCTGGGGCGTGTGGAAGTGCGGCTCGCCGGCGCCCAGGTCCACCAGGTGCGCGCCGGCCACGCGCAGCTTTTCCGCCTCCGCGGCGACGGCCAGGGTCGCCGAGACCTCGATGCGCTGAATACGATTGGTGAGAAACGACGCGAGCTGACTTCCACCCCCTCGCGCCAACTGCGGGCGCGATGGGGACCCCGGGGTAGCTGCAACGGACATGGTCTGCTCCCTCATAACAGATGTTTTCCGGTTGCGGAAATATGCCGGTGCACGACGCGTTCGCGCACACGCTCCTCCACCATGGCCGGGACGAGCCCGGCCAGTGGGCCGCCCAGCTTGGCGATCTCGCGCACAATGCGCGAGCTGAGATAAGAATACTGCTCCGCCGGCATCATGAAGACAGTCTCCACGCGCGGCTCCATTTTGCGGTTCATCAGCGCCATCTGCAACTCGAATTCGTAGTCGCTGATGGCGCGAATGCCGCGCAGCACTGCGTTAGCGCCATGCCGGATGCAGTACTTCACCAACAGGCCCTCAAAGATGTCGATGCTGACGTTGTCCAGGTCCTCGGTCATAGCAACCAGCATCTCTTTGCGCTCTTCCATGGAGAAGAGGGTCTCGCTTTTGTCGAGATTGCGGGCAATGGCCACGATGAGCTTATCGAAGAGCTTGCTGCCGCGACGAATCAGGTCAAGATGGCCGTTGGTGACGGGATCGAACGATCCGGGATAGATGGCGACGATGTTCTTCAAGCGGCCTCGGGAGCGAGCGTCAGCGTGCATGATTTTATGCTGGCTGGCCGCAGCAGGCAATCGGGAAACGAGCCGAGAACCACGTCAGTTTCGCCCCTGGCCGACAGGAGAAACAGAGCGCGCCTTTAGAGCAGCTTCAGAGCAGGTGTAACCCGTTTTGCAAGGGCACGCCTTCAGAGGCCGTTGATGAAGTCCTTGCGCGTCTCCGTAGTTCTGCCGCTTGAAAGGGCACACCTTCGGGCGGCCGCAAAAGGGTCGAATGAAATTCGGCTTTAGAGCCTGGTGCATCGCTAAAAATTCGGAATGCTTCCCAAAGTGGGACACGGACCAAATATTCTTGCGCGTTCTGCGTTTGACACCCTTGACAAAGCCTAGACTTTAGTCAGGAAGTGAAAGCAGTCAAGCCAAAGTCGAAACCGGCGAAGTTGGGGAAAACCGGCAAAAACAAGCAGCCAATCCCAAGAGGAGATCGCCAAAGCGTCGTTGTCCCTGACTTTCCGATCAAGTCTCGGGACGTACTGTAAAAGCTCGGCCCCGCGTCTTGCTTACGTTCTGTGTGGCTCATGGCCGGAAAGCCGGAACGTATCGAACAGCTCGCGGGGCCGCTTTATCATTAAGGTTAGGACGCTACCGAACAGTCCACGCACTTGACAGACGAAGCGCTCTTGCAAGTCACAGGCTCCATCGAAGACCTGACGGAAGATGCGACTAAAAGCCACTCTGGTTCTATTGCCTGGGCTTGGATTTCGCCTTCATGATCTGCCAGGCCTCAGCCGGCAGACGGCGGCCGATCATGCTGAAGCTGCTGGCGCCGGCCAGCATTTCGCCGCCATCCATGTAGACCATCTCGCCATTGATGTAGCCGGCCTGATCGCTGACCAGAAATGCCCCTAGATTAGCGATTTCCTCCAGCGTGCCGAAGCGATGCATGGGGTTGTGGTCGAGCACAGCTTTTTCTAACTCCGGCACGGGCAGCAGACGCGAGAACGCGCCTTCGGTACGAATCGCTCCGGGCGCGATGGCGACCGTGCGAATGCCGCGGTCGCCCCATTCGACAGCAAGGCTGCGCATCAGTGCCACGACTCCGGCTTTGGCGACCGCGCTGGGAACGACGTAGGCGGAGCCGGTATCGGCGTAGGTGGTGGCGATGCTGAGCACCACGCCCTTGTGCTGCGACTTGAGCCAGCGCCGCCCACACGCCATGGTCATGTGGATGGTGCCCTTCAGCACGATGGCGATGACGGCGTCGAAAGCATGCTCCGACAGCTCTTCGGTGCGCGCCAGGAAATTGCCGGCCGCATTGTTGACCAGGATGTCGAGCGGGCCGGTCGCCCACAGCTTCTCGATGAGAGATTCGACCTCATCGCTGTAGCGCACATCGCAGGCGAAGCCCTCAATGCGGCCGCCGGTAGAGGCGGCGAGCTCGTGCGCCGTCTGTTGCACCACTTCGAGCCTCCGGCCGCAGATGTAGACGGTCGCCCCGAGCTGGAGGAAGCGTTCGGCCATGGCGCGGCCGATCCCCGTGCCGCCGCCGGTGATGAGAATGCGTTTGTGCTTGAGGAGATCGTTGGTGAACATGGCATGTGTGTTGGAAGGGATACCCTAGCACGCTGGAGCGGGGCGTGTCAGTGCGGCGTGCCGCTAACTACGCGGCAGGACGGATAGGCCGCACGTGAATCCTGTTCGAGCGCTTTCGCGTCTGTGCGATCTCATAGGACGACTGCATACGCATGAGCGTATCCATCCTCACGCCGAAAGCCTTCTCGATCCGCAAAGCCATATCGCCGGAAAGCCCAGCTTTGCTGTTCAGCAGGCTGGACAGGGCGGGCCTGGAAACACCCAAGGCCGCAGCGGCTGCCGTAACCGAGAGGCCGGTGGGCTTGATGATCTCCGTGCGAATCAAATCGCCGGGATGAGGGGGATTTTTCATCGGCATCGCCTGCGGCCTCCTAATGGTAGTCTTCCAAATTCAAGTCACAGATCTCGCGGTTCGCCGCATCCACGCTGAAAGTAAGGCGCCGGTTTCGAGTAACGCTGAGGCTCCATGTTCCCTTGCGATCGCCACTCAGTTCGATGAGCCTTCCAGCCCGACAGCGCCCGAAGTTCCTCAGCAGCTTCCATGCCGTCCAAGAACGCTAACATTTTGCGTATCTTGTCCGCCGAATCGGGCGGAACGCCTCTTGCACTGTCCTCAAAGTAAAGTTGCCTCAGCCCCTTGTGGACGAAGTTGCGTATGTTCATGGCCGGCGTCTGCACCCTTGCCTGCAAGGAACTTCCCCGCAAGGTGCCATTTGTGGTCGGAACCTTAGTGCTCTGGACAGCGCACTTTCCATCCTCTACGTTCCTTGGTTTCTTAACAAACAGTTTTCATATTCGATACCCGAGCGCTCTGGGTCGGCAGGAAGAGATTACGCCTGACCAACATGCCGGCTAGGGCACATTCACATGTCATTTGAAATGCGGCTTCAAACAAATCGAATGGAGGGTCCGCGAAATGAAGAACAAGGAGTGGAAAGTTTTAGCAGCGGTAATGGCGTTTGCCCTGATCGCCGGTTTGGCTTTGCCGGCGCTCGCACAGGAAGTCAAAGAGAAGCCACGCATGTATACCTACGTTGCGCTGTGGGAGCTGCCGCGCGCACAGTGGGCGGAGTGGACCAAATCGGAGGCTGAGGATAACAGCATTCTGCAGGGCGCCGTGGCGAACGGTACCCTCGTCAGCTATGGCGACGATACCAACCTGGTGCACCAGCCCGACCAGCCGACGCATGATGACTGGTTTCAGTCGATGTCGATGGCCGGACTGATGAACACGCTCGATCAGTTCTACAAGTCCGGGCGTACCGCCACTCCCATGCAGGAGAGTGCCACCAAGCACTGGGACAACATCTACGTCAGCCGCTATTACAACTGGAAGCCGGGATCGGTGAAGGAAGGCTATAGTTACGGCTCGTCGTACAAGCTGAAAGAAGATGCGCCGAACGATGCCATCGATATCCTGGCCAAGGCCATCGTGCCGATCATGGAGAAGATGCTGTCCGCCGGCGTCATCAATGAATATGAGATTGACACCGAAGCGGTGCACACCGACTCTCCCGGAACGTTCTGGATCTTCTGGATCGGGTCGAACGCGGATGCCCTGGACAAGACTAACGCCAACTTGCGGGACGCGCTGAAGAGCAACCCGCTCATCGGTCCCGCGTTTGACTCGATGGTCGATTTCAAGCCCCACCGGGATTATCTGACGCGGACGAATGCGACGTACAAATAGCACTTAGCAGTTAGGGAGACTCTGATTAAGCCCCAGTTTTTGAAAGGGCACGGCTTCAGCCGTGCCGGAAGTTCAGCAAAATCAGTGCGGGCTTTAGCCCCTGAGGCCGACCGATCCACTTGT
>Ga0335081_10008292_pt1 | contig 16656 bp, 18 predicted proteins | sample Lox_Sample_35_FD_206713 | JGI IMG/M metagenome (GOLD analysis project Ga0335081, IMG submission 206713) | Soil microbial communities from Loxahatchee National Wildlife Refuge, Florida, United States - Lox_Sample_3.5 | ecosystem: Environmental > Terrestrial > Soil > Wetlands | place: USA... | reverse complement strand
ATTCGATCGTGAGCTTCGTTATCGGCGCGCTGGTGCTGTACAGCTCGTGGGGTCTGGTCAAGGAAGGGATCGACATCCTGATGGAGTCGGTGCCATCGGATATCGACCTCGATGCGCTGCGTGACCATCTGCTAGCGGTCGAGGGAACCGCGGAGGTGCACGATCTCCACGTATGGTGCCTGACCTCGCACGAGTTCGCGCTCGCGGCGCATGCGGTGGTCGCGCCGGATGCGGATCAGGATCGGGTGCTGAGCGACATGCATCAGATGCTCGAGGTGAAGTTCAACATCCGGCACATGACGGTGCAGCTCGAGCGCGACAGCCGCCGCGATCGCGAGCCGGAGCATTTTTGAAACGCGCCGATGTCGCCGACGTGACCAACGCAGCCTAATAAACGCAACGAAAGCGAAAGATCATTTAACTTTTGTCGCGTTTTGAAGAAAACGTCTTTCGTGACTTTGCGCATCACCATACAATTTTCTTGTTGGGCGATGTGTCCAGCGGGCACCTCAAGGAGCGAAGGCTACCAGCTGATGAACCAGGAATTCATTCGCGATCGTGAACCCACCGGCAAAGCCGGCATCGAGGTCGAGGCGCCCTCGCGCGCGGACCTTTTCGCATGCGCAGCAATTGGGCTGGCGCGGATCATGGTCGCACCCGACGGTATCCAGCCGCGCCAGACGCATACCATTACCGTGTTCGGCGACAGCGACGACGACCTGATGCATAGCGCGCTTTCCGATGCGCTCGACCTGTTCCAATGCGAACGCTTCATATGGAAGGACGTCGCGGTCGAGGAGCGCGAGGGCGGCATCGAATTGAAGCTGCTGGGCGAGCAGTTCAGCCCTTATCGCCATCTGATGCAGACCGAGCTGAAGGCGGTAACACCCGATCAGCTCAACGTCGAGTGCGCGGGCGGCGAATGGAAAGCGCGCATCGTGTTCGACGTCTGACGGCTCTTTTTCCGGGAAAACTTAGTGGGCAGCAATCCATCCCCGCGCTTCGGGAACCTGCGTATTGGAGAAGATTCGCATCTCGCCCGGCATCACGAAACGGAACGCTCCGACCACGTGGCGGATCCACCCGACATCGGTCACCACTGCGACGCGCTCCCATCCGGAATAATGCTCGACGCCGAGCTTGAAGTCTTCCCAGTCGGCGCCGAGATCGATGGACTCGAACTGCGGACCAAGCTCGTAGTAGAGCCGCATCTTCGGATGTCGTTTCAAAGCGCCTTCCACCGCGGGAATGACCGTATCGAGGTAATCCTTGCGCGTTACCCTGCCCTTGGCGGTGAATCCGACTACGTCATCAGGGAATTCTTTTACGACTTCAATCATGGTGTGGCTCCTGTGCAAACTTCGAACGAAGCCCCCAACTAATTTTATCGCCCACGCGGCGCGAATCGAAGCCTGCCGCTTTCACAAATGACAAAGGGAAAGATGAACCTTCCTTTTGCCGATTTCGATATGAAAAAAATCGTCAGCTCGCGGTCGCGAGGATCATCTGCTTCTGCTTTTCGGTGAACGCGTTCAGCCGCATCATGTATTCCAGGCGCATGTGATCGCGGCCGGCCGCGGTCATTTTGTCGAACCAGTCGTCCTCACCCAGCATCTCCGCCAGGCGCGGCGAGTTGCGATGCATCAACTGCACGTCGGTTTTTTTCGGCTCGAGGCTCCGCAGAATGCCGCGATTGAAATGCGCATGCAGCGTGACGCGATCTCCCGGCTCGGTGCGGTCGCCCTGCCAATGCCATACGCCATGGGTGAAGAACACCACCGACCCCTTCGGCATGAGGATCGGCACGCCCCGGTCCTTGCCTTCACCGGGACGCGGCGGCCGCCTCATCTTATGACTCCCCGGCACGAGGTAGGTCGGGCCGGATTCAAGCTTCCAATCCTCCAGCGCCCACACGCCGACTCCGGTCAGCGAAAATTCCGGATAAGGCTCCGGCACCTGTGCGTAGTCGGTGTGAATAGGGATGATGCCGGGGCCGGGACCTTTCTTGATGCAACTGAACGACGCGATAACGGCGCCACGCCCGAGCGATGCATCGATGAGCGTCATCAGCAGCGGATTCTGGATGAGCTGCTCGAACTCGCGCCCGTGATAGAGCATCCAGTTCATCGAGAAAGTCTGGTGCGGCAACAGCGCGCGCAGCGTGGCGGCACGGACCTCATCGGCGAACTGCGGCGAGATCGCGCGCTCCAGGACAGTATACCCCTGCGTCTCCATCTCGCGGATTTTTCCAGTGAGGCCCTGGCGCGCCGCGCGATGTGCGAGGTCGGGGTTCTCCACCGTGCGCCGCCCCATGTGATCGTGAAAGAGCATCATCAACTCGTTGGCGGCGCGGCCGGGAAGCGCGCCCTTCACCTTCAGCGCATCCTTGCCGAACATGGTGGCGACTTCCCGATTCATCGCGGCCATTGCGCCGGGCGCGAGCACGCCGACGAACTGCGCGCCTGTCAGTGCCGCCTGATAATCGCCCTCGACGGTGCAATCCGCGCCCGCATCGAAGCCGCGCGCGACGCTGACGTTCTCGCCGTCGTAGCGCACGCTCCATGCGCCCGCGTTATCGTCGAACTTCAGATGCGGAGGCGCATCAGCGAAGCGCTCGCTGAGCGAAAACGCATGCCCGCCGAGCTGCTCCTTGCGCAGCTTGCATTCGCGATCGAAAAACTTGCGGGCCTCGTCGAGCCACGCCTCGGAAAGAAATTCAAATCGGCCGGGCAACTGGGTTATCATTGATATTCAACCTGTGAGTGAGTCTGCTTTCGAGCGATAGTCAAGCCGCTCGCGCTATTCAAGTGTAACATCCGGTAAGGATTGGTGTCGTCATCTGAAGAAATCCAACGGGTCGGCGAGTTGCCGTCCGAAGTCGTCGAAGCTGAATCGCTCCTCGTCGAGGAATACGAAGAGCTATGGGTCCGGCCGCCGTTCCAGCCGGTGCGCGCCGTACTCGCGCTGCTTTGCATCGCCGGCGGGTTCGGCCTTTACGAATACGTGCTGCTGTCGTTCTGGTCGTCGCCCTCGATGGGGATTCATCTGCGGGTCCCCTACCCCGCTTTCGTCGGCATCGGCGCTGCCATGGTTCTATGCCTTATCGGCGTGCGCATCGCGCTTGGGCTGTGGTCGCCGCACGCGAAGCTCGCGCTGGGGCTGCTGGCCTTCTTCGCATGCGCGGCGATCGGCATCGGCGGCGGGAGGTTCGTGAGCTACACGATGCGCGGCACGCGCAATCCGCCGTTTACATTGAACCTCAAAGTGGGCGATCGTTTTCCGCGCTATGCGCTGCCCGATCAATCCGGCGCGATTCATCAAGGACCGGAAGCCGGTGCGCATCGCACGCTAATCGTGATCTATCGTGGCGACTTCGATGCGTTCGCGCGCTATGAACTGGCCGAACTCACCGCGCATCAAGATGAGTTTAAGGCGCGCGGCATCGAGGTCGTCGCGATCAGCGCCGATCCCATCGATCGTTCGAAGATGCTCGCGGGATTCCTGCGCACCTCGATACCGCTGCTCAGCGACGAGCACGAAACCCTGCTGACGCCGCTAGGGCTGGTGCAGCATCATCGCGACGGCGAGCCCGACAACGCGATTCCGGCGTTCTTCATCCTCGATCGCGACGGCGTCGTGCGATGGCGGTTCACCTCGCCCTACTATCGCGAGATGCCGTCCATCGAAGCGATTCTTGCCGGGGGCGAATCGTGGCGATGATCGTTGACAAGGTCGCGCGCGGCGTAGAAGTGGCGCGATTTTTTGCGCGCCGAAGAATTTCCGGAATCGAGGTCGGCGACGAGCCGTTTCTCGAGGAAGAATCGAAGCCCGCCTTCGCACAACTGCTGCGTGAGTGCCGCTTCTATCTCGAATACGGCAGCGGCGGCAGCACCGTGATGGCGGCGCGGATGAACAAGCGCTTTATCTCGGTGGAAACCGATCCGTACTACCTGCGCGCGGTCGCCGAGAAGATCGGCACCCTCGCCTCGGATCAGCGCCTCATCTATTCCGATGTCGGATTGACCGGGCCGTGGGGCACCCCCTTCTTCCGGCGGATGACTCCACAACGCCTCGTGCGGTGGACGAATTACCTCGAAGCTCCGTGGCGATTCATCCGGGCGGACGATGTTCCCGATCTCGTCCTCATCGATGGCCGCTTTCGGGTCGCCGCGGCGCTCACCTGCTGCCTACATCTTGTAGGATCGCCTGACAGCCGCATCCTCGTGGATGACTACGAGGCGGATCGCAACTACTATCCTATCGAACAGCACGCGACGCTGACCGCGACCGTTGGCCGGATGGCGATCTTTCAGCCCGCGCCGCAGATCAGAGCAGACCAGTTGCGCGCCGCCATCGCCAAGTACGCGAGCGACTTTCGCTAACGATTTTCCGAAATCGCGGACAGCAATTTGCGCGTGGCGTTTGCCGGATCCGCCGCGCCGAAGACCGCGCCGATCACCGCAATACCGGCGATCTCGCAATCCTCCAGTTCATCGATGCGCTCGGGCGTGATGCCGCCCAGCGCATACACCGGGATGTCGCTCACCTCGCACGCCTCGCGCAGAGCATCGACGCCGGCGGCAGGGCCATAGGCGTTTTTGGATATCGGATCGAACACGGGACCGAACACCACAAAATCCGCGCCCGCGCGGTTGGCTGCTTCCACTTCCGCGATCGAATGCGTCGAGCATCCGATGAGCTTCGATTTGCCGAGCAGCTCGCGCGCATCGCGCACCGCAAACGAATCGGCCGGCAGATGGACGCCGTCGGCGCCGCATGCCATCGCGACATCGATGCGATCGTTGATAAGCAACTTCGCACCATGCGCGCTCGTGATTCGCCGCAGCTCGCGCCCCAGCGCGAGCTGTTCCCGCCCCGTCAGCTCCTTCTCGCGAAGCTGGATCGCGACGCAAGGCGCGTCGCCTCCCGCGCCCCTCAGCGCCTGCTCGCATGCGGCGGCGAGGCCGCCGGTTGCGAGCTTGCGGTCCGTGATGAGGTACAGCGCGAACGGCGCGGTGCTCACCCAATCAATCCCGTGAGCGGACTCGACGCGGTCGCGTACAACCGCCGCTCGATGCGCCCGGCGAGAAACGCGAGCCGCCCCGCCTCGATGCCGAGGCGCATCGCGCGCGCCATCGCGATCGGGTCCTTCGCGCCCGCGATCGCGGTGTTCATCAGCACGCCGTCGCATCCGAGTTCCATCGCCGCGGCCGCGTCCGAGGCGGTGCCGACCCCCGCATCGACGATCACCGGAACCTCCGACTGCTCGATGATGATCTTGATGTTGAACGGATTGCGGATGCCGAGGCCCGAGCCGATCGGTGCCGCCAGCGGCATTACCGCGGCGCATCCTGCTTCTTCCAACCGTTTGCACGCCACCGGATCGTCGGTGACGTAAGGCAGCACCGTGAAGCCTTCCTTGACCAGAACCTTCGCGGCCTCGATGGTCGCGGCGACATCGGGAAACAGCGTCTTCTGATCGCCGATGATCTCCAGCTTCACCATCGCGCCGACGCCGACCTCGCGCGCTAGGCGGCAAGTGCGAATCGCCTCGTCGGCCGTGTAGCATCCCGCGGTGTTGGGCAAAATCTGCCAGCGCTTCGGATCGATGAAGTCGAGCAGGTTTTCCTTGTGGCGATCGGTGATGTTCACCCGGCGCACCGCGACGGTCACAATGTCCGCGCCGCTCTCCTCGATCGCCGCGCGCGTCTCATTGAAGTCCTTGTACTTGCCGGTCCCGACGATGAGCCTCGACTTGAAGGCCTGTTTGCCGATGTTGAATGGTGTGTCTTGCATATTTTCATCCACCGCCGACGAAATTGATCAGTTCCAGTTCATCGCCCTCGCGCAGCGTGATGCTCGCGTAGTTGGCCTTCGGCACCACTTCGCGATTGAGCTCGACCGCGATGCGCTTGGGCTTCATCTTGAGCGTCGCTATCAGCGTGGTCAGGCGGGCGTCGCCCTCGATGACGTATGGGTCGCCGTTGAGCTTGATGGTGATGGTTTGCGAGGGCATTTGAAAAGCCGCTTCTCCGGCGCCGGGGAAGCGGCTTGGGGCGGAGCCGCGATCGCTCCGTCATCCAGGCTTTCCCTACGCCGGTATCAACCGGATCAGGTTCAAGGGGTCTCTCGTCCTGGCGAGATCTCAGTGCCTCGCGGCACACCCCCAGCCTGTTCAACCTATATCGCTGAAGGGCGGCACTGTCAAAATTCGATTCTGCGTCGCTTCCATCCACAGCACGACGGAGGAACCATTCGTTGACTGTGCACAAACGCAGTGGTTAGCTGAATCGCTCGCCCTCACTATCAGTATAGGATCGCCTCAGCATGACCGTGCGCTCGCAACGCCCGACCGTTATCGAAATCGACCTGTCCGCGCTGCGCTGCAACTTTCATGCGCTGCGCGAGGCTGCTGGAAGTGCCGCGGTGATGGCAGTGGTAAAGGCCGATGCCTATGGTCACGGCCTGGTTCCCATCGCAAAGACCCTCGCCTCCGAAGGATGCGCTCACTTCGGCGTCGCCACCATTGGCGAGGCATGCGAGCTGCGCGAGGCCGGTATCCGCGCGCGCGTCTATCTGCTCGGCGGATTTTTTCCCGAGCAGGCGCGTGAGATCCTTGCGCTCGAGGTCACCCCTTTCATCTTCGATACTTCGATCATCGCGCCGCTCAATGGCGCCGCGAAGGACCTCGGCAAGACCGATGTCGCGGTGCATCTCAAGATCGATACCGGCGCGACGCGGCTCGGCGTGTTGCCGTCGGATCTCGCGCGCGCGATCACGGAGCTGCGCACCGCATCATCGCTGCGCCTCGAAGGTGCGTGCACGCTGTTCGCCAATGCCGCCGATCCGACCAGTGATATCACCGACCGCCAGTTACGCGTCTTCACCCAGGCGCTCGCGACGCTCGGCACCGCCGGCCTTCGCCCCGAGGTGGTCCACGCGGACAACTCTGCCGCGCTGGTGCTGCGGCCCGATACGCATTTCAACCTCGTGCGTCCCGGCCTCGCGCTGTATGGCTTGCCGCCCGTGCGCGAAGTGCGCGACAAGATCGACCTCACCCCGATCATGACCTTCAAGACGCGCCTGATGCAGATGAAGCGGGTGCCCGCCGGCACCGGCGTCGGCTACGGACATACTTTCGTCACCGCGCGCGAATCGACCATCGGCATTTTGCCGGTTGGCTATGCGGACGGCTACCGGCGCGGACTTCAACACGGATGCGAGGTGCTGATCGGCGGACGGCGCGCGCCCGTGATCGCCGCGGTCTCGATGGATCTGACGGAAGTCGATCTAACCGATCTGCCGGGCGTCTCGGTCGGCGACGAAGCGATACTATGGGGACGTAGCGGCGACGACATCATCAGCGTCAACGACGTCGCGCGCATCGCGCAAACCATCTCATACGAAATGCTGTGCACGGTCGGGCGGCGCGTGTCGCGCACATATAGAGGATAGCTCCTCGGCGGGAGAATCATGGCAACCGACAAAGTCACCATCAGGCGGGCGCTGCTTGGCGTCTCCGACAAGGCAGAGCTAGTCGAGTTCGCGCGCGTGCTGGAGCGCCGCGGCGTCGAGATTCTGTCCACCGGCGGCACCAAGGCCGCGCTCGAAAAAGGCGGAGTGCGGGTCAAGGCGGTCGAGGATTTTACCGGCTCGCCCGAGATGCTCGACGGACGGGTGAAGACTCTCCATCCGAAGATTCACGGCGGCATCCTCGCGCGCCGCGCTGACGCGTCGCATCAACAACAGATGCGCCAGCACGGCATCGAGCCAATCGACCTGGTGGTGGTGAACTTTTATCCGTTCGAGCAGACCGTCGCGAAACCGAATGTATCGCTTGAAGATGCGATCGAGAACATCGACATCGGCGGGCCTACACTGGTGCGCGCCGCCGCGAAGAATCACGACGACGTGACCGTCGTCGTGGATCCCGCGGATTATGCCGCGATCGCACAGGAGCTGGAGGCCAACGGCGGCGCGACGTTTGCCTCGACGCGATGGCGACTGGCGCGCAAAGCCTTCGCCCGCGTGGCGACCTATGATGCGGCGATTTCGAATTACCTCGGCACGCATACCGGAACAGAGGATGGTCCACTGGGCGAGACTTTCAGCCTCACGCTGGAGCGCGAACAGGGCCTGCGCTACGGCGAGAATCCGCATCAGACGGGAGCGCTGTACGGCAACTTTTTGAAAATCGCCGAGCAGCTCCACGGCAAGGAGCTGTCGTACAACAACGTCATCGACATCAGCTCGGCGATCAATCTGATCATCGAATTTCGCGACGATCCGCGCGCTGTCGTCGCAATTCTAAAACACAACACCCCATGCGGCGTCGGCATCGCGGACACGATGAAGGCCGCGTGGGACAAGGCGTTCGCGACCGACCCCGATTCGCCCTTCGGCGGCATCATCATCGCCAATCGCGCTTGGGACATGGAATTTGCGCGCGCCGTCGATGAACTTTTCACCGAGGTGCTGATCGGCCCCGATTACCAGCCGGGCGTGCTGGAATTTTTGCGCAAGAAGAAAAATCGCCGCGTGATGCGCTTTCATCCCGACGCGATTCATCGCGAGGAATTCGATCTGAAAAAGGTCCTCGGCGGTCTGCTGGTGCAGACGCCCGACTTGTCGATCGAGAATCCTCGCGAGGCGAAAGTCGTCACCAGGCGCGCGCCGACCGACGCCGAATTGCGCGCGATGGAGTTCGGCATCAAGGTCTGCAAGCACATCAAGTCCAACGCAATCGCATTCGTCACGCCCGATCGCACGCTCGCGGTCGGCGGCGGCGCGACCTCGCGCATCGACCCGGTTTATGCGGCGCGCGAGAAGGCCGGCCGGCTTAAAATATCGCTGCAAGGTTCCGTTTTGGTGTCCGAGGCGCTGTTCCCCTTCCCCGATGGCCCCACGCTCGCGGCCGAAGCGGGCGCAACCGCAATCGCGCAACCCGGTGGCGCTCAGCGCGATCCCGAAGTCATCGCGGCCGCCGACAAGTACGGCCTCGCGATGGTGTTCACGGGGGTGCGGCACTTCCGTCATTAAAGTGATGCGCGAGAAAATGCTACGCGAGATATCGCGATGAAGGTCCTCGTCATCGGCAAAGGTGCGCGCGAGCACGCGCTCTGCTGGCGGCTTCATTCTAGCCAATCGGTGTGGGGGCTGTTTTGCGCGCCCGGCAACCCGGGAACCGAACAGCTCGGGAAGAATGTTCCGATCGCGCAAGACGATTTCGCGGGTCTCATCGCGTTCGCGAAGGAAAACAAAATCGATCTGACGATCGTTGGACCCGACGATCCGGTCGCGGCGGGAATCGTCGATGAATTCGAGAAAGCCGGGCTGCGCATCTTCGGACCCTCGAAAGCGGCGGCGCGACTCGAGAGCAGCAAGTCGTTCGCCAAGGACATCATGCGCGACGCCGAGGTGCCGACCGCGCAGTTCGAGGTCTTCGACGATCCTCAAGCGGCGCGTGAGTATGCAAAGAAGCTAGGCGGCAACGTCGTCGTAAAAGCCGACGGCCTCGCGCTCGGCAAGGGCGTCGTCGTATGCCACGACCTCGAGGCCGCCAACCTCGCGATCGCCGATGCGATGGAGGCGCGCAAGTTCGGCGCCGCCGGCGCGCGCGTGGTACTTGAAGAAGTCCTTCATGGCGAGGAGCTGTCGTTCTTCGCGCTCTGCAACGGCGACGACGCGATCCCATTCGGGCTTTGCCAGGATCACAAGGCCATCTTCGACGGAGACCGCGGACCGAACACCGGCGGCATGGGCGCATACACGCCGGTGCCGCAGTTCGATGCGGCGCTTGAGGATCGCTTGCTCGATCGAATCGTGCGGCCGGTGCTGCGCGTGATGAAGGCGCGCGGCACGCCCTTTCGCGGCGTGTTGTTCGTCGGGTTGATGGTCGATGGCGAGCGCATCGACGTGATCGAATTCAACGCGCGCTTCGGCGATCCCGAATGCGAGGCGCAGATGATGCGCTTCGACGGCGACCTCGCGGAGACGCTGCTCGCATGCGCGGAGGGCAACCTCGCGAAGGCGGCGGCGAAACTCTCGCCGAAAAGTGCGGTCACGGTCGTGCTCGCGTCGGGCGGATACCCTGGCGAGTATCGCAAAGGAATTCCAATTTACGGATTGGAAAAAATCGAAGGCAGCGCACCATCCGAGATCAAAGTGAAATGGGCGATGGAAAAAACTCGTGTCAAAGTTTTCCACGCCGGCACCGCGATGCGAGACGGGCAGCTAGTCACCGATGGCGGCCGCGTGCTCGCCGTCACCGCGGTTTCCGATACCTTGCCGAAAGCCGTCGCCGCCGCGTATCAGGCCGCCGACATGATCGAGTTCGAGGGCAAGCAACTCCGGCGCGATATCGCGGCGCGCGCCCTCGCACATCTGGCGGAAAAGCACTGAGCATCTGTGGCTGCGCATTCATCTGAAATCGAACAAGCTGTTGCCGCGCTGAAGGAAGGCGAGCTGGTGGTTTTTCCGACCGAAACCTTCTATGGCATCGCCGCGGATCCTTTTTCCGAAAAAGCGCTCGAGAAACTGATCGCGATCAAAGGGCGCGATCCGCAAAAGCCGATCGCGCTGATCGCCGCCGACGCATCAATGGCATTTGAAGTTGCGCGCGAAGTTTCTCCGGCGGCGCGGATTCTCGCGAAGGCATTCTGGCCCGGACCGCTGACCATCGTGATGCCTGCGCGCGAAGGGATTTCCGCCGCGCTGATCGGACCCGACCGCGGCGTCGGCATCCGCGTCTCGCCGCATCCGGCCGCGCGCGCGCTCAGCGACAGCCTCGGACATCCGATCACCGCAACCAGCGCCAATCTATCTGGCGAAGAACCCGCCACGACGGTACAGATGGCGCGCGCATCGCTCGGCGACCGAATTAAAATATTTCTTGATGGTGGCAGGTTGCATGCCGCGGCGCCCAGCACCGTGATTTCGTGCGACCGCGCCGGCTATCGAGTGATCCGCACGGGCGCGATCAGCGAGCGGGACATCATCACCGCATTATCTGAAGGAACACTTCAATGACGCTGTCTAGGCGCATCGAACCGTTTCGCGCCCTGCTCTACGACCAGACCCGGATCGGAAATCTGCGCGATGTCATCGCGCCGCCCTACGATCTGATCGACGCGCAGCGCCAAAATGCGCTTTACGAGCGGAGTCCGTACAACGTCGTGCGGCTGGAACTCGGGCGCGAGGCCGACCGCTACGCCGCCTCCGCCGCGACGCTGGCGAACTGGCGCGCCGACGGTATCCTGCGCGTCGCACCGCATCCGGCGATCTATCTATACACGCAACGCTTCGCGGTCGGCGGGCGTCGGCTCAAGCGCGATGGCCTCGTCGCGCGGGTGCTGCTGGAGGATTTCAGCGCCGGCCGCATCCTGCCGCATGAAAAAACTTTTCCCGCGGCGAAGGCCGACCGCCTCAGTCTGCTGATGGCGCTCAACACGAACGTCAGCTCGATCTTCGGACTTTACACCGACGCGAACGCGGACCTCGACGGCGTGATCGCTCGCGCTTCGGCGCTGGCTCCGCTGGCCGAGGCGACCGACGACCTCGGCATCGCGAACGAGCTGCGCGCGATCGAATCGCCGAATGAAATCGCCATCCTCCAGCGCGCGTTGGAGTCGCCTCTCATCCTGATCGCCGACGGTCACCATCGCTATGAGACTGCGCTCAACTTTCGCGGGCTCCGCCGCAAAGCCGAAGGCACGGATGCGCTGCACTCCTACGATTACACGATGATGACGCTGGTCGGATGCAACAGCCCCGGGCTGGTGATTTTGCCGACACATCGGGTGGTGAAGCATCTCGACGCGGCCGCGATCGCATCGTTCGAACAGCACGCGCGCGAGCTCTTCACGCTCGAGGCATTCGATGATCGCGCTCGGATGCGCTCAGAGCTCGCGGCGCGTGGGCGCGGCACAATCGGAGTCGGACTGCGGGGATCGTCGAGGACCTATCTGTTGCGGCTGCGCGATCATTGCGCGCTCGAAGCCGCATTGCCCGAAACTCCCGCGGTGGTGCGTGAGCTCGACGTAACGATTCTCCACGCCATGATCTTCCAGCGCATCTTCGGCGTGACGCCCGAGGCCATCAAAGCGGGCGGCAATCTCGAATACATCATCGATGCGGCGGGCGCGCTCGACGCGGTTTCTTCAGGCCACGCGGACGGCGCGTTCCTGATGAATCCGCCTTCGATCAACGACGTGCAGCGCGTGAGCGCGTCGGGCGCGACGATGCCGGAGAAATCGACCTACTTCTATCCGAAGCTCATCACCGGTCTCTTCATGAATCCGCTCGATGTAGATTGAGGTGCGATGCCTCAGCTTCACGACCTCACGCTGGTGCTGGTCCGCCATGGCGAGACCGAGGGCGAATCGAGCATCCGCTATCACGGCCGCAACGATGTCGTATTGTCGGAGCTCGGGCGTGCGCAGATGCGAGCGGCGCGACGCGAGATCGAATCGCGCTACGGCGGGGTCGCATTCGATCGGATCTTCGCGACGCCGCTCAGCCGCGCGCGCGAGGGCGCACAGATCATTGCCGGTGCGGACGCGTCGGTCGTTGCGATTGAGGAATTCATCGAAGTGCATTTCGGAGGAAATCCAGGCGCGTCATCCGATTGAGTTTGAGAAGTGGCGCGCCGATCCGCTCGCGCCATCGTACACCTACCCGGACGGGGAGAATCGCGCCGGTTTTACCGCGCGCGTCGAGCGCGGACTCGAGACGACGCTCAAGCTGATCGACGTCTCCAGGAGCGCGGCGCATGAGCACGTGCTGATCGTGGCGCATCGCGGCGTCATCCGCACGATCGTGCGCGCGCTGACGGGCCTTGAGCCAGCAGTGGATCTGGCGTCTATCCACATCCTCGCGCGCGGCGCGAAGTGGCATCCGCTGGTGCTGGACTTCGTCGCGCATCTCGAAGGCGTTTGAAAGCCCAGCGCGATCGTGGAATTAGATGCGTGAGGTGAGTCATGAAGTACACGCGCATCTATGCTGACGGGAAGGGCGAAACGCATCTCGAGGACGTCGAGCCGCCAATGAAGGATGCAGGCAACGCATCGACCATGTCCGAGCTGATTGCCGGTAAAGGCGTCATCTTTCGCGAGACCGACAGCCAGGAATATTTCATCGACTGGCACAACGCGCCGCGACGCCAGTTCGTGGTCAATCTCACCGGCGAAGTCGAAATCACGGTGAGCGACGGCGAGAAGCGGCGCTTCGGTGCGGGGTCGATTCTGCTCGCGGAAGATGTCAGCGGCAAAGGCCACATTTCCCGAGGAGTGGGAAAGTCGGAGCGGCGGACGTTGTTTATTCCGCTCGCGTAGTTACTTCGGCTTCACTCCTGAAAGTACCGCGAAGATCAAATTGCGGTACGAGCACGCGACGTCGATGAAGCCGGCCTCGCGCATCCATACCAGCTGCTGACCAACCGTCGCGGGGAGATCCTGCTGCATGCGCTCGAGTGCGGCGGTGAGATCGCGCTCGGTGATTTTCAGTTCACGCGCACGCGCCATCCACATCTCGCGCGCATGGCGATCGTTAGCCGCCGTATCACCAGCGACCTGATCCGCGTTGATGAATGCGCCGCCCGGCGTGAGGTATTTGAACACATCGCTGAACAGATGACGCTTCCCGCTATCGGGCAGATGATGCAGCGCGAGCGCCGACACCACCGCATCATACGATTGAGCCTGCGATGCAGTCGCGAAGTCCGCAGTGACGAAGCGCACGCGTTTCCCGAGCGGCTTAAGCCGCGCCTTCGCGATGGTGAGCATTTCGGGCGTGACGTCGAATAAGGTGAGGCGCGATTTCGGGAACGCCTCGGCGATCATCGCGGAAAGAATTCCGGTGCCGGCGCCGAGGTCAAGCACTTCGAAGCGATCATCCTCTTTGAACGGCAGCAGCTCGATCGCGGTGCGATAGAAATCGTCGAAGCAGGGGATCAGTTTGCGGCGCGCACGATCGTAACTGTCGGCGCCGGCGGCGAATGCTTTGCGGACCGCTTGCGGCATAGTGGCAGACTAGCGACTGCGGTCAAATCGGGCGAGTCGATCCGATGGGCGATCGCGCCAGAATTGCCACAACTCGCAATGGTTCGGGAGCGCGAGAAAAGCAGCGAGTTGGGCTTTTCGGACCTTCCTCAGTTTAGCGCTATTGCATTTCTATTATATCAATATCTAGCTAAATACTGCTATATTTATACTATAGCGATAAGATATGTTATCTTAATGCAATATATGTAAATTTTTGTTTCAAGCTCGCTTGACTCATTATGACACGTTGCACATACTCCACAATGTGAGCAGAAAGGACACAAAAAACTACCAAATGTAGCGGGAGTGCCGTTCGTGAAAATTTACAGCCGCATCACGAAAAAAGTCGGACCATCGCTCTCTAACAGTTCGCGCCGCTTTCGCGCGATGCGTGGTCAGACCATGATCGAGTTCGTTCTGGTCGCACCGCTGTATTTCCTCCTCACCTTCGCGGTGATCGACTTTGGCCGGATGTTCTTCGTCCAGATGAGTGTGCAGCAGGCGGTTCAGGAAGCCGCGCGCTACGCCTCCACCGGCCAGCACATGGTCGATCCGAAAAATCCGGGCCAGACCCTTTCGCGCGTCGCCTCGATTGCCCAGCAGGTCGAGCAGTCTGCAATCGGCGCTAATGTCACCAACGTGCAAATTTCGAGCGCCGCCGGTGGTGCGGGCAGCGCGGGCGGCCCCGGCGACACGGTAACCGTCGCGGTCACGACCAACCTCGCTCTGATGACGCCGATGGTGGGCAAGTTCTTTCCCGACGGGAAATATACCTTCACCTCGAGCGCAACGTTCAAAAACGAACCTTTTTCGCAGAGCGTGAGCAACTAGGAGAACCATTATGTTTGCCGCAAAACTTCGTTCGCCTGGTATGAAAATCGCCACCGACGAGTCGGGACAGGCGATGCTCGAATTCGCGATCATCGTCAGCCTGGTCATCACACTGGTCTTCGCGGTGATCGATTTCGGGCGCGCCTTCAACGAGATGCAGGTGCTGGTCGGATTGACCCGACAGGGATCCAATCTCGCCTCGCGCGGGACTTCGCTTACGGATTCCGCGACCGCGGTGGTTTCCGGTGACGCGCCGTTGGATTTGAACAGCAGTGGCGAGGTCATCGTAACCTCGGTCAGCAACAATGCCTCCGGCAATGTGATCACCGGACAGGTCGCGCGTGGAGCGCTCAATCTCGCAAGCAAGATCGGCTCGGCGGTTGGCGGTCCGGCCAATCTGCCGTCCACCGCGGCCGCGATGCTGCAGCCGGGCCAGACCATCTACATAACCGAGGTCTATTATAGCTATTCGGCGATCACGCCGCTCTCGGCGTTTCTCAACGTCGTGATGCCGTCCACCCTGTACCAAGTGGCGTATTTTTAAGCTATCTGTATAGGGAGCCTCCGTGAGTTTGTCACGGCTCTGATTCCAAGGGGGGAATCGATGAATAACCGGCGCCTAATCAACATTCGCGGCTACGCGCGCGGCCAGATTTTGCCGATGTTCGTGGTCCTGCTGCCCATCCTGCTCCTGTTCGTGGGCCTCACGCTCGACCTCGGCATGGCCTACGTTACCAAGTCGGCGCTCTCGAAGGCCGCAGATGCCGCCGCGCTGGCCGCGATGAAGAACATCAAGCAGGGCCAGGCGGTTGCCACCCAGCTTGCGACCCAGGCCTTCAATGCCAACTATGCAGCCTTTGGCAGCAACTCGCCCGCGCCGTCGGTCACCGTTCAAATCACCACCAATGCGAACAACAACACGGTGGTGAATGTTAACGCAACCACCCAGCTCAACACCTTCTTCCTTGGGCTCGCGGGATTCAAAAACGTCAATGTCAGCACCGCCTCGCAGACCACGCGTCCCAAGCTCATCATGTCGCTGGTGCTCGACAAGTCCGGCTCGATGAACAAGAACGGCGGCGCCACCGCGCTGCCGCCCGCAGTGATCAATTTCCTGAGCTACTTCGATGACAGTTCGGACCAGGTCGCCGACGTCAGCTTCTCCTCGCTCGCGAGCACCGATGTGACGATGCGCACCGGCTTCACCAGCCCGATTACCTCTGCGGTCGATAGCATGAAGTTCGCCGGCTCCACCTTTACTCAGGTCGGCCTAGCCGCGGGCCAGACCCAAATCAACACCGTGACCGTGGCGCCCGGCCAGAACGTGATCAAAGTGGCGGTGTTTTTTACCGATGGTTGGGCCAACACTATCGAGGACACGCTGAACTGTCCGGCAGCCACCCTGCTCGAGGTTGGGGGATGCTCGCCGCCCGAACAGGCGGTGGGATGGTGTAAGAATTACTCGTTCATCAACCCCAGCACCGGCAGCAGCTATAGCGGGTGCACCGCGACAACTTTTCCCTCGCAGATGACCGGCAGCTCGATGCCGCTCGACATCACCAACATCTCAAACGATGCGCTATATCGGGCCAAGCAAACCGCCAACTCGATGCGCGCACAAGGCACCGTGATCTACTCGATCGGACTAGGCGACAAGATCAGCACCTCGTTCCTGCAGGAAGTCGCCAACGATCCCTCCAGCGACACTTTCGACAGCACCCAGCCGGTCGGCGAGGCGGTGTTCGCACCGACCGCGGGCGATCTGGAAGGTGTCTTCCAGGACATC
>Ga0335081_10008291_pt1 | contig 16656 bp, 16 predicted proteins | sample Lox_Sample_35_FD_206713 | JGI IMG/M metagenome (GOLD analysis project Ga0335081, IMG submission 206713) | Soil microbial communities from Loxahatchee National Wildlife Refuge, Florida, United States - Lox_Sample_3.5 | ecosystem: Environmental > Terrestrial > Soil > Wetlands | place: USA... | reverse complement strand
GGAGCTGGCGAACTGGTAACCAGCGGTAGATGCATGCTCTACTCATCTGAAGAGGACTATCTACTATCTAAATTCTAGATACTAGATAGAAATTCGGGCATATGGACGCGCCGTTGGATGTCGAAATAGTAGGCAAGGAACTCTTCGGACGGCCTTGCCGGCTGGCGCTGGCCCTCTGGATAGCCAGGCATCACAAGCCACGTTTCTACCAGTCCGAACCACCCCGTGAGGTGATCTTGCAGGGAGAGGCAGCCAAGGAGCTCGGCCGGCTTGTCCGCCTCGGCATGCTAGAGGAAGAGCGCCCAGACGACGGACGGCGCGTTTACTACGTACGCACTAGCAGCCCTCTCTGGAAGATCATCGAAGCAGCCGCCGAGGCGATCGATCCCCATTAACGGTGCGGCAGGCAATGGTGTTCTGCGGCCTGCACCCTACTGGCCCGCGGAGAGACGATCGCTGCTCACCAGCCCGGGAGGAATAATGAGGTTATGTCGTCTTCCCGCGCCGGGGTGCATGAGGAAGTCGCTGGCCGTCAGGCCGGGCAGGATGCACCCAGCCTGATTCTTCCGAACGGTCCCCGGTATCCGCGGATCGTGCAGGCGTGGCTGTGGCTGAAGAAGCCGACGTGGTTCCTGGATCGTTGCTCGCGGGCCTACGGCGGCGTGTTCACCATGCGCCTTCCGCTCGGCATGGACATGGTCCATGTGTCCAGCCCTGAGCTGGTGAAAGCGGTCTTCGGCGGCGACAGTGACGTGCTCAGGGCCGGTGAGGCCAACGCCACGATTCTCGAGCCCCTGGTCGGCCCGCATTCGGTCCTGGTCCTGGACGGGCCGGAGCACCGGCGCCAGCGCAAGCTGATCCTGCCCGCGTTCCACGGCGATCGCATGCGGGCCTGGGAGGCCGCCATCCGCGACATCACGCGGGCGGAGATCGCTCGCTGGCCGGCTGGCAAGCCGTTCGCGCTGCGGCCGGCCATGCAGTCGATCACCCTCGAGGTCATCGTGCGGGTCGTCTTCGGGGTCGACGGGGCCGAACGGCGCGACGAACTGCGCCGCCTCATCCTCACCGTCGCCCGCATCGGCCGGAATCCTTTCATGCTCTTCGCCACCCGCGATCGCAGGCTCGGGCCGAACGCTCCGTGGGCGCGCTTCATCCGGGCCCGGGATGCGCTCCATGCCGCGCTGGATGCGGAGATCCGGCAGCGGCGTGACGCGCCCGGCCTGGAGCAGCGGAGCGACGTCTTGTCCGCGCTGCTGCTCGCCCGCGACGACGAGGGCCGGGCCATGACCGACGATGAGGTGCGCGACGAGCTCATGACGTTGCTGTTCGCCGGGCATGAGACGACGGCGACCGCGCTGGCCTGGGCCTTCGACCTGCTGCTGCACCATCCCGGCGCGCTGAGCCGCCTGGTCGCGGACCTGGACCGCGGCGCGCCGGAGTACCTCGACGCCACGATCACCGAGACGTTGCGGATCCGGCCGGTGGTCGCGCTGGTGGATCGGCGTGTGCGCCAGGACGTTCGGATCGGCGGGTACGCGATTCCCGCGGGGGTGATCGTGTGCCCCAACATCTACCTGGCCCAGCGGCGCACCGATCTCTACCAGGAGCCCGCGGCGTTCCGTCCGGACCGGTTCGTCGGCCAGACGCCCCCGGTGTTCGGATGGTTTCCCTTCGGCGGCGGCATCCGGCGATGCCTGGGTGCGAGCTTCGCCACCTTCGAGATGCGGATCGTCCTGCCCGAAGTGCTGCGGGCCGTGACGCTCCGCGCCGCCTCCCGGCGGCCGGCGCGGGTCCGCCGGGAAGCGGTGACGTTCGTCCCCCACGATGGCGCGCGCTGCGTCGTGACCGCCCGGTCGCCGGCGTTACCTGGTATGCCTGTCTCCGGGCAGCTGGCCGGCCTTCAGTCATCAAGGTATGGATCGCTGAGCGCCTTGAACACCGGGATCCAGCCGCCGCGTAACACTGTGATCACCGAATTTCCTTTTCCTCATGCTCATGGCCAATGACGGCATCCGCGCCGCCTCAGACCCGTAGGCCTGGAATGGCCGTTACGGCAAGGCCCGCAGCGGTCGGATACTTGAATGCAAGGCGAGCCGTGGTGGAGGCGGGAGGACCTTATGAGCGGAGATGCCGTATCATTGGCGGCCGAGATGACGCCGTACATCTCAGCCGCTGTGGGAGTGTACGGCGGGGCCGTGCTGGCCCGGATCCGTGATGAGGCAGCCGACGCCACGGTGGGCCTGGGCCGCCGTCTCCTGCTGCGGGTGTTCGGCTCGCGCGGCGAGGGGGAGCCTCTGCCGGGACCACTGGAAGACCTGGCCGCTGATCCTGACGATGATGATGCGCTGTCCGCAGTGCGTCTGGCCGTCCGCAAGGCACTGGCCGCCGACCCGGTTCTCGAGTCGGACGTGCGGTCGATCCTTGCGGAAGTGACGGCCGTAAGCCAGCAGGTTCACGCTGGCCGGGATGCTTATACCGCGGGACGGGATCAGACCGTCATCCACTACCGGCGCCCGGGCGAGTGAGGCGAGCAGCGCTTCATGCCGGCGGCATCACGGACATGTCGCCAGGTACGGCAGGCCCGGTGCGTCCTTGGCCCACTGAGCAGGCGGGAAAGCCTGCCCGGCCAGCGTGCATAGATACGGAACCGTGCCGGTGAGGTAGGGGATGCTCCACAGTTGGACGATGCCCGCACCCGTGCCCACCGCTAGCAGCGCGTTCTTCGGGCTGACGGCCATGACATCGCCATGAATGAGGCCGTCGTAGCTGTTGCCGGGCAGAATGCCAATTTTCTGACCGGTACCCGTATCCCACAGCTGGACCCCCTTGCCGTTGCCGATGGCCAGGGTCGTGCCGTCGGGGCCGAACGCCAGCGTGGACAGGCCATTGGTGAGGATGGGCGCGGTGATGATCTGCTCGCGAGTGGCGACGTTCCAGAGCCGGATCGTGTCGTTGGCCGTCTCGCCCGCCAGGAGCTTGCCGTCAGGGCTGAACGTCACCGACCACACCAAGTTCGTGACCCCGGCGCGAAGGACGGCCATCACGGTCGGCTCACGAGTAGTGACCGCCCATAGCTGGACGGTGCCGTTACCGGTCCCTGCGGCTAGAACCGTGCCGACGGGGCTGAACGCCAGGGAGTCAACCCCGTGGTTCGTGCCAGCCGGAAGCGTTGCCCGCACGGCCGGCCCGCGGGCGGTGAGGTCCCATAGCCTGATCGTGCCGCTGTCGCTGGCGGCCAGGAGCTTGCCGTCCGGGCTGAACACCGCCGAGGAGACCAGGCCCTTCGCGCCCGCGTGAAGCGTCGCCCGCAGCGTACGGGTGGTGACGTCCCATAGCTGGACGGCGCCGTGCTCGGTGCCCCCGGCCAGGAGCTTGCCGTCGGGGCTGAACGCCACCGACCAGACCAGGTCATCCGCCGCTCCGGCCCGGAGTGTCGCCCGCAGCGTCCGGGTCGTGGTGTCCCATAGCTGGATGGTGTCGGAGCTGGTGCCGGCGGCCAGGAGCGTGCCGTCGGCGCTGAGCGCTATCGAGGTGATGGAATAAGGCTTACCGACCGGGAGGGTGGCGACCGGGCTGCCGATCGCCAGGTCAGCCGCAATGTGCGACAGCCGGGTACCGGTGAGGGTGCCGGTGGCCAGGAGATCGCTGTCAGCGCTGAACGCCACCGACTGGACCGAGTCGGCAGAACCCGCCGGAAGCGCGGCTTTCAGCGTCCGGGAGGTGAGATCCCATAGCTGAGTCGTGCCGCTCCCGGTGTCCGCGGCCAGCAGCTTGCCGTCGGGGCTGAGCGCCACCGACAGAACCGCGGAGGTGCTGTCGGCGGGAAGGGTGGCTTCCAGTGTCCGGGAGAGCAGGTTCCACAGCTGGACGTTGCCGTTGCTCGTCCCGGCGGCCAGCAGCGTGCCGTCGGCACTCAGTGCCACTGCATTGACTACGCCGCCAATGAGGACGGGTTTGGTGGCTTGCGGAACCGGTGAGGTGAGATCCCACAGCTGGACTTCGCCAGCAAGGGTGCCGGCGGCCAGCAGCGTGCCGTCGGAGCTGAATGACACCGAGTTGACCGCGTTGACCCCGTCGTCGGCGCCGACGGCGGGGAGCGTGGCGATCAGGGTCCGGGAAGCGAGGTTCCACAGCTGAACACTGCCGGTATCGGCGCCGATGCCTGCCGCCAGGAGCCCGTCAGGGCTGACCGCTACTGAATACACCGTGTTGCCCTTGCCGGTCGGCAGCGTGAATTCGGGTTTCCGGGAAATCACGTCGAAGACCCGGATCGTGCCGTGCAAGGTGCCGGCCGCTAGGAGCTTGCCGTCGGGGCTGAACGCCACCGACTCGACCCCGTCGATGGTGCCGGGCACAGGCGTGCACGCAGTTTTCCCGGCGAGGTCGCAGAGCTGGATCGTGCCGCCCATGGTGCCTGTCGCCAGGAGTCTGCCGCGCTTGCTGAACGCGACCGCCGAGACCGGGGTACCATCGGGGCTGCCCAGGACGGTTGCCCACGGCAGGAGTGCGGCACTGAGCATGGCGTACCTGGCCCGGGCAGTGGGCTGGATGCGCCACGCGGCGACGGCCTCCAGCCGCGCCATCACCGGGTCCGTGTCGGCGGCCGCCTGGCTCTGCGCGGCCATCGCGTCGGAGGCGGCCAGGTTCCGGGCGGACAGCGCCCGGGTGGTCTCCTGATTAGCGCTGGCTCGCTCATGGAGGGCCACGGCCGCCAGCACTGACGCGCCCACCGCCAGGACGGCGAGAACCGCCGCGACTGAGCGCCACACCAGGGTCATGCGGTGCGCGAGCCGCTGGGATGCGGCGAGGAAGGCCCGGGCCGTCAGCGTGAGCTGCCCGGAGCGGCTGGCGGCCCAGGCGGCCGTAGTTTCCAGGCGGGCACCACGGTACAGCAGCGAGGAGTCGTGGTCGGCCTGCTTCCATTCGGCGGCGGCGTCCTCGACCGTCTGCCGCTTCAGGCTGTCCGCGCGGTCCTCCTCCAGCCAGTCCCTGAGCCTGGGCCAGGCGACCAGCAGCGCCTCGTGGGTGATCTGGACCGCGTCCCGGGCAGTGGTCAGCAGGCGGCTGCTGGTGTATGCGTCGATGACGCCCGCGCTGCCAGCGCCGCTGGTCAGGCCGGACCGGGTCGCCGGGCGCCGGACATCCTCGCCGGCAGTGGCGCCGACCTTGACCAGGCGCAGGAAGATGATCCTGCTCACGCGCCGCCCGTCTTCGCTGAGCCCGGCGTAGACGTCCTCCGCTGTCCTGGCGATCGCGTGCTCCATACCGCCGGTAGCCCGGTAGCCGTCCAGCGTCAGGACAGCGCCGTGGCGCTGCTGCCAGGTCGCCCGCAGCGCGTGGGCCAGCAGCGGCAGCCGGCCGGCGTTGTAATCCGCGGCAAGGTCTCCTCCGCCGGGTTCCCGGTCGTAGTGACCGGCTCGCAAGTCGGCGAGGAGCACGTCGGTGAGCCCCGGCTCGATCTCCAGGCCTGCCGCCTCGGCCGGGTAGCTGATCGCCTGCCGGAGTTCTTCCCCGGACATCGGGCCGACGATGACCTGGCCGCCTTCCAGCGACTGGCGGAGCTGAGGATAACCGCTGACGCATTCGGCGTAGAAGTCCGCGCGGAGCCCGCACGCCACCAGGGCCAGCGCCCGGCGAGCATCGTCGCCGCCGGCGGCCCGCCACAGCCACGTGCCGAACGCCTGCCTCTCGTCCCCGCTCTCGCACAGGGTGAACAATTCCTCGAGCTGATCCACGACCATGACGACCCGGGCGGCCCGCCCGGCAGACGCCTCCACCGCCCTGCGCAGCAGGCGGTCCAGGTCCCCCTCGCCGGGTTCCGGCGGAACTCCGGAGCTGTCAGTGCCGTCAGGCAAGGCCGCTGCCAGGGCGGCAGCGGCGTTCCGCATTGGGCGTGAGCCGGGGGTGAACCAGACCTGCGGCCAGTGCCGCGACCCCGCCGCCGGCAGGCTCCCGCGGGAGATCTGGTCCAGCAGACCGGCCCGCAGCAGCGACGACTTCCCCGCGCCTGAGGCCGCGACCACTATCACCGGGCCGCCCGTGTCCAGGCGTTCATCCATGCGCGCGAGCAGGTCCGCGGTCAGCCGCTCCCGGCCGTAGAACCACTCCGCCTGCTGGCCGGTAAACGCGGCAAGCCCTGGATACGGGCACACCGCATCCGCGGAGTTCGCCCCGGCGGCCACGCGCCGCACGCCGCGGTAGTGGACATGCAGGTCACGGCCAGCCTGGTAAAGGTCACGGCCAGCGCGGCGGATAATCGGGTGACCTGAATCCTGCGCCTCTGCATGACCGAGATCGCTGGAGTCATCAGGCGGCCCGGGATTTGTCATCCGCTCGGCATGCCCTGATCAGGGCCCGTCTCATGGAAACGGCCCGAGCCAGACGCCGGGTGACCGGATCGTAGTAATTCCGTGAAACCGCAATTGCCGAGTTCTCGCGTGTCTGTCGTGACCAGCGCAACCGCTGAAATGGTCCTCAGCTCCGGACCCATCTCATTCCTCCACCCACGGCGCCTAATCGCCGAGCCGACCCCTGGCAGTTGATACCAGGCTAACGGAGGCAAGCCGCGCCCGCATTACCTGGCGATGCGGTTGGCCACCGCCATCCTCCGGGCCCAGGATAGCCACTTTCCTGGCCCTATTAGCGACCGGTCTGTATAATAGCCTTTATGGAGACCATACCCATCACCGAAGCGAAGGCCCGGATCGCGGAACTGGCCGACCGGGTGGCACGCGAGCATGATCACTTCACCATCACCAGGAACGGGCGGGCCGACGTGATGCTGATCTCCGTGGCGGAGTACGAGTCCATGCAGGAGACGCTGGACATCCTGGGCGACGAGGAGACCCTGGCGGACCTGCGGCAGTCACGCGAGGACTTCGCGGCGGGCGATGTCTACAGCGCCGAGCAGGTTCGCGCCGAGCTCGAGCAGCGGCGATCAGGCCTGCGGTGAGCGGGGACCCGGCTGAGCACGGGCCATATTCAGTGAGCCTGTCCGGGCAGGCCCGCCGCAACATCCGCGAGCATCTTCCCCTGGAGGTGGCTGCCGCCGCGATGGAGACCATCGAGGGGTCGATCGCAGTGAACCCCCACCGGGCAGGCAAGCCGCTAGACGAGCCGTTCGACGGCTTCTACTCAGCCCGGCGCGGGACCTACCGGATCGTCTACCGCATCGATGAGGCCAAGCACCAGGTGGAGATCTACTCCATCCGCCACCGCCGCGACGCGTACCGGACCTGACGCGGTCAGCTGGCGAGAATCTGCCAGGTCAAGGCGGGTGAGAACCCGCCGCCAGCCGCCCGTCTCCCGCCGCCAGCCAGCCGCTGCGGGCGGGCAGTGACCGCGCGCGCCGTGGACGCTGCACCTCCTGTCGCTGGTGCGGACGGAAACCCAGGCCGTGATAACCGTCGCCATGCGCATGCACTGGCCACCGGACGGATCGAGCGCGGACCAGGAGCACATCGGGGCCGGGCCGCACCACATGCCGTACGACCAGCTCGGGGCGGTGGACGATCAGGGAACCCGCTACGCCGTCCGGTTCGAGGGCGGCGTGGGCGGCCCCCTTACCTGGTTCGGCGTCGCCCCGCGCCACGGTACCGGTCCGAAGCCGGTAACGAACGTGCAGCTCGGCGCCGCCGTCCTTTAGATGGGGTACCGGGTGGGTTCGGTGTCGTAGCTGCGTCCGGCCGGTGTGGTCCAGCGGAAGGTGCCGTCGGGGAGCTGGTCGACTTTCCATCCGGGCTGCTGCTTGAGCCGGTGGTCGTGCCGGCATTTCGGGCCGCCGTTGCACAGGCAGGTCCGGCCGCCCGCGTCGTAGGGCGTGTTGTGCTCGAAGTCGCACTGGGCGGCGGGCCGGCGGCAGACCGGGCTGGTGCAGGTGGCGTGCCGGACCTGGGCCAGGTGCCTCAGCCTGACCCCAGGGTCGTGGCCCCGCGCTTCGTGCCGGTGCTGGCAGTTCCGGGTGTCCAGGGACTCGATCGCGACAATCAGGCCGGTCCCTCCGCCTGGGGTATGCAGCCGCCAGGTGCCGTAGCCGCCGGGCGGCCCGTCCCGGCTGGCCGGGGTGAAGCTGAACCCGGCCCCGCCCGGCGGGCCGGGTCCGGCGCGTTGGCGGTGGCTTTTGGGTTCAGGGCGGGCGCAGCCGTGCCCGACGGCGTGGCCGTCCTGGTCGGTCACCGTCACGCACCACGTCGTCTTCGGGTTCCGCGCCGCGGCGGTGATGAGGTCGCGGGCCAGCCAGGGGTCGACCGGGCCGTGCCCGGCGAGCTCCCCGGGCCGGTCGGCCAGCCCGGCCGCGGTGCCCAGCGGGACGGTCAGGGTGACCCTTCCGGCGAACCCGCCGCCCGTGCCGCCGCCCGGGCCCGTGCCGGGGGAGGGGCCCGTGCCGGGGGAGGGGCCCGCGCCGGCGGGCGGCCCGGCGGGCTCCGTGGCCCCGGGAGCGCGGGGCCGGGAGTCCTGGCCCAGGACCAGGTCCAGGAAGGCACGGGCCCGCAGCTCGTCCATCCCGCCGTCCAGCCCGGCCTTCTTCAGCTCCTCTGCCCACCAGCGGATCCGCTGGTCGGCGGCCAGCACCTCATCAGGCGGCAGTTCGCGGCCCATCAGCGCGGCGTTGCCGGAGTCCTCGGCCCACCGCTCCACCCTGGCGAACTTCGCCGCGGTCTCCCGCCGCTGTCGCGCCTTCTGCGGCGCGACCTCGATGACGGCCCGCGCGAGCGCGGCGCGCAGCCCGCCGGGGGTCAGCCGCCCGGCCCGGCCCAGGACCTTCGCCTCCGCCGCCCGGGCTTCGTCGTCGTCCAGGTACTGGGTGAGCCGGACGGTCAGCTCGGCCTTGCCCCGGGTGATGGTCCCGCTGGCCAGCGCGTCCAGCGTGCCGCCGAGCCGGGTGGCCAGGTGCCACGCGACGGTCAGCAGCCAGTCCGCCGCGGCCCGGGACTCGCCCAGCGCCAGGGCCAGCTGGTCCCGGGTGAACTCGTGCACCACGGCGGGCATCTGCCCCGGCTCCGGCTCGAACCCGTCCTCGGGATTGCGGCGGAACACCTCCGCGATCGCGGCCAGCTTGCGCGCCGCGGCGTGCGCCTCGACCCGGTCCCACGCGCATACCAGCCCGACCAGCTCATGATCCGCCGAGCCGCCGAACCCGCCGTCCACCGCGGCGTCGGCGGCCACCGCCAGCTGCGCGCAGCCCGGCGTCACATCCCACGCCATCCCGGCACCGAACCCGGCCGCCCGGCTATCGGACTCGCCCGGGAACGTCCGCGCCGACCCGGCCTGCCCCGGCCCCCGCCGCCCGGTGCTGGCGGCATCCAGCGCGAGCATCTCATCGCCGGCCGCCTCGGCGACCCCGGCCAGTTCCCCGGCGGTCAGCTCGTCCTGCCCCGGCGGCGGCACGCACGATTCGGGATCCCCGTACTCCTGCGGGTCATCGGACGGGTCGTCATCCTGCGCGCACAGCCGGTCCAGCCACGCCTCCCGCTCCGCCGCGGTCATCGGGTCGCGGTCCGGCCAGGCGGAATCCTCGCCCCGCCCGGGGTCCGCGCCGGCTGGTACCGAAGGCATGAACCACATCCGTCCGGCAGAAGTATGTTCCTTCGAACATGATAACGTAACTAACCTCAAATTACCAGTATTTCAGCCATATATCGAATAGATAGACGAATGTGACGGATGAGGTTCTATTCAGCGTCTTCGGCCTTCTCTGCCTTCTCTGCCTTCTCGGCATTCCGCATTTCCCGGACGCCGTAGACCATGGTCAGCAGCACGGTCAGGCCCCCGACGGCGGCACCCACGCCGGTTCCCGTGCCGGACAATGGCAGCAGGTCCGTGAATATCAGCACGACGCCGAGGCCGATGGCGCCCACGCCGAAAAGGACGGCGGAGGCCGTGGCCACGCGGCTGGCCGCCGCCTTGAGGGCAGCCGAACGGGCGCGTGCCTGCACGGCGGCTAGATTGCGCCTGGCCCACTGGTACTCGATGGCGAACACGGCCAGCGCGAGCGCTATCACCACCAGGCCAGGCCCGGGCGCGACCAGGAGCACCACGCCGACGGCGAGGATCACCGTGCCGACCACGGTGACCGCGATCCGGCGGAGCAGCCTCACCAGATCCTTCACCTCTGCAAGCATGCCCAGCACACCGCCGGTGCTACCGCGGTCCGCGATCTCGTGATGGTCCGCACGGACCAGACAGGCGGCGCGAAGTTTACCGAGCCGCCGCTGCTCGCGGTCGAGATCCGGTCGCCAAGCACCGCGCTCGCCGACTTGAACAGGCAAGGCTGCGTACGAGAGGTTCGGCGTCAGGTCGTACTGGATCCTGAACCCGGACCCGCCCCAGCCGGAACTGACCGTCTTCGAAGTGGGGGAGGGCGGCGGTTACACCCTGGTAGCCATGGCGTCGGGGCCCTTGGCCGCAGTCCGTCCGGTCACCGTAAGCATCGATCCGGCCGTCGGCCCGGTTCGCGGCAACAAACCACGGGGTCGGCTCGAGGCGCTGGCCAGGGCTGAGACAGCCCGCTTCGTGATCCGGTCAGGCCGCCGAGCGGGCGCGCTGCCAGGCGGGGCTGTCGAGGAAGTGCGTGTCGAAGCGGTCCTGCAGCCCGAGCAGCACCTCAGCCGGCTCGCTGCCCTCCCGGCGCCGGACGACGTGGCGGAAGTAGTCGAACCGTTCGATGCCGGGCGTGGCGATGACCAGCGCCTCGGCGGTCGAGCCGCGGTGCGCGGCGAACGCGTGCGCCGTGCCGGGCGGGACGACCAGCAGATCCCCGGTGCGCGCGACGACGACGCTGGCCTCGACCAGCAGGTCGAACGCGCCGTCGAGGATGTAGAACAGCTCGGCGGAAGTGTCGTGCCGGTGCGGCAGCGCGCCGTCGGCGCCGCGGCCGAGGGCAACGCGGTGGCTGCTCAGCGCGCCCGCGGTGGCGCTGCTGTCGGCCAGCAGCACGTGCCCGATGAGGTCGAGGTGTTCGGCCTCGCCGCCGCGCACTAGTACGGGCGGGAACGGGCCGGTACGGGTCGGGGACATGCCAAGGTGCTCCTTTGACGTAGTGCGGGTTGGTTCTTCCAGCGTCCGCGAAACCCCGCGCATCGGTCCAACACTTTGATTCACTGATCAACATCGGTAAAATCGATTTATGGAGCTCCGGCAGCTGGCTCACTTCGTCGCGGTCGCCGAGGAGCTGCACTTCACCCGGGCGGCGACCCGGGTGCACGTCGTCCAGTCCAGCCTGAGCGCGTCGATCCGCGCGCTCGAGCACGAGGTGGGGGCCGTGCTGTTCGTTCGCGACAGCCGGCACGTGACGCTGACCCAGGCGGGCCGCGCTCTGTTGCCCGCGGCCCACCGCGCGCTGGCCGCGGCCGACGAGGGCCGCGATGCCGTAGCCGGTGTCCGCGGTGTCCTGGGCGGCCAGCTGCATGTGGGAGCGATCCAGACCCTCGGAGTGATCGACCTGCCGGCCTTGCTGACCGCCTTCCGGCGTGCCCACCCCGGTGTCATCATCAGGCTCAGCCACGACGCCGCCGCGGTCCTCGCCGGCGCGGCCGCCGACGCCCAGCTGGACATCGCCTTCATCGACGGCCCCACCGACCCGGCCCGGCTGACTCGCGTCGAGATCGGCCACGACGACCTGGTCCTGGCCGTCGCGCAGGGCGACCCGCTGGCCGAACGGGCCAGCATCGGACTCGGCGATCCGGCTTTGCGCGACCGCGACTTCGTCGACTACCGGGCTGACTCCGCGCTGCGCGCTCAGATCGACGTCGCCTGCGCCGCCGCCGGCCTGGCCCGGCGCACCGTCTGCGAAGCGCAGAACATGCAGTACCTAGCCGAACTCGTCCAGCACGGGCTCGGCATCTCTGTCCTGCCCCCGATGAGCGTGCGCGCGGTCACCGCGCAGGTCTCCGTCATCTCCATCACGCCGCCGCTGCGCCGCGACATCTGCGCGGTCACCGCCGCCACGCGCCCGCCCACCGGAGCGGCCCAAGCCCTGCTCGGCATCCTCCAGGCCGGCCTCGACAGCCGGCAGGCCGGCCTCGACAGCCGGCAGGGTCAAGCCACGGTGCTGGCCAGCGGTCCCGCGCAGTTAGCGGCCAGGTGCAGCATCACCGGCGCGGCCAGGCTCCCCGACCGCTCCCGCAGCAGGCACAACACCGCCCCCGCAGCCGCCGTCCCGGCCACCACCGCGGTGACCGCGGCGACCCGGGCACCCCGGCCGCCCGCGGACCGTCACCGCGTACAGGCACAGGCCGTAGACCAGCGCACCCGCCAGCGGGGCGTCCGGCCCGCCGATCGAGCCCGGCGGAATTATCAGGCTGGTCCCGACGAGAGCCGCCGCGGAAAACATCCACGCGCCGAGCGGGAACCGCGTGCGCAGCGCGAGCGGCGCGCAGTCGACGAACGCGAGCAGCACCAGCAGGCCGGAGGCGTATTGGCCGTGACGGCTGGCGTTCTCGTTGGTCAGCGTCGAGTTCGTGACGGCGAAGCAGATCAGCGCGATGATCACGTCGGCGACCTCGACGAGGTCGTACCGTCCGCGCCGAAGCCAGCGAGGACGCGGGGCCGGCGGGTTCGTGGTGTCGGTCACGAACGTCGCCGCGAACCTCCGCACCGCCTTCACGTCCATGCCCCCAGCGTAGGCACGGCGACCCGGAAACCTCGTCCCCCGCACGGCGTATCCGCGACCCCCTACCCCAGTAGGGGCGGGCCGGCCCCCGGATAGCCGACAGCACCCGCACAACACGGCCCACGCCACCGGCCTCATACCCGCGATGCAGGTCCGCGATCGGCTCCCCAGGCCGACGCCGGCTAGGGGCCCGCGTCCGTAGCTTCCTGTTCGGAAACCCCGATCACGCAGGAAGGACGCCACGATGAGACTCCGCTACCTGGCCGCCGCGCCGCTGGTCGCGGTGGCCATGTTCGGCACCACGGCCGCGGCCTGGCCGTCCAGCACGGCCGCCATGCCCCAGGCACCCCCCGCGCTGACGGCCAGCGCCCTGTCGGCGCGCTACGCGGCCGACGCGAAGGCGATCACCACGGCCGAGCGCACGGCCGCCCGCGCCGGCGACGGCCAGCTGGCCGGCGCGCTGGCCAGCCTCCGCACCCGGCAGGTCCTCTTTTTCAATCCGAACGGTCAGGGCGTCGCCGCCATGGTGATCGGTGATCTCGCCACCGCGAATCGGGTCGCGATCCTGGTGCCGGGCTCCGACACCACACTGGCCACGTTCTTCTCCCGGGGCCCTGAGTCTCCTGGCGGCGGCGCCGAGGCGCTGGCCGCCGAGGCGCACAGCCTCGAACCGGGGGAGCAGCTGGCGGTCATCGCCTGGCTCGGCTACCCCACCCCCGCCATGCTCAGCCCGGCCGTCATGACCTCGGGCGACGCCGGTCAGGGTGCTCAGGCGCTGAAGCCGCTGGTCACCGCGCTCGCCCGGCACGGTGACCAGGTCGCGCTGCTGTGCCACAGCTACGGCTCCGTGGTCTGCGGCCTGGCCGCGCCGAACCTCCCGGTCACCGACATCGCGGTCTTCGGCAGCCCCGGCATGGACGTCTCCTCCGCGGCCGGACTGCACACCAGCGCCCGTGTCTGGGCCGGCCGGGAGAGCGGCGACTCGATTCGGTACGTGCCGCACATCCAGCTGTTCGGTCTCGGCTTCGGCGCCGACCCGATGTCACCCGGATTCGGCGCGCGCGTCTTCGCCACCGGCGACAGCGGCCACAGCGGCTACCTGGACCCGGGCTCGGCCTCGCTGCGCAACCTGGCCTGCATCGCGCTAGGCGATCCCGCGGCGGTGACCCCATGAATGGCCTCCAGCAGGTCAGGGTTCTCGCCCGCCGTATCGACGCCGCGACGCCCCCCAACCGCGACCGCGCCGTCGACGCGCTGCGCGCCCTGGCCATCGCGGGCGTCATCGGCGGCCACTGGCTGGTAACCGCGCTGGTGACCAGCAGCAGCCACCACCGCACGGTCCTGAGTGACAACAGCCCGCTGACCTCGATGCCGTGGCTGGCCCCGCTGTCCTGGATCTTCCAGACGCTCGCGGTCTTCTTCCTGGTCGGCGGCTACTCGGCGGCCCGCGGCTACCGCGGCGGATACCTCCCCTGGCTGCGCAGGCGCCTGATCCGGCTGACCCGTCCGGTCGCGGCCCTGGCCGCGGTCTGGATTCCGGTCACGATCGGCATGATCGTGGCCGGCGTCCCGGCCACGACCGTGCACACGCTGCTGTTCCTGGTCATCAGCCCGCTGTGGTTCCTGGGCGTGTACGCGGGACTGACCGCCCTGACCCCGTTCGTCATATGGCTGGTCCGGCGGTTCGGCGCGTCGGCGGCGATCTTCCCGGTCTCCCTGGTGGCCGCCACCGACCTGCTGCGGTTCGGCCTGCCCGGAGCTGGCCAGCACGGGCCGGCCTGGGTGGCCTGGGTGGGCTGGGTCAACGTCGCGGCCGGCTGGCTCGTCCCCTACCTGCTCGGCATCGCCTGGGCGCAGGGTTCGCCGGCCCGGTGGTCGCTGAGCGGCCGCCGGGTCCCCGCGCTGATGCTGGCCGGCGGGGCCGCCGCCACCGCCGCGCTGGTCGCCTGGGCCGGGTACCCGGCCAGCATGGTCGGCGTGAACGGAGCCCGCATCTCCAACCTGAACCCGCCCACGCTGGCCGCGGTGACCTTCGGGATCGCCCAGTGCGGCCTGGCGCTGCTGCTGCGCGACCGGCTGGCGCGGCTGATGCGCCGCCCCCTGGCCTGGGCCGCGATCGCGCTGGTCAACCTGTCGGCGATGACCCTGTTCCTGTGGCACCAGACCGCGTTCGTCACGGTCACCTCCCTCGGCTTGCTGGCCGGCCGCCTGCCGGGCCTGCTGACCGCGCCGGCGGGCGGCCTGTGGGTAGCCGAACGGCTCGCCTGGCTGCCCGTGTTCGCGATCACGCTGTCGGGCCTGTGGCTGGCTTTCCGCCGGGCGGAGCGTGGCTAGCCAGCCCGTACTGGTATCCAGGATCACAGCGAGCCGGGCCGCGGGTTCCTACCGCTGTGTCCGTCCATTGGCCTGGTGCAGGCGATTCCGCGAGTCCTGCTCGGCGAGGACCTGGGCCAGGCGCTGCTGCAGGATCACGCGTACCGCCACGTCCTCCGGCGGCGCGCCCAGCGACTGCTCCAGCTCCCGCCGGTAGTTCCGAAGCTCGTATGTAGTCAGCGCCTGCACCGGATGCGGCGGTTGCTCGATAGTCATCAGAAACCCTCGCGACGAACGACCTAACCAATCTCATCACCTAACTTCCCATCCGGAGACTACCGTTAGGAAGCGCGCCAGGACACACCGTACACAAGTGCAGCCTACGGCGTGGACGGCGGAGATTCGTGAACCCAGGTGGAGATGCCGTGTCCGGGATGAAGACAACCTCGCTGGCCGCGTTCGCCTCCCAGCTCAGAGCGTGGCGGCAGCAGATGGGCTGGACCCAGGTAGAGGCGGCCGACAAGCTCGGCTATTCCGCTTCCCTGGTCAGCGGCATCGAGACCATGGACAAGACCCCCACCGCCGACTTCGCCCAGCACTGCGACACGATCTTCCAGACCCCCGGCACCTTCGCCACCATGCGCGACCTGGTCGCCCGCGAGGTCTGGCCCTCGTACTTCGCCCCGGTCATCGAGCTGGAAGCCACCGCCATCCGGATCCACGAATGGGAGATGCGCGTCGTCCCCGGCCTGCTGCAGACCGAGGACTACGCCCGGGCGGTCATCAGCGCGGGCAGGCCGCAGGACAGCAGCACGGCCATCGACCGCGCGGTCAGCGCTCGCCTCGAGCGCCAGGCCATCCTCAGCCGAGAGCACCCGCCGGTACTCTGGCACGTCCTGCACGAGGGCGTCCTGCGGCAGGTGGTTGGCAGCCCCGCGATCATGTGCGGGCAGCTCGACAAGCTGACCGCACTGGCGCGCGAGCCGGGCGTGGTCACCCAGATCCTGCCGTTCACGGCCAGCGACCACCCGGGGACGGACGGCCCGATCCTGGTCTACGACTTCGACGACGCCTCGTCGGTGGCATACACCGAGTGCAACGGGGGAGGCAGGATCGTAGAGTCGGCGAACGAGGTGGGCGACCTCATGATGATCATTAACATAATCAGGGCAGCGGCGCTCCCGCGTCGCGAGTCCGCCCACCTGATAGAGCAGATCAGGAGTGAACTAGCCGATGGATGAGCCTGCGTGGAAGACGTCCAGTTACTCGGGTTCCCAGGCCAACTGCGTCGAGGTCAAGGTGCGGGACCGCATCATGGTCCGCGACACTAAGGACCGAACGGGTCCGGTTCTTCGCTTCACTCCGGCGGCATGGCGCGAGTTCGCCGGCCACCTCAAGACGAACACCGTTTCAGCAAGCTGATTTGCCAGCACGCCCGAGCTGGATCCGGTCCAGTCGGCCGCCGCCCCGGTGGCCGATCTCCGCGGCACGTGGCCGTCGCCCCCGCTGCACCACCAGACGCCGGTGCCGTGGCGCGCGCCTCGGGTGAGCTCATTTCCGGCGTCCTGCCTTGATATCTCGACTTTGCGGTTATGCCGCGAGGTCTTCCCGGTGTCAGTAGGGACCCTGATCGATAACCGGCCATGATTCGTCCGCCGTCCGCACGAGCGCGGTGGAGAGCCCGGCATCACCGGGCCGCCACACTGCGATCTGCCATTCAGGCTGTCCCGGCG
>Ga0335081_10008290_pt1 | contig 16657 bp, 12 predicted proteins | sample Lox_Sample_35_FD_206713 | JGI IMG/M metagenome (GOLD analysis project Ga0335081, IMG submission 206713) | Soil microbial communities from Loxahatchee National Wildlife Refuge, Florida, United States - Lox_Sample_3.5 | ecosystem: Environmental > Terrestrial > Soil > Wetlands | place: USA... | reverse complement strand
TGCCGGGTGTTCCACCGAACGAATCGGCGGCAGGTGTTCCATCGAAGAAGACTCTGAGCACGTTGTATTCCGCTTGCTCTGGCGAGATACTGTCGGCAGGGCATTTGTCCTTTGTTGGACATCCTTCATCCGATGCGTCCGAAGAGAACGGGTGATCGAATTGCTCGCCGCCGAGAATCTGAGACGAGGACCCAAGCTGGGCGGTCATTCCAGAAAGCAGTTTCACGCCGCTGACGCCCAGGTCTTTTTCCGAGGTAAAAGCTTTCATGCCGCCGGTCTGATTGGATTTCGCATCAGCCCGGTCGATGCTTGGATCGATAAAATGCGAGATGATCATGGTCACTGCCGCGCAATTCATATCTGCATCTGGACAATCGCCGTTGTAATAGAGGCTGTCGGTTCGGGGCGGCGCCGGGAAGTTTTGGCTGAAATCGGGAAAACCGCCCACATCCGGGTTGACGATCAGGGTGATGCCGTTGAAGACCTGCCCATACATATCGATGGCTGAATCCCACTCATCAATGAAGGCTTGAACTGAGTTCTGGTAGGCAGGCTGATTTGGGTAAGCGAAGGCCAACAATTTTTGCCACATGGCATCCGGAGAAATCCCTCCGAACTGAGTTTGGTCGGGCGTGTTGCCGGTGCGAGGAAGGATCATTTCATCGGACGCGGCTGTGGGTCCTGCGATGCCGATCGAAACAAAGGCGGGTTTCGGCTCGTAGCGCGCGGCGAGTGCCATCAGGAACGTTTTGAAGGCGCTTTTGTAAACTGAACTCCAAGGAAGAGGCAGAACCGGGCCGTCGGCAGGTTCGAAATAACCCGTGAAGGTCACTTTGCCGCAATTACTTGGGGGAGTTTGCAGAGGCGATTGAAACAACCCATCGCAAGAGGGGATTTGGTCCAAAAGCCATGGAGGCGAATTAAACCCGCCGGATACAATGAACTGAATGGTCTTTGGCGTCTGCGATGGGTTTGTCTGATTCCACACTGAGACCTGATTGAAAACATCATCCACATAGGACCAATCGTATGGTTGGGGGCTGGAGGGAGGATTGGGATTGACCAGGTCCCAATGGATTCCGACCACGAGCCCCGAGATCGCCGGGTTTGCCAGCAGGCCCTGATATAGATTGTCCAGATTGTTTTTTTCCTGGCCTTTGATCAAGAGAGTCAGGTCCACGTGGGCATAGATTCCCAACGGTCTACGAAACTTTATTTGAGGTGAAGTTGACGGGTTCGTTGGGATGGCAGCCGCAATCGTGGGAATTGAGACAGGCGTGCTGGTCGGCGCAGATGCGGGTTGCTTCGCCTGTTTCGGTCCAAGTGTGCATGCAAACATCGTAACCACGAATACCACTAAAAAAAGTCTACGCATTTTCGGCCCAAGCTTTCTCTGCTAAATGAATTGTGAACTAAGGTGTATTCTCAACCGTAAATGTTCGCGACATGAATGTTCGCCTGCCAGTGTCGCACCCGTTCATAAAGAACACCCGCCCGGTATCGGAAATATGTCCGGCGGCCGCGCCGGGTGACATGAAGGAAGGGTACCAGCCGTCGAACGAATCTCCGCTTCCAACATCTCCACAGGAGTGGGTCACGGGGAATTGAGAGTTCTCAATCATCTGCGGTGCTGTCCAATTTTCAAGGTCAAGATTGGTGGCAGTTGAGAAATACCAGGCGGCTTGAGTCGGCTGAAAACTGCCGTTATTTGCACTTCCGGAAACGCACACGAAAGTCATCAGATACAAATGCAGCGGATCGCTATAGCTGATGGAGCCCATCAGATCGTAGCCATCGCAGCCTCGTGAGGGCAAAACGCCGCTATCCAGGCCTCCGATGCCGGCTCCGCTGAATGAGCCGCTGTTCCACTTCAAAAAACTGACCTGACCGTTTCCGCCCAATGTAGCGCGTGCCACGTGCTCGATCCTGTCCCCTCCCGGATTTGAGAAAGTGTAGGTAACATAGATGGAAGTCCCATCAATGAAGGCGCTGGGCAAAGCATCACCCAAAGGCACGGGCGGCTTTTCCGCTGTAGTCGGTTCGGGCACGGAGCCTTTGAGAACAGGGTAACGGTCGGATCCACCGAGTTCATTATCCACCGGCGCGGGCCAGGTTTTTCCATAATCTGATGACCGAGCAAACCCCACGGTAACATAAAAGGGTTGCTGCCAGACTCCGCCGGGGCAGTGATTCTCCGCTTCATAGATCATGATTAAATTGCCGGGCGCGCGCGTCGGGTCCTGCAGGACCGATCCGGGAGCAGAATAATTCAAATCGAACTCGGGATCATAGGTGGTCTTGCAAGTAGTGAAGTTAAGTGAAGGAGAGATCATGGGGTTGGGATAGCCGCTTGCAAGTGTGAAGGTATGCAAATCCTTCGTGGCCAGCACCAAACCGCCTCCTGTTTTCGGTATGGTCGCGCCGAAGACGAGGTATGCATTTGAACCCGAGGCAGGAGGAATGAAAGTGGTATGTTCATCGGGAAGGGTTGTTAAATCGCCCGGATAGCTTAACGCCTGGTCCGTTCCAACCGAGAAAATGATTTTTTGAGCCGTTGTTCCCGTTGGACCGGAGGCAGGAGAGATTGCAGCCTGCGGGGCACAAGCAACGGTGAAGAATATAAACAGTAGCAAAAATAATTTTCGCATTTTCTTATCCTTCCAGTAAGGTAATGTTGATCATCAGCGTTGGGGCTCGCTGATCTCCATAAGCTTTTGGCTTGCCAAGTTCAGCAGATCCTGCGCGGTTACTTGGATGCTGGTACCATCCGTTTGCACCACCTGCGCTGGCGTATTCACATTAGCCTCCGCGTAGTCGAAATCACCCGAATAGATCTGCAGATAATTCATCGGCGCGGCGCCTGGGGTACCGCCAAAAGACGCGGCGGCGGGCGTCCCATCGAAGTAATTTTTCAAGACATTATAGAGCGCCTGCTCCGTTGAAATCAGATCCTTGCTGGGAACATTGCCGAATTGGCTGTAAGGTGCCAGATCTGCGAGTGTAATGCCTGACGCGAGACAGGCTTGCGGAATATCTGCGACCGGCACTTTGGCGGAATCATGGTTGTTATCTTTATCAGGTGGAAATTTGGCGGTGCAGCCTTCATTCACCGGGGCGCGTGCCGCGGATGTGCTGAACTGCAGTCCGCCCAGCACTTGTGCCGAGGGCAACGTCAATTGCGCTGTGCTTTGAGCTCGTCGTTTCACTCCGCTTGCCACGGCCCCGCTGACGCCGTTCAGCCCGCTCTCCTGAGTGGCTTTGGCATCATCAGGGGCAACGGCGGGATCCACAAAATGCGCGAGAATAGTTGTCTCCGCAGCGCAATCCATATCAGGATGCGTGCCACAATCCGCCTGGAAAGCCGGCGGGACCGCGAAATCGGTGCTACCGAAATTGGGAAGACCCGCGCCCGTAGTTGCAATCAGCGTCACGCCGTGAAAGATTCCCGCGAACATGTCGGTCGCCGCGTTCCACTCATCAATGAAGGCTTGATCAGAATTTTGGAATGTAGGTTTGTCGGGGTATGCGAACTTCAGCAACTTCAGCCACATGTTATTTGCCGTGACCCCGCCGAACTGCGCCTGGGGTGGTGTGCGCGAATCGGTGGGAAGGATCATCTCGGTGGACGCCGCTGTGGGACCAGAAATATCCATGCTGACGAGGGCGGGGTTTGAACCATATTGAGCGGCAAACGCTGTCAGGAAAGTCCTGAAATAATTCTTGTAAAGGGTATTCCAGGGCAGTGGCAGCACTCCACCACCACCTTCCGCGAATCCCAAGAAGGTGGCCTTCCCACAGTTGCTCGGCGGGGTCTGGGGGGGCGACATGAAAAGCCCATCGCAGCTTGGAATCTGGTCCATGACCCACTGCGGTGTAGTAAAGCCGCTGGTGATTCCGATTTGAATGTTCTTGGGCGTCTGGGTTGGATGTAATCCGTTCCATTGGTCCACCGTGGAAAAGGCATCTTCCAGATAGCTCCAATCGTAGGGTTGAGGGCTGGATGGCGGATTGGGATTCAGCAAGCCCCAGGCGAGTCCCAATCTCAGTCCCGAGACGGCCGGATTGACCAGGAGGCTGCAATAGAGTTGTTGCAAATTGGCGTGGATTTGGGCGGAGGTGGCTGGCGGATTGGTTTGCTGTTGTTGTTTGACCAGGTCGGCGACGATGATCTGCACATAAATGCCGCGCGGTCGGCGCGGACCCGTTTCAACGGGCGCAGTCGCAGGCGTTGATTCTGCCGCAGCCGCGTTCGTTGTACAGGGTGCGTTTGTCACGACCGGCCTTGCGGGCACGTTCACGACCGGCGGTTGCACGGCCTGGGTCGGCGCAGCCGCGGATTGTTTCGGTGGCGTCTGTCCCAGCGTGCAGGCAAACAGCAGGAACGTCAACGCTGCTAAAATGTATTTTTGCAGTTTCATTTTTGCTCTTTCGAACCAGACTAATAGTCCGTTGCGGGATTGAATGGTTTCGTTGGGAACGTCTCCGAGAGCACGGGCGGCTTGATGATAGGATTGGATCGTCCCATCTGATCCAGATCGAACACCACGAATCCCGCACCGGGCGAACCTTTTGGCAATGAATAATCGTCGCTCGGATAGGCCGGGTTGCTGAATCCCGGATTCTTGACGAGGCTTTGTAGATCCTCACCTGCTTTTTGCTGCCACTGTGCAAACGGATAGAAGGTTAGTTCTTTGTCGCTGTTGGCACAGGGTGCATCCTTGTCCTTGAGGGCAGGGTTTGGCTGTATGGCAAACGCCTTGGCATCGTTGGCGAATCCGCCATCGGTGCGCCAGTAGATATTGCTATTCCATTCCTGGAACTGCGGATAGGGGAATCCGCCGGCATAGCGACACCCACCTTGTATGAAGAAATTGGGGGATGAGGCATCGTTCCGATCAAAATAGAACAGGTTGTTGGTGACAACGAAAAATTGAATGGCGCTGTGAGGGGCGCCGTTTTGATAAGGGGCATTAATGGATAGCATCGCCTGCCGCCCATACGCCAAAATATTGTTCTTGACCAGATTGGCTTCGTTGGGTGCGGCCGGTCCTTGCGATGAGTAAACATCATTCGCGGAGACGCGATAAACCAGATTGTTCTCCACGTCCACCAAACCTGTCTGGTTATCCAGGTAAATCCCATTGCCGCCGTAGCCATTGGAATCCAAGGCGGAGGCGTCGCTGACATCATGGATCTTGTTATTTAGTATTTTATCCCCCGGCGCCGTGTAGGCGTTGTTGCCGGCTTCGATTCGGATGGCGCCGCCGTCGTTCATGATCCCTTGGAATAGGTCATACACGTCATTGAATGAAATGGTGTTGTTGGCATTCCCGATGCCATTGGGTTTGACTGTGTCGCTTCCGGCTTCGGAAATGGAGATGGCCGTGTGATAGCCATCATAGACATCGTTGTGCGTGTACACGTTGTCATGTCCGTTACCTTGACCGATTCCGAAGGAGGCCGGAATGACTCGACCAAAGCCTTCCACCACGTTGTTTTGCACGGTCATGGATTGCGGCACATTCGCATCTGTGTCTGTTTTTATATATGGCTCGCCGATCCTTATTCCCAAGGCGCCGATATCGTAAAAAGCGCTGTTTTGGATAAGATCATCTGCGGTGACCCCGTTGGCATGATCGGAAACGCAATAGCCTGGTGAAGCAGTGTCGTTGGTGCACGAGATGAATTCCAACCCGGTGCCGGAGATTTGTGTCACGGTTCCGGAATCGAAGGTGATGTGCTGCGAATTCTGAAACGAGAGCGCCGCGGGGACGTCGGGCTCCAATTCCGACGACTCGTCTCCGGCTGAGGGTACCGTGAAATTGTCATGTTCAAACGTCAAGCCCTTAAACGTCACATATTGGAGGTTCGATGCAACCAGCAGTTGTGAAAGTTGAGGGATAATGACCACATCTTTGTTGGGATCCTCGCCCGGATTGGCCAGGTAGGTCAAAGTCCAGGGCGTCGTGGAACGATCGAGGAACCACTGGCCAGGCTGCGTCAGGGCATCTCGAACATTTTCCACCAGATACCGGTCGCCGGTATTGAACCCATCAAATTGTGGGCGGTCTTGTGAGATCCCGGTTGGGCCCGTCAGGTACACGATGTGGTTGGCCGCATCCACACAACTGATCCGCAGCTTGGAGGTGCTGAATTGTTCCCAGGCGAGAACCTCGATATCACCGGCCAGCGCCGAATTGTAGGCTGGCTGATTGCACGGATTGCCTGCGGCTGGAGCGAGGTTGTGCCATTGAGCGGAGAGCGGGTCGGAGGGATTGTAGTGGAAGCGGTCGAAACATTCCCAGCCGCTATCGGTCACATACACGGAGCAATTCGGGTTCGGCGCGGACGCGGGTGGTGGTGGATCTTTTAAATAAACCGTATCTCCGAACCGATAATAAGTGCCCAAATAACCACCAAGGCGCGGGCGCAGGCGGCGGACGCCGTTGTAAAATAAATTCTCGAAATATTGTGTGGACACTGGCAGGGTTGCTTTCCATGTGTTTCCGCCTGCATTCGTCCAATTTTGCACACGCAAGCCTCCGCTAATGATGGGTGATTCATTGGGATAATTTTCGTATATGATCGGCGCGTTCGCTGTTCCCGAATCTGCCGCGGTGAATTCCTCGGTCTTCGAAAGGGAATACGTTCCGGCTCGGAATTGAACGGTCAGTGGCTGCGCTCCAGCGCTGATCAGGGATTGAACTTGTGCGCGGGCGCGATCAAATGTTGCAAATGGACCGTCTGTCTTCGACGCATTCGGAACCGGAAGCGTACCACTCCAACTATCGTTGCCGTTTGTCGCGACATAGAAGGTGTTGGCTGAAGCAGTATTGTCAGCTGCCCTTGGCGCCGTTGCCGCCACTTGAAGAGCAGGGGATGAGCTGGAAGTGTTGGTCGAAGCAGATTTAGCCGCTTTGGCTTGTCTGCCTCCCAGCGTGCATGAGGCGAGTACGAACATTAGCAACAATAAAGTGTATTTTCGCATTTCCTTTGGTTCCTTTTAGAAGCGCGTAGTTCTGCCAGCCGCGCCGCGCTATGGCTTTTGGGCCTGGACTGTGCTCTTCATGATTACTTCCGTATACGGATTCCAAGTGGACAAGGTGTAATAGAAAGTGGAAGTCGTGCCTGCCCTATCGCCGGTGGTGAAGCGCGAAATGAAGTACGGCGCATATTCGCCGCCGAATACATCCAACCTGCCGGGGTCGCTTAAGTTATCGCAAGCCGTCGGGTTTTGGGCGCTGACGGCGCGGTGAATGAAATGACAGTATCCGCCATCGGTCACGGGGTTGAATATGGTCTGCGCCTCACTCCAAGGCCCCCAGGGCTGGGCTGCATATCTCATATAGATCCCGCGAGGATTCGAGGGGGTATCGTTCAAACAGTTATAGAGCATGATCCAGCGCTTCAGAAATGAATTCCATTCGACTCCCAGCTCGCCCATGCAGTCGGATATTTGTGACTGCCCGGCGTTATCCACTGTATCGTGAAATAGCGGAGCCGCCGCGCTTTCGCTGGCTGCGAAGACCGGCGTGCCATCAGGGTTAACGGATTGCAGATACGCGATGCCGTTCGAACTGCCCATGGAGCCGATCGGCTTGCGAGCTAGAAACGGCGGGCTCTTGCGATACAGGCTGCCTCCCTGAGTTCCCCAGAAATACAGATAGCCGTCATTTCCCACGGCGATCGCCACGTTGATGAACTTGGCCTCCGCTCCCTTCGAGAAATCATAGAGGTAATGGAAGGTCTTGGCATCATCATCTGACTCACCCACCACGGTTCGCGTGGCAAAGCCGGGGGCAGCATGATCGGTGGCAAAGAGTACGTACATCTTTCCTCCATCGCTGATACCGGCAATCGGGACCTCGAAGCTTCGAAGCGTGATGGCGGGATCGCCCTGGGCATTTAATACAACGGGATTCTTGTAGGCGCCGATTGAGTCCGTGATGAAATTCAGCTTCAAGCATTGCTCGATGTTCGCATCGGTGGTGAAGGCGATGGCGTCGTTGTCATCCGGATTCCGTGGCGGATCGTTTCCCGAATTTGGCTGGCCGTTAAAAACGGCAGTCGGCATTGAATCCCCGAAGAGGAAGAATAATTTCCCGTTGGATTCAAAGGAATAGCCGAGGTCATTGCCGACCAATCCAAAACGCGATGCTGTTTGGTTGAGGGTCGGCTTGTTGAACTCGCGGTCGGTCTCGCCGACCAGTTGACAGATCTTCTGCGTCGATCCTTCAACATAAACCAGGCTGCCCGTTGCCGGCAAAGGATTCGATGTTGCTGTTGAATTCCCTGATGGCAGGGCCGCCGTTGGAGCAGTGGTTGGCTGGCCGGATGGATTTGAATTTGTTTTTTGACCATTCTTCGGCGCGGTGAGAATGCAGGCGGCGAGCACGAAAATTGAAATCAATAAAGCAAGACGACGCATAGTTTATCCCTTCATCCTGTCGGAGATTGTGTTCGCAACATGCAATCGATCTGCCATCTCATCATTTCCATCCATAAAGCATCACGCGGAAGCATACCCTAATGTTTCCGCGTGAGTGCTTCGTCTTCCGTAATATCATGAACCTGGGATGGAGGCCGGTCCCGGCGGGGGATTCGTCGGAAGCATGAGTGGTTGCCGGGGCGCTTGTGAGAAGTCAAAATCGTTAACAAGATTGCCAAGAATTTTCACATCCTCACGCACATCCGGACGCGGATCGGGACGGCCGTCAGTTGCTGGATCGAGCCGCTCACTTTTTAAGAAAAGGTCCTCGACAAATTTAAGATAGGCATCGAAGCTTAACGTTTGATCATCAATGAATCCTTTTTTGGCATATGGACTGATCACGATTCCCGGCACGCGCAAGCCATATCCATTTTCATCAACCGATGGCGGCACGACATGGTCGTAGAAACCACCCCAGTCATCCCAGGCCAGGAAGATGGCTGTACTATCCCAATCCGGACCCTGCATGATGGCGTTGATAATGGATGTGATATAGGCCTGCCCAGCGTGTATGCTGGCGGGCGGATGTTCGCTGACAGTTTGATCGGGTACGATCCAGGAAACCGCCGGCAGTGTTCCGGCTTGTGCAGCACTCAAGAAATTATCGACCTGTTGAATGTGGTCCAGTTGATTATCTTGCTTGACCGTATCAAACGCGGGAAGTGGGTTCCAAATGCCGGGAACATTCACAGCCTGTGGCTTAAGCTCGCAGAGCATGGCATCATCTTCACAATCGGGTTCGCTGCCATTGCTTAAGTAATATCCCCATGAGACCCCGGATCTAAACAGCAAATAGGTCAGATCGGTCCAAGCGTAATCGTTATGCAATGTGTTGAGACGGCCGGGGGGACCATCCAACGCGTTGATACAACTCATCGGATCGCCCGGTGTTTTGCAATAGGCCGACCAAGCGGATACCATAAATAAATGAGCTGGCAGACTCCAAGATGCATTCGGCTCGAACATCTTATCTTGCAAGACGAAATTTTCTGCGTAGGCCCAATAATTAGGAATCTGGCGTGCATCATGCCAGCCCATCACGTCTGGCGTTGCACCCTGGGCGCAACCGGGGGTATCCGGGTTCTTGCAGGCTTTTTGGGCGTGGCGATATTGAGCAATGAATCCGTCCATTTTTCCGCCATCAATGTCGTCGGTAGCAGACGCCGCACCGTGAGGACCGCCGGAATTGACATCATTCGGATCATAGTAAGGTCTTACACATTGACCGCTCTGCGGATCCGGAACGCAGACGGTCGGCACGCCGTTCTGCATTGGGATACCATCGGCTCCGGGGTATGTTCCGAAATATTCGTCAAAAGAGCGGTTCTCCTGCATGATGATCACAACATGTTTGATCTTTAGACGGGCTTGCAGCAACGCGTTGGCTGCCAATAAAGAGGTGGGCGGCACGGTCGCCACGGTCGTTGGAATCGGTATTGCTTGGGTCGTGGCGGGAGCCTGCGTAGGAGCAGTTGTCGGCGGAACCGCTGCGGGCGGGGACTTCGGGCTGGTTCTGAGGTTGCAAGACGATAGGACGAGAATGGAAGCCATCAAAACGATACTATTAAGAATCTTCACGCGAACTCTCCTGAACTTCTAAATCATTGACCACGATAATTGGAAAATTATCACTCGCGAATATTAGGTGAACATGAAAAGGAGCTCTGATAAAAGACCCCTTGAAAATGTTTTCAGAAATTGTTCTGCAGAACGGTCTTAAGACGATGCAGATGGAGGCGTGACTTTTTCTGTCAGCTTGGCCAGTAGATACAAGCCTTCACCGGTTGCACAGATCATAAGTCCTTGAATGGAAATGAAGATCACGAGGAGTAATCCACCCAAGCCACCGGATAATCCGACGCTCGTGGCGCGCAATCCTGGTTGAAGTGCCGAGATGCCCAATGCGCGACTTCCTGCCCGGACCACGCCGACGACCCCCACGGTTATTCCGCCAAGCACCACGATGATCCCGCAGACGATCAATATCACTGCAGTCATGCGAGCCATGGTTTTCATATGAACCGGTCTCCTTTTCTGTCAGCCATCGTACTCTCTCGGGATTATCCGCGCATGAACGACCTGTAAATTTCAGGTAAATCTTTTCGCAATCCAAATGGTATGGCTAATCGTCCTCCTCCTGCCTGCCGTAAACTCGATGGACTGCGGCTGCAATTTCATCTTCTGAATGTTTCTCGCAGGCAACCAGGGGGCGACGAGCATTGGGCACGCGCTTCCCGCCCGCGCTCATCACTTTACAATCGATAAATTGGTTGCCGGCATCGTAGACAACATAGAGTTGATAGGGTTTTCCGCATACGATGCAGCCATGGATCTCGCCTTTTATATGGTTGTCGGTTGAGGGGGTTTTCATGCTTGTTATATACCATACTTTAAACAGAAGAACTGTCGTTCCTGCATACGTCAGGGAACGGCAGTTCGTTGTCATGGAAAGGGCGAACGGAGTTTAAACGATTCGCAGTCTAAGGATCGGGTGGAACCGGGGAGGGATCGGAGGCTGCATCCATGATCGAGGGCTCCGGCCATTCTCCATTATTGAAATCGTCCACGTAAGCCCGAATGAGATCGTTGTTCACAGCCCAGATAAAGGTGTAGCCAAGAACCGGGTCCTGGACACGCGTCCCCGTGAACATCCCTTGCGGCCAATTGAGAAATTCCACGTTTCCTTTCGGGAGCTTTTGTGCGAGGCAGGTCAACTGGCTGATCTCTTCGGGGGTAAGGTCAGTTTCGACTGATCCGTAGAAGGCTGAAATGATGCTGCCGTAATGGACGATGACGGAGGGGTCGCTTAGTTTCTTCCAAAAGGCGGCCAAAATGTAATCCTGCCGGTTGGTGCGTTCGAAAGTGCCGTCAGGTCTTTCACGCGCGAAGGTGAGGGCTTGCGCGCCATCCATATGATGGATCCCGGGACTTTTGCCCAACTCCCAATCCGGCAGATCGACATCCACGCCCCCGACCGCATCAATGAGCTTGACAAAAACCTGCATGGTGACTGCGATGTAATGATCGGGCTGCTCACCATAGTTCAAGTCGAGCGTACGCGCAAGCAGGCCGGGTCCTTCACCCGGCCCGTCGTAATATCCTAAACCCGGATTTCCATACAGAAACGGCTGATTCAGCTTCCCATCGGTGATTCCCCCATGCTGGGAAATATCTGGAATCTCAACGTACAGATCCCGCGGAAAGTCCAGCAACGTAACCTTCGGGGTGACGAAATCTACCCGTATGACCTTGATCACATCTGAGAGACCATAGAGATAAGTGTTGTAACGATAGTCACTTCCGATGGCGAGAATGGTCATCACCCTTGGCCCGCCGCATAAAGGCTCCTCTTCAGCAATCTGGGAATCGGCGGAGGACTGAAGCGAAACAGGTGTCGACTTTGGAGCCGGAGTTTGATTCCCTGCGACGGTGGCCGTGCGGGTCGGATAACCTAATGATGGGCCCAAAGGACGATGCATAAACGACCTAAACCTTTCAGCCATCGCCAGGGCGAAGATTCCCAAAACCACTATGGTTATTATCGAGCCAATAATTACTGTTTTTCGTTTCCTAGGCATGTAGTCTCTCTCGATTGATGGTCTTCCCATCAGGTTACACAAATCGCCTCAGCCAGCGTGCAAATCTTTTCATAACCTCGATCCACCAACTCGCATAGGTCCCTTATGCATTTTTCCGCCTCTTCCGGGGAATTGGTAGGGTTGCGGATGTCATACTTGAGCCCGTCCACGACCTCAGAGAGCATGAAGAGGTAGCCGGCTGCAAACGGGAATTCATTGAGCAGGGCCTCTTTATGTCCCGATTCCATGACGAGCACGAGGTCAAATTCGGCCATCTGGGCCTGTGACACCAGATTGGTTCTATGTTCATCTATGCTTATCCCATGGTTGTGTGCCAGCCTGCGAGCGAGCGGCAGGGCCGGCAGACCCGGAGTGGTCCAGGTGCCTGCACTGGCTATATTCCAAATCCCTGGCCTCATCTCACGGTTTAATTTAGCCTGGAATTGGGCAGCCGCGATGGGTGAGCGATATTGATTGGCGGTACAAACAAAAAGTACGGATGGCATAAGATCGCTCGGGGGAAGTTATGAAAGTTTTCGGGTTTCTTCGTCCTCACGGGGCGATGTGCTAACCGTGGATTTGGAGCGAACGGCCCAAACCGACTGAGTCCGGCCGGACGGGACTGTCTTCCGATAGGACCAATCAAACTGCGAATTGAGCTTGACCTTTTCCCGCCTGCGGTGCCCGATCCAAGAGGTACTCGCATTCAAGAGGCCGTGCAGGAACTTTTTCAGATCAATTTTCGCTTTACTGACCGGATTGTTGGGCGCAGGACTTTGAAGTCCGGGTTTCTGAGTTTCAAGGTCCTTTGTTTTGGCCTTCTTTATGTTGTAATAGTGATAGTAGTGGTATCCCGAATAGTAATAAGAATCCTTTTGCGGGATGCGATTCAAGACCACGCCCAAGATCCGCGCACCGGTGCGTTTCATCTGTTCGACCGCGGCCAGCGCGGCGCCCAGCTGGGTATGACCGGGATAAACAACCAGGATAACGCCATCAACCTTGGATGAGAGGATCTGCGCGTCGGCCACCATGGAGGGCGGACTATCCAGCACCACGACCTCCGCTGCTGCTTTCAAGCTGTTGAGCAATTGATTCATCCGCTCCGAGCCCAACAATTCGGTTGGATTCGAAGGCGGATTTCCACTTGTGATAACGACGGCATCTTTCAAATTTCCAAAGTCATGGCCGACCATTTTAAAGGACAGGTTATTACCGCGGAAGAGATCGCTAAAGCCGGCGTGATTCGGTAGGTTGAAGAAAGTGTGGATCTGAGGGCGGCGCAAGTCGGTATCGAGCAGGATAACAGATTTTCCTCCCTGGGCGATGCTGGCTGCCAAGTTGACTGATATCGTGGTCTTGCCTTCACATGGACCGGCACTGGTCACCAAGATGGTTCTCAAGGGCTTATCTATGCCTGAAAATTCGAGATTCGTCCTGAGCAAGCGGAAGGCCTCTGAGACTGGCGAGCGCGGTTGTACGAGAACGTAAACTTCCCTCCCATCCTGTCTTGAATATTCGATATTCGTCACATATCCGATCACCGACAAACCCAGTCTCCGCTCGATATCTTCCGGCGTTTTCAATGTATCGTCCAGATATTCGACCAGAAAGACAATGCCGGCCATCAATAAGAATACGATGACGCCAGCCAAGAGCGTATTCACCAGCGGCTTGGGGCGGATGGGTTCGTCAGGAGCAGTTGCAGGCTCGATCTGCACCACGCTGGGTGTATTTTGTAGACGTGCCAGTTGTACTGTTTCCAGATTATTCAGCAGGTTGACATAGATCTGCTGATATAGTCCAAGGGTAGTCTGCAGCTGGGATAAGCGCGTAGCGTTGGAAGTATTGCCGGAATTCACAGGTTGTCCCAGTACCACGAGGTTGGTGTAGACTTGCTGATAAAGGTTCAGGATGGGCTGGATCTGAGATAGCCGCGCCCGATCATCAGTTACCTGGTTCTGGTCTTGAGGGGTGGGTGTGGCAGAGACCGTGGTGGCACTATGATTTTGGATATCCTGTTGGAGGGAAGCGACCTCAGATTGCAGGCTCGCAATTTGATTTTGCACCTCGCTCAACTGATCCTGGACAGCCTGCGTGGACACGCTGTCGATCTGAGATTGAAGATTGTCGATCTGACCCTGTAGCTCCTTGATCTGTGCCTGGAGGCTGGCCTCGGTATCCGCATAGCGGCCGCTCTCCAAAACTTCGTTTTGATCAATTAATACCTGCACCAAAGTATTCGCCACCATTGCGGCGCGTTGGGGATCATTATCTTCGAAAGTCAATTGGATGATCTGCGTATTGACAATAGGAGTGACTCTTATTTTCTGCGCATCCACGATGGAGCCCAGTTTAAGGGACACGGCGTTGATGACCGGCTGGGTGGTCAGGAGCTGCACATAGGTTTGGGTCAATTCCTGATCGGTAATATAGGTGATATCGGAGCTTTTATCTTGAGGCGCCCGAGTTATCAGGATGCGGGTAGAGGCTTGATATACAGGCGTCTGATACAGGCTCCAGATGTATCCGCTAAGGCATCCCAGGACCAAGCCTCCGATCAGCAGCCAAGCCCAGCGTCGAAATAAAACCAAATATTGTTTTAGTTCCATTGTAATGTTCTCCTTGTTATCGGAAATGAAGACGTTTTCTATCGCTCAAGGAAGAAATGCCGGGCTCAATTCACCAGAGATTCTCTAACCGCTTGAGCGACAACTTGGACGTCAGACTTTGTCATGGATGGATACAGAGGCAGAGTAACCTCGCGCGCCGCGACCTGCTCCGTGTTGGGCAATGAAATTCCGCCGTGTCCCTTTTCGGATTGATAGATACGGAACTGATGCACCGGAGGATAGTGAATGCTGGTCTGAATTCCATAAGATTTCATGGCTTCCATAAAGCGTGTGCGATCATTCCCCCGCGGCAGGAGAATTGGGAGAAGATGACAGGCCGAAAGGCCCCGTTGTGCCCTGAATGGGATCGTGATCTCAGGGACAAGTTCCTCCAGGTATTCATGATAAATCGCCGTTAGTTCGCGGCGGCGCGCGTTGTTGCCCTCGAGTTTCGCCAGCTGGGCGCGGCCCAGGGACGAGCGGATTTCATCGATCCGGTAGTTGTAGCCAAGATCCACCACGTCGTAGCTCCAGGCATGTCCCTTGAACCGATCCCAGCTCAAAGAGGTCATGCCATGGGAACGCAACAGGCGTAAATGTTCGGCCAACCCGTCATCACTGGTGGTGAGCATACCGCCTTCGCCGGTGGTCATGTTTTTGTTCGAGAAGAAGCTGTAACATCCCACGTCTCCCCAGGTGCCCAATTTTTTTCCGCCGAGTTCAGAGCCGATCGCATGGGCGGCATCTTCGATCACCTTAAGACCATGGCGATGGGCAATGCCTAGGATGGATGCCATGTCACAAGGATAGCCTCCATAATGAACCACCACGATGGCGCGCGTGCGTGACGTGATGGAATTATTAATCGCCTCGGCCGAGATGTTCAGCCAGTCCTCGCTCTCGATATCGCCAAATCTGACGTCTGCGCCCGTATAACGTACAGCGTTTGCAGTTGCTACGAAGGTGAGGGATGGAACGATGGCTTCATCGCCCGGCCCCAAACCGGCGACCAAACAGGCAAGATGCAGCGCGGCCGTCGCGTTCGTGACGGCTATCGCGTGTCTGGCTCCGACGTAGGCGGCGAACTCTCTCTCAAAATCCTGCGTGATCGCACCCATGGTCAGCCAGCGGCTTTGTACGACCTGCTGCACCGCAGCTGCTTCTTCGGGACCAAAGTCAATATCAGACAACGGAATACGCCAGTCCATTTTGTATCTCCTCTGGAATTTTTATATCCTCCGGCAAAAACAAACCTTGCATATGGGAAAAATCCTCGGCAGCTTGTTCATAATCGTCAGGGCGTCCCAGGTCCTTCCAGTAACCTTCAAATGGAAACGCCGAGACCTTGTCGCCAGCCGCGATCATCTTAAGCACCAAATCGGGGAAATCCAAATATTGGCCGTAGGGAATAAAGTCAAGGACGCGCGGTTCAAAAACATAAATCCCCATGCTGACCACGTAATCGTACGTGGGTTTCTCAATATACCCATGGATGCGGCAATTCCTCTCCATTTGAACGACACCCAGATCGATTCGCACTTGCCGGCGATGAACGGCGATCGTTGCGGTCGCATTTTGAGCTTTGTGAAAAGCGATCAGCTCAGATAGATCCAGTGTGGTCAGGACATCGCCATTGGTCACCAGAAATGACTCGTCGAGACCTCGAATCAGCGAGATCGGTCCCGCGGTCCCCAGCGGGGAATCCTCAAGGCTGTACGATATTTGCAGCCCCCATTGGCTGCCGTCCTTGAAGAAGGCATGCATCAATTCTGCTAAATGTCCGACCGTCATGACCACCTCTTCAATCCCGGCATGCTTCATTTGACGGAGCAGCACCTCGAGGATAGGCATCTCGCCAATGGGCATCAGCGGCTTGGGCAAAATCTTGGTATAGGGCGCCAGGCGGGTACCTTTTCCGCCGGCTAAAACAACTGCTTTCATCGGTATCACCTCCTAAAACTCATATGTGCCAACTT